>ERZ761607.4086-NODE-4086-length-13282-cov-4.279958_pt1 | contig 13282 bp, 10 predicted proteins | sample MGYA00511164_ERZ761607 | MGnify/ENA primary metagenome ERZ761607 (study PRJEB28899, sample SAMN02445080) | bioreactor sludge metagenome | biome: EBPR sludge | place: Australia: Brisbane, Thorneside Wastewater Treatment Plant | collected 2011-06-22 ...
CGCGGGCTTCCCGGCCGGCACGACGGCGGCGATGCCGCTGGGCACGACGCTGCAGGCGGTGTCGCCCGAGCTGAGCGTGCAGCGCTTCGAGCTCGGGGGCTCGTGGATCGGCACCGACCGGCTGAGCTTCTCGGTCAACCTGCGGCGCGACGTGCGCGACGGCAGCCGCCCGGGTTATGTCTCGTACTTCGCCACCGCCGCGCAGGCCGCGCTGCCGGTCGACCACGTGACCGACCAGGTCGAGCTGATGGCGCGCTACGACGGCGGGCGCTGGTCGGCCTCGGTGGGCTACCAGCTCTCGCAGTTCGACAACGGCCTGGACGCCATCGTCGCCGCCAATCCGTTCACCCCGGTGGCCGGCGACACGCGAGCGCGGCTGTCGACCGCGCCCGACAACCAGTTCCACCAGCTCGTCGCCTCCGGCGCCTTCCAGGTCTCGCCGACGATCCGCGCGAGCGCCGACGTCGCCGCCGGCCAGATGACCCAGGACCAGGCCTACATCGCCGCGACGATCAACCCCACGCTGACGGTGCCGGCCCTGCCGCAGGCGTCGCTGGACGGCCGCGTCGACACCTTCAACGGCAGCGTGCGGGTGAGCGCCACGCCGATGGCCGGGCTGCGCCTGGTGGCCAGCTACGCGCGCGACGTGCGCGAGAACCGCACCCGCCGCGCCGCCTATCCGAACGTCGCGACCGACCTCTTCCTGGACCCGGTGCAGCGCACGAACGTCGCCTTCAGCCACTGGCAGGACCGCTTCAAGCTCGGCGCCGACTGGCGCGGCGGGCCGCTGGGCCTGCGCCTGGCCGGTGGCGTCGAGCAGGACAACCGCGAGCGCAGCTATGCCGAGGTGGTCGAGACGCGCGAGACCAGCGCCTGGGCGCGCGCGAGCCTGCAGCCGATCGACACCCTCTCGGTCTCGCTGAAGCTCTCCGGCGCCGACCGCACGCACTCCACCTACGGCACCGCGACCTGGTTCGGCGCGCCGGAGAACCCGCTGCTGCGCAAGTACAACCTGGCCGACCGTCGGCGGCAGGCGGCCTCGCTGCGCGCCGACTTCGCCGCCAGCGACTCCGTCTCGATCGGCCTGACGGCCGACGTCGCCGACGACGACTACCGCCGCTCGATCGTCGGCTTGAGGTCGGCACGCACGGACAGCATCGGGGCGGACCTGGCCGTGACGCTCTCGGAGCGCACGCGCGTGTCCGCCTTCGCGCAGGCCGAACGCGTGCGATCGGAGCAAGCCGGCAGCCAGGTCGTCGGCGCACCCGACTGGACGGCGCGCACGCGCGACCGTTTCGAGACCGTCGGCCTGTCGCTGACCCACGCGGTGATCCCCGACAAGCTGGATGTCGGCGCCGACCTGTCTCGCTCGCGCTCGAGCAGCGCGATCTCGGTTCAGACCGGCGTCGGCGAGCCCGACTTCCCGAGCGCGACGACGGCACTGGACCGGCTGAAGATCCACGCCAGCTACAAGCTCAACGACCGCACCACGCTGATCGGATCGCTGTGGGTCGAAGAAGCCGACGCGAAGGACTGGCGCCTCGACGGCGTGCTGCCCGCGACAGTCGCGAACCTGCTGAGCTTCGGCCAGCAGGCGACGAACTACCGGGTCGGCGTCTTCAGCGTCTCGGTGCGCCACCGGTTCTGAGCGCCCCGGGGGTCCGGCCCGCCCGCCTCGTGGGCCGGACGTCCATGCCGGGCTCCGCGTGCCCGGGCTCCGCACACCCGGGGTCCGCGCATGCGGGCTGCGTGCTCCCGGGCTCCGTCTACCCGGGCACAGGGCGCGCCATGGCGCTGGCCGGTGGCGGCAGCATGCGCAGCAGCTCGTCGGCAAAGGCGTCGACACGCTGCCAGTCGGTGAACTCCCAGACCCGCGTCGCGTCGGTCGGACCCTTGGTCATCCACATGATGAGCTGGATCATCGTGCGGTCGGCCCAGCCCAGGCTTGGGTAGTCCAGGCGGCCGGCAAAGACGGCCAGGCGCTGCGGCTTCCAGGTGATGCGGCGCAGGAACTTCTGCAGGTAGGGGTTGCCCTGCGGGACGTCCTTGCCGGGCTTGCGCGCGACGACGTTCACCGAGAAGAACGCGTTGGGCCGCTGCTCCAGCGCGGCCCGGTGTCGCTCGATGAACGCCGCGACCTCGGGCTTGTGACTGCCGTAGAGGACGCTCGCCCCGATGACCACCGCGTCCGCGGACGCGAGGTCGGCGGCACTGCCCTCGGCGATCGCCAGGACCCGCACCGGCCGCCCGGCCGCCGCCACGCGCTGCGCGAGGCGCTTGCCGATCTGGCGCGTGTGGCCGTCGGTGGTGGAGTACAGGATCAGGAGTCCGCTCACTCCGCGTCCTCGGGCGGCCTCAACCGGCGCCCCGAGGCGCCGGAACCAGCGCCTCGGCGACGAGTTCGGCGATGTCGCGGTTGGCGACCTCGCCCTCGCGGCCGAGGGCCTTCAGTCCGTCGCCGATCATCACCGCGCAGTACGGGCACGCCGTGGCGATGGTCCGCGGATCGCGCTGCAGCGCCTGCTCGGTGCGCAGCACGTTGATGCGCGTGCCGATGGACTCCTCCAGCCACATGCGCGCGCCGCCGGCGCCGCAGCACATCGCCTTGGCCTCGCGCAGCTCGAACTCCAGCGGCGCGTCCGTCGTGACACCGGCCAGCAGCTCGCGCGGGGCGGCGAACTCGCCGTTGTGCCGCCCGAGGTAGCACGGGTCGTGGAAGACCACGCGCTCGAAGCGCGGTTGCACCGCGATGCGCCGCTCGCGAAGCAGCGTCGCGATCAGCTGCGTGTGGTGCACCACCTCCCAACGCCCGCCGAAGGCCGGGTATTCATTACGCAGCGAGTTGAAGGCGTGCGGATCGGGCGTCACGATGCGTGTCACGCCCAGGGCGTTCAAGCTTCCCGCCAGCGAGCCGGCCAGCTGCTGGAACAGCATCTCGTTGCCGGCCCGCCGCACGCACTCGCCGGTCGAAGTCTCGGCCTCGCCGAGGATCGCGAAGCGCAAGCCCGCCTCGCGCATCACGCGCACCAGCGCGCGGGTGATCTTCTGGCCGCGCGGATCGAACGAGGCCGCCGAGCCGACGTAGAGCAGCCAGTCGAAGTCGGCCGCCTGCGAGGCCTCGCGCCAGCGCGGCACGTCGAGCTCGCGCGCCCAGTCGGCGCGCGTCTGCGAGGGCAGCCCCCAGGGGTTGCCCTGCGACTCGTAGGCCTCGAAGACCGGCTTGAGCTCGTGCGGGAACTCACCGTCCATCATCACGCGGTGCTGGCGCAGGCGGAAAAACTTCGGCAGGTGCTCGAGCTCGATCGGGCACGCGGCCTCGCAGTAGCCGCAGGTCGTGCAGGCCCACAGCGTCTCCTCGGCGATCACCGGGCCGACCAGCGGCGGAAGGGGATCGTCGGCACCCGCCGGCAACGGCTGCAGCAGCGCCTGCCGCTGCTCCATCAGGTGGTGCTTGATGCCGTCGTGCACCCATTTCATCGACAGCGGCTTGCCGGTCAGGAAGGTCGGGCAGGCGTCCTTGCAGCGGCCGCACTCGGTGCAGGTGAACGCGTCCAGTGCGTCCTTCCAGCTGAGGTCACGCACCGTGCGCACGCCGACGCGCACTTCCCCGGCATCGGCGTCGTCGGACATCAGCTTGTCCAGGTCGACGCCGGGCACCACGTTGGCCGGAGCGCCGCGGCGCAGGAACAGCGTCGGCAGCGCGGTCGCGATGTGAAAGTGCTCGCCGGTGGGCAGCAGCACGAGGAACGCGAAGACGGTGCCCAGCTGCACCCAGTACGACAGGTGGTAGCCCGCGCGCTGTGCCTCGGGCGGCAGCGTCGCGAAGACCGTGGCCAGCGCATCGCCGACGAAGGCGAAGGCCCTTTCGTGCGCGATGCCCTCGTGCTGCGCCGACAGCAGCGCGAAGCGGAAGCCGTCGAACGCGAAGTCGGTGAGCATGATCACCGTGATCAGCGAGAGGATCAGCAGTGCCTCGCGGTTCGGCTCGAGCCGCCGCGGCTTGATGACGTAGCGGCGCCAGAACGCGTAGGCCAGTGCGGCGAGCACCGCGAGCTCGGCGAGGTCCTTCAGCGACGCGAAGAGGCCCCCGGCCAGGCCCGGGTAGACGAAGGGCTCGTGGTAGCCGATGACGATCAGCTGCAGCTTGCGCAGCAGCAGCGTCATGAAGCCCAGGAAGATCACGGCGTGCATCACGCCGGCGGCCGGCTCGCGGCGGATCATCCGCTGCTGCAGCAGGCCGTTGACCAGCACGCTGCGCAGCCGCTCGAGCGGGCGATCCCAGCGCACCTCGGGCTGCAGCCGGGGCAGCAGCGCGAGCTTGCGGGCCGCCAGCCAGCCGAACCCGGCGAAGCTCGCGAGCATCAGCAGCGTGATGCCGATCGGGCTCATGCGTGCACCTCGGCTGCCGGGGTGGCGCCCGCCGGGCGGAGACGCTCCCCAGGCCAAGCCGGGGCGTCGTCAGCGCCCCGGGGGTCGCCGCTCCAGCCCGGGAAGGGATGGCCTATTGCTGCAGCATCCACTTCACGATCGTGGCGAGCTCGTCACCCTTGGTCTTGACTTCCGGGTGGTCGTTCTTGGGGTCGGTGATCGCGCTCATCGCCTCGGCCTCCTTGCCCTTGAACTTGGCCGACATCGCCTTGTAGGTCGGGCCCTTCTTCTTCTTCTCCATGTCGTGGCACTTGGCGCAGTGCTTGGCGGCCAGGTCGGCGTTGGCATGCGCCAGCGGCGCGGCCAGCAGCGCGGCAACGGCCAGGGAGGGGATCATCAACACTCGCTTCATCGCAGGTCCTCGTCTTGGGGGGGGGTGGTCACCGCGTGCCGCCATGCCGGCCGTCTCGCGGGCGGCGTCACGGCATCAGGGCTTGGTGCTCGTCAGGGTCTTCAGGATCTCGGGGTCGGGCTCGTCCTCGGCCAGCACGGCGTGGCAGGCCTTGCAGTTGCGCACGATCCTGCCGCCGTCCGCCGTCGTGTGCTTCTTGTCATGGCAGCGGAAGCAGCCGGGCGACTCGTCGCTGTGACCGATGTGCTGCTTGTACGTTCCCCAGGTGACGTTCATCTTCGGGAAGACATTCCACGAGTAGATGTCGCCCAGCGCCGCCCCGGCAGCCTTGATCTGCGCGGCCTTCTCGGCGGCCACGGGCGCGTAGTTCGCCTTGTAGAAGCCCTCCAGTCCCTCGGCGAGCGCCTTGCGTGCCGCCTCGTGGGACGGGTACTGGCCTTCGGTCAGCAGCCGCATGCCCTCGCGCTTCACGAAAGGCAGCGTCTTGTCGATGCGGCCGTCCTCCAGCGCGTTGTCCAGTTCCTTGTCCGGCGGGAAGAAGGTGTGCGAGGGCCGGTTGTGGCAGTCGACGCAGTCCATGTCGCGCCACTCGGTCTTGCCCTCGGGCTGTTCGGAGGACTTGAAGACCTTCTGCTTGCCGTCGGGCGTGGTCATCTCGATGTCGTAGACCTTCTCGCGCGTCGGGTCGGTCAGGTAGCGGATCTTCACGCCGCGGTCCACGTGCCAGTGGATGCCGGACGAGGTGGCGCCCTGCTGGCCGCCGACCCGCATGACGAGCACCGTCTTGGTCTCGGTGTTCTGCTCGTCGTCGGCGAACTTCGTGCGCACGCGCAGCTTGTCGCCGACGTGCTTGGTCGGCCAGTGGCACTGCTCGCAGGTCTCGCGGGCCGGGCGCAGGTTGTGCACCGGGCTCGGCACGGGCTTCGGGTAGAGGTTGAAGGCCACCGAAACCATCTGCCACGAGCCGGAGATCTTCGACTTGACGAACCAGTCGGCGCCCGCCCCGATGTGGCAGTCCGCACAGGTGATGCGGCTGTGCGCCGAACGCTGGAAGGCCGTGTGCTCGGGCTGCATCACCGTGTGGCAGACCGTGCCGCAGAAGGCCACGGTCTCCATCTCCTTGATGCCCTTGACCGTCGCGCCGGCGATCAGCACGGTGCTGAACATCGCGACGAGCACGGCGACGATCAGCGTGCCGCGCGTGCGCGGGTTGTTCAGGTCGATGACCGGCAGGCCCTTGGGCGCGGCCTGGTGCGCCGCGGCCGCCCGGGCCTCGATGCGGCGGCGCCACCAGGCGCCCACCGCGATCATCACCAGGCCCGCCGCCGCCACCATCGGCAGCATCATGTAGGTGATGATGCCCAGGTAGGGGCCGCCGTCGTAGCCGGTCAGCTGCAGGCCGATGAACAGCAGGATCAGGACGATCGCGACGAGCGCGACGATCGAGCCGACCAGGCTGAGCCAGTGCCGGGTCACCGCCGAAATGAAGCTGTGAATCATGTCTCCTCGCTCCTCGTTCGTTTCATGGCCGGGCAGGCATCGCGCACGGTCCGGGCACGATCAGTGGAATCCGCCACTGAGCAGGCCCCAGAAGATGAAGACCGCCATCAGCACACCGATCGCCACCGCGGTGAAGCCGAAGATGTAGGCGATGCGCAGCTCGAGTGCCGTCGGCGGCGGCGCCATCCGCTCCTCCAGGCGGCCCTCGGCGACCAGCCGCTCGTACTCGAGCGGCCGCTCGGCCTTGAAGACCTCCAGCGGCATGCGGCCGGTGAAGATCACCGTGTCCATCGGGAAGGCCTCGGGCCGCAGGTGCGTGTGAAAGAAGTGGAACAGGAAGATGAAGCCGGTGGCCAGCAGCGCCTCGTCGCTGTGGATCACGTAGGCCGCGTTCAGCGCCCAGCCGGGCAGCACGGTGGTGAACATCGCCGGGAACCACAGCACGAGGCCGGAGATGCCGATGATCGCCACACCCCAGAAGACCGCCAGGTAGTCGAACTTCTCCCAGTAGGTGAAGCGATCGAACTTCGGCCGGGGCCCCAGGTAGAGGAAGTAGCGGAACATGCGCAGCAGGTCCACGACGTCACTGGGCTGCGGCACCATCGAGCGCGGGCCCCAGAAGTAGCCCTTCTCGCGGCGCACGAGCAGGCCGTAGGCCAGCATGCCCAGGTGCCACGCGAAGTAGCCGAATGTCACCGCACCGGCGAAGCGGTGCAGCCAGCCGGCGACGATCGGGCCGCCGAGCACGCCGACGAGCTGCGGGGCCCAAGGCGCTTCGGCGAACTTCAGCGGCAGCCCGGTGGCCGCCAGGAGCAGGAAGCTGACCACGATCGTGATGTGCATCGCGATCTGCATGCCGTTGAAGCGGCGCACGTGCGGGCCGCCGTGGACATGCACGGGGAACTCGCCGCGCAGCTTGCCGACCAGCGCGCGCTGCAGCCAGAGCCCGCCGTGCAGCCCGAAGAAGCCGAAGACGCCGAGCAGCAGCCCGGTCATGCCCAGCCAGATCCAGTAGACGTAGATGTTGCGCGACTTGTCGCTCGGGTTGGCGTGCGGGTCGAAGCTCAGGAACGACGCGTTGACGTTCTGGTGGCAGGCACCGCAGGTGGCCGCCAGGTTGTCCGGGTGGATGCTCGACTTCGGGTTGGACTTCGGCAGGTTCGCGTGCGGCGTGTGGCAGTCGGCGCAGCCGGCGGCCTTCTCGTGGTTCAGCGCGGTGGCCTTGCCGTGGTAGCTGTCCTTGAACGAGCCGACGATCTTCTCGTGGCAGTTGCCGCAGCGGTCGGAGACCTCGTGCTTGACCTGGGCCGAGTCCGTGCGCTTGATGGCGTGCGGCGTGTGGCAGCTGGCGCAGGTGGGCCCGTCCTTGCCGGCCGCGAGCAGCGAGCCATGGGCACTGCCCTCGAACTCCTTGAGGATCGTCTGGTGGCAGCTGCCGCAGGTCTCGCCGATCTTCGCGTGGTGCGTGGTCGAGGCGGGGTCGTCCTTCGCGTGCACGTCGTGCTTGCCGTGGCAGCTGGAGCACGACGGCGAACCCTCCACGAGGCCGGCCTTCAGCAGCGCGCGGGCGTGGGCGCTGGTCTCGTAGTTCGCGAGGATGTCCTCGTGGCAGGAGCCGCAGGTCTTGATCTGGTTGACCGGCGACAGCGGCGACTTCGGGTCGCCGCTGCGGTGCACGGTGTGCATGCTGCCGTGGCAGCCGCTGCAGTCCTTGATCGCGCGGTCGCCCTTCGCGCGGCGCCCGTGGATGCTGCCGGCGATCGCCTTGAACTCGTCCTCGTGGCAGTCGTGGCAGACCTGCGGCCGCACGGCGCCGAGCGGGTTCTTCGGGTGCTTGACGGTCAGCGCCGTGTCATGGCACTCGGCGCAATCGAGCTTGCGGTGCGCCGAGCGCGCATAGTCGTCGGCCAGCACGGCCATCGACTTGCCGGCGTCGTCGGTCAGTTCCTTGTCGTCGTGGCACTCGAGGCACTCGGCCTTGGTCGACGGCTTCGCGGCCGCGGCGGCCTCGGTCGCGGCGGGCTTGGCCGCAGTGGCCACCGCCTTGCCCTGCGCATGAGCCGGGAGCGCGACGAGGGTGCAGAGCAGCCCCGCTGCGAGCATGGCGACGGCCCGCCGCCATGGCGGCATCACGACCGCCGAGCCCCTTGCTGTGTGCTGCCCCATGTCCACTCCTCCAGACGGGCCGCCGCCGGATCACGCCGGCGTGATCCTGGCCTTCGGGCCCCGATGTCGCGGCATTGTGGACAGCGCCGGGTGCTGCCTTCTTGACTTCGCACAAGTCGCCCGGGGCGAGACGGACGGAAGCGGAACCCCCCGGGGTGTCCGATCAAGCCCGTGCGCTCGCTCTCCCAAAAGAAGAAGCCGGCCAAGGCCGGCTTCGAGGGATCAGGCAGGCGCCATGCTCACTGCTGCAGGATCCACTTCAGGACGGTCCTGATGTCCTCTTCCTTGACGAACTTGTCCTTCTCGCGCAGGTCCGGGTGGTCCCCGTTCGGATCGGTGACACTCTTGAAGAGCTTCGCCTCGGCATCGGGCTTGCCCTTGTACTCGGCGGCCGTCTTCTTGTAGGCCGGGCCCTTCTTCTTCTTGTCCATTTCGTGGCACTTGCCGCACTTGGCGGCCGCCAGATCGGCGTTGGCCAACGCAGCACCCGAGAACAACACGCCGGTCGCGACCAGCGACGCCATCAGAAGGGACTTCATCTTCGCTCCTCGTACAACCCCGAAAGCCGGTGGTCACGCGCTCGGTGCGCCACAGGCACTGCTGGATGGGATCACGCCCGCGATGCCAAGCCTGCGCCTGGAACTGCCCTCGCCGGCAAACACCCTGCGTGATGCTAACGCCTGCGCGACCGCGCGCGTTGACCGTTGACGAGCGCACGAGCGGACGCGACGCTCACCCGCCTCGCTCGAGCGCCCGCGCGACCCAGCCCTGCCCGAGCGCGAGCCCGCCGTCGTTCGGTGGCAGCGCCTGAGCCGGCCGCAGGACGATCCCCTGCCCGGCGACTTCGGCCGCCACGCGGCGGGACATCACCGCATTCAACCAGCAACCCCCGCCGCACGCGACGACACCCAGGTCCCGCGTCGCGGCAGCCCGGCAAACCCACTGCGCGAGCGCCCACGACACGCTCGCATGGAAGCGCGCCGCACCGCGCGCCGGCAGGTCCTCCGTCGCCAGCGCGACGAGCAGCGGCCCGAAGTCGGGGTCGCCCTCGGCGGTCCAGCCGATGCACGCGGGCTCGGCCTCGAGCGGACCGTGCGCCTCGGCGAGGCCCTCGAGCAGCATCGCGGCCTGGCCCTCGAACGCGATGCGCCGCCGCACGCCGAGCACGGCGGCCGCGGCGTCGTACCAGCGACCCAGGCTGCTGGTCGCCGGCACGTTCAGCCCGCGCTGCAGCATGCGCTCGATGCCGGCCAGCGCCGGCTCGTCGCCGAAGCGCGCCTGCGCCAGGTCGGCGCGCCCGGCATCGAAGAGCGCGCCGACCGCGACCCCCCAGGGCTCGCGCGCCGCGCGGTCGCCGCCGGGCAGCCGCAGCGGGCGCAGCCGGCCGAGCCGCGTGAAGGCCGCGCCGTCGAGGTGCAGCAGCTCGCCGCCCCAGGCCTCACCGTCGCTGCCGAGACCCACCCCATCGAGCGCCAGGCCCAGCGCCGGCGCCTCGAGGCGGTGTTCGGCCAGCACCGCGGCGAGGTGGGCGTGGTGGTGCTGCACCGCGACGAGCCGCGCGCCGTGGCGCTCGGCCAGGCGGGCCGCGAGCTGCGTGCTGTAGAAGTCCGGGTGCAGGTCGTGCGCGACGATCTCGGGCTCGACCTGCAGCAGGTGCAGCAGGTGGTCGACCGCATGGTCCAGCGCGCGGCAGGTCGGCGCGTTGTCCAGGTCGCCGATGTGCGGGGTCACGAATGCCTCGTCGCCCCGCAGCACGCAGGCGGTGTTCTTGAACCAGCCGCCCAGCGCGAGCACCGGCGGCCCCGGCCGCGCCAGCCGGATCGCCAGTGGCACGTAGCCCCGCGCGCGGCGGATGAACTGGAACGGTGCCGCTGCGGCGCCCGGCACCGGCAGTGCCCGCAGCACGCTGTCGTCGCAGCGCTGCACGATCTCGCGGTCGTGCAGCAGCCACGCGTCGGCGATGCCGGCCAGGCGCTCCAGCGCCTCGTCGTTGCCGATGACCAGCGGCTCGCCGCCGGGGTTCGCGCTGGTCATCACCAGGGCCAGCGGCTGCGGCTCGTCGATCCATGCCGTGCCCGCCGGCCGCCCGGCGGCCTCGTGGAACAGCAGCAGCTGCAGCGGCGTGTACGGCAGCATCATGCCCAGCCACGCGAGGCCCGGGGCGACGCCGGGCAGCTGTTCGTCGGCCCCGGGGCGCTTGCGCAGCAGCACGATCGGCCGCTCGCGCCCGGCCAGCACGCGCGAGCTCGCCTCGTCGCACTCGACCAGGGTGGCCAGCGAGGCGAGGCCGGCCACCATCACGGCGAAGGGCTTCTCCTCGCGCGCCTTGCGCTGGCGCAGCGCGGCCACCGCGGCCGGCTGCCGCGCGTCGCACACGAGGTGGAAACCGCCCAGGCCCTTGACGGCGACGATGCCGCCCTCGGCGATCGCCGCCAGCGCCGCGGCCAGCGGGTCGACACCGTCGATGACACGGCCGTCGCGGCCTCGCCACTCGAGGCGCGGACCGCAGGCGGGGCAGGCGTTCGGCTCGGCGTGGAAGCGGCGGTCCGCCGGCGAGCGGTACTCGGCCCGGCACGCCGGGCACAGGCGGAACGACGCCATGCTCGTCGTCGCGCGGTCGTACGGCAGCTGCCGCGTGATCGTGAAGCGTGGGCCGCAATGCGTGCAGTTGACGAAGGCATAGCGATAGCGGCGGTCGGCCGGGTCGAGCAGCTCGCGCCGGCAGTCGTCGCACAGCGCGGTGTCCGGGCCGATCGCCGTGGTCGACGGACCGCGGCCCGTCGACTCGACGATGCGAAAGCCGGCGCCCGGCTCCGCCAGCGGCGGCAGCGGCTCGCTCGACACGTCGTCGATGCGGGCCAGCGCCGGCGCCTCCTGCCGCAGCCGCTCGGCGAAGGCCTGCAGCTGCGGCAGCGGGGCCTGCACCTCGATCGTCACGCCCGCGCCGTCGTTGCGCACCCAGCCGGCAAGCTGGAGTTCCTGCGCGAGGCGGTAGACGAAGGGCCGGAAGCCCACGCCCTGCACGACGCCGTGCACGACCAGGCGCCGGCGCGCCGTGCCTCTTCCCTCAGGCCGGGTCATCGGCGGGCGCAGCGCCGCGGGCGGCCCCGAGCCGGCCGCGCAGGAAGTCGCGCTTCGAGCGATCCGGCACCTCGGCGGCCGGCTCGGCCGCTGGCGGGGTGTCGGCCGGCTCGGCGGGCTCCGCGTTGGCCGGATCGAGCAGGGCCTCGAGCGCGAGGCGGGCCACCAGCGCCGCGGCAGCCTGGTCGGCAAAACGTTCCATCGGCGAAAACAGCGAGCAGATCTGGTACTCGCCGAAAGCCGGGTCGTGCGCGCCGATGAACTCGTAGTCGCCCGCCGGGAAGCGCAGCCGGCGCTTGACGCCGGCGGCCAACGGCTGCCAGCGTTCGCGCTCGCCCGGCGTGAGCGTCAGGTTCATGCACCAGGGTGTCACGACGACACCCAGCCAGTACCCTTCCCAGCGGCGGAAACCCACCGCCTGCACGTGCAGCCGCGGATGGACCACCGGCAGCCCCTGCATGCGCTGCTCGGCCGCGCGGTAGCAGGCCTCGAGCGCGGCCGACGGGTCAGGCGCCGGAGGGGTCATCGAGCAGCACCATGAACTGGTCGCGCGTGGCCGAGCAGTTCGGGCAGGTCCAGTGCGCCGGCAGCTGGTCGAAGGGCGTGCCGGGCAGGACCTGCCAGACCTCGTCGCCCTCGGCGGGGTCGTAGACGTGCCAGCAGATCTTGCACTCCAGCCGCGTCGTCGCGTCGATGCGCGGCGCGTGGCCGAAACCCTGGTGACGGGGCGTGGACATCGGCGCGCGGCTCAGGCTGCGGAGTCGGCCGCGGACTCGCCCATCCACTGGACGAGCTCGGCCAACCGCTGGCGGCTGTCGGCCAGGTCCTCGGGCGCGGCGATCGCCGCCTCGGGCACGCGCACGAGCTCCAGCGTGTTCAGGATCAGCGTCTGCATGCTGTTGAAGAACTGCACGCGCCAGACGTCGCGCGTCAGCGTGCTGGTCACGTGGCAGTTGCCGAAGCCGCGCGAGATCATCGCCACCGGGCCGACGGGCAAGGCGCGTTCGACCACCTGGTGGTCGTCCGGCGTCATCGGCAGCAGGGTCAGGTTGATCGTGCCGGCCGGCGCGCCGGGCGCCACGTCGCGCCGGCGGGCCTCGATCTCGGCGAGCAGGGCCGGCGAGTTCATCGCACCCGGGGGCAGCTCGGCCTCGCGCAGGGTGTCGGCGGCGGCGTCCCGCGCGCGCTGCAGCACCACCGCCGGCACCGGGCCGGCCTCGAGCCAGTCGCGCTGCAGCTCGCCGGTGGGGCCGAGCTGCAGGCAGCGCCACAGGCCGGAGAAGACCGACTCCTGGATGCGCAGTTCGGGCACGTCGCTGACGCGGATCGCCACCTCGCCCTCGCCGAGCACCTGGTTGACGACCTCGAGCACCGGCGGCGACGTGCCGGCCAGGTCGAGCTGCGGGCCGGGCGTGGTCCTTTCGTCCCAGGCGTTCAGCTGCTCGAGCCAGCGGCCGAGCAGGTCGCGCGCGCCCAGCATGACCTCGGCCGGGATGCGCTCGGGCACGCGCGGCATCTCGAAGGTCGGCATGTCGCGCGGCATGTCGAGCACGGCGAGCTGATCCTCGTCGACCGGCTGCGAGCCCGGCCCGATGGCGCGCACCGGAATCGGAAAATCCTTCATGGCAGCATCTCCTGGCCATGCCGACATCCCTTGCGGAGCCGGCAATGCCCGGCAGCCTATCGGCGGCTCGCCGGCGGCGCTTGTCTCAAGTCAACAAAGCCCGGCCGCGACACCCCGGGACACCCCGGGAC
>ERZ761607.4087-NODE-4087-length-13276-cov-4.180773_pt1 | contig 13276 bp, 12 predicted proteins | sample MGYA00511164_ERZ761607 | MGnify/ENA primary metagenome ERZ761607 (study PRJEB28899, sample SAMN02445080) | bioreactor sludge metagenome | biome: EBPR sludge | place: Australia: Brisbane, Thorneside Wastewater Treatment Plant | collected 2011-06-22 ...
TCGCAGCGGCGGTGCCCTGTGGAAGAACGGCGACCTGCTTTACCGCATGTTGTCGGCGCCGGTACTGCTCGGCAGCCATGTCGTGGTGGGCGATCTCGAGGGTCAGTTGCACTGGTTGAAGCGCAGCGACGGCGAGGTCGCGGCGCGGACCAAGCTCGGTGGACTTGGATTCGGCAGCGGACTCGTGGTGGTCGACGAGGTGCTGTACGTCCAGAACAACGATGGCTCGATTGGCGCATTCCGTATTCGGCAGTGAATTGAAGTGGTTGTTGGTTCCTGGTTGCTGGTTGTCGGAAAGAGCGCACGCTCGCGACCGGTGATCGGTTAGGGCATTTCCCGCTGCAGTATGGCAGCGGGGCCTTGCGCTCGTGCCCTGACCAACAACCTACAACCCGCAACCAACACCCGCGTCCCTAGGCTCCGCACATGCTCCCCGTCGTTGCACTGGTCGGTCGCCCGAATGTCGGCAAGTCGACGCTCTACAACTCACTGACCCGAAGTCGGGACGCCATCGTCTCGAACCTGCCCGGCGTCACCCGCGATCGCCTGTTCGGAATCTGCCGGCGCGGCGAGCGGCCGTTCATGGTGGTCGATACCGCCGGGCTCACCGAGAACGAGGACGTGCTCGCCAAGGGCATGTCGGCGCAATCGTGGCAGGCAATCGGTGAATCCGACCTGGTTTGCCTGGTGGTCGATGCCCGCGATGGCCTGAATCCGGACGATACCGAAATCGCGTTGCGCATCCGCGCCGCGGGCAAGCGCTTGTTGTTGATCGTCAACAAGATCGACGGTCTGCAGGAATCCAACGCGTATGCCGAGTTTTCGCGACTGGGCATCGCCACCACATTGATGGTTTCGGCGGCGCACAATCAGGGTATCGCCGACCTTGTGGATCACCTGTTGTCTGAATTGCCGCCCGAGCCGGCCGAGCCGGAGTCGGATAGCGGCGCGATCAAGATCGCCATCCTCGGCCGGCCGAACGTGGGCAAGTCGACACTGGTCAACCGCTTGCTCGGCGAAGAGCGGGTACTGGCGATGGATTTGCCGGGCACCACGCGCGATGCCGTGCGCATACCGCTGGAACGCGACGGCAAGCGCTATCTGCTGATCGACACTGCCGGCATCCGGCGCAAGGCGCGCGTCGGCGAGGGTATCGAGAAGTTCAGTGTGATCAAGGCGCTGCAGGCGGCCGAAGAGGCACACGTGGTGGTGCTCATTCTCGACGCCCAGCAGGGATTCGCCGACCAGGATGCGCACCTGCTCGGCGAAATCGTGAACCTCGGGCGCGGCCTGGTGCTCGCGATCAACAAGTGGGACGGCTTGAGCGTGCGCGAACGCACCCAGGTCAACCAACGGTTGGACTGGGGCCTCGGATTCGTGAACTTCGCCAAGCGACTGCCGATTTCCGCCTTGCACGGATCGGGTCTCGGCGAGCTGATGAAGGCAGTGAACCAGGCGCACCGCGCAGCGACCCGGGAATTCTCGGCGTCGGATCTGACCAAAGCGATCAACGAGGCCTTCGAGAAGCATCAGCCGCCGCTGGTGCGCGGCCGCGTCGCCAAGATGCGTTACGCCCACCAGGGTGGGCGCAATCCACCGCGCGTGATCATCCACGGCAATCGGCTGGAGTCGCTGCCGGATTCCTACAAGCGCTTCCTCGAAAACCACCTGCGAACGCGCTTCAAGTTGATCGGTACACCGCTGGTACTGGAGTTCCGCGAGGGCAGCAATCCGTTTGCCGGCAAGAAGAACGTGCTGACCCCGCGCCAGGTCGAGAAACGCAAGCGCCTGATTCGCCACGTCAAACGCGGCTGAGGCCGCGTTTTCGAACTTCACCTTGGTTGAACGTCGGTGATCCCGCATGCATACCGCGCCAGATGTCGAAGCCGTGCTGCAGACCAGGGCCGTGCCGATGCGCATCAGCGTGGCCGAGGCGCGCGTCTGCATCGCGTCCGCACTGATCGCCACCCGTCCAACGGTTGAGCGTGTCGCGGTTGCCGCTGCGCATGGCCTGCGTCTGGCCGAAGACGTGCATATCGCGCACAGCCTGCCGCTGTTCGCCAACTCGGCGATGGATGGTTACGCCTGCCGCCATGGCAGTCTCGAAGGCGGCGGCGAGCCGCTCCTGCGGGTGGTCGGCGAGAGTCGCGCCGGGGAGCAGTTCCAGGGACGCATCGCGCGCGGCGAATGTGTGCGGATATCCACCGGCTCGCGATTGCCGGCCGACGCCGACACCGTGATCATCCAGGAGCACGTGGAGCGCGCAGGCGATCAGGTACGGGTATTGCGGATCCAGATCGCCGGCGCCAATGTGCGCCAGGCCGGCGAGGAGTGCGTCGCCGGGTCGAAATTGCTGGCGCGCTTCGATCTGCTCGATGCGCGTTCGCTGGCACTGGCGGCCAGCGCGGGACGAACCGAGCTGCGCGTCCTGGCGCGGCCGCGGGTGGCGATCGTCACCACCGGCGACGAACTGGCGCAGCCAGGGCAAGTGCTCGCGAGCGACCGGATCTACGACAGCAATGCTGCCCTGCTGCAGTCCCTGGTGTTCGAGGCCGGTGGTCATCCGCTGCCGCCGGTTTGGGTGACCGACGATCCGCAGGCGCTTGCGGAGGCTCTGCGTCGCGCCGCCGCCGCGGCCGATCTGGTGCTGACCACGGGTGGCGCCTCGGTGGGCGACCACGACCATCTGCCGCGACTGCTGCTCGAGCAGGGCAGCGTGCATTTCTGGAAGGTACGCATGAAGCCGGGCATGCCGGCCTTGTTTGGCGAGTTGTACGGCACGCCGCTGTTGGCGTTGCCGGGCAATCCAGTATCGGTGTACGCGACCTTCCGGATCCTGGCGCGGGTGGCGCTGGACGCGCTGCAGGGCATCGCTCCGGCGGATCCGCCGCGCTGGCGCGCGCGCCTGGAAGTGCCGCTGCGCAAGTCGCACGGCCGCGCCGAATATCTGAGAGCGCTTCATTGCATCGACGCCCACGGTCAGCTCTGGGTGCGGCCGTTGCAGGGCCAGGAATCGTTTCGACTGGTCAGCCTGCGCCAGGCCAGTGCGCTGTTGGTCCTGCCGGAAGGCGAGATCGACCTCGCCGCCGGTGCAGTCGTCGATATCGAGCCGCTGTCGCTGGCTGCCACGGAGAGCTGGAAATGAGTTTGCGCGAGGACTGGATCGAGCGCTTGCGTGAGGCGACGCCACACGTGGACGTGCGCGAGGCGCGGCGGCGTCAGCAACAGGGCGCGCTGATCGTCGATGTCCGCGAAAGGATCGAATGGGCCGAGGGTAGTCCGCCCGAGGCCGTGCAAATCGCGCGCAGCCAGCTCGAGTTTGAAGTCGAACGCGGTCTGCCCGACCGCAGTCGCAATCTGCTGCTGTTGTGCGCTGCCGGCAGCCGCGCGCTGCTTTGCGCGGAGACTCTTTCGCGCCTGGGTTATCCGAATGTGGCGGTGATCGACGGCGGCATGCGTGCGTGGAAGGCCGCGCAGCTTCCGGTGCTGGTGCCGGAAACCCTGGATGCCGCCTGGCAGCGACGTTACGCGCGCCAGATAGTTCTGCCTGAAGTTGGCGTCGAGGGTCAGCAGCGCCTGGCACGTGCGCGCGTGCTGGTTGTCGGCGCCGGTGGTCTGGGCTCGCCGGTCGCCTTGTATCTGGCTGCGGCCGGCGTCGGTACGCTGCGTATCGTCGATGACGATCGAGTCGACGAGAGCAACCTTCAGCGCCAGGTGCTGCACACGACGGCGCGAGTTGGTCGCGCGAAAACGCAGTCGGCGGTGGAAACGCTGAATGCGCTGAATCCGGCGCTCAAGGTCGAAGCCATCGAGCAGCGCGTGAACAGCACCAATGTCGATGCGCTGGTCGCGGACTGTTCGGTGTGGGTGGATGGGTCCGACAATCTGCCGACGCGTTATTTGTTGAGCGATGCCGCGGTGAAGCACGGCAAGGCGCTGGTCTATGGCGCCGTCGAGCGCTTCAGCGGACAGGTCGCCGTATTCCATCCGCAGTTTCGGCGTGGCATCGCGCCGTGTTATCGCTGCCTGTTTCCAGAACCGCCGCCGCCGGAACAGGCGCCGAATTGTGCCGAGGTCGGCGTTGTCGGTGTCGTTCCCGGCGTCGTCGGCCTGTTGCAGGCCAACGAAGCGATCAAGCTGCTGCTGGGAATTGGTCAGCCTTTGATCGGCCGGTTGCTGATGTTCGACGCCCTGGGCGCTCATTTCCGCGAATTGAGCTTGCCGGCCGATCCCGAATGCGCCTTGTGTGCGCCGAATCGCGCGTTTCCGGGCTATGTCGACTACTTTGCCTTTTGCACGAATGGCGCAAAGCCAGGTTGAAAGCAAGAAACACGGCATGCGTCGCCTGTGGATAAGGTTGTGGACGAATAATTCGTCCGCTGGCTGCGCGCGCACCATCGCGCACTTGCGTGCCACCCTTCGTTCCGTGACCGACCCCACAAAAGCGCGCGCAAACAACGCGTTGGACATCAAATTGCGGCGAGAGCAGGAATGCGCACAAGCTTCATCGCGGAACGCCCTGGTTGTGCACAACCATTCGCGGTGCGTCGCAATTTGCACTCCGCGTTATCCGGAAAGTCAAGGCCCCGATGCCGACTTCCGCCAGAGATCAATGGCGCATCCGCGGGAGAAAATGGGTCATCAGTTAGAGCAGTTACTTCAAGATCGCCTCAGCAAGGCGCGCTAAGTCATTGCCGCGAAACCAATGTTTCAGATTATCCACACGGCCTGTGGATAACCATGTGGATGAGCGCGTGGACAGCGCCCGAAAAGCGCGCCACGGCGCCCTTTCGCGTGCATTGGCGAGTCTCTCGCCAGTTAGGTTAAAGTCAATAAAAACAATGACATGCGTTGATCGCGCGAAACGCTCTTGACAATCCTGAAACAAATCCTTCAGCGCCGCTGGGTCTGTGCAAAAGAATTCCTGGTTGGCGTCGAAAATCGGTCGAACGCGGTACTGGTGGCCTGCTCAAGCGAAGCTGTAGCGATCGCCGTTGCGGCTACTCAGGATGACGCCTTGGGGTGCGCCAGCATGGCGGCATCGTAGCGGGCCATCTGCTCGGCGCTGGCTTGCGCCTGATGCAGTGCTTTCCATTCCGGGAAGGGCATGCCGTAAACGTATTCGCGCGCCTGCTCGCGGCTCAGCGTGGTACCGACGCCAGCAGCGGCCTGTTGGTACCAGTCCGCCAGGCAGTTGCGGCAGAAGCCGGCGAGGATCATCAGATCGATGTTCTGAACGTCGCTGCGTTGCCGCAGGTGGGCAATCAGGCTACGAAAGGCTGCCGCTTCGATGGCGTCGCTGCTGGCGTTCGATGCGGTGGTTGTCACGGGTTCGTTGCAGGTCATGGCTCTACTCCTGTCGCTTGCGCGTCGAAGAGTAACCAACCGGCGCCCGCAGGGGAAATGGCCGCTTGGCGGCGCCGTGTGTTTGCCGGGTTTGCCGGCACGCGCCGTTGGCGTTACAGCAAGGCTCGCTGGCGTAGACTTGCGAATTTGCGGTCTGATCCGGTCTGGCGATGAACGCCTGCGTGCCACTATTACGTCTGTTGCGATGCGCAGCGATGCTGCTGTTGGCGGCTGCCCTGGCGGCCTGCGTTTCGCTGGTCGATCGCGCTTCAACGCGATTGGGCGAGCAGTTGTCGGCCGGCATTCTCGATCACGATGATCCGGACACCGTTGCGGCGGGGTTGCCGGCCTATCTGCTGCTGCTCGATGGCCTCAATCACGACGGTGCCGACAATCCTTCACGACTGTGTCTGGCTGCGGAACTCTACGGTGCTTATGCGGGGTCCTTCGTGCTCGAGGCCGAGCGCGCAAGTCGGCTTGCTCGGCGGGCGCTGGGTTACGCCGAACGCGCGGCGTGCGCCACCGATGGCCAATGGTGCGCTCTGAGCAAGCGCAAGTTCGAGGAGGTCGATGCCGCGCTGGCGCAGGCGCAGGCGAGCGTCGATCATGTCGACGCCTTGCACTGCCTCGGCGCCGCCTGGGCCGGTTACATTCAGGCAAACGCCGCCGACTGGAACGCAATCGCGGCGATCCCCAAGGCGCGACGCGTGATCGAGCGCGCCGTCGAGCTGGATCCCGGGTTTCGCCAGGGACAAGGCCAGTTGTATCTCGGCGTGATGAACTCGTTGCTGCCGCCGGCCTACGGCGGCAAGCCGGAACTGGCGCAACAGTACTTCGAGGACGCCCTGCGGCGATCTGCGGGGCGCAACCAGATGGTGCGCGTGCTGTATGCGCGTCACTACGCACGTCTGGTGTTCGACCAGACCTTGCACGATCGCTTGATCGACGAGGCGCTTGCGGCCGATCCGGAGGTGCCGGGCATGACTTTGATGAACACACTGGCGCAGCGTCAGGCGCTGGCGTTGAAGGCCAATTCCAGGGAATATTTCGAATGAAGATCATGTCTGCGGCGTGGGTGCTGATCGCTGCCGCCGCCGTTGCCGCGCCACTGCCGGCGGCCTCGCTGAAGATCGCCACGCTGGCGCCGGAAGGCAGTTCCTGGATGCGCGAAATGCGTGCCGCGGGCGACGAGTTGAAGGCCAGGACCGAGGGCCGCGTGGACCTCAGGTTCTTTCCCGGCGGCGTCATGGGCAATGGCGAAACCGTGCTGCGCAAGATCAAGCTGGGTCAGTTGCAGGGTGGCGCCTTTGCGGCGAGTGAGCTGACCGGTGTGAACCCCGATGCAGCGGTCTACGGGTTGCCGTTCACCTTCAGCAATGTCGCCGAAGTGCAGCAGGTGCGGCGGCAACTCGATCCGCTGATCAAGGCCGGATTCGAGCGCAACGGCATGGTGGTCGCCGGCATGACGGGCGGCGGCTTCATCTACATGATGAGCACCCGCCCGATCAGCACCCAGGCGCAGATGCGTGCGACCAAGGTGTGGGTGCCGGAGGGCGACAACATCGGCCGCATCGCCTTCGAGGAAGCCGGCATCACGCCGGTACAGCTCGCGCTCGGCGACGTCTACACCAGCTTGCAGACCGGGCTCATTGAAACCGTGGGCAATACCACCACCGGCGCCGTGGCATTCCAGTGGACCACCCGGCTCAAGGTCATGGTCGACCTGCCGGTGTCGTACACGATCGGAATCCTGGCGATCGACAAGAAGGCGCTGGGCCGCCTGTCGGCGGTAGATCAGTCGGCGGTGGTTGCCAGCATCGACGCTGCATTCGTGCGTCTCGAGAGCAGCAACGCGGCGGACGATCTGGCGACCCGCGAGACCTTGCGCAATGAGGGAATCGAGATCGTTGCCCCGGTCGCCGCGGAGACTGCGGCGTGGCGCGACGTCGGCAGGCGTACGCGCGAGCGCATGCGCGCAGAGGGACTGCTGTCGTCGCAGATCCTCGATGCGCTGCAGCAGGCGCAGTCGGCGGTGCCGGCGCCGTGATCGATGGCTTGGGCGACTTTGCGCGCAAGCTCTCGCGCGTCGTTGCGCAGATCGAGAACGCTTTGCTGGCAGGGTTGGGACTCGGCTTGCTGATTGCTGCGGCGGCGCAGTTGCTGTTTCGCATGTGGGGCGCCGGCCCGGTGTGGCTGGATCCGCTGATGCGCAGCGCGACGCTGTGGTTGGCATTGATCGGCGCGCTTGTCGCCACTCGCGAGGGGCGCCAGTTGCATATCGATGTGCTGGCGCAGCGGCTGCCGCAGCGCCTGGGTCAGCTGGCCCGGGTGTTGGTTGCCGCGTTCACCGCGGCTGTCTGCGCGCTGTTGGCGCAGGCCAGTTGGACGCTGCTGCTGCTCGAACGCGAGGGCGGCGGCACGGCGTTTGCCGGCGTACCGAACTGGTGGCTGTTGGCAATCCTGCCGTTGGTGTTCGCGCTGATGGCGCTGCACGCACTGGGTCGGTTGGCGCCCGCGCCGGACGGGCAGCCAGGATGATCTGGATGATCGCGCTGGGATTGTTGCTGCTGGCGCTGATGGGCGCGCCGTTCTTCGCCTTGATCGCCGCGATCGCGCTGCTCGGGTTTCACAGCCAGGGCTACGATCTTGCGATTGTCGCCGTCGAGATCAACCGCATCGGCGAGATGCCGGTACTGGTGGCGATTCCGCTGTTCACGCTGGCCGGTTATCTGCTGAGCGAGAGTGCCGCGCCGCAACGTCTGGTGCGGCTGACCAAGGCGGCTTTCGGCTGGCTGCCGGGTGGGCTGGCGATCGTCGCGCTGATCGCCAGCGCTTTGTTCACCGCATTGACCGGCGCATCCGGCGTCACCATCGTCGCGCTCGGCGCGGTGCTGTTCCCGGCGCTGGTCCAGGGGGGCTACAGCGAGCGCTTCGGCCTGGGTCTGGTGACGGCATCCGGCAGCCTCGGCCTGCTGTTCGCACCGTCATTGCCGTTGATCATTTATGGCGTCGTTGCCCAGCAACTGAACACCACGCCGCAAGTGTCGGTGGAGCAGTTGTTCATCGCCGGCATCATTCCCGGCGTGTTGATGCTGCTGGTGCTGTCGGCGTACGCCATCACCCAGTCGCCGCGGATTCCGCGCGAACAGCGACGCTTCGACTGGCGCGACGCGCGTGCCGCGATCTGGGATGCGCGTTGGGAACTGCCGTTGCCGGTACTGGTGCTCGGCGGCATCTATTCCGGGCGCATCGCGCCGTCCGAGGCGGCAGCATTGACCGCCGTCTACGTGTTCCTGGTCAGCGTTGTGATTCGTCGCGAGATCGCGCTCAAGCGGCTGCCGACCATCGTGCGCGAGGCGATGATGCTGGTCGGCGGCATCCTGCTGATCCTCGGCGCCGCGTTCGCGCTGACCAATTACCTGATCGATGCCGAGATTCCGACGCAACTGTTCCAGTGGGTGCAGGCCCACGTCAGCCAGAAGTGGATTTTCCTGCTGGTACTGAATGTGTTCCTGCTGTTCTTCGGCATGCTGCTCGAAGGTTATCCGGCGATCGTCGTGCTGACGCCGCTGGTGCTGCCGATCGCCACGGGTTACGGCATGGACCCGGTGCACTTCGGCATCCTGTTCCTCGCCAACCTGCAGATCGGCCTGTTCCTTGCGCCGCTCGGCATGAACTTGTTCATTGCCGCCTACCGCTTCGGCCGACCGGTGACCGAAGTGATCCGCGCCAGTTGGCCGTTTTTCCTGCTGCTGCTGGCCTGCACGCTGGCGATCACCTACTTGCCGTGGTTGTCGCTGGTGTTACTCGGAAGGTGAAGCGGTGTCGCCGGTTTGTAGGAGCGACGTGCACGTCGCGACCGGCAACTCGCCGAGCTTGACGGTCGCGGCGTACACGCCGCTCCTACAACGCCGACTTTATCCCGGCGGCTGTGCTGCATCTTCCGACAACCAACACCAACAACCAACAACCGTTTTTCAGGCGCCCGGAATCTTGTGCACTGAGGTCGGCGAGTCGCGCAGTTCGCGGCGCAGGATCTTGCCGACGTTGGTCTTCGGCAGCTCCATGCGGAACTCGATGATCTTCGGCTGCTTGTAGCCGGTCAGTTGCGCGCGGCAGTGCGCCTTGACGTCTTCGATGCTCAGGTTCGGATCCTTCTTGACGATCACCAGCTTGACCGCCTCGCCCGACTTGTCGTCGGGTACGCCCACCGCGGCGACTTCAAGCACGCCGGGGTGGGTGGCGACGACATCCTCGATCTCGTTCGGATAGACGTTGAAGCCGGACACCAGGATCATGTCCTTCTTGCGGTCGACGATGTAGAAGTAACCGCGTTCGTCCATCTTGCCGATGTCGCCGGTGCGCAGCCAGCCATCGGCGGTGATGGTCTTGGCGGTTTCTTCCGGGCGCTGCCAGTAGCCCTTCATCACCTGCGGGCCGCGGATGCAGATCTCGCCGATGTCGCCTTGTGGCAGCAACTTGCCGTCATCGTCCTGGATCGACAGCTCGGTGCTCGGCGCGGGCACGCCGATCGAGCCGGTGAACTCGCGGGTATCGGGACGATTGACCGTGGCCACGGGTGAGCTTTCGGTCATGCCGTAGCCTTCGAACAGCGCGCACTTGGTGACCTGTTGCCACTTTTCGGCCACCGCGCGCTGCACCGCCATGCCGCCGCCCATCGACAGCTTCAGTGTGCTGAAGTCGAGCTCGGCGAAACCCGGTGTGTTGAGCAGGCCGTTGAACAGCGTGTTGACGCCGGTGACGATGGTGAAACGGTACTTGCCGAGTTCCTTGACGAAACCCGCCATGTCGCGCGGATTGGTGATCAGCACGTTGAGGCCGCCGACGTTCATGAACACCAGGCAGTTACAGGTCAGCGCGAAGATGTGATACAGCGGCAGCGCGGTGATGATGATCTCCTGCCCTTCCTTCACCGTCGGGCCGAACCAGTGTTTCACCTGCAGCATGTTCGCGATCATGTTGCGGTGGGTCAGCATGGCGCCCTTGGACACGCCAGTGGTGCCACCGGTGTATTGCAGGAAGGCGAGATCCTCGGGACCGATATCGGTCGGCGGCAACGACTGGCCGGCGCCCTTGCTCAGCGCATCGTTGAACTTCACCGCGCCGGGCAGGTTGAATGGCGGAACCGCCTTCTTGCGGTACTTGACGACGAAGTTGACGATCAGCGACTTCGGAAAACCGAGCATGTCGCCGACCGCCGAAGTGATCACATGCTTGACCGGCGTGTCCTTGATCACTTCTTCCAGCGTGGTCGCGAAATTTTCCAGCACCAGGATTGCCGACGCGCCGGAGTCGTTGAGCTGATGCTTGAGCTCGCGCGCGGTGTACATCGGGTTGGTGTTCACCACCGTCAGGCCGGCGCGCAGGATGCCGAGCAAGGCGACCGGGTACTGCAGCACGTTGGGCAGCATGATGGCGACACGGTCGCCCTTCTTCAGGCCGAGCTGGTTGCGCAGGTAACATCCGAACTGCAGGCTGGCCTTGTCGAGGTCGCCGTAGCTCATTGCCTTGTCCATGTTGACGAAGGCAGGGCGGTGGCGGAAACGGTCGAAAGCAACCTTCATGACGTCGGCGACCGATTTGAACTCATTGGTGTCGATCGTTGCCGGCGTACCCGTCGGGTACTGCGCCAGCCACGGTTGCGCCTGTGCGGTGCTCATCGTCTCCCTCCTCGGATGATCGCGTCCGTGATGCCAGAAGCGGTACGCTGCTGACGTGTTGGGTCGAAAATAACCGCAATGACGGGGGATGTCATGCAAGGACTTGGGAATTCACCGGTTGGCCGCTGTTTGCTCGGCGCAATTGCCGTGGTGTGCGCGCTGCTGATGACGGCCTGCTCGCGCAGTCCCAGCGAGCAGGCGCTGCGCGATACCCTCGACAGCCTGGAAATTGCCGGCGAAACCCGCGACGTCGGCGACTTCATGGAATTCGTGGCCGACGATTTTGTCGGCAACAGCAGCGAATTCGACCGCAAGGGCCTGGAGCGACTGCTGCGTTTGGTCGCCATGCGCCACCAGAGCATCAGCGTGGTCCGTAGTGGCCTGGAGATCGAGATGCACGGCGCGCGCGCCGTGGTGCGCATGCGAATCCTGGTGACCGGCGGCAGCGGCGGATTGATTCCCGACTCAGGTCAGTTGTTCGACACCGAAAGCGCCTGGCGCTTCATCGATGGCGAATGGCAACTCGGCAGCGCGAGCTGGAAGCCGGCAGGATAGGTGTGGCTGGAGGGCGGTGGTTGATCTTGCCGGGGCAGTTCAGGCGTCCAGTTCCGCCGCTGTCGCGCGCACGCGCGCGACGCAGGTCCACGCGCTGCCGAACACGATCACGGCGAGCGCCACGATCATCGCGTACTGCGATGCGTATTGGGCGCTTTCCCAGGCCACCGCCAGGCAGCCCAGCGTGAGCACGAACATGCGCTGCGGTTTTGCCTGCGGGCCGCGGAAGTCCTGCTTCAGGCCGAGACTGCCGCCGAGCAGGCGTATGTATGCCGTCAGCACCGCCAACAACGCCGCCAGCCAGCCCAGCGTCGGCAGCCCGACGCCATAACCGGCGCCGATCAGAAACAGACTGTCGGCTATGCGGTCCGGGATCTCGTTGTAGAGCGCGCCGGTCGGCGTGCCTTTGCCGCCCTCGACCGCCACCATGCCGTCGATCAGATTGCACAACAATCGCAGCTGGATGCAGATCGCCGCAAACACCATCGCTACCGGCCAATCCGGGCGCAACAACAAGAGGCCTCCGTTCAGCGCGAAGCCGATGCTGGCGAGCGAGATCTGGTTCGGCGTGACCTTCGTCGCCGAAAGTCGTCGCGACAGCCAGCGCGCCCAGGCGGTGCTGCGGCTGGTCAGGGGGCGGCGGGCGTCGGTGGCAGGCGATTCGCTCATGGCGGCAAAGGACCAGTCGGGGTAACGCGAGTCTATCGGCTGCGCGCCTTGCTGCGCCGCACGCGGCTGCCAGCGAACGGCCAGTATTGCCACGCAGGTGGCCGCCGCATGTCCTGATCGTCCCCCTGTTATCGTTCTTTCCGGCATTCCCGCCTTGCGAGACCTTGCTGATGCTGGAAACCCTCGCCCGCTGGTCGATGCTGAGCGTGGCCCACGTCCTGACCGGCGTGCGCGGCGTGACGACGACGCCATTACCGAGCAAACCCTGTGTGTACTTCGGCAACCATGTCAGCCACGGCGACTTTGCGCTGATCTGGGCGGTGCTTCCGCCCTTGCTCCGCGCGCAGACCCGTCCGGTGGCAGGCAAGGACTATTGGGACAAGGGAACGCTGCGCCGTTATGTCGGCCGCCAGGTGGTGCGCGCGGTGCTGATCGAGCGCGAGCGCGAGCAGCGCGACCAGGATCCGATCGCCCAGATGTCCGAGGTCATCCAGGCCGGCCAGAGCCTGATCCTGTTTCCCGAAGGCACCCGCAACCAGACCGACGCCGAGCTGCTGCCGTTCAAGAGCGGCCTGTATCACCTGGGCCGCAACAATCCGGGCCTGCCGCTGGTGCCGGCCTGGATCGACAACCTGCACCGTGTGCTGCCCAAGGGCGAGATCATCCCGGTGCCGCTGCTGTGCACGGTGCATTTCGGTGCGCCGATCACGGTGGCCGACGGTGAGGACAAGGACGCCTTCCTGGCGCGCGCCCGCGCGGCCCTGCTGGCCCAGCGCCCGGCGCACCTGGAGGCCGCATGAGCACCACGTTGCAGCTGTTCCTGGGCATTTTCGCCGTGCTCGGGTTCGCCAGCGCGGTCGCACTGACCCTGCGCTACACCGTGGCCAAGGGCCAGCCGCATGCGGTGATCGACAACCTCAACGACCGCATCAACGCCTGGTGGGTGATGGTCGCGGTGGTGGGCCTGGCCTTCGCCTTCGGCAAGGCGGGGGTGATCGTGCTGTTCGCGCTGCTCTCGCTGCTGG
>ERZ761607.4089-NODE-4089-length-13264-cov-5.713226_pt1 | contig 13264 bp, 9 predicted proteins | sample MGYA00511164_ERZ761607 | MGnify/ENA primary metagenome ERZ761607 (study PRJEB28899, sample SAMN02445080) | bioreactor sludge metagenome | biome: EBPR sludge | place: Australia: Brisbane, Thorneside Wastewater Treatment Plant | collected 2011-06-22 ...
GCGTGGTGATCGCCTCCTCGGCCGGGAACTTGTGCGCCAGAGCGAAGCGCGGCGCACGCGAGACGAAGCCGAGGCGCTCCTGCGCCGCCAGATCGTCGACCTTGTAAACGACACCGTCGATGTCATAGGGCAGCGCCACGCGCCGTGCGCCCATGTCGGCATAATAGGCGAGCAGACCGGCAGGACCACTGACCCGGCGACGTTCCGGCGCCACCGGGAAACCCCATTCGGCGAGACGTTCGAGCAATGCCGAGTGGGTCGCCGGCAAGGCCGCGCCAGCGGCCACAGCGATACCGTAGGCGAAGAAACGCAGCGGCCGCGCCGCGGTGATGCGCGGGTCGAGCTGGCGGAGGCTGCCGGCCGCGGCATTGCGTGGATTGACGAACTCCTTGTCGCCCTTTTCCCGCTGGCGGGCATTCATCCGTACAAAGTCGCTGTGCCACATCAGCACCTCGCCGCGCACCTCGAGCAGCTCCGGCCAGCCACTGCCCCGCAGGTGCAGCGGGATGCTGTGCAAGGTGCGCAGGTTGGCGGTCACGTCCTCGCCGCGGCTGCCGTCGCCGCGCGTCGCGCCACGCGTCAGGCTGCCCTGCTCGTAGGACAGGCTGACCGCCAGCCCATCGAACTTGGGTTCGGCCACGTAGGAGACCTCGTCATCGACCGCCAGCCCCTCGCGCACGCGGCGGTCGAACGCCATTACCTCGTCATCGGCAAAGGCGTTGTTGAGCGACAGCATCGGCGTCACATGAAGCACCGCCGCGAACCCGGTGAGCGGCGCCGCGCCGACCCGCTGTGTCGGCGAGTCGCTGCGCACCAGTTCGGGGTGGTCGGCTTCGAGCGCCTGCAACTCGCGGAACAGGCGATCGTACTCGGCATCGCTGATCAGCGGCGCGTCGAGCACGTAATAACGGTAGTTGTGCTCGTCGATCTCGGCGCGCAGGATGCAAGCCCGCTCGCTGGCGTTCATTCCCGGCTCCGCCGCGCTCAGGAGAAGAGGCGCTGTGCCAGTGCCCCGCCAGCCGGCAAGTGACGATGTGCCATAGCCAACTGGTATTGCAGCACCTGCCGGCGGATCGGTTCGATCGCCGCCTCCGACAACGACCGCCGGTTGTCATCGACCAGGGCGCCGTGCAGTGCATCGGCGAAACGCCGTGCCTGCTCGACCATCTGGCTCAGCACACGGTCACCGTTGGCGACACGCGGCACGTCGAGCAGGAAAGTGATGCCGTGAGTGGCCAGGCTGCGTAGCGACTCGGCAGCAAAGCCCTGCGTCTCCTGGTTGAGTAGCGCATAGAGCAGTCGGCCTTCTTCGTCGCAGCGGGCGAAGCGCCCCGCACCGTCAAGCGCCATGCCGGCCGACTCGGCCAGGCTGCGCAGCTTGGTGCCGGGGAACACCTGCCCCTGACTGATCACGTTGATGCCGATCTGGATGTCGACACCGGCGCAGAACTCGTCGAGCTGCGCCGCCATCCGCAAGGCGGGCTCGCGCTGCGGCAACTCGGCAGCACCCATCAGCTCGCTCGCCAGGTCCTGGATGGTCACCTGAAAGACCGACAGGTCACTGTCACGCAGCGGACCCTTGCGGTCTACCAGTTGCAGCCCGACACGGATGTGCCGATAGGCGGCCTCGCCCTCCTCGACGATCGGTTCCCAGGCCTGCGCCTGCTCGTTGAAGCCGATCCAGTGCAAGGGTTTGCCGAGTCGCGCCAGTACACCGCGCCGCGCCTCGACGATCTGGTCGCCGGGGGTCGGTTCGGATACCTCAAGTGCGGCAATGTAATCGATCGCCGGCGACAGAACGCAAAGCGGCGCTCCCGCCACGCCGACCGCCCGCTCGCCGGGCGCAACCACGGCGACGGACGCGCCGACCGGCTCCTCGGCGGACTCCCGGCCGTGCTCCTCGGCCGACGGCTCGCCGGCCGCCCGCAACCTGGGCTCGACCCGATCCTGCCCGGCCCGCGCGGCGACGCCAGCCGCCTGCGGCGACGCATCGCCCACCCCGGCTGCGGCGGACGCCGCGCGCGACACGCGCTCGCCACCCTCGCCACCGGGCGCCGCTTCGTCGAGCAGGATGTCTGCCTGGCGAGCGTTGAGCAACTGCTCGGCCAGTTTGCGATGCTTGTGTTCCTGCCACTTGTTGTAGGCCAGGACGCCGACCACCGCGACGCCTCCGAGGCCGATCAAACCGATTTGCAAGTCAGTCATGTCGATTCCTAAACGAGTTGCTCGCGCATGCGCAGCGCTTCTTCCATGTCGACTTCAACGATGCGCGAGACGCCGGACTCCTGCATGGTCACCCCGACGAGCTGTTGCGCCATTTCCATCGTGATCTTGTTGTGGCTGATGAACAGAAACTGTGTGTTGGCCGACATGCGTCGGACCATGGCGCAGAAGCGTTCGGTATTGGTATCGTCAAGCGGCGCATCCACCTCGTCAAGGAGGCAGAAGGGCGCCGGATTGAGCTGAAACATGGAGAATACCAGCGCTATTGCCGTCAATGCCTTCTCGCCACCAGACAACAGGTGGATGGTCGAATTCTTTTTGCCCGGCGGCTGCGCCATGACCTGCAGGCCGGCGTCGAGAATTTCCTCGCCGGTCATGATCAGGCACGCCTCGCCACCGCCGAAGAGCGTCGGAAAAAGTTCGCCGAAACTGCGGTTGACCGCATCGTAGGTGGTCTGCAGCAGATCGCGCGTTTCCCGGTCGATGCGGCGAATGGCATTCTCCAGCGTCTCCATGGCCTGCGTCAGGTCTTCCGACTGGGCGTCGAGGTAGCCCTTGCGTTCGCGCGCCGCTTCGAGTTCGTCAAGCGCCGCCAGATTGACCGCGCCCAGTGCTTCGATCGCGCGCTGCAAGGCGCCAATCGCGCTCTGCAAGGCAGCGGCGCGCGCTCCGGCCAGTTCGCCAAGCAGCGCTTGCTCGTCGGCCTGCGCCTCGGCAAGCTGGACCGCGAACTGTTCGCACGCCAGGCTGGCCGCCTGTTCCTTAAGCCGCAGCTCACCGATCCGGTTGCGCAATGGGTCAAGGCTCTGTTCGACCTCCAGTCGCTGTTCGTCCAGCGCACGCAGGCCGTTCGCCGCCGCCTCGAGCGCGTCGCGCGCCTGCGCCAGGGCGTGTTCGCGCGCCACGCGATGATCCAGTGCCTCCTGCAGGCGCGGCTCCAGATCCTCGGCCTGCACGGCGCTGGCGTTTTCCGCGCAGCGCGCCATTTCGTCGTCGATGCGCTCGATTTGCTGGCGCGCCAGGGCGCGGCTGGCGGCCAGCTCCTGCAGCTTGCTGGCGCACTCGCGCTGCGAAAACTCCGCCTCGCGCAACTCGCGCTCGGCACTGTTGACCTGCTCCCGCTCGTCGCGCAAGGCCCGCTCGCTCTGTTCCAGATGCGCGCGGGCCACGGCCATCACCGTCTGCAGCTCGGTCACCTGCGCCCGCTGCACTTCGATCGCCTCATCGGCGAGCAGCAGGCGTTCGCTCTCGCTTTCCTCCTCGGCGCTCATCTCGGCCAGACTGTCGTCGATCTGCGCCTGGCGCTCGCGAAAACGCTCCTGCGCCTGCGCCAGCTTGAGCGTTTCGACCTGGATGGCGTGCGCCCTGTTCTGCAGCACGCCCAGTTGCTGACGGGATTCATGCTGCGCCTGTTGCGCGTCGGCCAGTTGTTGTTCGACGGCGCTCAGGCTGGACTGCGCCTGCCCCACCCGCACCTCGCGTTCAGCGATCAGCACCGCCAACTGGTCGATCTCGCGCTGCCTTTCGAGCAGGCCATGCGCCGCACTGTCCGGCGCGAACAGCGTCACGCTCTGCCGGCTGACGATGTCGCCGCCGGGCGTCACGCAGCAGGCACTGGCCGCCAGGGTGCTGCGTCGGGCCAGCGCACTCGCCAGATCGGGCGCAGCCAGGACGCCGCCGAGCCAGTCGCCCAGGATGGCGCACAGCCGCTCATCGTCGCAGCGAATCTGCGCCAGCAGCAGGTCGGCATCGGCCGCCAGCGGTTGTACCTCGGCCAGCGGCAGCAGGAAGGTCTGCTTGCCGCCCGGTCGGTCGCGGCTCCAGGCCGGGTCGGCGCGATCGGCCGGCAACGCCGACAGGCGCTCGCGCAGCACGGCTTCCACGGCATCCTCCCAGCCTGCTTCGACGTGCAGGGACTTCCACAGCGGCTGGCCATGCTGCAAACCGTGCCGGCGCAGCCAGTCATCGAGTTTGCCGTCGGTCTGCAGGCGCTGCTGCAACTGTTGCAAGGCCGTGCGGCGGGCATTGGCCTCGGCACGCTCCTTCTGCGCATGCTGGACCTCGGCCAGGACGCCGCGCCGCTGCTGCTCGAGGCGTGGCAGTTCATGCTGCAGGCCCTGCTGGCCGGCCTGCACCGCGCTGATCCGCTCGCCCAGTTCGGCGAGTTCTTCCTGCTTGTCGACCAAGGCGGCGACATCGGGGAGCGCCAACGCCTGCCGTTCGGTCGCCAGGCGTTGGCGCCGACTGGCGAGGGTCTGCAAGGAGCGCTGCGCATGGCCGCGGTTGGCCTGCTCGACGTGCAGGCGCTGCTCGGCCTGAGCGATCGCGGCGCGCTGGCGATTGACCGCTTCGAGCGCCGCCGTCTGCCTGTCCTCGGCCAGCGGCAGCCGTTCGCGGCGTGCCTCGAGACGCATCTCGCCCTCTTCCAGGCGTACGTCGGAGCGTTCCCGCAGTTCCTGCCAACGCTCCTCGTCGCCCGCCAGCTTGGTGGCCTGCGCCTGCCAGTGTGCCTGGTCGTCGGTGAGCTGCGCCAGGCGCGTCTCGTATTCGCGCCGCGCTTCACGGCGGTGGCGGATCTCGGCTTCCAGACGCGCCACTTCGGCGTTCGCCGCGAACAGCTCGCCCTGCGCGCCATGTACCCCGTCACTGGCTCCAAAATGGGCTTCGCGCGCCTCTTCGAGCCGCGCCTCGAGGTCGCGCAGCGAGGCGTTCCGCGCTTCGAGGTCGATCACCGCCTGTTCGACCTCGCGCGCCAGCCGGTCCCGCTCGGCTCGTGCTTCATTGCGTCGCAGCAACCAGAGCAACTGCTGCTTGCGGGTCAGGTCGCCGTTGTACTCGCGATACTGGCGGGCGACGCTGGCCTGGCTCTCGAGACGTTCCATCTGGGCGCCGAGTTCGATCCGGATGTCCTCGACCCGGGCCAGGTTCTCGCGCGTATCGGCCAGCCGGTTCTCGGTCTCCTTGCGCCGCTCCTTGTAACGCGTGACTCCGGCGGCCTCTTCGAGGAAGACGCGCAGTTCGTCCGGTTTGGCCTCGATGATGCGCGAGATGGTGCCCTGACCGATGATCGCGTAAGCGCGCGGTCCGAGACCGGTGCCGAGAAAGAGATCGGTGACGTCCTTGCGGCGGACATGCAGGTTGTTGATGTAGTACTCGGACTGCCCGTTGCGTGTCAGCAGACGCTTGACCGAGAGTTCGGCATACTGCGACCACTGACCGGAAAGACGGCCCAGCGTATTGTCGAAGACCAGTTCGACCGCCGCCCGCGACACCGGCTTGCGCGCCCCGGAGCCGTTGAAGATCACATCCTGCATCGACTCGCCGCGCAACTCCGAGGCTTTCGATTCGCCGAGCACCCAGCGCACGGAGTCCATCACATTCGACTTGCCGCAACCGTTGGGACCAACGACGCCGACGAGCTGACCGGGTAGGGCGAGCGTGGTGGGATCAACGAAGGACTTGAAGCCGGCGAGTTTCAGTTTGGTCAGGCGCATGAACTGGAACGCGGCCGCTGCAGCCGCACTGGAAGAGATCGCTAGGAACGTCGTGACGAGCGAGGTCCACCCCGCACGGCCGATGCAGACGCACCGCAACTGAGCCACGGAATGCCATGATGGGTGTCTATGATAGCATTCCGTGTACCCGATCCACCGCCTGACGCGCTCCAGCCGATACAACCATGAACGAACAGCCGGCGAACAAGCTTGAAACCTTCCCCAATCCGGCGCCGCAGCGCGATTTCCATATTCACATGGAAATTCCGGAATTCACCTGTCTGTGCCCGAAAACAGGGCAACCCGACTTCGCCACGTTGCTCCTCGATTACATTCCCGACCAGAGCTGTGTCGAACTGAAAAGCCTGAAGCTCTACATCTGGTCCTTTCGCGATACCGGCTGCTTCCACGAGGCTGTCGCCAATCGCATCCTGGACGACCTGGCCAACGCCACCAGGCCGCGCTACATGCGGCTGACCGCCCGCTTCTACGTGCGCGGCGGCATCTTCACGACGGTGGTCGCCGAACAGCGCAAGCCGGGCTGGACACCCGCGCCGACGGTGCACCTGGCCGACTTCCCGCAGCAGACCAACACACGAGGCTGAGATCATGAGCATCCAGGCACAACTTAGCGACCAACAGCTCCTGCGCCTCGAGGAACTGCTCGAGCATCCGCTGCTCGAGCAGGCGATGCGCCTCGACGAGGTCCAGGGGTATCTGTGTGCGGCGCTCTCCGGCCCGCAGCCGATCCCCGAGTCGCAATGGCTGGACGAAGTGCTCGGGGCGCCGGGCCTGGCCGCCAGCGACGCCGGGCGCGAGGCGGCCGAACTGCTGCGCCGTCTGGCGACCCGCCTGGAGGTCGAACTGGCGAGTGGCGAAGCGCCCCTGCTGCTGCTCTATGGGGTGGAAGAAGGCGACTCGGCGAGCGATTACGTTCCCTGGTGTCGGGCTTATCTGCACGGCCTTGATCAGGCAACAGAGGACTGGTTCGATTTCCTCGGCGCGGACGACGATCAGGAGGACAGCGATGAAATCACTTTCCTCGACGAGCAACTCTTCCCGCTCTTCGTGCTCACTGGCGACGCCGCAGCGGCAGCCGGCGAGGCCGGCGAGGAATGGCTGTCGGGCGAGGAGCTCGAGCGCCTGAACAGCGAATGCGAAGAACTGCTGCCGCAGTCGATCACCAACATCTACCGCTTCTGGCTCGCACAGCGGGGCGTCGAGACCATCCACCGGGCGCAACCCAAGGTGGGACGCAACGAGCCATGCCCATGCGGCAGCGGCAAGAAGTACAAGAAATGCTGCGCCACCGCGCCTGAGGAATGATCTTCCGCGCGCGGCACGCCCGACCGCCTTCGCCGCACCACCTCGCCCGGCCGCCGGTCAGGCCGGCGAATCCTCCGCCTGGCGTGCGGTCAACAGGCTGGCGGCGACGATGATCGCCCCTCCCAGCCACTCGCGCGCCGCCAGCGCCTCGCCGGCCAGCAGCCAGGCGGCCAGCGCCGCGACGACAATCTCGCTGAGCATGATGACGATCGCCCGGTTGGCGGCAACCCGCACCAGGCCAAACTGGACAATCACGTTGGCCAGCAGCAGGATGGCGCCGAGCAGGCCGAGCAGCAGCCACAGCGACGGCGCGCTCGGCGCACGCCAGTGGCCGACGCCGGAGAGCAGCAGCAGGAGACCGATGCCCACCACGCCGGCGAAGGCGGCCAGCACCTTGCTGGCGCTGTTCAGCGCGCGGGCCCGCCGGGACAGCACGTTGAACAGGGCAAAGGCGAAGCCGGCGAGTAAGCCCAGCCAGTCGGCGGCATCGCGCGGCGCCGGAATGCCCAGCCGCGGCTGCCAGAACATGATCGCCGCGCCGCTCAGCGACAGAGCGATGACCAGCCCTCCGACAGCATCGGGCCGTTCGCCGAGCAGGGGGCGAGCCAGCAGCACGGTCCACAGGGGCGCCAGATAGAACAGCAGCAGAACGCGCACCACTTCGCCGTTGAGCGTCGCCAGAATGTAGCCGAGATTGCACACGCCGGCCGACAGGGCCAACCAGAAGAGCGTCGACCAGGGCGGCCTGGCGCCGGGCGAGCGGCGCCAGAACGGCAGACCCAGAACGAAGGCCAGCGCATAACTGGCGGTCGACGCGGCGATGCCGTCCACTCCGTCGTCGCGCAGTATCCGGTAGGGATACCAGATCAGGCCCCAGATCAGCGCCCCGCAGAGCAGCGCCGCGACCGCCCGCCGGCTGTCGGCAGCAGCCTTCCCGCTCGCTGTGTGCAAGTCGCTTCCTTTCACCGTCGCCCGATGCCCCTTATAATCCAGCGTCCCGCCACGACCCCTGCGATCAGTGAATCCTCACCTCGGCAAACTGCAACCCTACCCCTTCGAGAAACTGCGGCAGCTCTTCGCCGGCGTCACGCCACCCGCGCAGCAGCGCGAGATCAGACTGTCGATCGGCGAGCCGCAGCACCCGACCCCGGAATTCATCAGACAGGCGCTGACGGCCGGCCTCGCCGGCCTGGCCAATTATCCTACCACGCTGGGCAGCGCCGAACTGCGGCAGAGCATCGCCGCCTGGCTGCAGCGGCGCTACGGCCTCGACCGGATCGACGCGGAGAGCGAGATCATCCCGGTCAACGGCTCGCGCGAGGCACTGTTCGCCTTCGCCCAGACGATCATCGATCCGACGCGCGGCGATCAGCCGCTGGTTGTCAGCCCGAACCCCTTCTACCAGATCTACGAGGGTGCCGCCTACCTCGCCGGCGCCGAACCGCGTTTTCTCAACACGCTGCCGGGCAACGACTACGCCTTCGACTTCGCGACCCTGAGCGAAGCGGAATGGCAGCGCGTGCAGCTCTTCTTCGTTTGCTCGCCGGGCAACCCGACCGGCAAGGTGCTGCAGCTCGACGACTGGCGGCAACTGTTTGCCCTCGCCGACCGCTACGGTTTCGTGATCGCGTCGGACGAGTGCTACTCGGAGATTTTCCCCGACGAAAGCGAGCCACCGCTTGGCTGCCTGCAGGCGGCCCGCCGGCTCGGGCGCGGTTTCGAACGGCTGGTGATGTTCTCCAGCCTGTCGAAACGGTCCAACGTTCCAGGCATGCGTTCGGGCTTCGTCGCCGGCGATGCGGCGACCCTCAGATCCTTCCTGCTCTATCGCACATACCACGGCAGCGCGATGAATCCGGCGGTGCAGACGGCCAGCGTCGCAGCCTGGAACGACGAGGCGCATGTGCGCGAAAACCGTCGGCAGTACACTGAAAAGTTCGCTGCCGTGACCCCCCGCCTGGCCGCAGTACTGCCCGGCACCGGCATGCCCGACGCCGGTTTCTACCTGTGGGTCAGGACGCCGGTCAGCGACACCGACTTCGCCCGCCAACTGTTCGCCGACTATAATGTGGTCCTGCTGCCCGGAAGCTTGCTGGCACGCACCGCCCAAGGAATCAATCCCGGCGCCGGCTTCGTCCGCATCGCGCTCGTTGCGCCACTCGCCGACTGTATCGAGGCTGCCGAACGCATCCGCTCATTCATTTCAAGATTATAGGAAAAGCAGATATGCAGGCCATCCAGCAGATCATCGACGAGACGTGGGAAAATCGCGCTTCGCTGCAACCAGACAACGCACCGGGCGCCATCGGGGAAGCCGTTGCCGCGGTGCTCGGCCGGCTCGACGACGGCACCCTCCGAGTGGCGGAGAAGATCGATGGCGAATGGGTGACGCACCAGTGGCTGAAGAAGGCCGTGCTGCTTTCGTTCCGCCTGCAGGAAAATCGCCTGATCGATGGCGGACCGATGCGCTACTTCGACAAGGTGCCGAACAAGTTCGCCGCCTACGATGCCGACGCCTTCGATCGTGGCGGTTTCCGTGTCGTGCCGCCGGCCACCGCACGGCGCGGCTCCTTCATCGGACGGAACGTCGTGCTGATGCCGTCCTACGTCAATATCGGCGCCTATGTCGATGCAGGCACGATGGTCGACACCTGGGCGACGGTCGGCTCCTGCGCACAGATCGGCAAGAACGTACACCTGTCGGGCGGCGTCGGCATCGGCGGCGTGCTCGAACCGCTGCAGGCCAACCCGACGATCATCGAGGACAACTGTTTCATCGGTGCCCGCTCGGAAGTCGTCGAGGGCGTCATCATCGGCGAAGGTTCGGTCGTTTCGATGGGTGTCTATCTCGGCCAGTCGACCCGGATTCTCGACCGCGAGACCGGTGAAGTGAGCTATGGCCGCGTACCACCGGGATCCGTCGTGGTATCCGGCAATCTGCCCGCCGCCGACGGCAGCTACAGCCTGTACTGCGCGGTGATCGTCAAGAAGGTCGATGCCAAAACACGTGCCAAGACCAGCATCAACGATCTGTTGCGCGGCGACTGATCGCGCCCTCATCAGGCAGCGGGCGACGAATGATCCTCGACAAGCTCTTTCACGTGATGGCCGAGCGCCAGGCATCGGACATCTTCATCTGTGCCGGCGCCCCGATCCACATCAAGATCCAGGGCAATACCGTACCGATCAATCAGCAGATCATGGAACCGGCGATGATCGACAAGATCGCCAGCGAGCTGCTGAATCCGCAGCAGGTCGAAGCCTTCGAGCAAACCAAGGAGATGAACCTCTCGTTCGGGGTCGCCAAGCTCGGCAACTTCCGCATCAACCTGTTCCGCCAGCGCGCCTCGATCTCGATCGTCGTGCGCTACGTGATGGGCAATATCCCGACCCTGGAGTCGCTGCTGCTTCCCCCGGTGCTGGCCGATCTGGTGATGGAACGGCGCGGGCTGATCCTGATCGTCGGCTCGACCGGTTCGGGCAAATCGACCACCCTGGCGTCGATGCTCGATTACCGGAATGCCAACTGCAGCGGTCACATCCTGACCATCGAGGATCCGATCGAGTACCTCTTCCGGCACAAGAAGTCGATCGTCAACCAGCGCGAGATCGGAATGGACACCCTCGGCTGGGAAACGGCCCTCAAGAACGCCATGCGGCAAGCCCCGGACTGTATTCTGATCGGCGAAATACGCGACCGGGAGACGATGCAGGCAGCCATCGCGTACGCCCAGACCGGTCACCTCTGCCTTGGCACGCTGCATGCCAACAACAGCTACCACGCACTCAACCGGATCATCAACTTCTTCCCGGTCGACAGCCGGGGAAGCCTGTACATGGATCTCTCGGTGAGCCTCAAGGCGATCGTTTCCCAGCGTCTGGTCAAAAAGAAGGATGGCCGGCAGGCACCGGCGGTCGAAGTGCTGCTCAACAGTTACCATGTCCAGGAACTGATCGAGGCCGGCGACATCCCGGCCCTCAAGGAGGCGATGGAGCAGAGCCTCGCCCCCGGATCGCGCACCTTCGAGCAGGATTTGTTCCGTCTCTATCGCTCCGACGTGATCACGCTGCAGGAAGCGCTGCTCAATGCCGACTCGCCGACCAACCTGTCCTGGCTGATCAACAACCACGACGCGGCCGGCAACCTGGCGATGGACGAGCAGCCGCGCGAAGCCACCTTCGACCTCGCGGCGACCAACCCCAGCAGCCCGTCGTACAAGGAGTTCACGCTCAGCCTTGACGACACGGCCAGCGTTCCCTGACCCACCGCCGATGCCCGCCGACCGCAAGAGTGCCGCGCCCGGCGACGACACGCTGGCGCTGGCCGAACAACTGATCGCCCGCCGCTCGGTCACCCCCGACGATGCCGGTTGCTTGGAGCTGATCGCCAGCCGCCTCGCAGCGATCGGTTTCACCTGCGAATTCCTCGGGCGCGGCGCGGTGAGCAACCTCTGGGCGCGGCGCGGCGCCAGCCGGCCGGTGCTCTGTCTCGCCGGCCATACCGACGTCGTGCCGAGCGGCCCAGCGGCGGACTGGCGCAGCGACCCCTTCGTGCCGACCCGGCACGACGGTCTGCTCTATGGCCGTGGCGCTGCCGACATGAAGGCTTCCCTGGCGGCCTTCGTGACCGCAGCGGAAGCCTTTGTCGCGGCGCGACCGGCATATCGCGGCTCGCTCGCCTTCCTGCTCACCTCGGACGAGGAAGGGGACGCGGTGGATGGCACGGTCGCCGTCACCGATGTGCTGCACCGTCGGGGCGAACTGCTCGACTACTGCATCGTCGGCGAACCGACGGCCAGCGAGCGGCTCGGTGATACGATCAAGAACGGCCGCCGTGGCTCGCTGTCCGGCAAGCTGACCGTGCGCGGCATCCAGGGTCATATCGCCTACCCCCACCTGGCCAGAAACCCGATCCATCTGGTCGCGCCGGTGCTGGCCACGCTGGCCGGAATCATCTGGGACGTGGGCAACGACTTTTTCCCGCCGACCACCTGGCAAGTCTCCAACATCCACGGCGGCACCGGCGCCGGCAACGTCATCCCGGGCAGTGTCGTCATCGACTTCAATTTCCGCTTCTCCACGGCCAGCACGCCGGAACAACTGCAGGCGGCCCTGGGCGCCGTCCTCGATCGTTCCGGGCTCGACTACGACATCGCCTGGACACTGGGCGCCCGCCCCTTCCTCACCGGGCGTGGCGCCCTGATCGACGCGGCGCGGCAGGCCATCGCGGCGGAAACCGGTATCGCGGCAGAACTGTCGACCACCGGCGGCACCTCGGACGGGCGTTTCATCGCCGAGATCTGCCCGCAAGTGGTCGAACTCGGCCCGGTCAACGCCAGCATCCACAAGGTCGATGAATGCGTCGAAATGGCTGCCCTGCCGCAACTGGCCGGCATCTACCGCCGCATCATCGAGCAGCTCCTGCCGGCCGATGTTTGACCAGGCGCAAAACGAATTGTCGACGCTGCGCGACCTGCTGCGTTTCGCGGTCAGCCGCTTCACCGAGGCCGGGCTCTTCTTCGGCCACGGCTCCGACAACGCCTGGGACGAGGCTGCCTATCTGCTGCTGCACAGCCTGCACCTGCCGCTCGACCGACTCGAACCCTTTCTCGACGCCCGACTGACCAGCGACGAACGCGCCAGCGCCCTGCGCCTGGTCAAACGTCGGGTCAGCGAAAGACTGCCGGCCGCCTACCTGACCCATGAGGCCTGGCTGGGCGAGCATCGCTTCTACGTCGACGAACGGGTGATCGTCCCGCGTTCATTCATCGCCGAACTGCTGCGCGAGCAACTGACCCCATGGATCGACGATGCCGACCAGGTGAACAACGTTCTCGATCTGTGCACCGGCTCGGCTTGCCTGGCGATCATCGCGGCGCACGCCTTCCCCACGGCGCTGGTCGACGCCGTCGACCTGTCACCCGCCGCACTCGCCGTCGCGCAGCGCAACGTCGTCGATTACCAGCTTGGCGAGCGCGTTCGTCTGGTCGAGGGCGATCTCTTCACCCGGCTCAAAAACCGGCGTTACGACCTGATCATCGCCAACCCGCCCTATGTCGATGCCGCTTCAATGGCCACCCTGCCCGCCGAGTACCGCTGCGAACCCGCCCTGGCGCTGGCCAGCGGTACGGACGGACTCGATCTGACGCGCGCCATCCTGGCCGGCGCCCGCCACCATCTCAAGCCGGGCGGTCTGCTGGTGGTCGGGATCGGCCACAACC
>ERZ761607.4094-NODE-4094-length-13246-cov-112.512925_pt1 | contig 13246 bp, 12 predicted proteins | sample MGYA00511164_ERZ761607 | MGnify/ENA primary metagenome ERZ761607 (study PRJEB28899, sample SAMN02445080) | bioreactor sludge metagenome | biome: EBPR sludge | place: Australia: Brisbane, Thorneside Wastewater Treatment Plant | collected 2011-06-22 ...
AGCGGCGAAGTCGCCCAACAACGCCTCGCGACAGCGGCTGGTGGGTGATCTGGCGATGCGCAACAACGACCTGCAGACGGCGGAGAAAGCCTACGGCAAGGTGCTGGATCGTCGGCGCGGTTCGACCCTGAGCAATGTCGACGACTACACGAACCTTTCCCGAGTCCTGCTCGACAGGGGTCAGACCGACGGCGCGCAGAAGATCACCGCACAACTGCGGCGCGACTGGCGGGGCAGCAAGCAGGGCGAACTGGCCGCACTGGTCATGGACACGCTCTGCGCCAACCAGGAAGGCAACCCGGCGAAGGCCCGCGAGACCGTTGAACAGGCGCTGCAGTTGGGCAAGTCGCTGCAGGAGGCCGGCAAGGGCTCGCTGCTGTCGCAGGCGCTGACCCTCGATCTGGCACAGGCATGCCTTGCCACCGGCAAGGAGGAGGAGGCGCGGGAGATCTTCCGCCAGGTGGCTGCGGAGAACCATGAAGACCGCAACATGATCGCCAAGGTGCAGAGCATCTACACCAAAGCCGGCAAGGAAGAGGACGGGCAGGCGCTGCTGGCCGAAGTCGGCAGGGAGATCGTCGACCTGAACAATCGCGGCGTTCTCGCCGCGCGCAATGGCGACGTCGAAGGTTCGGTGAAATTGCTGATCGAGGCCGCAGAACGGGTACCCAATCTGCAGTTCCTGGTCAACGCGACGAAGGCGATCTTTACCCTCCTCGACCAGAAGGGCTGGGACGCCGATCTGGCGCGGCGCGGCCTGCGTTACCTGCAACTGGCGCAAGCGAAGGACATGCGCAATGTGCGGGTGATTTCGGCACGCGAGCTCTACCAGCGTGTCGCGCGCAAGTACGGCGTGGCGCTGGTGCCGGCAGCCGGCGTCTCCGCTGCCGGCGGGCGGCCAATGCCGTAGGCGACGGCAGCCGTCGCCGATCATCATCACTGCGTCTGCGACCGTCGCAGGAGTTCGTCGAGAAAGGCGCGTGCCGGCAGCGACAGGAGCTTCGAGCGCCGGTGCATGATCAGCCATGGCTGGCGGAGCGGAAATCCGCCGACGTCCAGGATGCACACTTCCTGCTGCCCTGGATCCGCGCCCAGTGCCTGTCGCGAGAGGACCGCGAGCCCGGCGCCACTGGCTACCAATTCGCGAATGGCCTCGTTGCTGCTGACGGTCAGCTTGATGTCCAGCCGGATTCCGGTTTTCGCCAGGTGGTTGTCGATCGTCCGTCGCGAACCCGAGCCCGTTTCGCGGAGGATGAAGCGCTCGCCGCGCAGCTCGGCCAGATCGACGCGTCGCCCCGCTGCCCAATGCGCGAGCGGGGCGATGACCACGAGTTCGTTGTTGACCAGGGGATGGCTTTCCACCTGCAGATCCTCCGGCGGATAGAGCAGGACGTAGAGGTCATCCTGGTTGGCCCGCATGCGGGCGACGATGTGCTCGCGGTCGGCAACCTCGAGCGCGACATGCACGTCCGGATGGCGACGACAGAAGTCACCCACCAGCCGCGGCAGGAAGTACTTCGCGGTCGTCACCAGTGCGACTCGCAGGCGGCCACGCTTGAGGCCCTTGAGATCGGCAATGGTTGCCTCGAAGTTCGTCCAGAGGTCATCCAGCGCGCGCGCCAGCTGCAGCGTTTCCTCGCCGGCCTCGGTCAGTACGAGCGTGCGACCCACCTGCTCGAACAGCGGCAGCCCGAGGGTCTCGGCGATCTGTCTCACCTGCAGTGATACCGCCGGCTGTGTCAGATGGAGTTCTTCGGCGGCTTTCGAGAAGCTCCGTTGGCGTGCGACGGCGACAAAGCTTTCGAGTTGGCGAAAAGTGATCCGACGTCGCGGCATGTATAAGTCAAGACAAATAATCTTGGCAATTATATCTTATTGGACTTTATGGACTACAGAACCCATAGTTGCTCTGTCCGCGGCCGTGCTGCGGATGGAAGTCGAACCAGCCAACCAAGGAGAAGCAAATGCGTCATTACACCACCGACAGCGCTGAAGCCATGTCACGAGTCGTTGCCCTCGCCCTGCTCGCCGATGGTGCGCTTGACAACCGGGAGATCGAGTCGCTTTCCAGGGATGGAATCTGTGACCGGCTGCACATCTCCCCGGAAACCCTCGATCGCGTGATCCACGAGTTCTGCAACGACCTGCTGCAGTGCGCGCGCGCGCCGAACGTCGGCCAGATCGAACTCGACCGAGATCTGGTCGATCAACTGCTCGACGACATCCGTTCGCCGGACCTGCGGCAGCAGGCTCTGGGCGCGATCGTCGATATCACCAACGCCGACGGCTGCCTCACCGGCGGCGAGGCGATCGTCATCTCCGAAGCGATGAGTCTCTGGGGCCTGGAACTGCAGCGCGTTGCCCGCACGCAGGTGCGCCCCGCGCAGCAGTCGTCACCCCGGCTGCAGATCGATCAGGCCTGGCTGTCGTGAAGCAGTGGCGACCCGTCGGCCGCGTGTGCGACGGGTCTGCCGACCGGCAGCGAGCGGTCAGTGCCTGCCGCCCAGCCCGAGATAGCTCTCGATGACCCGCGGATCGCTGGCCAGCGATCCGCTGGGCCCTTCCAGGGAGATGTTGCCGGTTTCCAGAACGTACGCGTAATCAGCCACCTGCAACGCAGCGCGGGCGTTCTGCTCGACCAGGAGCATGGCAACGCCGATGCTCCTGAGATGGGCGATGGTGCGAAAGATCTCCCTGATGACGAGCGGTGCCAGGCCGAGGCTTGGTTCGTCGAGCAACAGCAGTCGTGGCTTGGCCATCAGCGCCCGGCCCATGGCGAGCATCTGCCGCTCGCCGCCCGAGAGGGTGCCTGCCATCTGTTCGCGCCGTTCCATCAGTCGCGGGAAGATGTCGAAGACGTGGTCGATCGTTTCCAGTTGATCACGATGGCCGGCACGGTAGCGATCGAACGCCCCCAGCAGCAGGTTGTCAGAGACGCTCATCTCCGCAAACAGCTCGCGCTTTTCCGGCACCAGCGTCATCCCCTGCCGCACCAACTGTTCGACACTGCGCCCGGCGCTCTGCCGCTCGCCGAGATAGACCAGATCCCCACGCAGCGGCAGCAGGCCGATCAGTGCCGACAGCAGCGTCGTCTTGCCGGCGCCATTGGGACCGATGACGGTCACGATCTCGCCCCGATGCACGCGCAGCGACAGCCCGTGCAGTGCTTCGACCTTGCCATAGCTGACCGACAGGTCGCGCACCTCGAGGACGACGCTGCGTTCTTCGGTCGCCAGCGGCGCACTCATTCGACACCCCCGAGGTAAGCTTCGACCACCGCCGGGTTGCGCTGGATCTCCTCCGGCAAGCCGGCTGCCAGTTTGCGGCCGAACTCCATGACCACCACCCGGTCGGCCAGGCCCATGACGAATTCCATGTCGTGCTCGACCAGCAGGATGCCCATCCCTTCCGCGCGCAGTCGCCGCAGCAGTTCGGCAAGCGCCTGTTTTTCGACGTAGCGCAGACCGGCAGCCGGTTCGTCGAGGAGCAGCAGACAGGGGTCGGCGGCCAGCGCCCGGGCAATCTCGACCAGTCGCTGCCGGCCGAGAGGCAGGTTTCCGGCAGGCTCGTACATCTGGTCGCGCAGACCACAGCGTTCGATCTGCATTGCCGCCTCCTGCAGCAGTTGCGCATCCTCGTCGCGGTCGGCGCGGCAGGCGGCGGCAATGAAACTCTTGCGCCCACGCAGATGGGCGCCGATGGCGACATTTTCGATGACGCTCATCGCGGGCAGCAGACGGACATGCTGGAAGGTGCGGCTCATTCCCAGGCGGGCAATCCGGCGCGCCGGCAGCGACTCGACACGCTGGCCACGAAAGCTGACGCGACCCGAGCTCAGCGGGTCGACACCGGAGATGCCGTTGAACATCGTGCTCTTGCCGGCGCCGTTGGGACCGATCAGGGCCATGATCTCACCGGCGCGAACCCGGAAACTGACGCGGTCATTGGCCACCAGGCCGCCAAAGCACTTGCTCGCATCGGTGACCTCCAGGAGTACTGAGCCGGGCTCGGGAAGCGGTCGTTTCGCCAGGCGCGGCACGCCTTCGGCGCGCGCGCGCCGCACCTCCTGTGGCCAGAAGCGTTGCAGCATCGGCCACACCCCGTCGCGCGCCCGGTGCAGGACGAGGATCATCAGCAGGCCGAAAACGATCATCTCGAAGTTGCCGCTCTCGCCCAGCAGGCGGGGCAGCCAGTCCTGCAGCCATTGCTTGAGGACGGTGATCAGACCGGCGCCGAGAATCGCTCCCCAGACGTGCGAGACGCCGCCAACGACGGCCATGAACAGGTACTCGATCCCCTGCGTGAGGGAAAAAGGGGTCGGGTTGACGAAGCGCTGCAGGTGGGCGTACAGCCATCCCGAGACGGCGGCATAGAGGGCTGCGACAGCGAAGACGACGATCTTTGAACGGGGTGTGTTGATGCCCATGGCCTCGGCCATCACCGAGCCACCCTTGAGGGCGCGTATGGCCCTGCCTTCGCGTGAGTCGAGCAGGTTGCGCGTAGCCAGGATCAGCCCGAGCAGGATGGCCCAGATCAGGTAGAAGAAGTCGCGACCGGAGCGGAGTTCGACGTCGAGGATGTGCAGTGGCGGCACGCCGGAAATGCCGGTGTGACCGCCGAGCGCCGCCAGGTTGCCGAACAGGTAGTACAGGCTGATGCCCCAGGCGATGGTGCCCAGGGGGAGGAAGTGGCCGGACAGTCGCAGGGTCACGAGCCCCAGCGACAGGGCGACGATCGCCGTCACCAACAGGCCGGCAGGCAGCGTCAGCCAGGGCGAAACCCCGTGCACCGTCGTCAGGTAGGCGGAGGTATAGGCGCCCAGGCCGGCAAAAGCCGCCTGCCCGAAGGAAGTGAGGCCGCCGACACCGGTCAGCATCACCAGCCCGAGGGTGACGATGGCGTAAAGGCCGATGTAGTTCAGCAGCGTGACATGGAACTCGGACAACAGGGCAGGTGCCGCCAGCAGGGCGACGATGAAGATCAGGAGGAGGATCGTCGAGTGCAGGCTGCGCTTCATGCCTCCTCCACATGACGCGTCTTCAGTGACCGCCAGAGCAGGACCGGGATGATCAGCGTGAAGACGATCACCTCCTTGAAGGCGCTCGCCCAGAACGATGAGTACGCTTCGAGGAAGCCGACGAGGACGGCGCCCGCGGCCGCCAGCGGGTAACTCGCGAGGCCGCCGATGATCGCACCGACGAAGCCCTTGAGGCCGATCAGGAAACCCGAATCGTAGTAGATGGTGGTGATCGGGGAGATCAGCACGCCGGAGAAGGCGCCGATGGCTCCGGCCAGGGTGAACGAAAGCAGTCCCGCGAGGTCCCCCGAGATGCCCATCAGGCGGGCGCCTGTCCGGTTCATCGCCGTCGCCCGCAGGGCCTTGCCGTACAGCGTCCGCTCGAAAAAGAAATAGAGCGCAACGATCAGCAGGATGCTGGCGACGATGACGAGAACCGTCTGCCCTTGCAGCACGGCATCGCCGAGTGCGAAACTGGCATCGGTGAAGGCCGGGGTCCGCGAGCCCTCGGCGCCGAAGAACACCAGTCCCAGGCCGGTCAGGGTCACATGCACGGCAACCGAGACGATCAGCAACGCCAGCACCGATGCCTCGGCGATCGGCTGGTAAGCCAGGCGGTAGAGCATCGGTGCGAGCGGGACCACCAGCATCAGGGTCAGCAGCACCTGCACCGGCAGCGGCAGCCCTGCGGGCGAGACCGCCAGCAGACTGGCGGCCAGGAGCAGCGGCGCGCCACAATTGAGCAGCAGGATCAGTGGCAAGCGGCGGAAGCGGCGCGCCCGCACTGCCGTCGCGCCCTCGATGAGGGCAATCGCGGTCCCCATCGCGAGCAGCAGCCACACCGTTCCCGGCAGTCTCCCCGCCTGCAGGCTGGCCAGCGTCAGGGCACCAAAGGCGACGAACTCGCCCTGGGGGATGAAGATCACCCGCGTCACCGCGAAAACGAGAACCAGCGCCAGCGCCAGCAGGGCGTAGATGGCGCCGTTGGTGACGCCATCCTGGCCCAGCAGCAATGCAATCTGCAAATCCATCAACACCATCCAGTTACGTCTGCCGTTGGCGACAGCCGCGCGGCACACCCGGGCGACAAGGGATCGCGACGGTCACGCGTTGGCTGACGCTCTCGCCCCCGGAGAAGCGTCAGCAACTGCCGTCGAGCGGCTCGCAGTGATCGCCAGCCTTATTCGACCAGCTTCCAGGTACCGTTGTCGACCCGGACCATCACCCGTGCCCGCTGGTCGAATCCGAGATGGTCCTGCGGGCTCATGTTGAACACCCCGTGCGCGCCCGTGAGATTCGTCGTCTTCTCCAGCGCCTGACGCAGCGCCTGGCGAAACCCGGGCGTTCCCGGCTGCGCCTTCTTCAGTGCTTCCGGCACGGCATTGGCCAGCAGCAGGCTGGCATCCCACGCATGCGCGCCGAAAGTCGAGGCCGTTCCCTTGCCGTGCATGGCCTCGTACTTCGCCACATAGTCGAGCGCCACCTTCTTGATCGGGTTGCTGTCGGGCAGTTGGGCCGCCACCAGGACGGGTCCGGCAGGCAGGAAGGTGCCTTCACAATCCTTGCCGCAGACGCGCAGAAAGTCGGCGTTGGCGACTCCGTGCGTCTGGTACATCAGGCCCTTGTAGCCCTTTTCCTTGAGCGACTTCTGCGGCAGGGCTGCCGGTGTCCCGGCGCCGCCCACGAGAACCGCGTCCGGTTTGGCGGCAAGGATCTTCAGTACCTGCCCGGTCACCGAGGTGTCGGCCCGATTGAAACGCTCGTTGCCGACGATCTGGATCTTGCGCGCCTCGGCAATCTTCGAGAACTCGTTCCACCAGCCCTCGCCGTAGGCGTCGGCGAAGCCGATGTAGGCCACCGTCCTGACCTTGTTGTCGAGCATGTGCTGGACGATCGCCGTGGCCATCTGGGCGTCGTTCTGTGGTGTCTTGAAGACCCAGGCACGCTTGCCGTCCATCGGATCGATGATCCGCGCCCCGGCCGCCATCGAGATCATCGGCGTTTCACCCTCGGCAACGACGTCGATCATCGCCAGCGAGTTGGGGGTGGTCGTCGAACCGATCACCACGTCAACCCTGTTTTCGGCGAGCAGCTTGCGCGTATTCTTGACTGCCGTCGTGGTGTCGGAAGCGTCATCGAGAACGATGTAGTTGAGCTTCTGGCCAGCGATGGTCGTCGGCAGCAGGGCTATGGTGTTCTTTTCCGGAATTCCCAGCGAAGCAGCCGGCCCGGTCGCCGACAGCGTCACGCCGACGTTGATCTCGGCGCGTGCGCCGGCGGCGAGAACGATTCCCAGGACAGCCAGCAGACTGGCCTGCAGCAGCTTGACTCTCATGCTTCCTCCCGTGTGGTTGCCCGCATCCCATGCCGCCGGCGAGCGCACGGCAGCAAGTAACCATTGTGCGGCCGCGGGCAGCGCGAGACAAGTCTAAAAGAAGGTGTCGCGGGCAAACTTGACGATGAAGACGCTGACGACGGCGAGGAAGGCACGCCTGACAAAAGCGCTGCCATGCCGCAGCGCGAGCTGAGTACCGACGATCGAGCCGAGGACGTTGCAGGCCGCCATCATCACCGCCAGCCAAGGGAGCAGGTGGCCATGCGGGACGAAGAACCCGAGCGCCGCCAGGTTGGTGGCCACGTTGACCACTTTCGCTGCCGCCGACGCGTGCAGGAAGTCGAAACCGAAGAAACGGATGAACAGGAAGATCAGGAAGCTGCCGGTCCCCGGGCCAAAGAAGCCATCATAGAAGCCGATGGCGCCACCCAGCAGGAGGGCGTAGGCAAACTCGCGCCGCCCCGTGTGCTGCGGTCGGTGAATGCCACCGAAATCGCGGCGCGCGAAGGTGTAGCCGGCGGCACCGATCAACAGCAGCAGGATCAGCGGCCGCAGTACGGCCGGGGGCAGCCAGGCCACCGCCATGGCACCGAGGTACGAGCAGGCGAAAGCGGCAGCTGCTGCCGGCAGCGTCGTTCGCCAGGGCATCTCGACGCGGCGGGCATAGCGCCAGGCGGCACTGGTCGTGCCGAAGATGCTGGAAAACTTGTTCGTCCCGAACAGGGTCGCCGGCAGCTCGCGCGGCAGCGTCTGGAACAGCGCGGGGATCTGGATCAGGCCGCCGCCGCCGACAACGGCATCGATGAAGCCGGCAAGCAGGGCTGCCACTGCCAGACCGCCCAGCAGCACGGGGTCGAGTCCGTACATCCCGCTTCAGCGCTGGGCGACGAAGAACAGTCGCTTGAAGGGAAACAGCGTTGTTCCATCCGGGCTGCGGCGATAGACGGCAGCCAGTCGCTCGCGATAGGCGGCGAGGAAGTGTTCGGCGGCGGCGCCATCGAGCCGTTTCATGAAAGGCAGGAGGGTCGTTCCCTTCATCCATTCAATGACCGGGTCGTCGCCGCTCAACACGTGCCAGTAGGTGGTTTCCCACAGCTCCACCTGACGGCAGAGCGGCCGCAGCAGGTGCTCGTAGTCGGTGGGTGGCAGGATGCTGCCCATGCGCACGCTGCCAAGCGCATCGTTCCACTGCGCCTCGCCAGCAAGCTGGCGCAGGATCTGGTGCGCTGGTTCGCCAAAGTTGGCCGGTATCTGGACCGCCAGGACACCGCCCGGGCAGAGTTGCCCGACCAGTTCGGGCAGCAGTCTGCGGTGATCCGGCAGCCAGTGCAGGACGGCATTCGAGAACAGCAGGTCGGGACTGAAGCCGGCCCGCCAGGCGGCGATGTCGGCCCGCTGCCAGTCGATGGCGGGCAGCGTACGGGCGGCGCGGGCGAGCATCGCCGCGTCGCTGTCGATACCGACGATCTCTGCCGCTGGCCAGCGCTCGGCGAGCAGCCGGGTGACGTTGCCGGCACCGCAGCCGAGATCGACGATGCGCCGCGGCTCCGTCTCGCCCAACCTGGCGAGAAGATCGAGTGCCGGCCGCAGCCGGGCGTCGGCGAACCTCAGGTACTGCGCGGGATTCCAGCTCATCTGCCAGCCCATCACCTTCGCCGGTCGCCGGCGCCGAATGCGAACAGGGAGGGATGTTACTCCACCTTGCATGGCGCTGGTCAGCGCCGATTGCGATCGGCGGCGCACGTTTCCTGATCGTTCCAACGAGCGGCGCGACGGGAAAAGGCCTTAAACTCGCCCTTTCTGTCAGCCGGAGGGTTGTTCACGATGCGCAAAGGGATCATTCTGGCCGGTGGTTCCGGCACTCGCCTTCACCCCGCTACGCTGGCCATCAGCAAACAGCTGCTGCCGGTATTCGACAAGCCGATGATCTACTATCCGCTGAGCACCCTGATGCTGGCGGGGATCCGCGAGATTCTGATCATTTCGACGCCGCAGGATACGCCCCGCTTCGCGCAACTGCTCGGCGATGGCTCACGCTGGGGACTCGATCTCAGCTATGCGGTGCAACACAGCCCGGACGGCCTGCCGCAGGCATTCATCATTGGTGCCGACTTTCTCGGTCGTGATCCATCGGCGTTGGTCCTTGGCGACAACATCTTTTACGGCCACAGTTTTCAGCAATTGCTCGCCCGGGCAAGCGAGCGCCAGACTGGCAGCACGATATTCGCGTACCACGTGCATGACCCCCAGCGCTACGGCGTGGCGGAGTTCGACAGCAGCGGCAGGGTACTGAGCCTGGAGGAAAAGCCGCAGGCACCGAGGTCGAACTACGCGGTCACCGGTCTGTATTTCTACGACAATCAGGTGACCGAATTGGCGAAAGGCCTCAAGCCATCAGCTCGCGGCGAGCTGGAGATCATCGACCTGACCCGCCTCTACTTGGAGCAGGGGCAGCTTCAGGTCGAGCTGATGGGGCGTGGCTATGCCTGGCTGGATACGGGAACGCATGAAAGCCTGCTGGGGGCCGGGCAGTTCATCGCCACGATCGAGCACCGGCAGGGGCTGAAGGTAGCCTGCCCGGAGGAGATCGCTTTTCGCCATGACTGGATCACCGCCGAGCAGCTCGAGGCGCTTGCGCAGCCGCTGACCAAGAGCGGCTACGGTGAGTACCTGCTTGCCTTGCTGCGGGAAAGGCCGCTCTGAGGCTCCCCGCCGGTGTCCGACCAGGCGACCGCCGGCCGCGCGTTGCCCAGGCAACGGCGCGCTGCGGCCTGGGGTCGGGCATGTTCGACGACCTCATCGGGGGCTGCGGCTGGCAGACGATGGCCCATGGCCGGCGTCGCATACCGTTCGTGGCTGGTGGCAAGCGCCGCCGCGAGCCCTGAGCGTCCACGGCGTCCTTGAAGCGCCCACCTGCTGCAGGTATCATGCGAGACTTTCCGCGATACGGACGGTTCGGCCTGCAGGCAGGGCTCCAGCACTTCGAATCGCCCGCCATGAAGGAAGCCAGCCGATGTTCAAGACCATTCAGGGGCGCCGCATCCGCGCCGGTGTAGTCGGATGTGGTCGCATCTCGAGGAATCACTTTGGTTCCATCGAGACCCACGTCAATGACCTCGAGCTGGCTGCCGTCTGCGACAACGACCGCGCTGTTCTCGAGGCCCATGTGGAGAAACACTCTGTCAGGGGCTATGCGCGGATGGAAGAGATGTTGCGCAATGAAGCCCTTGACGTCGTCGCGCTGTGCACGCCGAGCGGCCTGCATCCCGACCAGGCCGTCCTGGCTGCCACCCACGGCGTCAACGTGGTTACCGAGAAGCCCATGGCGACTCGCTGGCAGGACGGCGTGCGCATGGTCCGCGCCTGCGACCAAGCGAACGTGCGGCTGCTGGTGGTGAAGCAGAACCGTCGCAACTCGACGCTGCAGATGCTCAAGCGTGCGTTTGACGAGAAGCGCTTCGGCAAGGTCTATATGGTCAGCATCAACGTCTTCTGGTCGCGGCCGCAGGAATACTACGATTCCGCCAAGTGGCGTGGTACTTGGGAACTTGACGGCGGCGCGTTCATGAACCAGGCCAGCCACTATGTCGACCTCGTCGACTGGCTGGTCGGCCCGGTCGCCAGCGTCACCGCGATGACGGCGACCCTGGCACGGGACATCCAGGTCGAGGACACCGGCGTTCTCAATATCCGCTGGCGCAGCGGGGCTCTCGGCTCGATGAGTGTCACCATGCTCACCTACCCGAGGAACCTCGAAGGCTCGATCACCATTCTCGGGGAGAAGGGAACCGTCCGCATCGGCGGCGTTGCGGTCAACGACATCCAGGTCTGGGACTTCGCCGATCAGCGTGACTACGATGCCGACATCAAGACCGCCAACTATGAGACCACCTCGGTCTACGGCTTTGGCCACCCGCTGTACTACCGCAACGTCGTCGATGTGCTGCGCGGCGATGCTGAACCCGAGGTCGATGGGCGTGAAGGCCTGAAGTCACTTGAAGTCCTGATTGCCGCATACCTGTCGGCTCGCGATGGGCGCGAGATCGCCTTGCCACTCGAATACTGACCGGTTGATGGACATCGGCATCGTTGGTGGCGGCATCAACGGTTTGTGTTGTGCCTGGCAGTTGCAGCAGAGCGGTCACGCAGTACGCCTGTACGAACGCAACAGACTGATGGCGGCGACCAGTTCACGCTCATCCAAGCTGCTGCACGGCGGGCTGCGCTATCTTGAGAACCTCGAGTTCCGGCTGGTGCGCGAGGCATTGCGCGAGCGCGACAGCTGGCTCGCTCGGGTGCCCAGCCTGACCCGGCCGCTGCGGCTGCTGATGCCGATCTACCGTGGCGGGCGTCGTTCACGCTGGCTGATTCGCGCCGGGCTGTTCCTCTACGACTCGCTGGCAGGCAGGAGCGCACTGCCAGCCGCCAACTGGCGCACGGCCGGACAGATCCTGCAGGCCGATCCGCAACTGCGTCGCGAGGGACTGCTCGGCGGCTACAGCTTCTCCGATGGCCAGATGGACGATCAGGCACTGGGGTTGTGGGTCGCCGAGCAAGCCCGGGCAGCGGGCGCCGTCCTGCGCGAGCACTGCGAGGTACGACGAGTGGATCGCAGCGGCCGGATTGAGTTCGCCGATGGCACTTCGGCTCGGCATGAGCGCCTCATCAACGTCTGTGGGCCGTGGGCCGAACGCCTGCTCGAGCAGAGTGGAATCGGTTCCCCGTATCGCTTGGATCTGGTGCGGGGTAGTCACCTGATCCTCGATCGTCCCTGTCCGCAGGCCTACGTGCTGGAGGTCCCCTGCGAGCCGCGAATCGTTTTCGTCCTTCCCTGGCAGGGACGAACGCTGGTCGGCACGACTGAAGTCCGGCAGGCGCTCGACGCCCCCGTGGTCTGCGACCCGGGCGAGCAGGACTACCTGCTGACGGTCATCGGCCACTATTTCCCATGCTCTGGCGGGTCCGACCGGGTGCTCGAGGCTTTTGCCGGTGTCCGTCCGCTGCTCCAGTCGGCCAGAAAGCCGGCGCAGGCCACACGTGAGTACGCCGTGCACCGTGACGGCGTGCTGATCAGCGTCTTTGGCGGCAAGTGGACAACCGCTCATGCGCTGGCGAGAAGGGTTTCCGACCACATTCACTGAATCCGGGAGGGTCATGAACGGTTTTACGGCAGATTCGACGGCAATCATCGACAGCGGCGCTGTAGTTGGCGACAATACCCGCATCTGGCAATGGGTACATGTCAGCGCTCAGGCACGCATCGGCAACGATTGTTCGCTTGGTCAGAACGTCTTCGTCGGCAACAGGGTGATCATCGGCAACAACGTCAAGATCCAGAACAATGTTTCGGTCTATGACAACGTGACACTCGAGGACGATGTCTTCTGCGGCCCGAGCATGGTCTTCACCAACGTCTACAACCCACGCAGCCATGTATCGCGCAAGCATGAGTACCGCGACACGCTGGTCAGACGGGGCGCCACTTTGGGCGCCAACTGCACCATTGTCTGCGGCGTCACGGTCGGCGAGTATGCTTTTGTCGCCGCCGGCGCGGTGGTCAACCGGGACGTACCCGCCTACGCGCTGATGGCGGGCGTCCCCGCGAGACAGATTGGCTGGATCAGCCAGCACGGCGAACGCCTCGATCTGCCGCTCAGCGGCGACGGGGAGGCGCGTTGCCCGGCGACGGCGGTCCGCTACCTGCTCAGGGATGGGCAGGTCTGTTGCGTGCAGGACGCCCATGGCGACCGGGAAGTGGCGCCAGGCGCCCCGCAGCCCGGCCATTGATGTCGCAACCGACAGCGTTCCGGCGGTCCGCGGAAGGGGCCCGCTTCAACCGTAAGTCAGCAGGATACTCATGAGCATTCAATTCATCGACCTCAAGGCACAATACG
>ERZ761607.4097-NODE-4097-length-13230-cov-6.815104_pt1 | contig 13230 bp, 14 predicted proteins | sample MGYA00511164_ERZ761607 | MGnify/ENA primary metagenome ERZ761607 (study PRJEB28899, sample SAMN02445080) | bioreactor sludge metagenome | biome: EBPR sludge | place: Australia: Brisbane, Thorneside Wastewater Treatment Plant | collected 2011-06-22 ...
GGAACTCCTTGAACGGGCGCTCGCCGATGAAGCAGATGCCGGTCGAATCCTTCTTGGCCGCCACGTGCAGACCCTCGGCCTCGGCGATCCTGCGCACGTCGCGCTTGTAGAGATCGGCCAGCGGAAAGAGCGTCCTCCCCAGTTGCGCCTGATTCAGGCGGTAGAGGAAGTAGCTCTGGTCCTTGGTCCCGTCCTCGGCCTTGAGCAACTGGAATTCGCCGCCGAACTCGCGGACGCCGGCGTAATGGCCGGTGGCGATCCGGTCCGCGCCCAGTTGCAGCGCGTGGTCGAGAAAGGCCTTGAACTTGATCTCGGAATTGCACAGCACATCCGGATTCGGCGTCCGCCCGGCCTGGTATTCGCGCAGGAACTCGGCGAAGACGCGGTCGCGGTATTCGCCGGCGAAGTTGACCACCTCGACATCGATGCCGATCCTGTCGGCGACGCTCGTCACGTCGACCAGATCCTGGCGCGACGCGCAGTATTCCTCGCTGTCGTCGTCCTCCCAGTTCTTCATGAACAGGCCGACCACCTTCCAGCCCTGGCGCTTCAGGAGCAGCGCCGCCACCGCCGAATCGACACCGCCGGACAGGCCGACGACCACCGTTTTCTCAGACATCTGGCCCCGCCCCCCCCTTCCATTCACCCAGCGGCAGGATCACCGCCGCCTGCCCGTTATCGACGAACCAGCTATCGACGACGAAGCGGGCGCCGTCGCCGGCCGCCTTCTCCTCGATCACCGCCGAATAATGCACCGGAATGACCAGCACCCAGTTGCGCGCATCCGGCTCGAGCACGCGATGCCAGCGCAGGCTGCCGCGCGTTTCAAGCAGACGCAGCAGGCGCGTCGTCGAGGTCGAATGATCGATGCAATCCATCTTCCCCGGCGCGTGGCCATCGGCATAGTTGCCCCCTCGGTCATTCCTGATGTCCGATTGCTCGCCGGCCCAGGCGTAGAGACGGCCGATCGCCGCAGCGAGCATTTTTCGCTCTTCGGCCGGGTCAACCGCGACCGCCAGTTGCTGGCCGACTTCACGCAATTGCAGCTCGCTGAAGCGTATCTGCGCCTGGGCGTTGCAGCCATAACCATGGCAGATGGGCACGGTCGCGTCGGCCACCGCCAGACCGGCCCAGGCGAGAAGAAGCGCCGACAGGCTATAGCGAAGCATCACGAGGCATGCACGAGCAGGTCGAGCGGGTAGTGCTTGCCGGCGAGGAGATCCTCGATGCAGCGCAGGACCAGCGGGCTGCGGTGGCGATTCGCGGTCGCCCTGACCTCGTCCGGGGTCAACCAGCGCGCGGCGACGATGCCTTCATCCAGCTTGCGCCCGTCCTCGTAGCCATGCAACTCGCCGGCGAAGGCGAAGCGCAGGTAGGTGATCTCCCGCTCCGGACGTTTCCAACTGTAGATCCCGACCAGGTGCGTCGGCCGGAAGTGATAGGCGGTCTCTTCCAGCGTCTCGCGCACGACCGCATCGATCAGCGCCTCCCCGTCCTCGAGGTGGCCGGCCGGCTGGTTGAAGGCAAGGCCGGCCTCGGTCTCTTCCTCGACCAGCAGGAACTTTCCGTCGCGCTGAACGACTGCGGCAACGGTGACATTGGGTTTCCAGATCATGACGGGCTCGGACGGCAAAAGCGTTATTTTACCCGCTGATTTGGGCTAAAATTCCAAGCTTTCATGATGGCAACACGGAGAATCGACCATGTCCATGTCGGATCGCGACGGCTTCATCTGGCAAGATGGCAAGCTTGTGCCCTGGCGCGAGGCGACCACGCACGTCCTGACGCACTCGCTGCACTACGGCATGAGCGTCTTCGAGGGCGTTCGCGCCTACCGGACCGAGCGCGGCACCGCCATCTTCCGTCTCGAAGACCACACCGACCGCCTGTTCAACTCCGCCCACATCTTCCAGATGGCGATGCCCTACGACAAGGCGACCATCAACGAAGCGCACAAGAAGGTGCTGCGCGCCAACGATCTCGAAGCCGGCTACCTGCGCCCGATCGCCTTCTACGGCTCGGAGAAGATGGGCGTCTCGCCCAAGGGCGCCAAGGTCCATGTCGTCATTGCCGCCTGGCCGTGGGGCGCCTATCTCGGCGAGGAAGGCCTCGAGCGCGGCATCCGGGTCAAGGTGTCGAGCTACACGCGGCACCACGTCAACATCTCGATGGTGCGCGCCAAGGCGTCCGGCCACTACATCAACTCGATCCTCGCCAATAACGAGGTGACCAACGAGGGTTACGACGAGGCCATGCTGCTCGACCCCGAAGGCTATGTGGCCGAGGGCGCCGGCGAGAACCTGTTCATCGTCAAGAAGGGCCGGCTGTACACGCCCGACCTGACTTCGTGCCTGGAAGGCATCACCCGCGCCACCGTGCTGCAGATCGCCGAAGAACTCGGGCTTTCGGTGCAGGAAAAGCGCATCACCCGCGACGAAGTCTATTGCTGCGATGAAGCCTTCTTCACCGGCACGGCCGCCGAGGTGACGCCGATCCGCGAGCTCGACGGCCGCCAGATCGGCATCGGTCGTCGCGGCCCGGTCACCGCCGAGATCCAGGCCAGGTACTTCGACGTAGTCAATGGCCGCTCCGCCCAGCACGACAACTGGCTGGCCTACATCTAATTCAGGGAGATCCGGATGTCCGACAACCGTACCGTAGAACTTACCGCACACGACCTGCCGCTGCACTGCCCGCCGCCGGCATCGCCGCTGTGGTGCCAGCATCCGCGCGTCTTCCTCGACGTGCTCAAGACCGGTGAAGTGGTCTGCCCCTACTGCAGCACGCGGTACGTTTTCACGGGCGAAGCACCCAAGGGTCACCACTAGGCGCCGGGTTGCCGGCGCCGGCCGGTCCGCGTGCTGGCATCGCCTTCGCCTGGCCCGCAGTGCCACCCCTGGCCCGGCCAGCAACCGTCGTCGCGATGCCGGATGCAGCCCCGGCCTCCCGCTTGAGTGACCGCCCGGCCGCCGCTACGATCTCGCCAAGCCCCGGCCGGAACAGGGCTTTGCCGCCTGCCTGAAACGGAGCACCGCATGAGCAAGCCAACAAATTTCGCCTCACCCGAAGATGTCGAGCAGGCCTTCTACGACGCGGTGCTCAAGGGCGACGCCGACCTGATGATGCAATTGTGGGCCGAGGACGAGGAAACCCTCTGCGTGCACCCGACCGGCGTCCGCCTGATCGGCATCCCGGCGATCCGCGAAAGCTGGCGCAGCATCTTTTCCAGCGCCCGCCTGCGCGTCCAGGCCGATTCAATCGCGCACTGGCAGGGCTCGGTGCTGGCGATCCATCACCTCAGCGAGATCCTCTTCGTCGGCGACGATCCCGGCCCGCACGGGCCGCTGCACGTCACCCACGTCTACGCGCGCGGCGCCCACGGCTGGCGCCTTGTCAGCCGACACGCCTCGGCCGCCGACGACGGCCACCAGGCGATGGCCGACGCCGTCCCGCACACGCTGCATTGACGATTGCCTGCAAGCCCTACCGGGCGCCCGCCTGGCTCCCTGGCGGCAACGCCCAGACCATCTGGCCTTTGCTGATCAAGCCGCGCCCGCTCAAGCTGCGCCGCGAGCGCTGGGAAACGCCGGACGGCGACTTCATCGACGTCGACTTCCTCGACGGCCCTGCCGACGCGCCGCTGCTGGCGCTGTTCCATGGACTCGAGGGCAGCTCCGACAGCCACTACGCCATCGCCGCCGCGCACACCTGCAAAGCGGCCGGCTGGCGCCTGGCGCTGCCGCACTTCCGCGGCTGCTCGGGCGAGCTCAACCGCCGGCCGCGCGCCTACCACTCCGGCGACTCGGACGAGATCGACTGGATCCTGCGCCGCCTGCAGGCCGCCGCTGGCGGCCGCCGCATCCACGCCGCCGGCATCTCGCTCGGCGGCAACGCCCTGCTCAAGTGGGCCGGCGAACGCGGCGCGGCGGCCAGCGCGGTGGTCACCGGCGTCGCCGGAATTTGCGCGCCGCTCGATCTCGCCGCCTGCGGCCACCATCTGGCGCGCGGCTTCAACCGCCTGTACACCCGGCACTTCCTCGCCACAATGAAGGTCGTCTCCGCCGCGCGCCTCGCCCGCTTTCCCGGGCTGTTCGACGCCGCACGCATGCGCCGCGCCGTCAACCTGTGGGAATTCGACGACGCCGTGACCGGCCCGGTGCACGGCTTCGCCGGCGCCGACGACTACTGGCGCCGCTCGTCGGCCAAGCCGTGGCTGCGGTCGATCGTGGTGCCGGCGCTTGCGGTCAACCCGAAGAACGACCCCTTTTTCCCGGTCGCCCACCTGCCGCGCCACGACGAGGTCAGCCCGTCGGTGCGCCTCGAGCAGCCCGCCAGCGGCGGCCATGTCGGCTTCGTCGCCGGCACCTTCCCCGGCCGCCTCGACTGGCTGCCGCAGCGCCTCCTCCACTTCTTCACCCACGAGCTCGCATGAACATTCCCGCCCCCCTTCCCGCCGAAATCTTCAAGGCCTACGACATCCGCGGCATCGTCGGCAAATCGCTTACTCCGGAGATCGTCCGCCGCATCGGCCATGCCCTCGGCTCGCTGGCCCTCGACCAGGGGCAGAAAGCGATCGCCGTCGGCCGCGACGGGCGGCTTTCCGGGCCCGAACTGGCCGGCGCGCTGATCGACGGCATCGTCGCCGCCGGCTGCGACGCCATCGACATCGGCTGCGTGCCGACCCCGGTCACCTACTTCGCCGCCCATCACCTCGGCTGCGATTCCTGCGTCTCGGTCACCGGCAGCCACAACCCGCCCGACTACAACGGCCTCAAGATGGTCATCGCCGGCACGACGCTGGCCCTCGACGCCATCCAGCAACTGCGGGCGCGCGCCGGGTCCGGCGACCTGCGCCACGGTAAAGGGCAGCGCCGCACGGCCGATGTCCGCGCCGCCTACATCGAGCGCATCGTCTCCGACGTCAGGCTCGCCCGGCCGCTGACGATCGTCATGGACTGCGGCAACGGCGTCGCCGGCGCCGTCGCTCCGGAACTCTTCACCCGCCTCGGTTGCGCGATCGTCCCGCTGTTCTGCGAGGTCGACGGCAACTTCCCCAACCACCACCCCGACCCGTCCAAGCCCGAGAATCTCGCCGACGTGATCCGCGCCCTGCGCGACACCGATGCCGAGATCGGCATCGCCTTCGATGGCGATGGCGACCGCCTCGGCGTCGTCACCAAGGACGGCGAGATCATCTACCCCGATCGCCAGCTGATGCTCTTCGCCGCCGATGTGCTGGCGCGCGTGCCGGGCGGCAAGATCATCTACGACGTCAAATGCACCCGCCTGCTGGCGCCGTGGATCCGCGCCCGCGGCGGCGAACCGCTAATGTGGAACACCGGCCACGCACTGGTCAAGGCCAAGCTCAAGGAGACCGGCGCCCCGCTCGCCGGCGAGATGAGCGGCCACACCTTCTTCAGGGAGCGCTGGTACGGCTTTGACGACGGCCTCTACGCCGGCGCCCGCCTGCTCGAGATCCTCTCGCGCTCGGCCGAGGTCGGCGCGCCGCTAAAAAGCCTGCCGAATTCGCCGTCGACCCCGGAACTCAACCTGAAGATGGCCGAAGGCGAACCCTTCGCGCTGATCGACAAGCTCAAGGCCGAAGGTCGCTTCGATGGAGCGACCGAGCGCATCACCATCGACGGCCTGCGCGTCGAATACCCCGACGGCTTCGGTCTCGCCCGGCCATCAAACACGACGCCGGTCGTCGTCCTGCGCTTCGAGGCCGACAACCCGGCCGCGCTGGCGCGCATCCAGGAGGACTTTCGCAAGGCGATCAGGGGTCTCTGGCCGGGAGTTGAACTGCCGTTCTGAGCGAGACACGATGGTCGCGTCCGCGCCCATCAGCGCCTGGGTGCCCGGTACACGTCCACGTTCGACCGCAAGGCGGCACAAGCGCCCCAGTTCACGCTGCTGGCTTGATGGGTATTCCCGCCAGCGCTGACTTTTTCGTGGGCTGACCCCGACTATTCTCCGCAACGCCAATAATCGCGTTGAGAACCAGACCGTTACAGTCGACAGGAAAGACAGTGCAGGTAGCGAAATGACGCCGACCCCGATCGCCCGCCAAAGCGAGGTGGACATGCGCAGTAAATTGCGGGGAACGAAAGCGGATTCTCGATCGAGGACGACAAAACCATTGGTGCCGCCGGCGCTCCTACCGCCGAACATCCCCAGGAAAATGCCATGTCCCGTCCGCCTGACAAACGCGCTGTCCTGATCGATCTCGCCGGCGTCCTGCATACCGGCGACCAGGCACTGCCCGGCACGATCCCGGCGCTTGCCCGCCTCCGCGCTGCCGGCCTGCCGCTACGGTTCCTGACCAATACCACGCGAACCCCGAGCGACGTGTTGTTCCAGCGCCTGCGCGCCATGGGTTTCGATCTGCAGGCCGGCGAGTTGCAGACGGCGGCGCTGGCCGCCCGCACCCTGGTTCGCCAGCGCGGCCTCAGACCACTGTGGCTGGTGCATCCCGACATCGCCGCCGAAATGGGGCCGAGCGCGGCCGAGCCGGACGTCGTGGTGTTGGGCGACATGGGCCCCCACTTCACCTTTGACGGACTCAATCAGGCCTTTCGCCTGTTGTTGCAGGGCTTGCCCCTGCTCGCCATGGCGCGCAACCGCTATTTCATGGAACCGGACGGGATGTCGATCGACATGGGCGCCTTCGTCGCCGGGCTCGAATATTCGGCCGGGGTCACTGCCGAGATCACCGGCAAGCCGGCCCCCGCCTTCTTCGCGGCGGCGCTGGCCGAGCTCGGGGTGGCGGCGCGTGAAGCAGTGCTGATCGGCGACGATCTGGCCGACGATATCGGCGGCGCCCAGGCCGCGGGGATCGACGGCATCCTGGTGCGCACGGGCAAATTCCGGCCGGGCGACGACGCCCATCCGGAGATTCGCCCTACTGCGATCTTCGACGACTTCGCCGAAGCCGTCGACCGCCTGCTCGGGTGAGCCCGCCCAGTGCGGAATCGCGTTCAAACGAGCAACGGATCGCCTGTGAGCAGAAGAGCGGCCGGAGAACATTGTTTCTTCCGGGAAGATTCCCGAAAACCCCAATAATCACGTTTGGAACCAGACTGTTACGGTCGACAGGAAAATTATCGCAGAAAGCGCAATGCATCAGGCCCCGCTGCCCCTTTGCCCCAACCGGGCAGCCAATGCGAATCAATTCCCGCTGGAAGCGAGTCCGACGAGGCGGGCGATGACGATGGCCGGAAACAGGACGCCCAGTGTAGACAAGAAAGTCGCCAGCATCCTGGCGGGAGCACTCACGGCATAAATGTCTCCGAAGCCGACGGTGGTCAGTGAAGCCAGGCTGAAGTAAATGAAGTGAACATAGTCATTGTCGGTGCCACTCAGCACGACATTGCCGCCCAAGGAAACGCCGGTGGCGGCATGAATGACCTCAAAAGTCAGCGCCCCCATGAGCGCCAACAGGAGGTAGACATTGACGGCTCCGACAATCCGGTAAGCATTCACGATCCGGTCCCGGAACAGCAACCGGAGGTTGATGTAAATGAATACCAGCGTATTGGCGATGCCTATGACATTCTCCAGGACAAAAAACGAATACGGGTTCTCGCCGAAACGAACGAGTCGCAGCGTCAGGTGAATGCTGAACAGAATTGCGGAGACGGCGATGAGTCCCACGCTGCGGGTCGAGAATATCCCTGAAAAGAATACGCTGAGCATCAGGATGTTGAACAGCAGCACTCCGTGACCGCTGAGATCCATGATTACCGGAAGCACGAATACTGCGGTGATGAGCATGATCAGCAAGGTGACGAAACTGGCGTCCTCCAGCCAATAAGACCGGAAATTTCTGATTAGATTTCGCATGGCGTGTCGGAGTTGGCGTCTTCGGAAAGCATGGCACCCGAAACGGGGACCAGGTTTGTCTTGCCACGTTCCCGGATGCGCGGCCCTGCCGCAAAGCCGTCCTGAAGATGGACGTGAGGCTGCTGATTTTCCGGAAAAACTCGTCCAACCTCAATAATCGAATTGGAATCCAGACCGTTGCGGTCGACAGGGAAAACAATTCGGAAAGCGAAGTGGCTCCGACCCGCTTGGCCGTGTTCAAAGCTGGAACAAGCAGCAACCGGCGGCCGCACTCACTGATTGGCCTGAAGCATGGCCGCCATGTGCTGATGGATGAGATTGATCGCTTTAAGCGGACGAAGCATCACCTTGAATTCGACGATCTGTCCTGCTTCGTTCCACTTGATGATGTCCACGCCATTGACCGAGACGCCTTCGATTTCGGTCTCGAACTCGAGCATGGCATCCGTGCTTCCGACAATCTCGCGCACGTAGCGAAATGTCGGGTTGCACAAGACCTGGAATGCCGCGGCGAGGTACATGGCCACGAGTTTCCTGCCGCGTTGAGGCGTGTGCACAACCGGCGAAAGAAATACCGCGTTGGCGTCAAGCAGCGCGTCGAGTCCGCGCGGGTTTCGTTCCTCGACGAGACGATGCCAGACTGCGATGGGGTGTTCCGTCACATGAGTCTCCTTCGTTCTGGTTGGCCGCCCAATACAAAGGGCTACTGGCTCCGTTGACTTGATCTGTCAGGAGCATCTGTTCTTCCAAAGAACTCAATCATTCCCAGAAGCATGAACGCCCTTGTAAGCAATGAGAAGAAAATGACATAGGCGACAAGCAGTGGAATCTCGGCAATCAGTTTCCTGGGGTCACCACTTCCCCATCCCCATGGCTCCCACGCATATTCACGATATGCTTGATGTATAACAAGGTATGCGAGGAGTGACATGATGCTTATCCCGAATGAAATCCAGGCCTTTTGAAGCATGCTGGCTCTTTTCCTTGGATTACGGAATTGACTGCGTTCAGAAAAAGTAACCAGGACGACGAAGAGGGTCACAACCGTCGCAATGGTAGTTATCAAGTATGGGGAAAGCTGGTCAAAGACACCATCATCGGCTCCATAGGCACGCAAAGGGATGGCGTTAATCAGGATGTTGGAAAAGGGAAAAAAAACCGAGATGCCTGTAAGCATACCCCAGAGGTTTTTCAAAAAGGCCAGAAATTCCTGGAGTTCCCCAAGGTAGCCATTATTGGAGTCAGGATGGTTCATACTGATGCCCGCTTCGCTCAAGTGTGGTGATGCCGACGGCCTAACGGCGCTGAAAACGCTGCCCGATTCACCGTCGACCCCGGAACTCAACCTCAGGATGGGCGAGAGCGAGCCCTTCGCGCTGATCGACAAGCTCAAGGCCGAAGTGCCGTTCTGAGCGTGCCATGATGGCCGCAAACGAGGCCATTGAGGGCGCGATCGACCACCAGCCGCCATTCATGAGTCAGCCTTCGGTTCAGGACTTCAGCGACGCCATGTCGATGACGAAGCGGTACTTCACGTCGGCCTTCTCCAGCCTTTCCCACGCCTCGTTGATCTTCTGCACGGAGATGAGCTCGATGTCGGCGGTAATGCTGTGCTCGCCGCAGAAGTCGAGCATCTCCTGGGTCTGGGCAATGCCGCCGATGTTCGATCCGGACACGCTGCGGTTGCCGAAGATCAGGGCGAATGACGACAGCGACAGCGGCTTGGGCGGCGCGCCAACGAGCGTCAGGTTGCCGTCGATCCGCAGCAGGTAGAGGTACTGGTTGATGTCGTGCTCGGCGGACACCGTATCGAGGATGAAGTCGAACGACCCGGCGTGCTTGCTCATTTCGCCGGCATTGCTGGAGACGACGACCTCATGCGCACCAAGCCGCATGGCATCCTCCACCTTGCGCGGCGAGGTCGTGAAGACGACCACGCGGGCGCCGAAGGCACGGGCGAGTTTCACGCCCATGTGCCCCAACCCGCCCAGGCCGACGATGCCGACCTTCTTGCCAGGGCCGACCCCGAAACGACGCAAGGGCGAATAAGTGGTGATGCCGGCGCACAGGAGTGGGGCGGCGCCCGCAGGGTCGAGGTTGGTCGGCACGCGCAGCACGAAGCGCTCATCCACGACGATGCTCTCCGAATAGCCGCCGAAGGTCATCGGCGCGGTGCCGTGCCTATCCACCGAACCGAAGGTGAGCGTCAGGTTCCGGCAGAAGTTTTCCAACCCGGCCTGACAGTTGGGACAGGTATGGTCCGAATCGACCAGGCAACCCACCGCCACCAGGTCGCCGACCTGGTGCTTCGTCACCTTGGCGCCGACCGTCGTCACCCGGCCGACGATCTCGTGGCCCGGCACGCACGGGTAGACCGCCGGCAAGGCGTCGGCCCAATCATTGTGCGTGTAGTGCAGATCCGAGTGGCAGATGCCGCAGAACAGGATCTCGATCGCCACATCGTCTGGCCCGGGACTGCGGCGATTGATGTCGAACGGGCCCAGCGGATCGGTCGCCGAGTGGGCGGCATAGCTTTTGACTTGGGTGGTCATGTTGTTTCTCTCCTTGGCAGGTGGTGCTCATCCTCTGGAACGAATGGGGTCAGGAATGAAACGATAGTACTTCAGAACGCTTGCGGAAAACGTGGAAGCCCTTGTAGCGCCAGTTCAGGCGCGACCGGAGGCCGCAGGCCGGAGGGAACCGGGAAGTGCAGCTTCTCTGGCGTCCCCTGGAGTAAGGTTAGCCCAATGAAAACCAAGAACGCAGCCGCGCCGGTCATCAGTGTGACAAGAGCTGCGGCCTAGTTTATGGGGTCTCAAATCTGCTCAGTCATCTTGTTGCCACCCAACGCCGGGGCTGAGCGGGCGCCGACGAGCATAGCGAGGAGGGAACCCAACAGCGTGCCCGCTGTTGGGCGCTCCCCTCGAGCCCCTGGTTGGACGGCTTCACACTTTCGGCACAGCGAAATCGTGGGAAGGTGTTTGGGGCGCAGTCCCTTGCGGTTCCTCTAGCAAGCCCACTATGGAGGCGAACTGCTGTCCGAATGCGGTTCGCGCCACAATCCCAGGCTGCACGCCAACGTCCTGTTGGGCTGTCGAACGCTGTGTCCGAAAACGTACGACTTCGGGTCGTGCGTGGAGCGGATCGTAGAACGGTGCCCCGGAAAGGTACTTGTCATAGGTGACGTGGACGAGACCCAGTCGTACCCAATTGTCGACCATAGCCGGGACGCCAGGGTTCTCAACCGCTGCGCCTGTCTCGGTATCCCTCAGATCGATAAGATGTCTGTAGAGCGTAATCCAGTGATGTGAGGTGCTATTTAGCAGACGAATCTCCCCGATCGGCAGTCCTTCCGCGCTCCGGAGAACTCTTTTGAGCAGAGGAGCTTCTTCCGCGGTCAGCTGACGAATGATTTCCACAAAGGCCGGATGAGCGGAATGCTCGCGTCGCGAATCCATTGCGGATGCCAAGAGATTCAGATACATCTCCTTCAGGTCAGCTTCATCGTAAGAGAACGCTAGACCTTGAAGGGCTGGGCCGGCGATCGACGGCTTAGGGTCGGTTATGCATTCGGAAGGGATGCTCGCAGCCTCTGCCGACATGTCCGCTTCAAAGCGTGTTGAGAAATAGGTCCGTGCCTTGTCGAAAGCGAAATTGACGGCGGCGACTGGGAGAAGTGCATTGTTGATGCACTTTGCGACTTTGAGCGCCGCTTTTCCCAGTTCATGGCCGGCAGCCTTCACATTTGGGTCATTGCCCGCCGCCTTGATTAGCTCCGAGGCGATGCCGACCACTTCCTTTGCTCCCTTTACGCCATCGTCGATTGTCATCGTGACTCCCTGTTGAGGCGAGCTGCGGCTTCTGCGGACATGTACTCAGTACAAGCCGTCGAACGGGGATTTGAGCGGCCTGCGCGGCTTTTTGTGCCATTGGGGTCAGAGTAAATTGGATTTTTCAATTCACCCTGACCCCTATCGCCACGTTGACTCGCCATGCCAAAAGGATGGACTCGACGCCAACCGACAAGGCGCCGACTACCTTGAGCCAGGTGGAAAGATCAGTAGGAAGATGCATGTGGAAAGCCTCAAGAATTGAATGCGTAACTGGGCGTTGAACGGCACCGTCCACGGAGACTACCGCGCAGCGCCACCGCGATATCCCCGGTGTCCGTTCTACCGCGTGGTTCTACCGCCTGGTTGGGCGTGCTCATGGCGTAGGCGATACTAAGGGATTGCCTGAACAAGTCCGTATTTTCCGCATTGACAACGCGTAACTCATTGATTTGCTAATTCCCGGGTTTTCGTCATGTCACTTGTTCAGACTATCCTAAGGCACACCAGGGATTAAGTAGAAAAAATAGCCACGCCAATATAAAAGTAACAATTACAACGACTGAAATGTGAGATTGCCAAATCAGACTATGCGGCTTATCGCTTAGATGCTTATAGTTAAAATATGTGGCACCCCATAATGTGCTTTCAAATTCCCCAACTTTTTTATCGAAATGGCGGAGGTTATGTCGCCCCGCCAGCTCGGATGCTAGCCAAAGCAGTGCGAACACGAATCCAAAGGTTGCGGAGATTGTTTCGTGCCGATTGAGAAATTTGCCCGACTCGGATGAAACGTATGCAAGCAAGAAGCCGCCATTCATGATCAGGTAAATGTTGAATCGTGTCCAAAGGGTCTGTAGCTCAACGTTTCTCATTGCGACGACAGCCGAATAGTCATCGCCACTCGGGTTCATCTTGAACCCCTCCGCGTTCGGATCGGCTCCACCACTATTGACTAATGACATAAATGCATCCTTTTTAACTGTGGGGATCTGGCGCCCAACTATTAAGTAAGCCTCCCAAACCGTGAGGCAAATACATCAACATGGCTGCAGAATTTCCTTGTTCATCATCAGGATGCCTTGAAATTCGGTCTCCCGACAGTCCCGTTCCTTCCATCATGAGCCAGGCGAGAAAACTGCTGGAGCGGAGTGCCGAAAGAATCCGCTTGCAGCACCACAGCGTCAGGACAGAGGAAGCTTACGCACGATGCGGGGTTACACCCGGGTAACGGGAACCCCGGCTTTTTCGCAAACCATTCCGCCCCGCATTGCCGCGTCTCACGCCGCCAGCGCCGCCGAAACGATCTCCTTCGCCTCGGCCACGACCCGTTGCAGGTGTTCCGCGCTTGTGAAGCTCTCGGCGTAGATCTTATAGATGTCCTCGGTACCCGACGGCCGCGCGGCGAACCAGCCGTTTTCGGTGACCACCTTGAGGCCGCCGATCGGCGCATCGTTGCCGGCGGCACGGGTCAGCTTGCCGACGATGGGTTCGCCGGCCAGGGTGGCGGCGGTGACGCGTTCCGCGGTCAACTGCTTGAAAGCGGCCTTTTCCGCCG
>ERZ761607.4099-NODE-4099-length-13229-cov-4.729391_pt1 | contig 13229 bp, 6 predicted proteins | sample MGYA00511164_ERZ761607 | MGnify/ENA primary metagenome ERZ761607 (study PRJEB28899, sample SAMN02445080) | bioreactor sludge metagenome | biome: EBPR sludge | place: Australia: Brisbane, Thorneside Wastewater Treatment Plant | collected 2011-06-22 ...
ACCGACAGCGGCAGCACCTACACCACCCTCCTGGCCACCAACGGGAGCTGGTTCACGGCGGACCGCACCTACAAGCTGTATGATTCCGGCCCGCTGAACCTGGCCCCCGCCTCCGGTCAACGCATCTACATCGAACTGTTCCGCTCGACCGGCGAACGTATGCTGCTCGACAATTTCGAGGTCGATTTCATTCCCTCCGGCGGTGCCCTGCCGCAAACCCCGCCGACCCTTAATCCGATCGGCAACAAAGCCGTCACCCTCAGCAACACCCTCGCCTTTGCGGTCACCGCCACCCCGACCGATGGCGATCCGGTCACCCTGTCGGTCAGCAACCTGCCCGCCGGTGCCACCTTCGGCGCCACCAATGCGGTCGGCACCTTCACCTGGCCCGCCGCCGCACCGATTGGCACCTATACGTCCACCTTCTACGCCGCCGACAACGACGGCCAGGTGTCGGAGTCCGTGGTGATCGTGGTGGCCGAACCGATCACCGGTTGCGTGGCCTTCATCGCATACACCAATGCCTCGGCGATCACCCTGGTGGATAACGCCCCCGCGTCGCCCTACCCCTCCACCATCAGCGTCGCGGGCTTTACCCAGAACCTGCAGAAGGTAACCGTGACCCTGGACGGCCTGTCACACGACTACGTGTCCGACCTCGACGCCCTGCTGGTTGGTCCCGGCGGGCAAACCGTGCTGCTGCTGGCCGGCGCCGCAGTCGGCGGCGTGGCCACCGACGCGACGCTGACCTTCGACGCCACCGCGCCCGCCCCGCTCCCGGCCACCAACGCCACCGTCTCGTCCGGGACGTACCAGCCCTCCGTGTACCTGGTTTCGGACCTCGACGCCCCCGCCCCGTCCGGACCCTACACCAACACCCTCGGCCACTTCATCGGCACCTCGCCGAACGGCACCTGGTCGCTCTACCTGCGCGACTGGGAGGACGAGGACGCCGGCCTCATCGCCCGCGGCTGGTCCATCCAACTCACCTTCGCCTGTGGCGGAGGAGGCGGTGGCGGCAGCGGAACATCGGTCACCGTGTTCGCCGAAACCATCGGCTCCACTGGAGCGAATGGCGACAGCATCGCCACGCACGAAGCCAACAACCGCTTCGATAACGACGACTACACCATGACCGGCACCGGAGACATCCGCAACACCTCGACCTCCTCCGGATACCCGGGTTCCTCCGGCGTGAACAACGTCATGCTCAACGCGCTCGGCGAGTTCTTCCAGATCGCCGGCATCAATTCCGCGAACCTCACCAACCTGACCGTGACCTTTGGCGTGCGCAAGAACACCACCACCGAAAACGGAACCAACCTGATCGTGGAGGTCAGCACCAACGGGACAAGTTGGACGCGCATCTCGCCGGTGACCGCCTGGTTGCCCACCGGCACCGGAACCGCCACCTGGTACCTGCGCACCAACGCCATCCCGGACAGCCTGGCCGCCACCGGCATGCTGCTCCGCTTCCGCAGCACCAACACCGTGGAGTGGCGCATCGACGACATCATCCTCGCCGGCTTCACCGCCGGCGCGGAACCCGCCCCCGCTCCGGAATTGGTCATCACCACCATCAACCAGACCGTGGTCTTCGCGGTGTCGAACCTGGCCGTCGGCGGAACCTCGGCCAACCTGGCCGGCCAGATCACCTGGGCGAACAACCTCGGCGGCTCGGGCGCGATCGCCGCCGCCCCGGCATGGCTGATCCCGTCCGTTCCCCTCGCCGTCGGCACGAACACCGTGACCGTGACCGGATCGAACAGCACCGGCTCCGCCACCAGCGCCGTGGTCGTCATCACCCGCGAATCGAACGATACCGACGGCGACGGAATCGATGATGCCTGGGAAATGTACTTCTTCGGCAGCCTGACCAACGCCAATGCCTTCACCGACTCCGACAACGACGGATTTGTCGACCTGCACGAATTCCTCGCCGGTACCGTTCCGACCAACGCCGGCTCGCTGCTGATGGTGGACGGCGGTGCCGTATCCGGCCCCGGCGGCATGGTGATCCAATGGCCGGGCGTCAGCGGCAGATCCTACCTGCTCTCGCAGACCACCAACCTGCAGCAAGGGGTCTTCGTGCCTGTCGCCTCGAATATCCCCGGCGTTGAGCCAACGGTGACCTACACCTCACCGGCATCGCCGGCAGGAAGCACCATCTACCGGATCGAGCTGGAATAAGGACCGGAGCACAGCGCGGCGATTCGGGTTGAGTTAACCCGATGGCCGCCGTATTCCTTGCTCCGGTGAACGACGCCGGAGCAAGGAATTCAACGATGCGACGACGCATACGAACGACCGCAGGGCTGCTGGCACTTGTTGCAACCAGCACGCACGCGTCGTCCCTGATCCACCTCAACGCCGGCACCATCGACACCCGCCACGCCACCCAGCCCTCCGCCCCCACGTCGGCCGCGCGCACAGACCCGAACAGCCTGCACCTGATCCAGTGGGATGGCCCGATCCAGCCGGAGTGGATCGATACCCTCACCGCCACCGGCGCACGCATCATCGACTACATTCCCGACAACGCCTACCTCGTCTATGCCGGTGCCGGATCCCTCCGCGCCGTGCGCGCGCTTTCCACCACCCATGCACGCGTCCGCTGGCAAGCACCCCTGCGCGCGACCGACAAGGTCCACCCGATGGCCCGCATCGCCGCACCGCTTCATCTCGCCGACACGAGCGAACCACCCCTCTACGCCCTGCAACTGGTCGAAGACCCGCCGGCGAATGCCATCACCCTTGGCCTGGTGGATGCCCTCAAACGCGCCCCGATCCACAAGATCCGCGCCCACCGGCACTACATCAACCTCGTCGTCGCCCTGCCTCCCGATACCCTCGACGACCTGGCCGACCAGCCGGACGTGATCTCCATCAACCCCTACACCCGCCCCGTCCCCTCCGATGAACGGCAGGCCCAGATCATCGCCGGCAACACCAGCGGCGGGGAACCGTCCGGCCCCGGGTACCTCGCCTGGCTGAACAGCCAGGGCTTTTCCCAGGAACAGTTCACCGCATCCGGATTCGTCGTGAACATCAGCGACTCGGGCGTTGAAAACGGAACGACCAACGTGAACCACCCCGGCTTGCGCACGCTGGGCACGACCTCCGGAGCGACCCGCGTGGTGTACAACCGCCTCGAAGGCACCGGCAATCCCGGTGGCACCCTGCAGGGATGCGACGGGCACGGCACGATCAACGCCCACATCCTCGCCGGCTACAACGACCGCTCCGGTTTTCCCCACACCGACAGCGCCGGCTACCGTTACGGCCTCGGCCTCGCCCCGTTCGTGAAGGTGGGCGCCTCGGTCATCTTTGATCCGTTCAGCTTCACCTTTCCCGACTACAGCGACCTGATCGCCCGCGCCTACCGCGACGGCGCACGCATCAGCTCCGACAGCTGGGGTGCCCCCAATTTCGGCATCTACGACATCGACGCCCAGGAGTACGACAGCCTCGTGCGCGATGCCCAACCCGCCGGCTCCGCCATCGCCACCCCGGGCAACCAGTCGATGACCATCGTGTTCGCCGCCGGCAACGACGGCCCCGGCGCCCAGACCATCGGCTCCCCCGGCACCGCCAAGAACGTCATCACCATCGGCGCCTCCGAAAACGTGCGTTCCCTCGCCGCCACCAACGGCGGCAACAACGCCGCCGGCAACGACGGCTGCCTGACCTCCGACAGCGGGGCCGACCACTTCAACGACATCGCCGGTTTCTCCAGCCGCGGCCCCACCGCCGACAGCCGCAAGAAACCCGAACTGGTCGCCCCCGGCACCCACATCACCGGGGGCATCGCCCAATCGGCATCCAACCCCGATGGTCTCGGCTCGAACCTCCCCTGCTTCACCGCCTCCGGCATCTGCGCGCTGGAAGGAGGCCGCACCCTCGGCAACACGAACAACTTTTTCCCGCTCGGCCAGCGCTGGTACTCCGTTTCTTCCGGCACCAGCCACTCCACCCCGGCCGCCGCCGGTGCCGCCGCCCTGGTCCGCCAACACGCGATCAACCGCGGCCGCCCCGCGCCCAGCCCGGCCCTGACCAAGGCCTGGCTGGTGGTCGGCGCCCGCTACCTCACCGGCACCTCGGCCAACGACACCCTGTGGTCGAACCACCAGGGCATGGGCGGACTTGATCTCTCCACGGCCTTCGACGACACTCCCCGCCTGGTACGCGACCAGGAACCGGCCGATACCTTCACCGCTTCCGGACAGTCGCGCAGCTTCACCGCCGTGATCGCCAGCAACGACCTGCCCCTCCGCGTCACCTTGACCTGGACCGACGCTCCCGGCTCCACCATCGGCGCATCGTTCAAGAACGACCTCAACCTCGTGGTGATCCACGACAACGTGCTCTACCGCGGCAATGTCTTTTCCGGACCGTACTCCACGCCCGGCGGTTCCGCCGACCCGCGCAACAACACCGAAAGCGTGTTCCTGCCCGTCGGGGCAACCGGCATCGTCTCGATCATCGTCTCCGCCTTCAACATCAACTCCGATGGCGTTCCCAACGAAGGCGGAGCACTGGATCAGGACTTCGCGCTGATCGCCTATAACGCCATCCCGCTGGAGTCGCCGCAGATTCGCGGCGCCGGCGCCGCACTGCTCGACGAGGACTGCCCGCCCGGAAACAACGACATCGACCCCGGGGAATACGTGACGGTCAGCCTCGCCTTGACCAACGCCGGTGTCGTCGCCGCCTCGAACCTGACCGCAACCCTGCTCGGCATCGGCGGCGTGACCATCCCCGGCGAACCGGTCTTCATCGGGGCACTCGCCCCCGACGATCCGCCCGTGCCCGTCACCTTTTCCTTCACCGCCGCCGGTTCGTGTGGCGGACACCTCGCCGTCACCCTCGATCTGACGGAAGGTGGCCAGAGCCTCGGCACCGTGACGTTTCCCTTCACCCTCGGCGCCGTATCACAAAGTTCGGGAAGCCGGACCAACGCGACGACCCTGCCCATTCCGGAATTCGGTCCCGCCTCCCCCTACCCGTCCACCAACACCGTGAGCGGATTCACCGGCGTGATCGAAACCATCACCGTGACCCTGCATGGCTTCGCCCACTCCTATCCCGAGGATCTCGACGTCCTGCTCGTCGGCCCCTCCGGTGCGTCGGTGGTGCTGATGACCGGCGCGGGCGGCAATTTCCCGGTGACCAATGCAACCCTGACCTTCGACGATGCGTCCGGGGTGTTCCTGCCCAACGGCAGTCCGATTTCCTCGGGGACCTTCAAGCCCACCCGTTATTTCCTGGAGCTCGAGTTCGAGCCTCCCGCGCCAGGTTCCCCGTACGGGTTTACCCTGTCGGAATTCGTCGGTTCTTCGCCGAACGGCGATTGGTTGCTGTACCTCTACGACGTGTCGGATCAGGATGGCGGCACGCTGGCCGGCGGCTGGCAACTGGACATCAATGCAGTGATTCCCGCGTGCTGCGAGGCCGAGGATTCCGACCTCGACGGCATGCCCGATCCGTGGGAGATGCGCCAGTTCGGCGACCTGACGACGGCAGGACCCGGCTCGGACTCCGATGGCGACTACGTCTCCGACCTCGACGAGTTCCTCGCCGGGACACAACCGACCAACCAGGCTTCGCTGTTGCAGATCCTCGATCACCGCAACACCGGCAGCGGCGACGTCGTCGTCACCTGGCCGGGCATCGCCGGCAAAACCTACAGCCTCGCCGCGAGCACCAACCTGGTCGCCACACCCTTCCTCTCCATCGCCACCAACATCCCCGGCATCCAGCCCGCCAACGTCCACACCCTGAGCGCCCCCGCGAGCGCCGAAACCAGCTTCCGCGTCCTTGTCTCGCCGCCTTGAGCCCGCGCACACGGCGACACCGCACGATCACGGCAAACGCACGCGCCCCCGGTACAGATGCAGCGCGGGCGGATTGGTGACCGGGATCGTGACCGAACCTCCGGTACCGGACACGCTGATTCCGAGGTTGGTCCAGGCCGCGGCATCATGCAACTGCTCCGTGCCCCACACGTCATAGATTCGTCCGGCCACGGTATCGGGCAACACCACGGTGAGCGCACCCGACTCCGGATCACCAACCAGCAACGGGGCGAGGAAGGCCGATCCCCCGTCCACCGGATCCGTGCCGGCGATGTACTCCTCGACGTTGGCGAAACCATCGCCATCCGCGTCATCGACATCGCGGCTGAACGCCACCGCGCGGGGATCCTCGTGACCGAAGAACGCGAACCGCCAGGCGGAAGGAACCTGGTCGTTCACCAGCAACTGCGCCGGCCGGGCGTTGGTCGGGCCGGTGAAGCCGCTCCGCACCGCCACCACCCCGGTGTAAAGTCCGGGCGTATAGTTCGTCGCGACCGGCAACGCCACGAAGGCCGGCGCAACCTGCTGACCCGGATACAACACGCCCTGGGTGGCCACGCCGGAAACCCACGCCGGACTGGACACGAGCCGCCAGACCCCCGGCGTCGCCGCGTCGTTGCGCACGACGAGATCGGTGGCGGCCGAACCGAACGGTCCCCCCTGCGGGCCGTCCAGCCGCACCGGCAACGACCCGGTCACGATCAGGTCACCCGCAGAGGCGACCTGGATGTCATCGATGAACCAGCCGTCGAACTCGTTCGAGATCGGATCCACCGTATCAAAGGCAAACCGCACCCGTGCGGTGCGTCCGGCATACGGGGCAAGGTTCAGGCCATGGTACTGCCACTGCGGCGCGGACACCGGCGAAACAAAGAGCGTGACCCACGAAGCGCCGTCGTTGGTGGTCACTTGCACGATGCGGCGATCCCACGACGTGCCCGCGCCCTCGGTAACCTCCCAGCTCGCGAAGCTCAGCAACGCATTGGTCGGCACGAGGAAGGACGGACTGGTGAGGCTGCCCGTATTCGTGGTTCCCGTATCGTAGGTACACGACGCCTCGACACCATACCACCAGGCTGCGGTGCCGCTGGTGGCGCGCGCACATGCGCTGGTCGCGGTATCCGTCACGTGCCACAGACCCGATGCGGCCCAGCCGGTGGTTTCCGAATCGACATCGGCAAACAGTCCGACAGCGTCGATGACCGAGAACGTCACCGTAATGTTGGTATCACCGAAACCATTCACCGCATTCCGCACCTGGATCACCGCCGTCGTGACGCCCGGTGGCAGCGAGGTGGCCAGGGCGGACGGCGCGAGGGTGATTTGCATGGACCCGCCCGGCGCAACGAGCCCGTTGGTCGGAACAAGGTCCACCAAAAGTCCCGCCGACGCCTCCCAGGCCAGATCCGTGAACCCGCGGTTGGTCACCGTAAGCACGGCCGCCGCCGGGGCAAACGGCGCCGCGGGCAACTTGACCAATGCGGGCGGCGGTGCGCCGTTCACCGCAAGCTGCGCGGGCGGCAACACGGTCAGGGTGGCGGCGCGGCTCACCTCGCCCGAGGTTGCGCCATCGATGATCCGCACCGCTGCGGCGTACTGCCCGACGGAGCGGTTCGTCACCGCGGGATCGAGCGACACGATCAAGGTGTCCGCGCTGTTGGCGGCCAGCAGCCCGCCGGTGGGCGACGTGATCAACCAGTCGGGGGTGCTGACCGACCAGGCCACCGCCTCGACTGCGCCATTGGACACGGCATACACCCACGAGGTCGGCGAAAACTCCGAGCCGGTCACGCCGGTGGCGGCGATGCCGGTTTCCGGAAACACCGACAGCAAGGTCAAGTCCTGCATCTGCACATCGGCAAACACGGTCAGGTGATCCGATGCCTGGGCGCTGATGCCCGCATCGAGCGGGGCGCCCACCTTCGCCAGTCCGTTCGAGCTGTCATCAAATACCGAGTTGTACACCTCGGCGACCGCCGGGCCGAGCGGGCTCGCGGCGAGGTTGCTGCTGACGAAGATGTAATCAAGGCGGCCGCTGGTGCCGATGTAGGTGGCGCTGTTCGTGGTGGTGCCCTGCACCGCGGCCAGCATGGCGAAACCGGGGCCGGCGACCTCGTAGGCGTCGCGGGGAAACGTCGCGTAGTAAACGGGAAAGGTGATGTCGGATCCGAGTGCGTACGAGGCCGGCAATCCCGAGGGCAGGCTGTTGAACTGCGCGGGTTGGGTCGCGCGGACATCCTCGTTCATGTCGCCGAGCACGACCAGGTCGAGATGACCGGGATTGGCGGCGAGGTAGGCATCGATGTTGTCGGCGCACCGGATGGATTCGATGGCGCGGCGGAAACGGTCCGTCGATGAACTCAAGGCCTTGTGGTGAAGGGTCCACAACACCAGCGGGCGCACCGTCCCGGGCACGGTCACCACCACGCGGAACGGGGGCCGGGTGATCTCGTTGGCGCCCGCCGGAGAAAACACGTTAAACGACGAGGCAATCGGAAACCGGCTGTAGTACCCGGTGTTCAGGCCGCCCGACAGTCCGGTCGAACCGCTGAAGGCCAGGTGCCCGTATCCGAGTTCGGTGGCCAACGCCTCCCAGTTCGGCCGGTCGGACGTGCGCAGTTCCTGGAAGGCGACCACATCGGGGTTGATGCGCGCCAGGACCGCCTTGACTGCATTGTACTCGACGCTCCCGACCGCACCGACACCGCTCAGCACATTGTACGTCGCCACCCGCACGGTCCGGGCCTCGCTGCCCAACGGCAGCCAGAACGCCACCAGCAGCGCAAACAACCGGAAGGCCAAGCCTCGCCGGCGTAGCCTCCGTTCCCCATGGCCTCCTTCATCCTCCAAAGCGTTCATGAACCGTGTTACCATACCCCAAAGAACGGCCCCGTGATAGGTCGGTGTTCCGAACACCGGCGGGTATTGCGCGCCCGGACCGGTTCGTGTAGGGTTTCGTCACCGTGAAGCTCCAGACACCCATTTCCTGGCTCCTGCTGATGGTGGTGGCGTTCACCGTCAACCTTCACCTTCCGGCATTCCAGGTGGTGGCCTGGACACGCATGCTCGTGGCATACAGCCACGACTACACCTTCGCCGAAGCGGTGGACATGACGTTTGACGGCGAGCATCCGTGCCCGATGTGCACCGCGATCCAGGCCGCCGCCACCAACCACGAAGCCGACGACGCCTTGCAGGCCGCCGCCCCGGCCCATCCGTTGTACGTAGCCGAGTCCATCCCGGCCTGGATCCATACCCTGGTCCTGCTCGGCCGGTTCGATCATCCTTCCGCCGCCATGCCCGGCCGTCCGGTGCATCCTCTCGCTCCCCCTCCCCGATCCGCGAACGCCTGATTCATCCCGTCCGTATCGTTCGCGGAGCGTCGCCGTGCGGCGCTCCTGTTTTCCGTACCCTCAACAGGAGTTATCCCATGTTTACCCGTATTCTCATGCTGCTGGCCTCCGGCCTGCTGCCCTTCGCCGCGCATGCGGCCACCTTGACCTCCGTCCCGATGCAGGGCGGCATGGTCATGCCGATGATCAACTACAACAGTGGTCTCGACCAGCTTACCGTCATGATGCCGACCAATATCCCGCAGCTTATCCCGCTGCTGGTGAGCCATCCGTCCGATCAGTTCTCGGCGGAACACCCCTGGTTCACCGACCTTGATCCAAGCGCCAACGGCCTTTCCTTCAGCCGCCGGTATGGTTTCGTCATGGACGGCAACACCGATCCGCTGCCCGGCCACCGGGCCATCTGGCTCCGCAAGACGGCGGGTCCGGCCGGCCTGCTCTGCTACCGCTACAGCACGACGCCGGCCCCCGGGGTCTGGGAACCGGTCTTCGGTACGGCGGGAAGCTCCAACGCCCTGGCCTGGAACCTGATGATGTTTCATCCGACCTTCGCCGCGATGCCCGGCACCAACGGGTTCACCGCGGCCTTCGAGGCCTACCTCGTCGACACCGGAACGGGCGAGGAAGTGCCGGGTTCGGCCACCGCCCCGATGCTGTTCCAGTTCACCAACGTGCCGGACGGGCGCCCGGAGATCGGCATGGGGGTTGCAGTCGCCCTCGGATGGGATCCATCCGCAACCAACTACGCGCTCGAGGCCACCACCTCGCTGGCTTCCGGGGTATGGACCGTGGTCACGAATGCGCCGGTGATGATCGATGGACAATCCACGGTCATCCTCCGTGCCGACGAGACTGCGGGGCGCCACTTCCGCATGCGCAAGACCAACTGACGGGAGCCGGGAACCACGAATGACCACCTTGCGGCAGGTTGGCGCGACGGATCGGACCAGCGCACCGGGGCGTGTTCATTCGTGGCGACCCGGGGCCCGCGCCGCCTTCACGCTGATCGAGTTGCTCGTCGTCATCGCGATCATCGCCCTGCTGGCCGGCCTCGCCCTTCCCGCCCTGCTGGGGGCGCGGCGGTCGGCGCAGTCCATCCACTGCCTCCACCAGATGAAGCAACTTGGATTGATCGCGATGCTCTACGCCGACACCAACGACGATGCCTACCCGCGCAGCCAGCACTCCGCGGCCGCCCACGGCGAACTGCCCTGGGCGCGCGCGCTCGCCCCGCTGTTCGGCTCCTCCACCACCGCCTGGCGGGATTTGCGCAAGACCGCCTACCATTGTCCCCGCGACACGCGGAAAGACCAACTCAGCTACGGGCTCAATGTGTACTTCGAACTCGGCGCGGACGACGACTACCCCGGCCACCCGCAGACCTGGCGACGCCGCTCCGACGTCCCCAATCCATCCGGCACGATCCTGTTCGCCGAGAACAACAGCGACGCCGACCACATCATGCCCAACTTCTGGTCCAGCCCGGCCGACGCCGAGGATTGCGCCCATGACCGCCACGACGGAAAAGCCAACTACGTCTTCGCCGACGGCCACGCCGAATCCCGCCCGTTCACCACCATCTACGACCCCGCCAACACCATCGACGCCTGGCACCCCTGACCCCCCGAAAAGGGGTCAGTCCTCACTATTTGCACCCCCGAAAAGGGGTCAGTCCTCACTATTTGCACAAACGGCACGAGCCGGGCCGGACGGGTACATGCGAGAGCAACCCGCAGGGATCAGTAGGGTGTTGCGGCCGGGCGCACGGCCGAGGACGAGCCGATGATGATGACCATCGGCCGGCGGCCAATGATGGCGGATGCGTAGAGTTCCCGCACATCCTCGTCCGAAAGCGCGCGATCCCACAGGGTGAGCTCGTCGATGATCCCGTTGAATCCGTTGTTGAATCCGTCCTCATCCCGTTGCTGGTAGGCGATGCCACCGATGATCAGGTTTTCGCGGCTGGGGGCAAGCTGGGCCCGGGTGTGGTTCCCGGTGCGTCCGGTAAACACCCGTTCGCCGTTGACGTAGAACCGGAGCATGCCGGCGGATTCCTCGAACCAGCCCTTGCTGTCGAACACGACCACCAGGTGCTGCCACGCGCCATTGGGCCGGCTGGACGTATAGAACGACCGGAACGAGCCATCGCCGTCGTTCATGACGATGTCATAACAACCACCCCACACCGACAAGGCAACCTGGTAGCTGTCCAGCAGATCGCCCGACTTCCGCGAGACAAGCCCTGCGCGATCCACTTGCTCCGGCGCGGCCTTGACCCAGACCGAGAGGGACAACTCGTCCGCATGCGGCTCGGCGAAATCCGGAAGGCCAACCCCGGAAACAATGACCGCACTGTTGATGCGCGACAACGAATGGCTGAAACGCAAGCCGGTGTTGTCAAAATCAAAGCCGTTGATCCGGTTGGTGCCCACGAATTCATGCGGCGACATCGAGGGGACACGCGCAACGGGATCATCGCCGTGCACCAGGCGCGCAGGGGTTCCGTCGCCCTCCGCCCCCGCATAAAGATTGCGCATCGCCTCGGAAGTACTATCATTCAGCCGGTAGTGCGCTACCGGCCGGGATTGCCTGATAAAGGAGAGGTAAACCGGCTCGCCCGTTTCTTCCGATTTCACCACCGGAGCCATGACCAGGAAAGCGAACGCCATCAGGGAACGAAACGTGTTCATGACGTCAACCTACACCAATCCACCACCATGAAGACACCCTATTTTGCCTGTTTCGCCGCCATGCTCCTGGTTGTGGCAAGTTTTCAGCAGGCCTCCGGCTATGTCGAATTGTCGGACGAGGAAATGCGCCGCTTGTCGGGTGGGCACGGCACCGTTGCATGGACTCCGGAGGAACCGTTGCGCGGCGGAACCATCTACTTCGTCACCGGATTTTCCACCAACGACGCCAGTTACTACCTGTATCTTCCCAAGGCGTACGACGGGACCAACGACCTGCCCGCCATGATTTTCATGAACGCGGCGCAGCATGGGCTTGGCCCCTTGCTGGTATGGATGCCCTCCGTCGAGGATCTGGGATGGATCATTGCGGTTCCACACAGCATCGGTAACGGGGGGCCACCCGACACCAGCCGGCTGCTGCGCGAGATCAACCGGCACTTCCGATCGACGGTTCGCCATGATATTCGCCGCCTGTATGTCGGCGGTGTATCCGGAGGTTCATGCCGTGCCTACTGGCAAGCCCGCGGATTTCGGGGCGAATACGCCGGTGTCGTGGATGTGGTTGGCTGGATGTGTGATTACGACGAATACGTGTACTATCCGCGTCGCCTCGCCGTGGTGCACGTGAACGGAGAAGCGTATCGGATCAACAGTATTCGCAGCGATGACCGGATCCTGAACCGCGACGGGGTGCGGACCAAGATGTTCAACCACGATGGCGGGCATCATTATCCTGAACCGGCGCTGGCCGATGAAGCGCTCGCCTGGCTGAACCAGGACTTCGAGCGGTTCGGCGTACACTTCACATTCCCCGACGCCGAGTTGCGGGCCGCCGCACTGATGGCGGAAGCGGAAGCCGTGAGCATCAACGGCACCCCGCTCGCCGCCGCCCCCCTGTTCATGGACATCCTGTCGAAGTTCGCTTATTCCACCAATGCGTTCGGTGCGGAATCGTCGCTGCTCGACCTGCTCGCGCAGGTGCCTGCGGAGGATGCCGCCGCGGCCATCACCGACGCGCCCGATATTCGTCGCCTGTTCGCACGGCTCCTGTACCAGCGGGCCGCGTATTACGACACGGTCTATTTTCCCGCCGACCGGACCCGGCTCCTGTCCGGGTTGGCCATCGCGCTGGACCCGACGAACCACCACGCCCTCTCCCTGCATGCATCCAGCCTGATGAAGAAGCCCGACCGGACGAAACAAGAGGTACAGTTCGCACGATCGCTGCTGGAACAGACCATGGCCATCGGCACCAACTACTGGATCGGCTACTTCAACCGCGCCGAGCTGTCTTTACTGGGCGGCGAACTTGATGCCGCCAACGCGTACCT
>ERZ761607.4103-NODE-4103-length-13219-cov-5.289426_pt1 | contig 13219 bp, 10 predicted proteins | sample MGYA00511164_ERZ761607 | MGnify/ENA primary metagenome ERZ761607 (study PRJEB28899, sample SAMN02445080) | bioreactor sludge metagenome | biome: EBPR sludge | place: Australia: Brisbane, Thorneside Wastewater Treatment Plant | collected 2011-06-22 ...
GAGGCCATCGTGATGAATGCCAGCGGCTGCGGCGTCACCGTCAAGGACTACGGCCGCGCGCTCGCCGGCGACCCGGCCTATGCCGAGAAAGCGCGCCGCGTCAGCGCGCTGACTAAGGACCTCTCGGAGCTGCTGCCCGAACTGCTGCCGGCGCTGAAGCGCCGCCTGCCCAAAGCGGTGGCCGGCGACTTCGTCTTCCACCCGCCGTGCACGCTGCAGCATGGCCAGCAGTTGCGCGGCGGCGTCGAGGCGGCGCTGCGCGAGCTGGGCTTCGGCGTGCGCCTGGCCGCCAGCGACGCCCACCTGTGCTGCGGCAGCGCCGGCACCTACAGCGTGCTGCAGCCGCAGCTGTCGAAGCAGCTGCGCGAGCGCAAGCTGCAGGCGCTGGCGCCGCAGGGCGGCGAGCAGATCCTGTCGGCCAACATCGGCTGCATCCAGCACCTGCAGAGCGGCACCGCGGTGCCGGTGCGGCACTGGGTGGAGGCGATCGACGACGCGCTGGCCTGACCCGCGGCGACCTGCGCGCTCGCGTGTCCGCCGCGGCGCGGCCCGGAGGGCTCATACGGCTTCGCATTCAACGCGCTGACCGCGTTGCTTCGCCTCGCCGTGCGTCAGCACTGTCTTCGGCTTCGCGCCTCGTTATCGCATCGAATGCGAAGCCGACTCAGCCGGCCGCCGCCCGCGGCACGGGCCGCAGCGCCCAGGCCACGCCGGCCAGCAGCAACGCAATGCCGGCCCACACCAGCGGTGCCGGCATCTGGGCGCGCAGCACGAAGGCGTACGCCATCGCAGCCAGCGTCTCGAAGACGATCAGCTGCCCGGCCAGCGCCGGTGGCAGGCGCTGGCTGGCCTCGTTCCAGCACAGCGTGCCCAGCCACGACGCGAACAGCCCGATCGCCAGCATCAGCGCGACGAAGCGCAGCGGCTCGGGGCCCAGCGGCAGGGCCATCGCGCCGCCCTGCGCGGCGTCCCAGCCCCACAGCGCCAGCGCGCCCAGCGCGGCCAGCGGCAGCGTCGCGACTCCTTGCGCCGTGGCCCAGGCGCGCGAGTGGCGGTCGGGGTGCTCGCGCAGCCAGCGGGCGTTGCGGATCGGGTACCAGGTCCAGCAGGCGACGGCACCGACCGCCAGCAGCGCGCCGGCGACGTAACGCTCGAGGTCCGTGTCGCGGTCCAGCCGCGCCAGCTCGGCCTGGTTGACGCAGGCGATGCCGGCGGCCAGCAGCAGCAGCGAGGGCCCGAGCCGGCGCCAGGGCAGCGGGCCGTCGCGGTCGCGCGCGAAGGCGTTGGCGCTGAGCGCGATGACCACCGGCAGCGTGCCGATGATCATCGTCGGCAGCGGCCCGCCGGCGCGCTGGATCGCCGCCGCGAGCAGCAGGTAGTACAGCAGGTTGCCGATGGCGGCCAGCTTCAGCGCCTCCAGCCAGTCGGCGCGCGTGAGCTGGGCCAGCCGCGCGCGGTCCCACCAGGCCAGCGGCAGCGCGATGAGCCCGAAGGCGAGATAGCGTCCGACCGACAGCAGCGCCGCCGGATATTGCGGCAGCAGCGTCGGCGCGACGAAGACCAGGCCCCACATCAGCCCGGCGGCCAGCGCGAACAGGGTGCCGGTGGCCAGGGTGCGGGGGTCGGTGGACATGGTGCGCGGCGAGCCGGCCGCGGGAGGTTGCTGTGGGCGGCATTGTCGCGCCGGGCTTCCGCCGGACGTCGGTCCTGCCGGCTCATGCGGCTTCGCATTCAGTGCGATAACAAGGCGCGAAGCCGAAGACAGTGCTGACGCACGGCGAGGCGAAGCAACGCGGTTAGCGCGTTGAATGCGAAGCCGCATCAGGCGCAGAATCCGCGGCCTGCGCACTTCCTGCCCCGCACCATGATGGCGATGTTCCTGCCCCTGCTGAGCCGCCTGCTGCGCGCCGGCCTGCTGGCGACCACGGTTGCCCTGGCCGTGCCAGCCATGTCCGCCGACGAAGCGGCGACGAAGGCGCTGCACGCGCTGTTCGACCGCCAGTGGCAGTGGTCGGCCGAGACCTTCCCGGAATTCGCCACCTACCGTGGCGACCACCGCTTCGGCGACCGCCTGGCCGATGTCTCGCCCGAGGCGCTGGCCGCGCGCGACCGCATGGCGGCGCAGTTCCTGGCCGAGGCGCGCGCGATCCCGGCCGAGCGGCTGTCGCCGACCGACCGCGTGTCGCGCGAGATGTTCATCCTCACGCAGCAGCGCTTCCAGGACATCGCGGCCTTCCCCGCCGCGCGCGGCATGTCGCTGCGTGCGCTGGGCGGACCGCAGACGCAGCTGGCCGAGCTGCTGCAGGTCACCCCGGTGGCCAACGCGCCGCAGGTGCAGCAGCTGCTGTCGCGGCTGGCGGCCTGGCCGCGCCGCATGGACCAGGAGATCGCGCTGCTGCGCGCCAGCGCCGCCGCCGGCTGGGTGCCGGCGCGCGACGTGCTGCAGCGTGTGCTGGTGCAGCTCGACGCGCAGCTCGCCGACGACCCCGAGAAGACGCCGTTCTGGACCCCGTTCCGGCGCCTAGGCAGCGCCATCGCGGCCGACGAGCGCGCCGCGCTGCAGCGCGCCGGCCGCGAGGCCATCGCCACCCAGGTGCTGCCGGCGCAGCGCAGGCTGCGCGCGCTGGTCGCCGACGAGCTGATGCCGCGCGCGCCGGCCGACGGCTCGCTGACGCGCTACCCCGGCGGCGACCGCTGGTATGCGCTGCAGGTGCGGCTCAACACGACGACCGAGCTGACGCCGCAGCAGATCCACGACATCGGCCTGCGCGAGCTGGCGCGCCTGCGCGGCGAGATGGAAGCCGTGATGCACGAGGTGAAGTTCGAAGGCGGCTTCGACCGCTTCGTGCAGCACATGAACACCGACCCGCGCTTCTTCCACACCGGCCCGCAGGCGCTGCTGGCGGGCTACCGCGAGATCGCCAAGCGGCTGGACGCCGAGGTGCCCCGGCTCTTCGCCGAGCTGCCGCGCGCGCCCTACGGCGTGGCCGAGATGCCGGCGCACATGGGCCCCAACCGCGCCGAGTACTACAACGGCCCGGCGCTGGACGGCAGCCGCGCAGGCTTCTTCTTCGCCAATACGATGGCCTGGCGGCAGCGGCCGATCTGGGGCATGGAGACGCTGGTCGCGCACGAGGCGATGCCGGGCCATCACCTGCAGATCGCGCGCGCGACCGAGCTGCGCGGCCTGCCCCACTTCCGCCGCAGCGGCTTCGGCTATACCGCCTTCACCGAAGGCTGGGCGCTGTATGCCGAGACGCTGGGCTTCGAGCTCGGCCTCTACGCCGACCCCTACAGCCGCTTCGGCCACCTGCAGTGGCAGGCCTTCCGCGCCGCGCGGCTGGTGGTGGACACCGGCATCCACGCGCTGGGCTGGAGCCGCCAGCGGGCGGTGGACTTCGCGGCCGAGCGCACTGGCGTCAACCGCGACTTCGTCGAGGGCGAGATCGACCGCTACACCTCGCAGCCCGGACAGGCGCTGGCCTACATGATCGGCAAGCTCAAGTTCGACGAACTGCGCGACCGCGCCCGCGCCGCGCTGGGACCGCGCTTCGACATCCGGCGCTTCCACAACGCGGTGCTCGACCACGGCGCGCTGCCGCTGTCGGTGCTGGAGCAGGTGGTCGACGACTGGATCGCGGCGCAGAAGTCCTGACGGCGCGCGCCACGGTGCGCGACGGGCGCGGGCGCCAGGCCGTGACGTTGCCGGCCTGACACGCCGCTGGCCGCGCGCCGCCCTCAGGCGCCGTTCGCATGCAGCCAGGCCGCGGCCTGGCCGCGCGAGGCGAGCCCGAGCTTGTCGAGGATGTTCGCGACATGGCGCTTGACGGTGTGCGGGCTGATGTCCAGCGCGCGCGCGATCAGCTTGTTGCTGTCGCCGGCAGCGATCATCTCCAGCACCTCGCGCTCGCGCGCCGACAGCGGGCCCTCGCCGGCCGCCGCGCTGGCCGCAGCGGACGCGGCGGCGTCGGCCGATGCGGGCGCGCCAGCCTCGCCGCGCAGCGCCTGCGCCTGCTCGGCCAGCGCACGCAGCTCGGCGCGCGCCGTGGCGTCCAGCCGGCCGCCCCAGTCGGCGTCGGCCAGCGCGCGCAGCACCGGCACGCCGGCCAGCAGCGCATTGCCGCGCAGGTCGTCGCGCCGCATGCGCTCGATCGCGGCGATCAACGCGATGGCCGCCTCGTCCAGCCGGCCGCAGCGCAGCAGCGCATGGGCCGCGCGCAGCTGCAGCTCGGTCGCATGGCCCATCACGTCCATGCGCGGCAGCCGCGGCAGCAGGGCGCCGAACAGCGCTGCGGCGTCGTCCCAGCGCCCCTGCGCCGCGGCGTGGCGCGCGCGCACCGCGATCGCGCGGCCGTTGTCGGCGCGCGCATCGGCGATCGGGTTCTCCTTCAGCAGCGCGGCCCAGTGGGCGAGCAGGGCGTCGTCGGCGCCCAGCACGTCGTTCATGCGCACGCCGTAGATCGCCACCTGGTGCTGCCACAGCCGGCGCCGCACCTCGCCGGCGCCGTCCTCGCGTGCCAGCATGCGCGCCAGGCGCTCGCGCACCTCGTCGGCGCGGCCGCTGACCGCACCCTCGATCAGGCGGAACAGCAGCACGCCGATCTCGCCCTCGCCGGTGACGGCCAGCCACTTCATCTCCTCCTCGGCCAGCGCCATCTCGTCGCGCGCCTGCGCGATGCGGCCGCCCCACAGGTGGCTGAAGGCGAGCAGCACGCGCAGCTCGGCGCGCATCGGCAGCGGTTGCGCGCCGATGCGCGCCAGCGCGCCGGCCAGGTAGCGCTCGATCAGCGGCGGCATGCCCGGCAGCGTGGTCCAGTTGACCGCCGGGATGCCCTCCCACCAGTCGAACAGCGCGCCCTCGGTCTCCAGCAGCTCGATGACCTCGCGGTACAGCGCCGGCATGCGGTCGTGCTCGCCGCGCCGAAAGTGCTGCGACAGGCCGGCCACCAGCGCGACGCGGCGCGCCTGCGGCGGCTGTGCCTGGCGGGCCAGCGCGGCGAGCAGGCGTTCGGCCTCGTCGTTGCGGTCCAGCGGGTACAGCGCGGCGGCCAGGTAGGCGCTGGCCAGCGACTGCTCGGCGGCGATGGCGGCCGCCGCGGCCTGCCCGCCCGCGCCGGCGCTCGTCGCGGCACGGCGCTGCGCGGCGGCGATCGCCGACTCGAAGTGGCGGGCGCTGCGCTCCCACTCCCAGCGCTGGAACTGCACCATGCCGGCCAGCCGCTGCAGCCCCGGCGACAGCGCACGCCAGCCCTCGTCGAAGGCGTCGATGGCGCGCAGCAGCTCGCCGCTGGCGCCGTGCAGCAGCAGCTCGGGCGCGGCGCGCAGCAGCTCGGGCTCGGCCGCCGCGGTGTCGCCGGCGCGCTGCAGCAGCCCGACGCGGCGCAGCGGGTCGGGCTCGCTGGCCGCGGCACGCTGCAGCAGCGGCGCCCACGCGCCGGGACGCTCGCGCTTCAGCCGTTCCTGCAGCGCGTCGCGGAACAGGTCGTGCAGCACCAGCGTGCGCTCGTCGGCGTCGAGCGCGGTCGCGAACAGGCCGCGGCGCTCGATCTCGTCCAGCCAGGCCGCCGCGCGCGGGTCACCGCTGACCGCGGCGGCGGCGGTGGCGGTGAGCTCCGGCAGCACCGAGCAGCGCAGCAGGAATTCGTGTAGCGGCGGCGGCAGGTCGTCCAGCACCTCGCTGGCCAGGAATTCGAACAGGTGGCGGTCCATCAGCGCGCCGGCACGCTGGGCCGAGAGCCCGCGCGTGCCCAGCGCGGCCAGGCACAGGCGCAGCCCGGCCGGCCAGCCGGCGGTGCGCTCCAGCAGTTCGCCGGCACGCTCGGCGGCACCGCTGGCAGCGGCCAGCGCCTGGGCCTCCTCGGCGCCGAAGCGCAGCCGTTCCTGGTCGAACTCGACCAGCTCGCCGGCCGCGCGCCAGCGCGCCAGCGCCAGCGGCGGCATCACGCGCGTGGACAGCACCAGCGTCCAGTTCGGCGGCAGGCGCTGGATCAGCGCGTCCAGGCCCTGCATCAGGCGCTGCCCGGCGGGCCCGTCGCCGATGCGGTGCAGGTCGTCGAGCACGATCACGCCATGCGGCGCCTCGGCGCCGGCCAGCGCATTGACGAGCTCGTCGATCGCGCGCGGGCGCGGCGCGGCATCGGCGTCGATCTGCGCCGCCAGCGCCTCGGGCGCGATGCGCCAGGGCAGGTCGGCGCCTTCCAGCGCCGCGGCCAGGCAGGCGAACAGGCGCGGCAGGTCGTCGGCCTCGTCCATTGCCACCCAGGCCAGCGCGGTGCCTTCCGGCAGACGCGAGAGCTGCGCCGCCAGCGCGGTGGTCTTGCCGAAGCCGGCCGGCGCCTGCAGCAGCACGACGCGCGCGCCCAGCAGCGCGGCCTGCAGCGCGGCGTCCAGCACCGGTCGCTCGACCAGCGCGGCGCGCAGCGAACGCGCCGCGGGCCCCTGGGGGGGCTGGATCTTGGTGGCGGCGAAACGCAGCGGCGCGTCCATGGTCGAGCTGCGCATTGTGCGGGCGGCGCGAAGGCTGTGGCAGAGTCGCTGCAGGCCGCGGCCGGCGGCCGCAGGACAAGAACCCGGAGACGACGCGACGATGAGCAAGGACCACCTGCTGGCGCTGGACCAGGGCACTTCCAGTTCGCGCGCGATCGTGTTCCACCGCAGCGGGCGCGTCGTCGCGCTGGCGCAGCGCGAATTCACGCAGCATTTCCCGCAGCCGGGCTGGGTGGAGCACGACGCCGACGAGATCTGGGACACGCAGCTCGCGGTGGCCCGCGAGGCGCTGGCGAAGTCCGGCCTGCAGGCCGCGGACATCGCGGCCATCGGCATCACCAACCAGCGCGAGACCACGGTGCTGTGGCGGCGCGCCAGCGGGCGGCCCCTGCACCGCGCCATCGTCTGGCAGGACCGGCGCACCGAGCCGCTGTGCGCGCAGCTGCGCGAGCAGGGGCTGGCCGACGAGGTGCGGCGCAGCACCGGGCTCGTCATCGACCCCTATTTCAGCGGCACCAAGCTGCGCTGGCTGCTGGACCACGTGAGCGGCGCGCACATCGCCGCGGCGCAGGGTGAGCTCGCCTTCGGCACCGTCGACAGCTGGCTGCTGTGGAAGCTGACCGGCGGCCGCGTGCACGCCACCGATGTCAGCAACGCGTCGCGCACGATGCTGTTCGACATCCGCCACAACGTCTGGGACCGCGGGCTGCTGAAGGCGCTGCACATCCCGTCCAGCGTGCTGCCGCAGGTCTTCCCGTCGGCCCATGTCTACGGCGAGACGACGCTGTTCGGCGCGCCGATCCCGGTGGCCGGCATCGCCGGCGACCAGCAGGCGGCGCTGTTCGGCCAGGCCTGCTTCGCGCCCGGCATGGCCAAGAATACCTACGGCACCGGCTGCTTCCTGCTGATGCACACCGGCGAGCGTTTCGAGCGCTCGGCCAACGGGCTGATCACCACCGCCGCGGCGCAGACCTCGGCGGCGCGCGAATATGCGCTGGAGGGCAGCGTCTTCATCGGCGGCGCCGTCGTGCAGTGGCTGCGCGACGGGCTGCGCGCGATCGCCTCCAGCGCCGAGGTGCAGGCGCTGGCCGACAGCGTGCCCGACGCCGGCGGCGTGATGTTCGTGCCCGCCTTCACCGGCCTGGGCGCGCCCTACTGGAACGCCGACGCCCGCGGCGCCATCGTCGGCCTGACGCGCGGCAGCACGGTGGCGCACATCGCGCGCGCGGCGCTGGAGAGCATCGCCTTCCAGAGCGCGGCGCTGCTGCAGGCGATGGCGCGCGACGGCGCGCCGGTGGCGGAACTGCGGGTGGACGGCGGCGCCAGCGTCAACGACCTGCTGATGCAGTTTCAGGCCGACCTGTTGGGCGTGCCGGTGGTGCGGCCCGCGGTCACCGAGACGACGGCGCTCGGCGCGGCGTGTCTGGCCGGACTGGCGGCCGGCGTGTATGCCGGCCGCGAGGAACTCTCGGCGATGTGGCGCGCCGAGCGGCGCTTCGAGCCGGCCTGGCCGCGCGAGCGTGCGGCCGAGGCGATGGCGCGCTGGGAGCGCGCGGTGCGGCAGGCGATGGCGCCGTGATGCCGGGCCGGGTGCAACCCGGCCCAGGCCTTACTTCACCGCGAAGTCCGACAGCTGCTTGCCCGCGGCCAGCGCGTCGCGCAGCCACTGCGGGCGCTTGCCGCGGCCGACCCAGGTATTGCCGGCCTCGTCGCGGTACTTGACCGCGGCCGTGCCCTTCTTCGCCTTGCCGGGCTTGCGGCCGCGCTTGGCCGGGGTCTGCGCCGCCCGCGCCGGGCCCTTGGCGCCGAAGCCCAGGTCGGCGGCGGTGAGCTGGTAGAAGGCGATCGCATCGCGGATGCGCGCGATCACGCCGTCGATTTCCTGCTTGCGCACCTTTTCGGCTTCGGCCTGGAGGCTGGCGATCTGCTTGACCAGTGTTGCGTAATTCTTGCTCATGAAGTTGGGATCTGGCATCGAATTGAAACTCCCCGGCATTTTTTCTGACCCTTGGCGGGACGGCACGTCGAAACAGTTCGCTACTGCGCGCGCCGTGCATTGTCTCGCAAACTGAGAAAACCACGGATCGTGGTTTGCTAATGGTGATCCGGTGCGGACGATGGCCTCCGCGGTGACGCGGGTGCGCAGGCGCCGAATGCAATTCCGAATCGGGGACCGAATGCCCGGAATTCATTCAGGCCCTGGACGGGCCGCCGCGTCTGTGGCGGCAGGCGTCCGAACAATGACGCACCTGCTCCCAGTTCCTGGCCCAGGCGCGCCGCCAGCTCATCCAGCGGCCGCAGGTCGCGCAGGGCTTGCCCGGCAGCGTGGACTTGTTGCCGCGGAAGCCTTCGCGGCGGGCCTTCATCGGAAGAGCGCCTGCTGCAGCGGCGTCGTCGACCGGCTCCCGCCGCCAGCGCGCCGCGGCCGCGAACCCGACGGCGGCAGCCCGCTGCGCCGCGAGCCGTGGCGCAGCTGCACGGCGTCGGCCTCCTCGCGCGCCTGCGGCGTGGCGCGCAGCGCGAAAAGGCGCTGCTTGGCCAGCGCCAGCGCCGCGCGTTCGTCGACGATGGGTGCCGGGTAATCCGGCGTGCCGAATTCCGGCACCCAGCGCCGCACATGACGAGCGTCGGGATCGTGGTCGCGCGCCTGCTTGGCCGGCGAATAGATGCGCAGCGTATTGATGCCGGTGGTGCCGCTTTGCATCTGCATCTGGCTCCAGTGGATGCCGGGTTCGAAGTCCAGAAACTGGCGCGCCAGGAACAGGCCCGGTTCGCGCCAGTGCAGCCACAGGTGGTAGGCGGCAAAACTGACCAGCATCGCGCGCATGCGGAAATTCAGCCAGCCGGTGGCGCGCAATTGCCGCATGCAGGCGTCGACCATCGGGTAGCCGGTGCGGCCGGCGCACCAGGCCTCGAAGAGGGCGTATTCGCGTTCGCCGAACGGGGCGCCGCCGCCTTCGACGTCGCCTGGGCGCAGGCCGTCGCAGGCGCGCGCGAAGTGGCGGCGTTCGATGGCCGGCTCGTCCTCGAGCTTCTGCATGAAGTGGCCGTGCCAGCGCAGCCGCGCTGCGAAGGCGCGCAGCGAACGCGCCAGCACCGGGTCGGGCGTGGCGCGCACGGCCTGCTCGGTGGCCTGGTGCACCTGGCGCATCGACAGCGTGCCGAAGGCCAGGTGCGGCGACAGCCGCGAGCATCCCTGCGGCGCGGTGAGCGGGCTGGACAGCGCGCGCGGGTAGTCGCGTCCGCGGCCGGCCAGGAAGTCCGCCAGCAGCGCCCGTGCCGCGGCCTCGCCGGCGGCCGGCAGCGCGCGGCCATGGGCGGCCACGCCCAGCGCGGCCAGCGTGGGCAGGTCCGCAATCTCTAGCCGGGCTCCGCTCAGCGTTGCCGGCGCCGGCAGCATCGGGGCATCCATGCGGGCCTGCCAGCGCGCGGCCCAGCCCTGGCGCGTGCGCAGCCGGCGCACGACCCCCGTTTGCGGCCATTCCTGCCAGTGCACACCATGGCCGCGGCACCAGCGCGCCACCGCGCGGTCGCGGTCCCAGGTCCAGCCCGGGCCCGTTTCCTCGTGGCTGAGCAGCCGCGTGAACGCGAATTCGCGGCGCAATGCGTCCAGCACCTGCGGCAGCGTGCCGACGCGCACCAGCAGTGGCAGTCCGCGCGCCGCGAGGTCGCGGCGCAGGGCCGCCACGCAGCGCAGCGCGAAGTCCAGGTGCTGGGCATCGAACTCCGGGCTCGCCAGCCATTCGGGCTCGATCACGTACAGGCCGACCGCGGCATCGGCCGCCTGCGCGGCCGCCAACGGCGCGTGATCGCTCACGCGCAGGTCGCGCTTGAACCAGACGACGGCGGCATTCATGCGGCAGCGGATACGGCTTCGGTGCGCGCAGCGCGGACCGGGGCATTCTGTGGCGGTGCGCAAACCCCGCGTCGGCCACCGGCCTTGTGGCCGGTCCGGCCGTGCAGCGCCTGCCAGTGCCTACCAGTGCCGCGGGTCGGTGCCGTAGCAGCGCACGAATTCGGCGTACAGCGCCGGATGCGCCGCCGCCAGCGCCGCCGGCTGCTCGAAGAAGTGTTCGCTGACGACGGCGAAGAATTCGGCGGCATCGGTGGCCGCGTAGGGGTCGATCAGGCCGCTCTCGCCCTGCGCCAATCGGTGGCGCAGGGCCTCGAATTCGGCCGACAGCACCGCGGCCCAGCTTGCCCGCGCTTCGCGCCCGCGCAGCCAGGGCGCGCCGTTGGCGCGGCCCTTCTCCTGGTCGAGCTGGTGCGCGAATTCGTGGATCACGACATTGCGGCCGTCGCCGGGGTCGGCGGCGCCGGCCAGCACGTCGTCCCAGGACAGCACGACCTGGCCGAGCTGCCACGACTCGCCCGCCAGCACCTGGCGCGACTCGTGCGCGATGCCCCCTTCGCCGGCCCGCGTGCGGTCGACGACGAAGGCGCCCGGGTAGACCAGCACCTGGCGCAGCGCCGCGAAGCGCCCGGCCGGGCGGCTGAGCAGCAGCAGCGCGGCCTGCGCGGCGATCAGCACGCGCATCTCGTCGGTCACCTTCAGGCCCGCGCAGCCGATGAACGGCGTCGTCGCCAGCAGCCACTGCACGTGGCGGCGCAGCTGCAGCTGCAGCGGCGGCGGCAGCCGCGCATAGGCCGGCATGCGCTGGCGCAGCACGCGGCGCCAGGCCGGCGGGAAAGGGCGGCCGGTGACGCGCCGCCGGCGCCACGCCGTCAGCAGCGGCGGACCGGCGAGCCAGGCGAAGGTGGCCGCCAGCAGCAGGCCGCCGAAGGCGAACCCCGCGATCGTCAGGGACCCGAGCGAGGTCCAGTCGGCGTCCGCCATCGCCCGCAGTTGGCGGCGGGCGCGGGCGCTTCAACCCCCGGGCTGCGGGAGGGGGTGGCGGAAGAGGCGGGCGCGGCCGCCCAGGAAGTCGATCTCGCCGTCGTCGACGGCGCCCAGGCGCGCGGCCATCGCGATCGAGCGCACATTGTCCGGGCGGATCAGGCTGATGCATTCGCCCAGCCCGGTGGCGTCGCGGCCCCAGGCCAGCGCGGCGCGTGCGGCCTCGCTGGCATGGCCCTGGCCCCAGGCATCGCGGGCCAGCAGCCAGGCGAGCTCGACGCCGGGCCAGCCCTCGGGCTGCAGGAAGCCGGCGCGGCCGATCAGCCGGCCGTCGCTGCGCCGCTCGATCGCCCACTGGCCGCGGCCGCGCAGCGCCCATTCGCCGAGAAAGAGCGCCATCTGGCGCCAGGCCACGTCGCGGCCGACCGGACCGCCGGCGCCGATGTGGCGCATGACTTCGGGGTCGGCGCACATCGCCGCATAGGCGTCGAGGTCGCCGGCGCGGAAGGCGCGCAGCCGCAGCCGCGCCGTCGTGAGCGTCGGGATGTTCACAGCGCGGGCCTTGGTTCGCAACGCACCGCGGTGCGCACCGAGTTGGCGATGAAGCAGTGCTCGTGCGCCTGGTGGTGCAGCGCGGCCAGCGCATCGCCGTCGGGCTGCGGCTCGCCGCCGAAGGCCACCGCCGGGCGCAGCACGACCTCGGTCATCGCGATGCGGCCGCGCTCGTCGCGCGCCATCGTGCCGACGGCGTCGTCCTCGTAGCGTTCGACGCGCCAGCCGCGCTGCGCCGCCAGCGACAGGAACCACAGCATGTGGCAGCTGGCCAGCGCGGCGACGAGCAGTTCCTCGGGGTCCACCGCGCTGGCGTCGGACATCGGCAGCGGCACCACGCTGGGCGACGAGGAGGCCGCGAGCTCGGTGCCGCCGTCGAAGCGCAGCCGGTGGCGGCGGCTGTAGCGGTTGTCGGTGAAGGCCTCCTGCGGCTGGCGCTGCCAGCGCACCTGGGCGACATACTCGGACATGGCACGGTCCTGCCGGGTGGGAAAGCCGCGATCCTGCCACGCCCGGCCGCGTGCGAAGATCACCGCCATGGACATCACGCTGCACTACTACCCCAGCAATGCGAGCGTCACGCCGCACATCCTGCTGCACGAACTGGGCGTGCCGTTCACGCTGCAGCTGGTGGACCGCCGCGTGCAGGCGCACAAGTCGCCCGAATACCTGCGCCTGAATCCCAACGGCCTGATCCCGACCCTGGTGCTGCGCGACGCCCAGGGCGAGCAGGTGCTGTACGAGACGGCGGCCATCGTGCTGCAGCTGGTGGACCTGCACCCGCAGGCCGGCCTGGCGCCGCTGCCGGGCACGCGCGAGCGCGGCGAGTTCTACAAGTGGCTGGCCTGGCTGTCCTGCAGCCTGCAGCCGTACATGACGCACTACTTCTACAGCGACCGCATGGTGGCTCCGGGCAACGCCGACGGCGCGGCGCAGGTCAAGGCCGCAGCCGAGGCGATGATCGCCTCGCGCGTGGACCAGATCGAGTCGCGGCTCGCACAGGGGCCGTGGATGCTGGGCGAGCGCTTCAGCGCGCTCGACCCCTATGCCTTCATGCTGTGCCGCTGGACGCGCGGCATGACGCGCCCGGCGCGCACGCTGCCGCATGTGGGCGCCTTCCTGCAGCGCATGCTCGAGCGGCCGTCGCTGCAGAAGGTGATCGCCACCGAGCAGTGGCCGCAGCCGCTGGTCTGAGCCGCATTCGCCTTGGTGTTTCTGCGAACGTGCGTGTGCGTGCGTGCGTGCGCGCGCGAGCGCGCGCATGCGGGCATTGGCGCGAGCGAGGCCGGGGGCGGGGCTGCAGCCGGGCTCGGGCTGCTTCGCCCCGCTGCGCGGGGTGCCCTG
>ERZ761607.4105-NODE-4105-length-13214-cov-6.592066_pt1 | contig 13214 bp, 13 predicted proteins | sample MGYA00511164_ERZ761607 | MGnify/ENA primary metagenome ERZ761607 (study PRJEB28899, sample SAMN02445080) | bioreactor sludge metagenome | biome: EBPR sludge | place: Australia: Brisbane, Thorneside Wastewater Treatment Plant | collected 2011-06-22 ...
TATCGTATCAAACTCAAATTCTCTAACTTATCAGTTGTATGTGTGGCAATGATTTGACGAACTGTGCCCGTGAGTCCGCGCACGACCAATGTGTCGGTTGTGATATGGTCACCATAATAACGTACACCTTTTAGCAATTCGCCATCTGTGATGCCTGTGGCGGCAAAGAACACATCTTCCGATGAAACCAAATCATCCATTGTTATGACTTTATCAAAATCATAACCTGCGTCACGTCCGCGATTTAATTCTTCTTCGTCACGTGCATATAATTTGCCTTGAATCTCACCACCCATAGCACGTAAAGCACATGCCGCAATCACGCCTTCTGGTGTGCCACCAATGCCGAGTAAAATATCTACACCCGCATCGGGCCAAGCAGTCATCAAAGCTGCGGCTACGTCACCATCGTGAATCAGGCGGATTCTTGCACCGGCTTTACGAATCTCTGCAACCATTTCATCGTGACGTGGACGGTCTAAAATAATTGTAGTTAAATCTTCCACATCTTTATCTTTGGCTTTGGCAACTGCTTTCAAATTTTCAATAATCGGTTTTTCAATATCAATTTTGCCTTTGGATTCAGGTCCCACTGCAATTTTATTCATGTACACAAACGGTCCGGGGTCAAACATGGTTCCGCGTGGAGAAACTGCCACAGTAGCCAATGAGTTTGAACGACCAAATGCCAAAGGACGAGTCCCATCTATCGGGTCAACTGCCACGTCAACATCAGGGCTTGAACCGTTACCAACAACCTCACCATTGAACAACATGGGAGCCGAATCTTTTTCCCCTTCACCAATGACGATAATCCCGTTCATATCTACTGTGCCGAGGATTAAGCGCATCGCATTGACGGCGGCTTGGTCTGCCCCTTCTTTATCTCCTCGTCCCATAAAGCGACCTGCCATCATTGCGCCTGCTTCAGTGACGCGTGCTAATTCGAGTGCGAGATTTCGTGTGGGTGTTGCACCAAGAACTTTCATGCTACCTCCAGTTTATAGAATAAACCACACCAAAAAATAAAAACCTATTGGTGCGCCCCAAATCCATGAATCAATTCGGTCAAAAAAACCACCATGCCCCGGCATAATATCACTTGAATCTTTGATTCCAGATTGGCGTTTAATCATGCTTTCACCTAAATCACCCAGTGTGGGTAAGGCTCCAAGCAATAAGCCCATAATTGCGGCTTGTAGATAGGTCATATCTGTTTCTAAATATCCAAATGTGGTGAAGACGTATAAATAAAATGCACCAATGATTGCCCCTGAAAAAACGCTGGCAATATAACCTTCCCAACTTTTCTTTGGGCTCAAACGTGGAGCGATTTTATGCTTTCCATACGCCCTGCCAATGGAATAAGCACCTGAGTCGCCACCCCAAATACAAAACATAACTAGCATAAACCACCACCCACCTTGTGGTAAGTTACGCAAGTCAAGCAGATAAGCACCAAGCCAACCTATATAAACAATACCTGTTACTGTAATTGCAAAATCAATTGCAGACTGGTCTCTGCCTTTTTCGTAAATACTCAAATGATATGCCATGGCGATAAAGATAAACAGCACCAAAGCAGGTATGGCATATTCTGGAAAAAACATGCGAGTAAAAATTACGAATGCTACCCCACCCATTGTAATTTGCATATTAGGCTCAAGTTTTACTGCTCGAAATAACTGCACATATTCGCGAGTGGCTCCGAGTAAAAAAGTAGCCATGAGCAAAAAATAAAAGATGCCTCCAATTAATATTGCAGGCACTCCTATTAACGTCATGATGAGAACTGTAAATAATCTTCTACGCATTGGTTTCTTGTAATTCCCCTGCGGATACTTTCCCAAAGCGCCTGTCACGATTGGCAAACGCCTCAATCGCACGGCGATATTCTTCTTTATCAAAATCGGGCCAAAAGGTGGGGGTGATATACCACTCAGAATATGCGGCTTGCCAAATTAAGAAGTTGCTCACTCGCAATTCTCCAGAAGTACGGATGATTAAGTCTGGGTCTGGCACGCCAGCGGTAAATAAATATTTGTTGACCAATTCATCGGTCACATCTTCAGGGGGAATGCCATCAGCAATAATTTTTTGAATAGCACACACAATTTCCCGCCGTAATTAAAGGCGACATTCACTACAAGACGGTCATTATTTTTTGTTAAATCAATCGCATGTAAAACTTTTTTCTGAATACGTGGGTCTAATCTTTCTAATCGTCCAATATGACGTAACTGTACACCTTCACGATTTAATTCATCGAGTTCTTTATCAATCACATCTTGCAAAATAAACATTAAGCCGCGAACTTCTTCGGGAGGTCTGCCCCAATTTTCGGTTGAAAATGCATAAATGGTCAAGTATTTGATTCCAAACTCAACTGAAGCGCGGATAACTCGCCTGAGATTTTCTGTGCCAGCTTTATGTCCCGCCAAGCGAGGCAACCCACGTTGAAGTGCCCAACGCCCATTGCCGTCCATAATCATGGCAACGTGTTGAGGAATTTTTTCGAGCGGAATGTTTAAGGGGAGGTCTGTCATTTCTTAACTTTTAAGCGAAAGCCGCCATCTCGGCGGCAATACACCACCGATAGAATGCTTTACACTTCCATAATATCTTTTTCTTTGTGCTGACCAAGTTTAGCGATTTCTTCTACAAATTTATCGGTTAACTTTTGTAAATCTTCTTCACCACGTTTGAGGTCATCTTCGGTGATTAATTTTTCTTTTTCATAATCGCGTAAATCGTTATGCAAATCTCTGCGGATGTTACGAACAGCAATACGAGCATCTTCTAAACGATTATGCACTTGTTTGACTAAGTCTTTGCGACGTTCTTCGTTTAATGGAGGTAAGTTGAGGTGTATGACCTTGCCATCAGAATTAGGATTCAAGCCTAAATCAGAAGTCTGAATCGCTTTTTCAATATCTTTGAGAGAGCTGGCATCAAATGGTTTAATCATCAAAGAACGTGGTTCTGGCACACTAATCGAAGCCATATTCATCAATGGTGTAGGAGTGCCATAATATTCGACTTGTAGTTTCTCAACCAAAGATGGGCTGGCTCGCCCTGTGCGGATGCCGTTTAATGAATCAGTTAGAGATTGAATCGCGCCGTGCATACGGGTTTCAGCATCTTTCAATAGACTTTTAATTTCATCAGTACTCACGTGCTTCCTCCTGAAAAATTTTTACAATATAAGGATACCTTAAAATAGTAATTTATGCTATGGGGCGAGAGTTTATGAAAATGTTTGAGAGAATCTGAGAGAAAAGAAAGAGGGAAATACATAATTTTCCTCTTTCTTTGAGAAGCATTTATCCTGCTGTGACGAGTGTACCTACTTGCTCACCCTTCAAAGCACTGATCAAGGCTTTTGAGTCCCATAAATTCAGAACCATAATTGGCATTTTATTTTCCATACAATGGGTAATGGCGGTGCTATCCATCACTTCGAGACGACGATTTAAGACTTCAATATAGCTCAAAGTATCAAACTTTTTCGCATCAGGATTCTTTTTCGGGTCGGCATCATACACACCATCTACTTTTGTGGCTTTGATGACCAACTCTGCGTCAATTTCAGAGGCGCGTAAGGCGGCGGCTGTATCGGTGGAGAAAAACGGATTACCCGTCCCAGCCCCAAAAATCACCACGCGACCTTTTTCGAGGTGGCGAATAGCGCGTCGGCGAATGTAAGGCTCGGCGATGGCACGCATTTCGATGGCAGACATGACGCGTGTATAAACTCCTATGCGTTCTAAAGCATCCATCAAAGCCATAGCATTCATCACAGTGGCAAGCATCCCCATATAATCTGCAGTTGACCTATCCATGCCGCGTTCCAAACCTTGTTTGCCACGCCATAAATTTCCTGCGCCAATCACGACGGCTACATCCACGCCCATCTCACGGACTTCTTTAATGCGACTGGCGATTGCTTCAGCTTCATCTACATCAATACCGTAACCCATTGACCCGCCTAACGCTTCGCCACTTAACTTCAACAGGATTCTTTTATATTTCAACTCTGCCATTCATGCCTCCAGTAAGGGCACGATATATCGTGCCTCTACAATTCAATTTTACAGAAAAAAAGCCAACCCGAAGGCTGGCTTTTTAAGTTATGCTTGAGTTGTGCTTTCACCAAGTTCCCAACGTTGAAAACGTCGAACAACGATGGCTTCACCAATAGCGGCAACATTTTGCAAAATCAATTTTTCAATCGTCACAGATTCATCGCGGATGTAAGGTTGGCGCAATAAGCAAACTTCATCTTTATATTTTTCAACGCGACCTTCAACAATTTTTTCCAACACATTATCAGGCTTGCCTTCTTCTTTGGCACGTGCGCGCGCAATTTCTTTTTCGTGTTCCAATTCAGAAGCAGGGACTTGGTCAGCGGTAATATATTTTGGTGAACTGGCGGCAATTTGCAAAGCGATTTCATGTGCCAATGTGCGGAATTGCTCATTACGTGCCACAAAATCAGTTTCGCAATTGATTTCAACCATCACACCCACACGCCCACCACCATGTGAATACAATTCAACCACACCGTTTGAAGCATCACGGTCGGCGCGTTTGGCGGCAGTTGCCATACCTTTTTCACGCAACCAATCTACTGCTTTATCAAAATCACCATTCGCTTCTTGCAATGCTTTGCGGCAATCCAACATGGGTGCATTGGTTGCGGCACGCAATTGCTTAATCATTTCAGTTGTAATTTCCATTTGTCAATCCTTGCCTTCTATTCTTCGCTTTTTGATTCTTCAACGTCTTCAGATTTTTTATTTTCTTTTACTTCTTCAACAACTTCTTCAACAGCAACATCTGCTTTCTTGCCGACGTTCATCTTTGCTAAAGTTGCTTCACCGAGTAAGACATCATCACCTGCGTCATCATCCGCTTCTGTCTCGACCTTAGAACGGGCTGGGCGAGTTCGGGCTTTTGATTCCGCCTTGACATCTTCCATTTGCTCAGGTTCTTCATCTTTACGAGAGGCTTTACCTTCTAAGACAGCATCTGCCATCTTGGAGACTAACAACTTGATAGCACGAATGGCATCGTCGTTAGATGGGATGACATAATCCACAGGTTGTGGATTGCAGTTTGTATCTACCAATGCCACAATTGGAATGTTGAGCAAGTTGGCTTCTTGAACAGCAGACACTTCACGACCTACGTCAATAATGAACAAAAGGTTAGGAACCTTCTTCATTTTACGCACCCCGCCGAGGCGAGTATTGAGGCGTGTAATCTCACGTTCAATCAACAAGCCTTCCTTTTTGGTGAGGCGGTTGATGTCTCCGCTATCACGCAACTGTTCAAGTCTTTCCAACTCTTGAATACGTTGATGCATGGTTGACCAGTTGGTGAGCATACCACCCAACCAGCGTTCGGTGACGTAAGGCATTCCACAGCGGATTGCTTCTTCTGCAATGGTCTCTTGGGCTTGGCGTTTGGTACCGACAAACAAAACAGTACCGCCATTTGCGACAGTATCACGTATGACAGCATAAGCATTATTCGCCAATTTGACCGTTTGTTGCAAGTCAAGAATATGAATACCATTACGCTCTGTAAAGATGTAAGGCTTCATGCGGGGGTCCCACTTGTTGGTGCGGTGACCGAAATGGACGCCGCTCTCAAGCAGGGCTTTCATAGAAATAGTAGCCATGTTTCTCCATAAATTTCCGTTCTCCAACATGTCACTTCATGCGGAACGGTGTGAGTTTAGCGGGAATGTTGACCCGCTCAAGGACGCTTGTTGCCCGTCCTAGGCAGAATGTGCTTTTTTCAAAGCCGCCGAATTGTATGCGAGGCAGAGGGATGTGTCAAGAGGTCTGATTGGTCTCAATAGTCTTAAAAGTTTCGATTACTTCTCCCAATCCACATACTTAATCCCTACCAAATCTTCAGACTTAATCATCGTTAACAAATCGTAACGGTCTTTACGAGAATACACTTTATATAAAGCTTCTTTTGAACTTGTGACCTTTGCTTCAAAATCCAAAAGTTTTTCGACGAGTTTAATTAATTCAAGCCGTTCAACAATGCGAAAAGATTCTTTCAATTCAAAGGCGATTAAATCCGCTTTGCCATCATACAGCCAACCTTGATTATTTTTCCTAACACTATGTAATTCAATCCACAAAAATTCATCTTGAAGTTCTTTATCCCCTCTTGATTTACGCTTAATGCTTTTTACATCCACCTTATGAGATTTTCCATCTCGCTCAATGACATAATCAATATGTTCGTCTATATTTTCTTTTCCAGATGAAGCCGTGACTTTGAATCCATGCTGAATCGCAAGCCGCGCAAAGGCATCCTCTGCGCGGCGACCGAGTTCCAGTGAATCTTTTTTGTCGTAACGATTTCTGGAATTTTTTGTGAACATAAAATAATTATAGCCCCAATTCTTAAGCCACAGAGGTCACAGAGGTAAATGAGAAAAGATTTTAAAAATCTCAGTGCCCTCTGTGTTCTCTGTGGCTAATGCTCTTCACTATTTACCCAACGTAATCACACCATGCTTCATACTTCGCAACTTTTCCACCAATCGCATCGTGATACACATTTTGAATCTCACGTGTGATTTTTCCAGATTTACCGTCACCAATTTTTCTATAATCAATTTCGCTTAATCCAATCACTTCTGCGGCAGTTCCACAAACGAAAACCTCATCGGCGTTATAGAGTTGGTCACGCGAGACTGGCATTTCAATCACTTCATAGCCCAAATCTTTTGCAATCGTATAAATAGATTGGCGTGTGATGCCTTCCAACACAGGTGCAGTAGATGGCGTGATAATTTTTCCGTCACGCACCATAAATAAATTTTCACCTGTACATTCAGCAATATAACCTTGCGGATCTAACAAAATCGCTTCTTGAAAACCATTCCGTTCTGATTCTGTTTTTGCCAACACACTATTGACGTAATTGCCAGCAATTTTTGCTTTTGTCATAGACACATTCGGATGATGGCGTGTAAATGAAGAGATATTTGCACGAATGCCTTTTGCCAATGCTTCTTCACCTAAATAATTATTCCATTCCCAAACTGCAATCATAAATGCAGGCTTGCCATAATCTACATTTAAATTCCAGCCACCGCCATCTAAATAAATCAACGGGCGCACATAACAATCCGTAAAACCATTTGCACGCACCGTATCTTTATGCGCCTTAATGATTTCATCTACCGTCCATGGCAATTCACGAAATCCCAACACACGCGCCGAATCAAATAAACGTTCTACATGTTCGCGCAAACGAAAAATGGCAGGTCCTTTCGGCGTGTTATACGAACGAATGCCTTCAAACACAGCCGCGCCATAATGCAATGCTGGCGTTAAGAAATGCAACGTCGCTTGTTCAAACGGCACCAACTCACCGTTCTTCCAAATAAATTTAGACTCCATGCCCATAACTTAGTTCTCCTCTATTCTTTTAATAATTTCATCCGCCATCTGACGGGTTGTTAACGTACCACCAAGGTCTGCAGTTTTTGCACCTGATGAAACCACCTCATGCACTGCATTTTCAATTACTTGCGCTTCAAACTCCAACTTCAATGAATATCGCAACATCAATGCACATGAAAGAATCGTGCCAATCGGATTTGCGATTCCTTTACCGGCGATATCCGGTGCTGACCCATGAATCGGTTCATAGAGTCCAATCCGCGCTTCTTTTTCTGACCTTGAAGTTGATTCTGCTAAACTAGCAGAAGGCAACATCCCCATCGACCCTGCTAAGACTGAGGCTTCATCTGTAAGAATATCGCCAAACATATTTTCAGTGACCACTACATCCATAGATGCTGGCGAAGTGATGAGTCTCATAGCGGCAGTATCTACAAGCGTATGCTCAAGTTGAATATCAGGATTCTGCGTCCCGATGTTTGAAGCGATTTGCCTCCACATTCTTGAAGATTCAAGAATGTTTGCTTTATCCACCGATGTAACTTTTTTCTTGCGTCCCTTTGCAAGTTCAAATGCAAGTTCAATAATTCTTTTAATTTCAAAATCAAAATATTCAAGCGTATCAACAGCACGTTCATTTCCGTTTTTCATCTCGCGCAGTTTTGGCTGACCAAAATATAAACCGCCTGTGAGTTCGCGCACGACGAGAATATCAACATCTTTTAATTTTTCAGGTTTCAACGGCGATGAATCAATTAATGCGGGATGAACTTTTACAGGGCGAAGATTTGCAAACACGCCAAGCCCTTTGCGAAGTGCAAGCAAACCACGCTCAGGTCTATCTTTTGCATTTGGGTCATCCCATTTCGGTCCACCAACTGCACCAAGCAAAACTGCATCTGAATCTTTGCAATCTGCTAATGTTTCATCTGTGATAGATGTTCCATATTTATCAATCGAACAACCACCCATCAACCGTTCTTGAAAATTGAAAGTGTGATCATATTTATTGGCGATAACATCTAAAACTTTTGTTGCTTCATTAACAACTTCAGGTCCAATGCCATCACCGGGTAAGGTTGTGATTTTATATTCCAAAATATTTTCCATTCCGTAGGGACACGGCGACGCCGTGTCCCTACAAAAAATTATTTAATGTGCCACCATCAATCCATACTCAATCGAATCAGCCAGTGCACGCCAACTCGCTTCAATAATATTTGTACTTGCCCCAACCGTGCTCCAACGTGAAGTTGAATTGCGAGTATCAATCAACACACGCGTAATAGCTTCCGTTCCATGGTCTGAATCTAAAATTCTTACTTTGTAATCAGATAAATGAAATTTTTGAATTTGCGGATAATACCCAACGAGTGCTTTTCGTAAAGCAAGGTCAAGTGCATTGACAGGTCCATTGCCTTCGGCGGCGGTGTGAAATAACTCACCCCGCACTTTTACTTTTACAGTTGCTTCTGCAAGTATTCCACGACCAGCACGATGTTCAACATTTACAAAAAAATCAACGAGTTCAAACGGCGCTTTGTAATTTAATTCTTGTCGCTTCAACATCATAGCAACCGATGCTTCTGCTGCTTCAAAAGAAAAGCCACGCGATTCCAATTCTTTGATTTCATTCAACACTGGCAAAACTTCTTCGCCTTCCACTTCAACACCATGTTCTTCGGCTTTGCTCAATAAATTTCCACGACCCGATAAATCCGAAACGACAACACGCATTTTATTCCCAACAAGTTCAGGCTCCACATGTTGATACGATTGTGCATTGCGTCTCATGGCGGCAACATGCACGCCACCTTTATGTGCAAAAGCAGATTTACCAACAAACGGCAAATGTTCATTCGGCGTGATGTTTGCAACCTCCGCAACAAAGTGAGATAAATCAGATAATTTAATTATGTTTCCTTTTGGCAAACATTGATAACCCATTTTCAATTCAAGGTCAGCCATAATTGAAATTAAATTTGCATTGCCACATCGTTCACCGACACCATTGATTGTGCCTTGCACTTGAATCGCGCCATTGCGAATTGCGATTAATGAATTGACCACAGCACATTCAGAGTCATTATGTGTATGAATCCCAAACGGATGATGAACCGCTTCTTTCACCTCGTGGATAATTGATTCTATTTCCCACGGCATTGTGCCACCGTTCGTATCACACAACACGACTGTTTCAGCACCTCCACGAATTGCGGCTTTCAATGTTTCAATGGCATAAGATGAATCTGCTTTGTAGCCATCAAAAAAATGTTCGGCATCATAAATCACACGTTTGTCATTTGACTTTAAATATGCAACCGATTGCTCAATGATTCGCAAATTATCTTCAAGTGTGGTTAACAAAACTTCTTTGACATGTAACGTCCATGTTTTTCCGAAGATAGTACAAACTGGAGTCTTTGAATCAAGTAATGCTTTGATGTTGGCATCATCTTCCGGTCCGCCTTTGACTCTGCAAGTGGAACCAAATGCCGCAATCAATGAATGTTTCCATTGCATATCTTTGGCACGTTCAAAAAACTCAACATCTTTTGGATTCGAGCCAGGCCAGCCACCTTCAATAAAGGCAACGCCAAGTTCATCAAGTTTTTGAGCAATGCGAATCTTGTCATTGCCTGAAAGTGTAAAACCTTCAGACTGCGTGCCATCGCGTAAGGTGGTGTCGTAGATTTGGATATTCATAGTTTGCTAGTTGGCTAGTTTTCTAGTTGCTAGTTTCGTAAGCCGCAATTTCTTTTTCAAAATTCATGATGTAGCCGAGTTCATCAACACCATTGAGCAAGCAAGTTTTACTAAATGAATCAATGGGGAATGTGAAAGAGCCTCCAGCGAAGGAAACTGTTTGGGTTTCAAGATCAACTGTAAGGTCGGCGCGAGGCGCTTCTTCATATAAATCAAAAAGCATTTTGTGAGTCGCTTCATCAACAATGATTGGAATCAATCCGTTCTTCAAAGCATTGCTACGAAAAATATCTGCAAACGAAGTGGAGATGACGGCGCGAAACCCAAAAGCAGTGAGTGCCCATGGCGCGTGCTCGCGGCTGGAGCCACAACCAAAATTATCACCCGCTAATAAAATTTGCACGCCTTGTGCTTCGGGTTTGTTGATAATGAAATCCTCTTTTGGCGTTTTATCATCGTTGTAACGCCAATTATAAAAAAGCGCATCCGCTAAACCATTTTTATCTGTGACTTTTAAAAATTGGGCAGGGATGATTTGGTCTGTGTCAATGTCGTTAACTGGTATAGAAATCATGCGAGAAGTTAAGTTTGTAAATTGAGCCATTGGTTAAGTTCCATGTTTAAGGTTGAAAGTTGAATGCGATATTCGATAATTTGATATTCGAGTATCGAATCATCGAATATCAAGTATCGTCCTCGGGTCAGTGACAACACCGTGAATTGCAGTTGCGGCGGCGGTGATTGGGCTTGCCAAAAATGTTCGTCCGCCTTTACCTTGACGACCTTCAAAATTACGATTGCTGGTTGAAACTGCATATTGACCGGGTTGTAATTGGTCGCCATTCATTGCAATACACATCGAGCAACCTGCTTCACGCCATTCTGCACCGGCTTGTTTGAAGATTTTATCCAAGCCTTCTTGTTCGGCTTGTTTCTTTACATCTTGTGAGCCCGGCACAACCATCACACGTAAACCATCTGCGACTTTTCTATCTTTTAAGAATGAGGCGGCGAGACGTAAATCACTGATGCGTGAATTGGTACATGAACCGATAAAAACCACATCCACTTTTTGACCTAACAAAGATTGACCGGGTTGTAAGCCCATGTAAGTCATTGCTTTTTCAAAGGCGGCTTTTTGTGATGACTCTGTAAATGATTCAACAGTTGGAATTCTGTCAGTGATTTTCATGCCCATGCCGGGATTTGTTCCGTAAGTAATCATTGGTTCAAGGTCAGCGGCATTGAGTGTGATGGATTTATCATAGACAGCACCTTCATCACTGGGTAATGATTTCCATTTGGTTACGGCTTTATCCCATTCTTCACCTTTGGGTGCAAACTCACGACCTTTGAGATATTCAAATGTTGTTTCATCTGGAGCAATCATGCCTGCTCTCGCACCACCTTCAATGGACATATTACAAATCGTCATACGTTGTTCCATTGTTAAGGAACGAATCGCTTCGCCGGTATATTCAAACACATGACCTGTTCCCCCACCGACTCCAATCTTTGCAATCAATGCAAGGATAATGTCTTTGGCAGAAACACCTTTTGCAAGTTGACCATCCACGCGCACTTCATACGTCTTTGGTTTCTTTTGCAAGAGACATTGAGTTGCTAAAACATGCTCAACTTCAGATGTTCCAATTCCAAATGCTAATGCACCAAACGCACCATGTGTGGCGGTATGGCTATCTCCGCAGACAATCGTCATGCCGGGTTGTGTACGACCAAGTTCAGGTCCAATCACATGTACAATGCCGCGATGCGGACTTGTCATTCCATGTAATGTGATTCCAAATTCGGCGGCGTTTTGTTCCATGATTTTGATTTGAGCCGCCGCCATTGCATCCGCGATTGGAACATCTATCGGCGTGGTTGGAATCGAATGATCCATCGTCGCTAATGTTTTATCGGGACGACGAACTTTTAATCCGCGTTGGCGAAGCCCAGTAAATGCTTGTGGTGAAGTCACTTCATGCACAAGATGTAAATCAATATATAAAACTGCGGGGGCATCGGGTTGTTCAGCGACAACATGTGAATCCCATATTTTTTGAAAGAGAGTTTTCGGCATAGATTAATTAAGTCCTTGTTATTTTTATATTAAAGTAAATGTTGATGAAACAGAATCAACTTGAAATCAAGAAAGAAGCGTTGTACTTCATCCCAACATCACTCCAAAATCATTTTTTACTTTTTCTTCACTGCCTTCTGTTTGCGCAATGATTAATTTATTTAATGCGTTGATATAGGCTTTTGCACTGGCAACGATAATATCTGAATCAGCTCCATGCCCACCATACACGCGCACATATTCCAATTCACTTTGCGGATCCATAGAAGTATGTCCATTTTCACTTTGAATGCGAACACTCACTTCACCAAGTGCATCAATGCCTTCAGTAACCGCATGGACATTAAACTCAAGCAATGTACAACGAACTTTTACAATGCCATCAATCGCTTTATAAGTCGCATCTACTGGACCTGTACCAATGGCGGCTTGTGTGTGAACAATGCCATCGGGTCCGCGTAAACGAACTGTCGCGGTTGGCATGCCCATCGTTCCGCATGTCACTTGCATTCCATTTAATAAATACACATCGCGTGGTTTATAAAATTCATCAGCAATCAAGGCTTCTAAATCTAAATCGGTGATAACTTTTTTTCTATCAGCCAATTCTTTGAAGCGTGCAAAAGCTTTATCAAGTTCAACTTCATCGAGTGAATGTCCCATTTCAGCCAATCGATTTCGCAAAGCATGTCTGCCGGAATGTTTGCCTAAGACAAGTTTGGTTTGATTCACGCCAACATCTTCAGGACGCATAATTTCATACGTGGTCTGATGTTTCAACATGCCGTCTTGATGAATACCTGCTTCATGCGCAAACGCATTCGCACCGACAATTGCTTTATTGGGTTGCACCACCATGCCCGTGTAATTGCTGACCAATTTGCTCATGCGCGAAATTTGTTTTGTATCAATTCCAGTTTCTAAACCAAACACTGGATGTCGCGTTTTCAATGCCATCACAACTTCTTCAAGTGAAGTATTACCCG
>ERZ761607.4107-NODE-4107-length-13212-cov-4.301665_pt1 | contig 13212 bp, 11 predicted proteins | sample MGYA00511164_ERZ761607 | MGnify/ENA primary metagenome ERZ761607 (study PRJEB28899, sample SAMN02445080) | bioreactor sludge metagenome | biome: EBPR sludge | place: Australia: Brisbane, Thorneside Wastewater Treatment Plant | collected 2011-06-22 ...
TCCTTGAACTGGGCCATCCGGAACATCCAGCCGATCCGGGCAACGCAATTGAATATCCACGCCAGTTCCGCATGCGCGCTGACCTGGCTCTGGTTGAACAGGATCGACCGTGCCGGGTCGATCCCGGCGGCGATGAAGGCGGCAGCGGCCTCGCGCGTCTGGCGGCCCAGCGCGGCGGGGTCCTGCCAGACGGTGATCGCGTGCAGATCGACGAGGCAATAGATCGTCTCGATCCCCTCGTTCTGCTTTTCCACAAAGCGTTTCAGGGCGCCGAGGTAATTGCCCAGCGTCAACCCGCCCGAAGGCTGGATGCCCGAGAAGATGCGCGGCTTGAAGCGGGCATTGGGCCGGGTTGCGTCACTCATCGCCATCACTCCGTGGTGGAAAATCCTCTGGCGCTCGCTTATCGCTGGCGGCACGGGGCGTCAACCGACCCCGCCCGGAGGCCACGATGACCGACGACCCCGAGGATGCCCTGCGCGACCTCAACGCCTCGCCCCTGAACCCGCTGCCTGGCGTGGTCTGGCTGTTGCTGGCGCTGGTTCTGGGGATCGAGGGCGTGTTCACCGCCGCAGGCTGGGGGCTGATCGGCGGGGCCGAAGGCGTCGGTTGGCGCATCGCCGCGCTGGAACGCCATGGCTTTTCCAGCGCGATCCAGCACTGGATGATCGAGGTCTGGCGGTTTCCGCCCACGCATCTGTCGCGCTACCTGACTTTTTCCTTTGTCCATGGCACGGCGATGCATGCGCTCTTTGCCGCCGTCATGCTGGCCGCGTTGGGCAAGATGCTGGCCGAACGCTTTGGCAGCCTGCGCTTTGGGGTGCTGGCACTGGCAGGGCCGGTGCTGGCGGCGCTGGTTTTCGGGTTGGTGGTGGGCGAGGACCCGCTGGGCTGGCTGTTCGGTGCGATGCCGATGGCCTTTGGGCTGGTCGGAGGGTTCACCTGGCTGCGCTGGTTCGAAGCCCGCGATGCAGATGCGCGGCGGCGCGCCTTTGGCCTGATCGGTCTGTTGCTGGCTGCCCGGCTGGGCTTTGGCCTGCTGGCCGAATCCGGCCCCGCCTGGATCGCGGATGCCAGCGCCTTTGTCATCGGCTATGCTCTGTCGGCGCTGGTGCTGGGGCCGGGAAGCTGGCGGCGACTGAGGGCAAGGCTGAGGGGGTGACCCCTTGTGCCGCGATCGCGCATGCCTACATGAATACCCTGACAGGAGGCGCGCATGGGCTGGATCGGGGCTATCATCATCGGGGGCTTTGCGGGCTGGATCGGCTCGCGGCTGATGAATTCGAACACGGGGATCTTCGTCAACATCCTTCTGGGGATGGTCGGCGCTGCGGTTGCCAGTTGGCTCTTCGGCTTTGTCGGGGTCAGCTTTGCCGGGATTGCGGGTTACCTGATCTCGGGTCTTGTCGGCTCGATCATCCTGATCGCCGTCGGGCGCAAGCTGTTCTAGCGTGTGGTCGCATGTCTATTGCGCAAAACCGGTTCCCACTTTTGCGCGACATGCTCCAAGGGCTCAGCCCCGGCGGCGCAGCGCGGTGAAGTCGGACAGCCGGAAGGCGCCGATCAGCGCCCCGGCGCCGAAATAGCTGACCACCCCGGCCGCAAGGAGCAGGCCCAGCGCGCCCCAGCGCAGACCGGATTCGGCCAGCATCGGTGCCAGCGCGTCGGCCGAGAACCACAGTGCCAGCCCCATGGCGAGAGAGGCCAGGCCGATGCGAGGGAGGCGCTGCAAGAGGCGGGCATCGGGCCGGGCCTCGTCGCCCATGCTGCGGCTGGCCCACCAGAGCTGCACCACCATCACCCAGCCGGCCAGCGTGGTTGCCCAGGCCGCGGCGGCAAAGCCGATGACAGGCGCCAGACCCACGGCCAGCACCAGATTGACCACCATCGACCATACGGCATAGCGGAAGGGTCGCCGCGTGTCCTCGCGGGCATAGAACAGCGGTTGCAACACCTTGTGCAGCACGAAGGCGGGCAAGCCGGCGCCATAGATGGCCAGCGCCAGCGCCGTCGCCTCGGTGTCCTGCGCATTCCACTGGCCGCGCCCGTAAAGCACCGACACCATCGGCGCCGCGATCACCACCAGCGCGACCGCGGCGGGCAGGGTCAGGGCGAGGGCGAATTCCATCCCCCGATTGAAGCTGGCGCGTCCGCCTTCGGCATCGCCTGCGCGCAGGCGGCGCGAGAGGTCGGGCAGCAGCACGGTGCCGATGGCGATGCCGACCACGCCCAGCGGCAACTGGTAAAGCCGGTCGGCGTAGTTCAGCCAGGCCACCGCCCCCTCGGTGTAGCTGGCCACCTGCCGCCCGACCAGAAGGTTGATCTGCACCACCCCGCCCGCCAGCACCGCAGGCCCGGCGATGATGAGAAGGCGCTTCAGGTCCGGGGTCCAGCGCGGCCAGCCGGGCAGCAGGGTGAACCCCTGCCTGCGCGCGGAAAACCAGGTAAAGGCCAGTTGCGCGATACCCGTCAGCGGCACGGTCCAGGCCAGGGTCAGCCCCATGTCCCAGTCCGCCCGCGCGGCCAGCAGCATCGCGGCGATGAACATGAGGTTCATCAGCACGGGGACAAAACTGGCCTCGGTGAACCGGCCAAAGGTGTTCAGCACCCCAGAGAGCAGCGCCACCAGCGAGATGAACAGGATATAGGAAAACGAGATCCGCCCGAACAGCACCGCCAGATCGAAGCGCGCATCCCCGGCAAAGCCCGAGGCCATGGCCCACACAAGCCAGGGCATGGCCAGCGTGCCGATCAGCGAGAAGATCAGCAACACCCCCGCCAGCCCGGAAAAGGCATCGCGGGCAAAGCCCTTGGCATCCTCGCCGCCCTCGACTTTTTTCGCGAACATCGGCACGAAGGCCATGTTGAACGCGCCCTCGGCAAAAAAGCGGCGGAACATGTTGGGCAGGGAAAAGGCGACAAAGAACGCCTCGGCGACCGGGCCCGAGCCCAGATAGGCCGCCATCATCACATCGCGCACAAAGCCCGCGCCGCGTGACAGCAGCGTCCAGCCGCCGACGACCAGCACCGAACGGATCAGCCGGATCGGTTTCACCCCTGCGCTGCCCGTTGCGCCCCGGCCTCGATCGCCGCGCGCAGCTTTTTCTCCAGCGCATCCTGCCGCGCCTTCGCGTGCAGTTTCAGGCCGAACATGTCCTTGACGTAAAAGCTGTCGACCACCTGAACCCCGAAGGTCGCGATCACCGCCGAGGCGATATAGATGTTGTTCGCCGCCAGTGTCCGCGTCAGGTCATACAGCAACCCGGGCCGGTCGCGGGTGTCGACCTCGATGATGGTGTAGATGTCCGAACCTTCGTTGTCGAAGACGATGTTCGTCGGCACGCGGAACTGGCGTTCGCGCTTTTTCACCTTGTCGCGGTCCTTGAAGGCCTCGGTCGCCACCACCTCGCCGGCAAAGGTCCGTTCGATCATCTTGCGCAGGCGGGGCTGACGGGCTTCCTCGTAGGGGCGGCCCTCGGCGTCCTGGATCCAGAACACGGCGGTGGCATAGCCATCCTTGGAGGTATAGGTGCGCGCATCGACGATGTTCGCGCCGACCAGCGCCAGCGCCCCGGCAAGGCGCGAGAAGATGCCCGGATGATCCGCCAGCGCGAAACAGGCACGGGTGGCGTCGCGCGCCACGTCCAGATGCAGGTCGATGCGAATTTCGTCGTCGCCAAGGTCGCGCAACAGGGTGGCAAAGACCACATGCGTATCCGTTGCCAGCCCCTGCCAGTAGGGGCCGTAATGGCGCGCGGTTTCGGTGCGCAGATCGGCGCGCGGCCAGTCGGGCAGGGCCTCGCGCAGGGCGCGCTTTGCCTCGTCCTCGCGCACGGACCGGTTCAGCGCCTCGACGCCCTTTTCCAACGCTTCGGCGGTCAGGCTGTGCAACTGCCTGAGCAACATGGCTTTCCAGTTGTTCCACGTCCCCGGACCGACGCCGCGAATGTCGCAGACCGTCAGCACGGTCAGCAGGTCCAGCCGCTTTTTCGTCTTCACCGCCTTGGCGAATTCCCGCACCGTGCGCGGATCGCCGATGTCGCGTTTCTGCGCGACGTCGGACATCAGGAGGTGGTTGCGCACCAGCCATTCCACGGTTTCGCATTCCTCGGGGTTCAGCCCCAGACGCGGTGCCACCCGGCGGGCGATCTGCGCGCCCAGGATCGAATGATCCTCGGGGCGGCCCTTGCCGATGTCATGCAGGAGCAGTGCCACATAGAGCACCTTGCGGTTCACCCCGGCATCGAGGATCGACGACGAGATCGGCAGTTCCTCGACCAGTTCCTTTCGCTCGATCTGCGCGAGCGTGCTGATGCACTGGATGGTATGCTCGTCCACCGTGTAATGGTGATAGACGTTGAACTGCATCATCGCCACGATGGGTTCGAATTCGGGGATGAAGGCGCCCAACGCCCCGAGTTCGTTCATGCGGCGCAGCGCCCGTTCGGGGTTGCCGTGCTTCAGCATCAGGTCGAGGAAGATGCGCACGGCCTCGGGGTCTTCGCGCACCTCGGCGATGCGGTGCAGGTTTGCGGCGATGGTGCGCATCGCGTCGGGATGCAGCAGAAGTCCGGTGCGCAAGCCTTCCTCGAAGATGCGCAGCAGGTTCAGCGGGTCGGCCAGAAACGCCTCGGTGTCGGCGATGTTCAGACGGTTCAGATCGACGCGGTAGCCGTCCTTGACCTTCTTGCGCCGTCTCAGCAGACCCAGCAGGCCCGGCGCCTGTTTCACATGCCGGTTCTCCAGCGTGACCAGAAAGATGCGGGTCAGTTCGCCCACACGGGTGGCGTGGCGGAAGTAATCCTGCATGAAATGCTCGACCGCGCGGCGACCGGAATGGTCGGTATAGCCCATGCGTTCGGCCACTTCGGGCTGCACATCAAAGCTGAGCGTGTCGTTCGCGCGGCCCGCGATGTGGTGCAGGTGGCAGCGGGCAGCCCACAGGAAGGTCTCGGCGGCGCGGAAGTTCTGGTACTCGGCCTCGGTAAAGAAGCCCAGACGCACCAGTTCGCCCGCCTTGGCGACACGGTGGATGTATTTGGCGATCCAGTAGAGGGTTTGCAGGTCGCGCAGCCCGCCCTTGCCCTCCTTGACGTTGGGTTCCAGCATGTAGCGCTGGCCGCCCTGCTTCTGGTGACGGTCCGCGCGTTCGGCCAGCTTGGCCTCGATGAACTCGGCCTCGGTCCCGGTGAACAGGTCCTTCCACAGCCGGTCCTTCAGTTCGCTCGCCAGAGCACGGTCGCCGGTCAGGAAGCGCATTTCCAGCAAAGCGGTGCGAATCGTGTAATCGGCCCGGCCCAGCCGCAGGCAATCCTCGATGGTGCGGCTGGAATGACCGATCTTCAGCTTCAGGTCCCAGAGGATATAGAGGGTGGATTCAATGACGCTCTCGGCCCAGCCGGTGATCTTTTGCGGGGCGAGGAACAGCAGGTCCACATCCGAATGCGGCGCCATCTCGGCCCGGCCATAGCCGCCCACCGCCATCACGGCCATGCGCTGGCCCAGCGTGGGCGAGGGGTTCGGATGCAGGTTCAGTTGCGCGACCTGAAGCGCTGCGATCACCACCACATCGGTCAGCCAGGTCTGCGCGCGCACATAGGACCGCGATTCGCGCGGGGCGTCGCGCAGCGCCGCGGCCAGCATGGTGTTGCCGTGGCGCAGGGTGTCGGTCAGAAGGCGAACTGCCAGCGCGCGGATTTCGCGCGGGTCGCTCAGCGGGGCCAACCCCTCGGTCAACGCGCGATCCAGCGCGTCGAGGTCGCACAGGCGGGTTTCGGGGCAGATCAGGCTTTCGTCCGGGCCGGGAGCGGGCGGGAGGGCGTAGCGTCGCGGGGCGACGGAGGTCGCATTCACCTCTGCACCCTCACGAGCCCGAGCCACCAAAACTGCGTGGTGCCGGGTCGAGGATCACCACCGCGTTGTCGCGGATCGTCGCCACCGCAAGACCGCGCTGGTTGGTGCCGTCGGGCAAAAGGCGGAACACGCCGTTCACCCCGACAAAGCCGGAACCCTGGGTCAGGGCGGCGCGACTGAGCGCATCGGGGGCGCCAGTGCCCAGAAGCGCGCCGATTGCCGCGATCCCGTCATAGGCGAGGCCCGCGATCGGATGCGGTGCCGCGCCGAAGGCCGCCGTATAGCGCGATTCGAACTGCGCGGTGATGCCCGGGTCGGGCAGGGTGAACCAGCCGTCCTGCAACCCGCGCAATTGCAGCGTGGCCGGAGGAACGTTCCACTGGGTGATGCCGAGGAACTGGAATTGCGGATGCGCGACGCGGTTGTCCGGCAAAAGCTGTGCCAGAACCGGCAGGGCCCCAGCGCTGTCGGCGGTGAACAGCACGGCCTGCGCCCCCGAGGATCGCGCGGTCGAGGCGATCGCGGGGAGGGCGTTGACGATGCCCTGCTGCGAGAATTCATAGGTCTCGGTGGCGACGATGCTGGCGCCGGTGTCCTCGGCCCCGCGGCGCACGGCTGCCAGCATCAATTCGCCGGCCGGCGTGCGTTCACCGATTACCATGACATTGGCGCGCTGGTTTGCAGCCGCGTATTGCAGGATCCGCCGCGTCGCGTTGTCCGGGGTCAGGCCAAGGACAAAGACATTGTTCCCCGCAATCGCGGGGTTGTTGGAAAAGCTGAGCACGCTGAGGCCGCTGGACGAAACGGCAGTGCCGACCGCCGCGGCCTCGGCGCCGTGCACCGGGCCGAGGATGACGCGCGCGCCGTCCGCGGCGGCCTGACGCGCGACCGTGGCCGCAACGGCGGGATCGCCCTGCGTGTCATAGACGCGCAGGTCGATCTGCACGCCGGTCAGATCGCCGACCGCCATCCGTGCGGCGTTTTCAAGGTTGGCCGCCAGTACCGCGTTGCCGGGCGTCGCCGAGCCCGAGGGCAGCAGCAGCGCCACCACCACCGGTGCCGATGTGTCCACCCGGGGCCCCAGCGGGCCGCGCCCTGCGGGCAGGCACCCGGCCAGAACCAGCAATCCGGCCATCGCCAGCAGCGCACGGCGCGCCAGGGCGGAACGGGGGCGGCGGGACGGATCGGGGGCGTCGCGCATGGCGGTCCTCATGAAATACGGCGCGTGGGGCAGCCGGAGCAGGAAAGATTGCACCGTCTTGCGGCGCGGGCCACAGTATTGGACACGCAGGATGAAGTAAACGTATCTGTGGAGACGCCCGTGAGCGATGCGCAAGAACCCGACGATGACGCCTCTCCCGCCGATCGCTGGACGGGCGCGGATGCGAGGCCGGGTCGCATCCCGCCAGGGCTTCACCTGCTGGCCACGCCGATCGGGGCGGCGCGCGACATCACCCTGCGCGCGCTCGATCTTCTGGCCGGGGCCGAGGTCTTGGCCGCCGAGGACACCCGCTCGTTGCGCCACCTGATGGAGATCCATGGCATCAAGCTGGGGGATCGCCCGCTGATCGCCTATCACGACCACAACGGCGCCCAGGTCCGCCCGAGGATCCTGGGGCTGCTGGCCGAGGGTCGCTCGGTCGCCTATGCCTCGGAGGCCGGCACGCCTCTGGTCGCCGATCCGGGGTTTCAGTTGGCACGCGCGGCCATCGCGGAAGGGCACAGTGTGCTGGCGGCGCCCGGTCCCTCGGCCGTGCTGGCCGCATTGACGGTGGCAGGACTGCCCACCGACCGATTCTGCTTTGCCGGCTTTGCGCCGTCGCAGGGCGCCGCGCGGCGAAGCTGGCTGGCCGAGGTGTTGGCGATTCCCGCAACGCTGGTGATCTACGAATCGCCGAAAAGGATTCACCGATTGTTAGAGGAATTGCGCGAGACTGACGCGGGGTCGCGTGACTGCGCCCTGTGCCGCGAACTCACCAAGCGATTCGAAGAGGTGATACGGGGGACGGTCGACGCGGTGTCCGAGGCGGTCGAAGGCCGGGTGCTGAAGGGGGAAATCGTGCTGGTGCTGGACCGTGGGGCTGTGGTCGGGATCGGCGCGGACGATCTCGACGCCGCGCTGGGCCGGGCTCTGCGGGACAACAGCCTGCGCGAGGCGGTCGCGCAGGTGGTCGCGGCGACTGGCCTGCCGCGCCGACAGGTGTATCAACGGGCGCTCGCGCTCTCATCGGGGGAGGGGGAATGAGCGGAGCATTGTCATACCATGCCGGCCTGTCCGCCGAGGAACAGGTGGCACGCGACTATCAGCGCCGGGGCTATCCTCTGGCCGCGCGTCGCTGGCGCGGCAAGGGCGGCGAGATCGATCTGATTACCCGCGACGGCGAGGGGTTCGTGTTTGTCGAGGTGAAGAAAAGCCGAAGCCACGCGCGGGCGGCCGAACGGCTGTCGATGCGCCAGATGCGGCGGCTTTACGACGCGGCCAGCGAATTCCTGGCGCTCTGCCCGCGCGGCCTGAACACCGTGGCCCGATTCGACGTGGCCCTGGTCGATGGACAGGGCCGCATCGAAATTGTGGAGAACGCACTTTGCGCCTGAAGGCTTTGCTGCGATTGAAACTTGGTCCTGTCTGGTCCATCTAGGGCGGGGGGCCATGGCCCCGAGGGCAGGCAGGAGGGATCATGGCGCTGCGCATCGCTTTCCAGATGGACCCGATCGAGGGCGTCAACATTCAGGCTGACAGCACCTTTCGACTTGCCGAAGAGGCGCAGGCGCGCGGGCATCAGCTGTGGGTCTACACACCGGACAAGCTGGTGTTCGACGAGGGGCGCGTGATGGCGCGCGCCAATCCGTTGCGGGTTCAGCGGGTGCAGGGGGACCATGCGCATCTGGGCCAGGCCGAGCGCATCGATCTGTCCACCATGGATGTGGTCTGGTTGCGCCAGGACCCGCCCTTTGACATGGCCTATATCACCACGACGCATCTGCTGGACCTGATCCGCGACACCACGCTGGTGGCGAACGATCCTTTCTGGGTGCGCAACCATCCTGAGAAACTGCTGGTTCTCCAGTTCCCCCAATTGACCCCGCCCACGATGATCGCGCGCAATCTGGCCGACATCCGCGACTTCAAGCACCGGCATGGCGACATCATTCTGAAACCGCTCTATGGCAATGGCGGCGCGGGTGTGTTCCGGCTGGACGCGGGCGACCGCAACCTTGCGTCGCTGCACGAGATGTTCACCGGTTTTTCGCGTGAGCCCTTGATCGTGCAGAAGTTCCTTCCCGCCGTCTCGCGGGGTGACAAACGGGTGATCCTGGTCGATGGCGAGCCTGTGGGCGCCATCAATCGTGTTCCGGCCGAGGGCGAGACCCGGTCGAACCTTCATGTCGGCGGACGGGCCGAGCGGATCGCGCTGACCGACCGCGACCGCGAGATCTGCGCGGCCATCGGTCCCTTGCTGCGCGAGCGGGGGCAGATTTTCGTCGGCATCGACGTGATCGGCGACTGGCTGACCGAAATAAACCTGACCTCGCCAACCGGCATGCAGGAACTTGAGCGTTTTGACGGGATCAATGTCGCGGCCCGCGTCTGGGAGGCGATCGAGGCCCGGCGCGCCGCGCGATGAGCTGGCAAGCCGGGCTGGTTTCCGCTCTGGCCCGGCGGGTCTTGCGGCCCGGGCTGGCGCGGCGGGTGGATGTGGCGCGGATGCGCCGCCGGTTCGAGCGCGCCGTGGCCCTGTTTCAACGACCGGCGCCGATGAGCCTGGTGCTGCAAGGCGTGGCCGGCGGTCCCGGCCTGTGGGTCACCAATCGCCCGACGGAGGCCGGGGTCATCCTGTATTTCCACGGAGGCGCCTATGTGATGGGCAGCGCGCAAAGCCACGCCGCCCTGGCCTCGCATATCGCGCGGCGAACCGGCTTGCGGGTTTTCCTGCCCGATTACGCCCTCGCGCCCGAGCATCCCTTTCCCGCGGCCTTTCTGAATGCCCTCGCGGCCTTCGAGGCCCTGGTGCATCAGGGCCATGACCCGCGCCGCATCCTTCTGGGCGGCGATTCGGCGGGAGGCGGGCTGGCGCTGGCCCTGCTGGGCCATCTGTGCCGCGAAGGGCGCCCCCCCGCGGGATTGTTTGCCTTTTCGCCCTGGACGGACCTGACCTTTTCCGGCGCCTCGCTGGTCACCAATGCCGCGCGCGACCTTCTGTTGCCCGCCCATCGCATGACCGAGATCCGCGCCATGATCCTGGGCGGCGCGCGCCCCGGCGAGGCCGACGACCCGCGGTTGTCACCCTTGCACGCGACCTTTCCGGGCGCCCCCCCGGTGCAGATCCATGTTGCCGAGACCGAGATCCTGCGCGACGATGCCCTTCGCATGCGCCATCGTCTGCCGGATGCCGAAATCCGCCTGGCCGGCAATCTGCCGCATGTCTGGCCCTTCCTGCACGGCTGGTTGCCCGAGGCTGACGAAACCCTGGACCAGACCGCTGCCTTCATCCGGTCTTGTCTGCCACCAGCGTCAGGCGAAAGCTGACAGCCTCGGCGATATGCGGCAGGCGGACGTCTGCGCTGCCCTCGAGGTCTGCGATGGTGCGCGCGACGCGCATTACCCGGTGATAGCCCCGCGCCGTCAGCCCGAACCGGTCCGCCACCCGCCCCAAGAGGGCGCGCCCCTCGGCATCCGGCGTGGCGATTTCGTCCAGCAATTGTCCTTCGGCATCGGCGTTGACCCGCAGGCCGGGATGCCCCTCGAACCGCCGTTGCTGCACGGCGCGCGCGGCAGCGACGCGTTGCGCGACCTCGGACGAGGTCGCGCCCGAGGCGGGCAGGTCGAGATCGCACCAGCCAACCGCGGGCACCTCGAGCCTGAGGTCGAACCGGTCCAGGAGCGGGCCGGAAATCCGCCCCAGGTAATCCTCGCCGCAACCCGGCGCGCGGTTGCAGGCGTGCGCGGGTTCGGTCAGGTGACCGCAGCGGCAGGGATTGGCGGCGGCGACCAGCAGGAACCGGCACGGATAGCGGGTGTGGGCATTGGCGCGGGCCACCACCACCTCGCCGGTCTCGATGGGCTGGCGAAGCGTCTCCAGTACAGTGCGGGGAAATTCGGGGAATTCGTCCAGAAACAGCACCCCGTTGTGGGCCAGGCTGATCTCGCCGGGTTTGGCGCCGCGCCCGCCGCCGACGATCGCGGCGACCGAGGCGGTGTGATGCGGCTCGCGGAAAGGCCGGGTGCGCGAGATGCCGCCATCGTCCAGAAGCCCGGCGAGCGAATGGATCATCGAGGTTTCCAGTGCCTCGGCCGGGCTGAGCGGGGGCAGGATTCCCGGCAGGCGCGCCGCCAGCATGGATTTGCCCGACCCGGGCGAGCCGACCATGAACAGATGGTGGCGCCCGGCAGCGGCGATTTCCAACGCGCGCTTGGCGCGTTCCTGGCCCTTCACGTCGCGCAGATCCCGCGGCGAAGGATCGCGGATCACTTCGCCCGGACGGGCGCGTGCCAGCGGCGACTCGCCGGTAAAGTGCCGTATGGCATCCCCCAGCGAGGCGGGGGCAAAGACCTGGGCAGCGCCGACCCAGGCGGCCTCGGCCCCGCAGGCGCGCGGGCAGATCAGCGCCGCGCCGACCTCGGCTGCGGCCATGGCGGCGGGAAGCGCGCCCGCGACCGGGATCAGCGCCCCGTCCAGCGCCATCTCGCCCAGCGACACGCTGCCGGCCAGGTCCTCGGGCGGGATTACCCCCAGCGCCGCCAGCAGTGACAGCGCGATGGGCAGGTCGAAATGCGAACCCTCCTTTGGCATGTCGGCGGGTGAAAGATTGACGGTGATGCGCCGCGGCGGCAAGGCGATGGACAGGGACGAGAGTGCCGCGCGCACCCTCTCTCTCGCCTCGCTGACGGCCTTGTCGGGCAGGCCCACCACCTGAAACGACGGCAACCCGGGCGACAGCACGCATTGCGCCTCGACGATGCGGGCGTCGATCCCGTCGAAGGCCACCGTTCGTGCCCGTGCCAGCATTGCCGTTCCCTTCCACACCCGTGCACAGCTTGGGACGAGCATGGTTAGGAATTGGTTAACGCAAGGGGATCCCCGTTGTGCGAATCGTCGTTCGAGCGCAGGATTCGGGGTGACTGGCCGCGCAATCGGTGACGGAGCCGCCATGACAGCGCATATCCCGCCCCGGCAAGACCCCCTGCGACTGCGCTCTGCCCGCGCACGGGCCGTGCTGGTGCCGCTGGCCTACCCGCTGGGTACCAGCGCCGCCATCGTGCGCGCCGCGCCTCTGGTGCTCTTGGATGTGGAAACCGATCAGGGACTGACCGGGCGCGCCTATGTCTTTGGCTATACGGCGGCCGGTGCGCGCGCCGTGGCTGACACGATCCACGAGGCGTTCGGGCTGGTCGCCGGGCAGACATGCGACCCGCCTGCCCTGGCCGGGCTGCTGGCCCGCCGGTATGCGCTTCTGGGGGTGACAGGCGTCGTCAGGATGGCATTGTCGGCGCTCGACATCGCGTTCTGGGATGCGCTGGCCATCGCAGCGGGGCGACCGCTCGCCGAGGTTCTGGGCTGCTTGCGGCGCGACGTCCCGGCCTATGACAGCCGGGGGCTGGGGCTGAAACCGCCCGATGCCCTGGCGGCCGAGGCCCAGTCCCTGGCGCAGGCCGGGCTGGGGGCCGTCAAGCTGCGGTTGGGACATGACACATTGTCCCAGGATCTGGCGGCCTTGAACGCCGTGCGCCGGGTCCTGCCCGACGAGACCGCGTTGATGGTCGACTACAATCAGGCCCTGTTGCCCGCCGAGGCACTGTCCCGCGGGCTGGCCCTGCAATCCGAGGGCGTGGTCTGGCTGGAAGAGCCGATCCGCCACGATGATTACCGGGCCTGCGCAAGGATCGCGGCCCGGCTGGATCTGCCGGTGCAGATCGGCGAGAATTTCAACGGCCCGGCGGCGCTGCGCGAGGCGCTGGCGCAGGAGGCCTGCGACCTCGTGATGCCGGATGTCGCGCGGATCGGGGGGGTGACGGGCTGGATGCAGGCAGCGGGGCTGGCGGCGACCTCTGGGGTGCCGGTGTCGTCGCATCTGATGCCCGAGATAAGCCTGCATCTTCTGGCGGCCACCCCGACCGGGCAGTGGCTGGAATGGGTCGACTGGGCCCAGGACCTGCTGGAGGAACCGATGAGGCTGCACCAGGGCCGTGCGGTGCTGCCTGACCGGCCGGGGCTGGGGCTGGTGTGGGACGAAGCGCGGATCGCAAGGCTTCAGGCGCTGTGAGGGCGCAAAGAGATCGGGCGGGCCCAGGAGCCCGCCCGTGGTCCGGGTCTGTAGGGTGGGGTTGAACCCCACCCTACGTGCCTTCTTACTTCAGGA
>ERZ761607.4108-NODE-4108-length-13210-cov-4.700646_pt1 | contig 13210 bp, 6 predicted proteins | sample MGYA00511164_ERZ761607 | MGnify/ENA primary metagenome ERZ761607 (study PRJEB28899, sample SAMN02445080) | bioreactor sludge metagenome | biome: EBPR sludge | place: Australia: Brisbane, Thorneside Wastewater Treatment Plant | collected 2011-06-22 ...
CGCGCTGCAGCTGAAAGCCGTGGCCAGCGGCTTCAACGTGCTGACCGGAGCCGACATGCGTCACGCCCTCGGCTGGTTCGGCGACGGCACGCTGCACGTCGCGCTGGCGCTGGCCGCCTTCACGATCGCCTTCGGCACGCGGCACCTCGACACCACCGAACGCCACGAGGGCATGGTCGCGGCGATCGCCGCGGAGTCGGTGGTCAAGCTGCTGGCCTTCCTGGCCGTGGGCGTCTTCGTGACCTGGACGCTGTTCGACGGCCCGACGGCGCTGTTCGAGCGCGCCCGCGCGGTGCCCGAGATCGAGCGGCTGCTGCGCATCGACCCCGACTTCGCCGGCGAGCAGTGGTTCGCGCTGCTGCTGCTGGCGATGCTGTCGGTCTTCCTGCTGCCCCGGCAGTTCCAGGTGATGGTCGTCGAGAACGTCGACGAGGGCCACGTCAGGCGCGCGGCGTGGGCCTTCCCGGCCTACCTGCTGGTGATCAACCTGTTCGTGCTGCCGATCGCACTCGGCGGGCTGCTGCACTTCGGCGTCGGCCAGGCCGATCCGGAGGTCTTCGTGCTGTCGCTGCCGCTGGCCGCGGGTGCCGAGTGGCTCGCGCTGGTGGCCTTCGTCGGCGGCTTGTCGGCAGCCACCGGCATGGTCATCGTCGAGGCCATCGCGGTGTCGACGATGGTCTCCAACGATCTCGTGCTGCCACTGCTGCTGCGCCGCGAGCGGGATGCGCCGGCTCGCGACTACACGCGCACGCTGCTGGCGATCCGCCGCGCGGTGATCGCCGTGCTGCTGCTGCTGGGCTACGTCTACTACCGCGTCGCGGGCGAGGCCTATGCGCTGGTCAGCATCGGGCTGATCAGCTTCGCGGCGGTCGCGCAGTTCGCGCCCGCGCTGCTGGGCGGCATCTACTGGAAGGGCGGGACGCGCAACGGCGCGCTGGCCGGGCTTGCCGCGGGTGCGCTGCTGTGGACCTGGACGCTGATGCTGCCGTCGATCGCCAAGTCGGGATGGCTGCCGACGGACTTCGTCGTCCACGGGCCCGCCGGCATCGGCTGGCTGCGGCCCGAGCAGCTGTTCGGGCTGAGCGGCCTGGACCCGTTGACGCATGCGCTGTTCTGGAGCCTGCTGGCCAATGCCGGCCTCTACGTCGCCGTCTCGCTGTGGCGCGCCCCGGGTGCACGCGAAGCCAGCCAGGCGCTGCTGTTCGTCGACATCTTCGAGCGCGACGTCACCGCGCGCGTCTTCTGGCGCGGCACCGCGCAAGTGGCCGACCTGCAGGCGCTGGTCGGGCGGTTCCTCGGCGCCGAGCGCGCACGCGCGGTGTTCCAGCGCCACGCGATGGCACAGGGCCTGCGCGAGATCGCGGCGCTCCCGGCCGATGCGCGGCTCGTGCAGTTCGCCGAGACGCAGCTGGCCGGGGCGATCGGCAGCGCGTCGGCGCGCGTGATGGTCGCCTCGGTGGTGCAGGAGGAGAAGCTGGAGCTCGACGACGTGATGCGCATCGTCGAGGAGGCCAGCGAGCTGCGCCACGTCAACGAGCAGCTGAAGGGCCTGGACCGGCTGAAGGACGACTTCATGTCGTCGGTGACGCACGAGCTGCGCACGCCGCTGACCTCGATCCGCGCCCTGGCCGAGCTGATGCGCGACGATCCACAGATGGACGCCGGGCAACGGCAGCAGTTCCTCGGCCTCGTGGTCGCCGAGACCGAACGCCTGAGCCGCCTGGTCAACCAGGTGCTCGACATGGCGAAGATCGAGTCGGGCCACGCCGAGTGGCGCCATTCGGACGTCGACCTGCGCGAGCTGCTGCAGCAGGCGGTGACGACGACCGCCGAGCTGTTCCGCGAACGCGGCGCGCTCGTCGAGCTGAGCCTGCCCGCTGCGCTGCCGACGATCCACGCCGACGCCGACCGCCTGACGCAGGTCGTGCTGAACCTGCTGTCCAATGCCGCGAAATTCGTGCCGCGGGGGACGGGACGTGTCGACCTGCGCCTGCGCGCCGAGCCCGACGGCGCGGTCGTCGAGGTGCAGGACAACGGCCCGGGCGTGCCCGCTGCCCAGCAGCAGCTGGTCTTCGAGAAGTTCCGCCAGGGCGGCGGCGCGGCGAACCGACCGCAGGGCACGGGGCTGGGCCTGCCGATCAGCCGTCAGATCGTCGAACATTTCGGCGGGCGCATGTGGCTGCGCTCGACGCCGGGCCAGGGCGCCTGCTTCGGCTTCGTCCTGCCGTGGACCGGACCGTCGCGCGCCGGCGTGCAGACTGCGGCCGGCGACACGCATTCCGAGGAGACACCCCGATGAGCAAGAGAGTCCTGATCGCCGATGACGAGCCGAACATCCTGATCTCGCTGGAGTACCTGATCCGCCGCGAGGGCTGGCAGGTCGGCGTCGCGCGCGACGGCATCGAGGCGCTGGCGGCGATCCGCGAACAGCGTCCCGACCTCGTGCTGCTGGACGTGATGATGCCGGGCAAGACCGGGTTCGAGGTCTGCGCCGCGGTGCGCGCCGACGAGGCGCTGGCTCCCGTGAAGATCCTGATGCTGACTGCCAAGGGTCGCGACACCGACCTCGCGCAAGGCCTGGGCGTCGGGGCCGATGCCTACATGACCAAGCCGTTCTCGACGAAGGAGCTCGCGGCGAAGGTGCGCGAGCTGCTTGCATGACGCCGGCCGGGCGCGCCGCACTGGTCGCCGCCGGGGCGCCGGGGCTGATCCTCGCGCTCGCGCTGGCCGGCGCAGGCGGGTTGCTGCTGGCCACGGCCGAGCCAGCCGAGCGTGCGTCGCTGCTCGCGCTGGTCGAGCCGCGCCTGGCGCTGGTCGCGATGCTGTGGTTCCTGCTCGCCGTCGGGCTCGGCGCGCTCTCCAGGCGCCTGTGGGAGCGCCACGCCGCGGCGCCGCTGCGCCTGGCCGAGGAACTGAGCCTGCGGCTGCACGACGACGTCGCGCAGCCGCTCGAGACTGAGGGCGGCAGCGGCAGCCAGGCGCTGGCGCGCGCCGCCAACGAGTTGCTCGGGCAGCGACGTGCCCTGCGCGCAGACATCGACGAGCGCGTGCGCGAGGCCAGCCGCGACGTCGAGCGGGAACGCAGCCGGCTCGCCGCGCTGATGGCCGAGCTGACGCAGAGCGTCGTCGTCTGCAACCTCGACGGCCGCGTGCTGCTGTTCAATGCCCGCGCTCGGCTGCAGTTCCGCGCGCTCGCCGCCGCCCCGGCGGTCGGCGGCGCCGAGGCCCTCGCGCTGGGCCGCTCGATCTACGCGGTCTTCGACCGGCAGCTCGTCGCGCACGCGCTGGAGAGCGTGCAGCAGCGGCTGCAGCGCGGTGCGGCGAACCCGACGGCCCAGTTCGTCACCGGCACGCCCGGCGGCCAGCTGCTGCGCGTGCAGCTCACACCGGTCCGCGCCGTCGACGGCGAGGACCATCCGCTGTCGGGCTTCGTGCTGATGCTGGACAACATCACCCGCGACTTCGCCGACGAATCCGGGCGTGACCGCCTGCTGCACACGCTGACCGAGAGCAGCCGGGCGTCGCTGGGCAACCTGCAGGTCGCCGTCGAGCTGCTGGAGGACCCGCAGCTCGACGCCGCGACGCGCGAGCGTTTCCAGGCCGTCGTTCGCGACGAGACCGCGGCGATGGCGCGCCGCATCACCGAGCTGGCCAACCACACGACGCAGACGGTCAAGACGCGCTGGCCGCTGGAGGACATGCTCGGCGCCGACCTCGTCGCCGCGGCGCTGCGCCGCATAGCGACGAGCGTCGGTTGCCGCAGCGGCACCGACGAGGTCGATGCCTCTCTGTGGCTGAAGGTCGACAGCTTCTCGCTGATCCAGGCGCTGGCCTACCTGGCCGGGCGGCTCGTCGACGAGTACGGCATCAAGCTCGTGCAGTTGCGCCTGCAGCCGGCCGGCAGCCGCGCGCAGCTGGACCTGATCTGGATCGGCCAGGCGATGAGCACCGAGACCGTCACCGGCTGGGAGACCGACCCGATCCGCGTCGGAGCCGAGACCAGCGCGCTGACCGTGCGCGACGTCGTCGAGCGCCATGGCGGCGGCTTCTGGTTCGAGCGCGAGCGCGTGCGCCAGGCCGCGTTCTTCCGCTTCCTGCTGCCGCTGGCCGCGGAGGCGCCCGAGCAGCTCGACGCGCACCTGGTGGTCCACAGCGAGAGCCGGCCGGAGTTCTACGACTTCGACCTGTTCCGCGCCGGCGACAGCCATGCCCGAGACCTGGCCGAGCGCCGGCTCGCCGAGCTGAGCTACACGGTCTTCGACACCGAGACGACGGGGCTGGAGCCGTCGGCCGGCGACGAGATCATCCAGATCGGCGCGACGCGCATCGTCGCGTCGAAGCTGAGGCGGCAGGACTGCTTCGAGCAGCTGGTGGATCCGCAGCGGCCGATTCCCGCCGCCGGCATCGCAATCCACGGCATCGAACCGGCCATGGTGCAGGGCCAGCCGACGATCGCGACCGTGCTGCCGGCCTTCCACGGCTTCGCGCAGGACACGGTGCTGGTCGCGCACAACGCCGCCTTCGACATGCGCTTCCTGCAGCTGAAGGAGCAGGCCACCGGCGTGCGCTTCACGCAGCCGGTGCTCGACACGCTGCTGCTCAGCGCCGTGGTGCATCCGCAGCAGGAGTCTCACAGCCTGGAGGCGATCGCCGAGCGGCTGGGCGTCCCCACCCTCGGTCGCCACACGGCGCTCGGCGACGCGATGGTGACCGCCGAGGTCTTCCTGAAGATGGTGCCGCTGCTGCAGGCCCGGGGCATCGAGACGCTGGGCCAGGCGCTGGAGGCGTCGCGGCGGTCGCGGTTCGCGAAGGTGAGCTACTGAGCGTCGACCTCAGGGCGCTTAGCCGCTTGCGTTGTTCGTTAGCGCCCTTCGCTCGACGACCTCCCCGGGATCGGACCGACGGGGCGAACGGCCCGCTGACGCTCTCCTTCATCAGCCGGCGGCCGCGGGCCACCGCCCTCTCGGCGCGCCTCGTCTCGCCGACCCCTGCGCAGGCATCGGCCTGCCACGCTCCGGGCGGACATCGTCCGTGGCGCCTCGGATGCCCTGCGGGCGACCGACCCGAGATGCGAGGTGGCACCAGGACGCCATCGCCAGCTGTATGCCCGTCCAGTATAGTGGACGGCAGACCACGCGCCCGCACCCGCCGATGCTCGACACCCCCCTGCCCCCGCGCGCCGCGCCCCGTGCCGCGGACCTGTTCGTGTCGCTCAGCGACGAGCAGCGTGCGGCCGTCTTCGACGGGCGCGAGGACGGGGCGCGCGGACGGGCGCCGCCGCTGCTGGTGATCGCCGGTGCCGGCTCGGGCAAGACGCTGACGCTGAGTTCGCGCGTCGCGCGGCTCGTGCTCGACGGCGCCGACCCGCAGCGCATCCTGCTGCTGAGCTTTTCGCGCCGTGCCGCGCAGGAGCTGCAGCGCCGCGTCGGCCTCGTGCTGCACCGCGCGCTCGGGCTGCGTTCCACCCAGCCGGCGCCGCAGCTGCCGTGGGCCGGCACCTTCCACGGCGTGGCGGCGCACCTGCTGCGCGACCTTGCGCCGCGCATCGGGCTGGCGCCCGGCTTCACGATCGCCGACCGGGGCGACAGCGAGGACCTGATCGGCTGGGTCCGCCACGAGCTGGGCTTCGGCCAGGCCCACAAGCGCTTTCCGCTGAAGGGCACCTGCCTGGCCATCCACTCGCGCGCCGTCAACAGCCGCTGCCCGCTGGCCGAGGTGCTGGTGCAGCACTTCCCGTGGTGCAGCGGCTGGGAGGCCGAGCTGAAGCTGCTGTTCCGTGCCTATGCCGCCGAGAAGCAGCGCCAGCAGGTCCTCGACTACGACGACCTGCTGCTCGCCTGGTGGCAGCTGCTGCAGGATCCCGCAATGGCGGCCGAACTCGGCAGGCGCTTCGAGCACGTGCTGGTCGACGAGTACCAGGACACCAACCGCCTGCAGGCGGCGATCGTGCTCGGCCTGAAGCCGGCCGGCCACGGCCTCACCGTCGTCGGCGACGACGCCCAGGCGATCTACGGCTTTCGCGCCGCGGAGCTGCGCAACATCCTCGACTTCCCTCGCGCGTTCGAGCCCCCGGCGCGGGTGCTGACGCTGCAGCGCAACTTCCGTTCGACCGACGCGATCCTGCAGGCGTGCAACGCGGTCATCGCGCAGGCCGGCGAGCGCTACGCGAAGAACCTGTGGAGCGACCGGCGCGACGGCCTGCGCCCGCAGCTCGTCACGCTGGCCGACGAGGCGGACCAGGCGCGCTGGGTCGCCGGGCAGGTCCTCGAGCAGCGCGAGGCGGGCATCGCGCTGCGGCGCCAGGCCGTGCTGTTCCGCACCAGCCACCACAGCGCGGCGCTCGAGCTCGAGCTGATGCGCCGCGACATCCCGTACCTGAAGTTCGGCGGCCTGAAGTTCCTCGAGGCCGCGCACGTCAAGGACCTGCTGTCGCTGCTGCGCTGGCAGCAGAACCCGCGGCACCGGCTGGCCGGCTTCCGCGTCGTGCAGCTCGTGCCGGGGATCGGCGCGGCCAGCGCGCGCCGTCTGCTCGAAGCGATCGAGACCTCGGCCGACGCGCAGGCCGCGATCGCCGGCTTCAGGCCGCCAGCGGCCGCTGCCGGGCCCTGGGACGCGCTGCTGAGCTGCCTGCACGCGATGCAGCAGGCCGAGGGCGCCTGGCCGGCGGCGCTGGAGCCGGCGCTGGGCTGGTACGCCCCGCAACTCGAGCGGCTGCACGGGGACGCCGCGGTGCGCCGCGGGGATCTCGAGCAGCTGCAGCGCCTCGCGGCGGGCTACGGCTCGCGCGAGGCCTTCCTCGCCGAGCTGACGCTGGACCCGCCCGAGGCCACCGGCGACGAGGCGCAGGCACCGCACCGCGACGACGACTACCTGATCCTGTCGACGATCCACTCGGCCAAGGGTCAGGAGTGGTCGGCGGTCTACGTGCTCAACGTCGTCGACGGCTGCATCCCGTCGGACCTGGCCACCGGCGACGCGGTGCAGATCGACGAGGAGCGCCGTCTGCTCTACGTCGCGATGACACGCGCGCAGCACCGGCTGCAGCTGCTCGCGCCGCAACGCTTCCACGTGACGCAGCAGCCGGCGGCCGGTGACCGGCACCTGTACGCGCCCCTGTCGCGCTTCGTGACGCCGCAGGTGGCCGCGCTGCTCGAGCGCGTCGCGTCGCCCGGCTGCTCGCCTGGGCCTGCCCCCGGCGGCAGCGGCGTCGACCCGCCCCACGGCGCGGCCGCGGCGATCGACGTCGGCGCCCGGCTGCGGTCACTGTGGGACTGAGCCCGGACACAGGCCCGTCCACTGCGGACGGGCCTGTGCCTGGCTCAGGGCGGAGCGCGTCTCGCGCGCGACGCCAGCCCGGACACAGGCCCGTCCACTGCGGACGGGCCTGTGCCTGGCTCAGGGCGAAGCGCGTCACGCCAGCCGGCGACCGCAGCGTTACCAGCTGCCGCGCAGCGCCACGCGCCAGGTGCGCGGCGGCTCGACCTGCGTGAACAGCGGTGACTCGTCGGCCAGGCGCAGGTTGCCCAGGTTGTTCACGCCCGCCGACAGCTCGAGCCCGTGCGGCAGCGCGACCGCGGCATGCGCGCCGAACAGCGCCAGGTCCGGCACGCGCACCGGCGGCGCGCCTGCCGTCGCGGCCGGCAGCACCTGGTTGCCGGCGAACTCGGCATTCACGCCGGCGCGCCAGCGGCCCTGCCGCCAGTCCAGGCGCAGCGTCGCGGCGTGCCGGGGCCGCCGCTCCAGCCGCTGGCCCGTGCCGCTGGCGGCGTCCAGGTAGGCGTAGGACAGCGTCGCGGCGAATCCCGCGCCCAGCGGCCGCGCGACCGAGGCCTCCAGCCCGCGCAGCGTCGCGCGCAGCAGGTTCTCGTAGGTGTAGGTGCCGGTCCCGGGCACCACGCCGGGGCTGACCAGCCGGACCTCGATCAGGTCGCGCACGCGCTGCTCGTAGGCGACGAGCTGCAGCTGCGTCGCGCCGCGGCTGAAGCCCACGCCGAGCTCGACGCTGTCACTGCGCTCGGGGGTCAGCGACGGATTGCCGAGCACGAGGTTCGGTCCTTCGGCGCGCCCGCCCGGCACGATCTGCTTCAGGTTCGGTGCCTTGAAGCCGTGGCTGTAGCCGCCCTTGACCGTCACCCCGCTCCACACCTGCCACACCGCGTACAGCCGCGGACTCCAGTGCGCGCCGTACAGCGCGTGGCGATCGTGCCGCAGGCCGGCGGTCAGCGCCAGCGCGGGCAGCGCGCGCCACTCGTCCTGGACGTACAGGGACCGGTGCCGCGCGATCGAGCGGCCGCCCGGCAGCCCGGGATCGGCCAGCGACTCGTTGCGCAGCTCGAAGCCGGCGGTGAGCGCGTGCGGCGACGCGCCGGCCGCGCCCAGGCCGGCGCGCGCCTGGCCCTCGATCACCTGGTCCTCGATGCGCTGGGGGGGATTGACCGCCACACCGCCGGTGCGCCGGTTCTCGACCTCGAGGGTGCCGTGGTAGGCCCGCAGCTGCGTGGCCACCCGCGTCTGCAGGCCGCGCACGGCCCACTCGGACTCCCAGCCCAGCGAGACGAAGCGGCGCTCGATGTCGTTGAGCGTCAGGTGGTAGCGCCGGCGGCCGCTGCGTTCGCGCGCGTCGGCGTCGCGCAGGTCGCGGCTGCCGCGCAGGTCCAGGTCGAGGCGATCGGCGCCCTGGCCGCGCCAGCCCAGCCAGAGCCAGCCCTCCTCCTTGTCGCGGCCCTCGAGTTCGTCGATGCGCGGATCGGCCGTCGAGGCGAGCGGCTGCACGCTCGTCTTCGCGATGCCGGCCTTCATCGCCAGGCCACCGGCCAGCGGACCGTCGACGCGCAAGGTCGCCCGCTCGCCATCGCCGCCGCGGCCGCCCTGCGCCCGCGAACCCTCGAGCAGCGCGCCGTAGCGCCAGGTTTCGCCCGCCTGGCGGGTCACGACGTTGACGACGCCGCCGAGCGCCTCGCTACCGTAGAGCACCGACAGCGGACCGCGGACGATCTCGATGCGCTCGATGTCCTCGACGGCGATCCAGTCGTACTGGAAGTCGCTGTGCCCGATGACGCCGTCGCTGGCCCCGATGCGCCGTCCGTCGACCAGGAACAGCGTGTGCTTGGACTCCAGGCCGCGCAGGCTCAGCACCTTGCGCCCGCCGATCGAACGGCCCTGCAGCGTGACGCCGGTCTCGCCGCGCACGGCCTCGACGAGGTTGTCGGCGCCGCGGTTGCGGATGTCGGCCTGGTGCACCACGGACATCGAGGCCGGCGCCTGCGCCAGCGCGATGGCCCAGCGTGACGCGGTCACCACGACGGTCTGCTGCAGGTCGGGCTGCGCGGCGGCCGCCGTGCCGGCGAGCAGCAGCATCGTGGCGGCGAGCCTGCGCCTGCGACGTCGGACCGCGTCGGCCGGCACCCGGCGTGGCCGGCGCGGGGCAGCGGGCAGCGGAGATGAGTCGGGCGGCGGCTGGCACATCGTGGGCTCCGGGCGAGGACGGGTTCGGATCGCGTGGCGTTCGAGCAGGATCGCGGCGACCCGGGGCCGCGGCCTTGATCTGCTTCCGGCCGAGCGCTCGCCATGCGCCGAACTGCAGCAGCCTTGACGTCCGTCAAGCCGCCGCGACACGAGGCCGCGCCTCGAGCCCTCAGCCGGTCCGGCCCTCGTAGGCCGCCAGGCGCCTGACATCGCGGATGTGGATGTCGCGCTTGTCGACCTCGATCAACCCGGCGTCCTCGAGTTCGCGCAGGACGCGGGAGAAGTACTCCGGTGTCAGCGACAGTCGCGAGGCGACCGTGGCCTTGCTGACCGGCAGCGAGACGGTCAGCGGCTTGCTGTCCTCGCCCTCCGCGCCCTGCTGGTCGCGCAGCAGGTAGCCGATCACCCGCTGCACACCGTTCTGCAGCGCGTAGGCCTGCACGTCCTGCACCAGCCCGTGCAGCCGCCGCGACAGGCCGGCGAGCATGCGCAGCGCGAAGCGGTAGTCACGCTGCAATTCGTCCATCACCGCGTCGCGGCGCACCGACAGCACCAGCGAATCGACCAGAGCCTGCGCGTTGACCATGCAAGGCTTGCCGAGGAAGACCAGCGCCTCGGCGAAGCTGCCGCCCGGTCCGATCAGCTCGATGACCTTCTCCTGCCCCGACGGGGAGAGCACGAACAGCTTGACCTGGCCGGAGACCACCACGTGGAACGAGTCGCAGGCCTCGCCCATGCGCAGCACGTGCTGGCCGCGCTCGTAGCGTGTCAGGCGGCAGCCCTGCGCGAGCCGTTCGCGCTCCTCGGGCCCGATGTCGCTGAACAGCGGCAGCACGGCGAGGAAGCGCGGGATGTCGAAACGTTGCAGGTCGGTCACGGCGCGCCTCCGGCGGGGGTGGATAACCAAGCGAATCACGCGGATTCTGGGCAGCGCCGGTGCGCCCGGTCTGACGCGGCGCAAACGCCGCCCACAAAGCCCTCGGGACCGACCCTGACCTCCCCCCACCGCAGACCCGACGCGGCTGCCCGCGGGTCGTCGGGCCTGCCGGCATCAGCGGCCTCGCGGTGACCCCGGACGACCCGATGGCGGAGTTCGGCACAATGCCGCGAGCCGCACGATGGACACCTCGCTCGTCGACTTCGCCCCCACTGCCCGCCTGGCCCTGCTGGCGCTGCTCATCGCGCTGCTGCCGCTGTCCTATGTCTGGCTGCGCCAGCGCGGCGCGTCCAGGCGCGCCCGCCTGGCGGCGCTGACCACGCTGGCCCTGTTCCTGACCTTCGACCTGATCGTCTTCGGCTCGTTCACGCGGCTGACCGACTCCGGCCTGGGCTGCCCGGACTGGCCGGGCTGCTACGGCAAGGCCAGCCCGATCGGCGCCAAGAGCGACATCCACGCGGCCGAGCAGGCCATGCCCACCGGCCCGGTCACCTGGAGCAAGGCGTGGATCGAGATGATCCACCGCTACCTGGCGATGACGGTGGGCGTGCTGATCCTCGTGATGGCCCTGGTCAGCTGGCTCGAGCGCCGGCAGCTGCCGCACTCGCCCTGGTGGCCGACGCTGACGCTGGTGTGGGTCATCGTGCAGGGCCTGTTCGGCAAGTACACGGTGACGCTGAAGCTGTACCCGGCGATCGTCACGCTGCACCTGCTGGGCGGGCTGCTGCTGCTCGCGCTGCTGGCGATCCAGCACGAGGCCTACCGGGACCGCCCGCTCGTGCTAGCCCCGCGGCTGCGGCGGCTGGCCGCCGTGGCGCTGGCCGTGCTGACGGTGCAGATCACGCTGGGCGGCTGGGTCAGCACGAACTACGCCGTGCTCGCCTGCTCGGACTTCCCGTTGTGCAACGGCCGCTGGGTGCCGCCGATGGACTTCGCGCGCGGCTTCACGATCCTGCGCGAACTCGGCGAGGACGCCCGCGGCGGCCTGCTGCCCTTCGACGCGCTGGTCGCGATCCACTGGGTGCACCGCTGGTTCGCGGTGCTCGCCGGCGGCATGTTGCTGTGGGCCGGCGCCGCGCTGCTGCGCAGCGGTGGGGCGGCCGCCCGCGGCTTCGGCCTGACGCTCGTCGCACTGACGCTGGCGCAGGTGGCCAGCGGCCTGACCAACGTGGTGCTCGACTGGCCGCTGGCCGCCGCGCTGGCCCATGCGGCCGGTGCCGCCGGCCTGGTGCTGGCGCTGACGCTGCTGCTGGCGCGTTCGTCGCCCCGGCTGGCCGGCGGGGCCGCGGCCACCGTCACGTCGGCGCCGCGGGGGTAGCCGGTTCGCCGACCTGCCGGGTCGGCGTGAAGGCGTCCGAGAAGCAGAACGGCTCGGACAAGCCGTGCCGGATGAAGTCGGGCACCGCAGCCTGCACCATCTGCACCGACCCGCAGGCGTAGACCTCGTGCCCGCGCAGGTCGGGGTGGTCCTGCAGCATCGCCTGGTGGACGAGGCCGCGGCGCCCGGTCCACCGCGGGTCGTCGTCGGCCTGCGACAGCACGGGCACGAAGCGGAAGTTCGGGTGCTCGCGCTGCCACCGGCCGACGAGGTCCAGCAAGTACAGGTCCTGCGCGCGGCGAACGCCCCAGTACAGCGTCATCGGCCGCGAGATGCCGCGGCGGAAGGCATCCTCGAGGATGCTCTTGATCGGCGCGAAACCGGTCGCGCCGGCGACGAAGAGGATCGGGCGTGCGCTGTCGTGCAGCGTGAAGCGCCCCAGCGGCGCCTCGAACTCGAGCACGTCGCCGACCTTCAGGCCTTCGAAGACGTGCGTCGTGAAGCGGCCGCCCGGGATCAGGCGCACGTGCAGCTCGATGCGATCCGGTCCGGTCTGGAACGGCGCGTTCGGGTCGGGCGGCGCGTTGGCGAACGAGAACGCCCGCTTCGCGCCGTCGTCGAGGATGATGTTCAGGTACTGGCCGGCGACGAACGCCAGCCGCTGGCCCTCGGGCAGCGTGACGAACAGGCGCATCAGGTCGCTCGACAGGCGCTCCATCGAGCTGACCTCGCCGCGCAGCCGGCGGGGCTTTCCGGCGTCGTCGGCCTGCAACGAGGACACGCCCTCGACCTCGAGTTCGACGTCCTCCAGCGGCACGGCGCAGCACATCAGGGCCTGGCCGCGCGCGCGCATCGCCGGCGTCAGCGCGGCCTCCTGCGCCGGACCCGGGTCGAACCGGCCGTTCAGCACCGTGCACGCGCACAGTCCGCAGCCGCCGGCGCGGCAGTCGTAAGGCAGCGCGAGCCCGGCGCGCAAGCCCGCCTCGAGCAAGGTCTCGCCGGCCCGGGCGCTGACGCGGGCCGGACCGGGGTGCAGGGTCAACTGCAGCGCCTGCCGCCCGGCACGCCTGGGCGGCAGCCAGGGCATGGCCAGCAACAGCAGGGTCGCGCCGATCACCAGCGCCCAGACCCAAGCCAGAGGCCAGGCGTAGAGCAGCGGCAGGATCGCCAGCAGGAACCAGTCCAGCGACAGCGTCTGCGGCGCCCGCGACAGGTCGGCCGGGCCCTGGCTGGCCACCGGCGCCAGCAGCGCGAGCACGAGCAGCATCGCCAGCAGCGCAAGGATGATCGGCCGCGGCGGATTCGTCGTCGCCTTGGGCACGCGCTGCACGTGCACCCACATCAGCAGCAAGGTGACCAGCGGCACGCCGATGTGGATGAACACCAGCAGCGAGAACAGCCGGTTGCTGACGTGCTCGTTGCCGATGAAGTTGCGGATCAGCGTGCCGCCGAAGCCGGGCAGCCAGTCCAGCCACTCGAAGCTGGCCTGG
>ERZ761607.4115-NODE-4115-length-13196-cov-4.790275_pt1 | contig 13196 bp, 13 predicted proteins | sample MGYA00511164_ERZ761607 | MGnify/ENA primary metagenome ERZ761607 (study PRJEB28899, sample SAMN02445080) | bioreactor sludge metagenome | biome: EBPR sludge | place: Australia: Brisbane, Thorneside Wastewater Treatment Plant | collected 2011-06-22 ...
GCAGGCCGGTCAGGTGGTCGTACATCGCCGCCTTGTGCAGGCGCGACTCGCCGGCCCGCAGGTCGGCCTGCATTTCGCCCAGACGCTGGCGCAGGCCGTCCAGCTCGCGCGACAGCGGTGCAAAGTCGGCGCCCGGGCCGCGGCCCAGGGCCGCCACGGGCCGGCCTTCGGCCAGGGCATGGGCCTGCTCGGCCAGGCGCTCCAGCGGCCAGGTCAAGCGCCGGGTCAGCACCCACAGCGTCAGCGCGGCCGTGGCCACGCCCTGCACCGCCACCATCAGCAGCACGGCGGCGCGGTGGCGTTCGAGGGCGTTGCCCAGCGCGTTGCCGACCAACAGCTCGGCCGCCAGCCACAGCGCGGCCGGCACCAGCAGCCCGGCCACGATCGCCAGCATCACGGCGGCGCGCAGGCTGGGCGGGTGGGCGAGTGGTGGCTTCATGGCGTGGGCGCTCGTCGGCCCGCGCCGCGGCAGGCCCTGGTCGGCTTTCGGCCGCGCGGGCGCCGGCTTGAGCGCCGGCCGGGTTAGCCTCGGCGCATGAACGTGCTGTTGTGTGGTGATTTCGACGCCGCCGAGCAGGCGGCCTGGCAGCAGGCGCTGGCGGCCGCGATGCCCGAGGCGCGGTGGTGGACCCTGGCCGAGGCGCGCGCGCTGCCGGCCGAGGTGCAGGCCGCCGTGGTGGCCAACCCGCCGCCGGGCAGCCTGCAGGGCCTGCCCGCGCTGCGCCTGATCCAGAGCCTGTGGGCCGGTGTCGACCGCCTGCTGGCCGATGCCACGCTGCCCGCGGGCGTGCCGCTGGCGCGCATGGTCGACCCGGCGATGAATGCCGCCATGGCCGAGACGGCGCTGTGGGCCACGCTGGCGCTGCAGCGCGACTTCTTCGCCTACGCCCGCCAGCAGCGTCAGGGCCGCTGGCAGCAACATGCACAGCGCCGTGCCGACGAATGGCCGGTGCTGGTGCTGGGCCAGGGCGAGATGGGCCGCGCGGTGGCACGGGCACTCGTGGGGATGGGTTTTCCGGTCAGCGGCTGGTCACGCACCGCAGGGCCGGCCGACCCCGGCGTGACGCGCATCGCCGGCGAGGCCGCGCTGTGGCAGGCCCTGCCGCAGGCCCGCGTGCTGATCAACCTGCTGCCGCTGACGGCGCAGACCACGGGCCTGCTGGATGCGCGGCTGTTGGCCGCGCTGCCGCGTGGCGCCGGCGTGGTCAACCTCGCCCGCGGCCGGCACGTGGTCGACGCCGACCTGCTGGCGGCGCTGGACAGCGGCCAGGTGGGCCATGCGGTGCTGGATGTCTTTCACGCCGAGCCACTGCCGCCCGCGCACCCGTTCTGGACGCACGAGCGCGTGACCGTGCTGCCGCACGTGGCGGCGCAGACCGACGCGCGCAGCGCGGCGGCGGTGGCGGTGGCCAACCTGCGGGCGGCGCGCGACGGCGGCTCGCTGCGCCACCTGGTGCAGCGCGAGCGCGGCTATTGAGAAGCTGTGAAGGCGCCGAAGTCGACGGCGCGCAGGATCACGTTGTGCTGCCGCAGCACCTGGCCGTCGGCGGCAGCCTTGCGGCGGTAGGCCAGCCAGCGCGCATCGGCCTCCAGTGCGGCGCGGCGGCGCTCGCGGTCGGCCATGTCGCGGTAGGCCCAGAGGTGCACGACCTGGTTCACGTCGCCCACCTCGGTGGTGTAGTAGCCCAGCGGCGCGCCCAGATGGCTGCTCTGCACGGCCAGGCCCTCGGCCGCATACAGCGCGAGAAAGTCGCGCAGCTTGCCGATCTGGATGGTGTAGGTGCGCTGGTCGACGATCATGATCACGATCCGAGGTAACGCGGCAGCAGCAGCGTGATGGACGGGAAGGCGACGAGCACCGCCAGGCGCAGCACGTCGGCCACGATGAACGGCGTGACGCCACTGAAGAGCGTGCGCATCGGGATGCCGGGCAGCAGCGACCTCAGCACCATCACGTTCAGCCCTACGGGCGGGGTGATGAAGCTGATCTCGGTCACCACGACGACGATGATGCCGAACCAGATGAGGTCGAAGCCCAGGTGCTGCACCAGCGGGTAGAAGACCGGCACCGTCAGCAGCACCATCGACATGCTCTCCAGCACGCAGCCCAGCACGACGTAGACGGCGCAGATCGCCGCCACCACGATCAGCGGGTGCAGGTCGAAGCGCCGCACCGCCTCCTGCAGGTCGCCGGGCAGCGAGGTGAAGTTGATGAAGTTGGCGAACAGCAGCGCCCCGATGAGCACCAGGAACAGCATGCCCGTGGTGCGCACCGACTCGACCAGCACGCTGGACAGCACGCGCCAGGTCAGCCGCCGCCGCAGCCAGGCAAACAGGAAGGCGCCACAGGCGCCGATGCCGGCGGCCTCGGTGGAACTGAAGACACCGCCGTAGATGCCGCCCATGACGATGGCAAACAGCACCAGCACGCCCCAGACCTCGCGCAGCGCGCGCCCACGCTCCGGCCAGGTCATGCGCGGGCCGCGGGGGCCGGCCGCGGGCTGGCGCCAGATCGTCCAGCGCACGGCCAGCAGGTAGAAGGCGACGGCCAGCAGCCCCGGCAGGATGCCGGCGGCGAACATCTTGCCGATGCTCTGCTCGGTGAGGATGGCGTACACCACCATCACCACCGACGGCGGGATCAGAATGCCCAGGGTGCCGCCGGCGGCGATCGACCCGGCGGCCAGACCCTCGCTGTAGCCGAGCTTGCGCATCTCGGGGTAGGCCACCTTGGACATGGTGGCGGCGGTGGCCAGGCTGGAGCCGCAGACGGCGCCGAAGCCGCCGCAGGCCACCACCGTGGACATCGCCAGGCCGCCGCGCCGGTGGCCGAGGAAGGCGTAGGCGGCGGCGAAGAGCTCCTTCGACAGCCTCGACTGCGTGATGAAGTTGCCCATCAGCACGAACAGCGGCACCACCGACAGCAGATACTGGAAGCCGCTCTCGCGCACCACCGAGCCGGCCATCGCGAAGGCCGACGACCAGTCGCGCATCCAGGTCAGGCCGAGCAGGCCCACCAGCGCCATCGCGAAGGCCACCGGCACGCGCAGGAAGATCAGCACGAGCATGGCGGCAAAGCCGATCAGGGACTCAGTCATCGAGGCCCCTGTTCGCCTCGGGCGGCGTGCCGCCGCGCAGCTCGACCACCAGCACGCCCAGCTGCACCAGCGCGTTGACGAACAGCATCGCGCTCATGAAGTACACCACCGGCGCCAGCGGCAGGTTGAGCATCTGCGTCTGGTCGGCATATTCGCGCGCCGATTCGGCCTGGCTCCAGCTCACCGCCGCCAGCAGGGCGCTGATGGCCGCCGCCAGGCCATGGCCGAGCAGCCGCGAGGCCTGCAGGCCGGCGTGCCCGAAGGGCATCGGCATCAGGTCCACGGCGACATGCTCGCGCGCCAGCGTGGCCAGCACGATGCCGCAGAAGATCACGCCCACCATCAGGATCTCGGTCAGCTCGACGGCACCGGTCACCGAGACGTTGAAGACATAGCGGCCCAGCACGTCGGCCAGCGTCAGCAGCGCCAGCGCGACCATGCAGAGTTCGGCCAGCCGGCGCAGGGCCGCGTGCAGCAGCTTGAGGACATGGCTCATGGCAGTGCGCCCGAGGCCGGGTGTCGGCGGCAGGCGCCGACACCCGGCGGCCGGTTACTTGGTGCCTTCCAGTGCCTTGAGCTCGGCGCGGAACTCGGCCAGCACCTTGGGGCCGTCGATGCCCTTGGCCTTGGCGGCGTCGAGCCACTCCTTCTCGAATCCGGCGGTGCGTGCCTTGACGTCGGCCACCAGCTTGGGGCCGGCCTGCTGGAAGACCACGTTCTTGGCCTTCAGCGCGGACAGCGCGGCGGTGTCGGCGTCGCCCCAGGCCTTGCCGCCCAGGCGCGCGATGTGCTCGCCCGACAGCTTCATCAGCGCCTGCTGGTCCTTGGGCGACAGGCGCTCGAAGGCCTTCGGGTTCATGATGATGCCGTGCAGGTCGGCATACAGGCCGCCGGGGAACAGTGTGGCCGACTTGACCGCGCCGTCGAGGCGGAACGAGGCCACCGACTCGGGCGGGAAGAGCACGCCGTCGACGACGCCGGTGCTCATCAGCTCGTAGGACTCGGGGGCCGGCTTGACGACGGCGTTGAACTTCAGCACCTTGGACAGATCGGCCTGGATGCCGCCGCCGATGCGCAGCTTCAGGCCCTCGAAGTCCTCGACCTTCTCCAGCGGCTTGCCCGTGGTGTAGACGCCGCCCGGGCCGTGGCCGTAGATGCCCAGCAGCTTGATGCCGCGGTGCTCGTCGGCCGCGCGCAGGTATTTGTCGTAGATGCGCCAGGAGGCCACCGAGGTCGATTCGGCGGTGTTGCCCGAGAAGGGCAGGATGCCGAACTTCATGAGGTCGAAGCGGCCCGGGTAGTACGAGTGCGAGATGAAGGCCAGGTCGACCACGCCATTGCGCACGGCGTCCAGGTGCCCCACCGGATTGGCCGCCGGCTTGGGCAGGAAGCCGATCTTCACGCGGCCCTCCGTGGCCTGCTCGACCTCCTTGGCCCAGGGCATCATGAAGTTGGCGACCAGGATGTGCGAGTGCGGGATCCAGACCGAGAAGGTCAGCTCCACCGGCTTGGGCGCCTGGGCGTGGGCCGGCGCCGCGGCGATCAGCGCGGCGCCCAGGCAGAGTCCGGCCAGCGAGGATGTCCACTTCGTTTGCATCGGGAGGGTCCTTTCAGGGTTGCAGGGAGGGGGCAAGGGGTTCGAACAGGCTGGCAGGATCCTGCTGCGCGCGCACCAGCAGGGTGTGCAGGTCGCCGTCGTGCTGCATGCCCAGGCGCGTGGCCGTGGCGCAGGACAACGGCGGCCAGCGCGCAAACTGCGCCTGCAGCACGGGGTCGGGGGCATGGCGCACGCGCGCGGCGACGTCGGCGCCCCACTGCCGGCCCAGCGCCGCCACGACCTCGCCGACGCTGGCCCGCAGGGCCGGCAGGTTCCAGGCGCGCCCGCGCGGCAGCGCGGCCGCCGGCAGCGCCGCGGCCTGCAGCAGCAGCGCCACGCAGGCCGGCAGCGACAGCCACCAGACCTGGGCCTCGGCGCCCACGGGGCAGGTGTAGTCGCGGCCCGCCAGCGGCTCGCGCAGCAGGTCGCTGGCAAAGGACGACAGCGCGCCCTGGGCCGCCGCCGGCCGCGCAACGACACTCGGCAGCCGCAGGCTGCGGGCGTCGAGCCAGCCGCGGCGGCTGTAGTCGGCCAGCAGCAACTCGACCATGCGCTTGTGCGTGCCGTAGCTGAGCGTCGGACAGGCTGCGGTGTCGTCGTCGATGGCCGGCGGCAGCGGCACGCCGTAGACGCCGATGGAACTCGTGAAGACGAAGACCGGCGGCGGCCCCCCGCTGGCGCGCAGGTCCTCGCACAGCGCCAGCGTGTGGCCGAGGTTGACGCGCAGCCCGAGCGCGAAGTCCTGCTCGGCCTGGCGGCTGGTGATGCCGGCGAGGTGGAACACGGTGTCGGGCGGCGGCGTCAGCGCCTGCCGGCGCAGCGCGGCATCGCCCAGGCCGCCGGCGAGGTGGCGAATGCCGGCGCCGCTGGGCAGGCCGTCGCAGGCCAGATCCAGCAGGGTCAGCGTGGCGATCTCGCCGCGCGCCAGGCGGCCGGCCAGCGCATGGGCCAGGCCACGGCCGACATGGCCGCCAGCGCCGGTCAGCAGCACCTGCCTCAAGACAGCAGCCCCCGCGCACGCAGCGGCGCGCACCAGCCCAGGCCCGCGGCCGGCAGGCCGCGCGGCTGGTATTCGCAGCCCAGCCAGCCGTCGTAGCCCAGGCCCGGCAGCGCCGCCAGGGCCTCGAGCAGGCCGTCGCGGCCCAGGTCGGGCTCGTGGCGCCCGTCGGCGCCAGCCACCTGCACGTGGCCGATCCAGGGCGCGCAGTCGTGCAGCAGGTCGGCGTCGAGCGCCACGCCCTCGCGCACGCAGTGGTAGCAGTCGAACTGCAGCCGCAGGCGCGGTGACGACAGGGCGCGCAGCACGGGCAGCACCTGCGCCGGCACGCGGTAGTGGTAGCCGGGGTTGTCGGCCAGGTTCAGCGGTTCGAGCAGCAGCACCAGGCCATCGGCCTCGGCCAGCCGCAGGGCCTGCGCCAGGTTGCGCTGCAGCGCATCGGCACAGGCGGCGGGCGGCAGGCCCACGGTGCGGCCGGCCATGACGTGGATGGCCGGGCAGCCGGTGGCCGCCGCGACGGCGCGCGCACGGTCGAAGGCGGCGCGGAAGGCCGCCTCCTGCCCGGGCACGGCGGCCCAGCCCAGCGCCCCCGGTCCCTCGCCGACGGGGGTGTTCAGCAGCACCAGCTGCAGGCCGGCCGCGCGCAGCCGGGCGGCATACCAGTCCGGCGCCTCGTCGTAGGGCTGCAGGATCTCCACCGCGCCGAAGCCATCATCCGCAGCGGCGTCGAAGCGTCCGGCCCAGGGCAGGTGCCGGTAGAGCCAGCTGAGGTTGGCGGCCAGTTGCATGGTCGGCGCGGTGCGGGTGCCGTTCAGGGCTGCGCCTGGCGCAGGAAGGCCTGGCGGCGGTCGGGCAGCACGACGCTGATCAGCGCCGACAGCTCGGCCTCGGCCAGCCCCATCGCGGCGGCCTGGCGCAGCACCTGCTGCACGCTGGCCATCACCGGCATGGGGGCACCGCTCTGCTGGGCCGTGGCCATCACGGTGTCGACGTCCTTGAGCATGGTGGACAGCGCGCCGATGGACTGCGGCTGCGCCTCGATCATGCGCGGCGCGAACACCTGCAGTGGCTTGGAGTCGGCCCAGCCGCCGGCCAGCGCGCCGGCCAGCCGGCGCGCGTCGATGCCGTTGCGCTCGGCAAAGCCCAGGGCTTCGGCGATCGCCGCCACGGTGGTGGCGACGATGGTCTGGTTGCACAGCTTGGTGGCCTGGCCGGCGCCGCTGGGGCCCATGTGCGTCACGTTGCCGGCATAGGCGCGCAGCGCCGGCAGGGCCTGTTCGAGCCGGCCCGCGTCGCCGCCGGCCATGATGGCCAGCGTGCCGGCCTCCACGCCGGGGATGCCGCCGGAGACCGGGGCGTCGATCCAGGCCGCGCCGCTGGCCAGGCGCAGCCGCTCGGCGAGCTGGCGCGTCACCGCCGGCACGATGCTGGAGTGGTCCACCAGCCAGGGCAGCCCGCCGGCCTCGGCCACGCCGTCGGGCCCGAAGACCACGGCCTCGACCGCGTGGGCATCGAACAGGCACATGAGCACGCCGTCGACGCCGGTGGCGGCCTCGCGCGGGCTGGCGGCCAGCGTGGCGCCCAGCGCCACCAGCGGCGCGGCCTTGTCGGCCGAGCGGTTCCACACGCGCACCCGGTGGCCGGCGGCCAGCAGCCGCCGCACCATCGGGGCGCCCATCAGGCCCAGTCCGCAGAATCCCAGTTGCATGGCCATGGCTCCGGTTGCCGTGCGCGATCAGTCGTCCCTGGGGGTTTCCAGCGGCCATTCGCAGGCGCCGGCGTGCGTCACGGCGCCTTCGTGCGTGGGCCCCACGAGGCGGGCATATTTCTCCATCGCGCCGGCCAGGCGCATGCGCGCCACGGGCTGCCAGGCGGTGCGCCGCACCGCGAGCTCTTCGTCGGGCACGTGTAGGGTGATGGTGCCGGCGCGCGCGTCGATGCTGATGCGGTCGCCTTCGCGCACCAGCGCGATCGGGCCGCCGGCGGCGGCCTCGGGGCTGGCATAGCCGATGCACATGCCGCGCGTGGCGCCCGAGAAGCGGCCGTCGGTCAGCAGGGCCACCTGCTCGCCCATGCCCTGACCGTAGATGGCGGCCGTGACGCTCAGCATCTCGCGCATGCCGGGGCCGCCGCGCGGGCCTTCGTTGCGGATCAGCAGCACGTCGCCGGCCGCATAGGCACGCGCCGACACGGCCTTCATGCAGTCCTCCTCGGTCTCGAAGACGCGGGCGCGGCCCTCGAACTGCAGCGACTTCAGGCCGGCGATCTTGACCAGGGCGCCGTCGGGGCAAAGGTTGCCCTTGAGCACGACGAGGCCACCGCTGAGGTGCAGCGGCTGCGTGCCGGCGCGCACGACTCGGCCGTCGGGCCCCGGAAACCGCGCCAGCGCCTGCGCCAGCGGCTCGCCGGTCAGCGTCGGCACGTCGCCGTGCAGATGGCCCCCGGTGAGCAGCGCGTTCAGCACCGCCGGCACGCCACCGACGACGTCGAGGTCGCGCGCCAGGTAGCGGCCGCCGGGAGACAGGTCGGCGATCAGCGGCGTGCGCTGGAAGACCTCGGCCAGGTCGTCCATCGTGAAGCGGATGCCGGCCTCGTGGGCGATGGCGGGGATGTGGAGCGCGACGTTGGTGGAGCCCCCGGTGGCGGCCACGGCGGCGGCGGCATTCTCCAGGCTGCGGCGCGTGACCAGGTCGCGCGGCAGGGGCCCGCCGTCGCGCAGGATCTGCATCACGCGGCGGCCGGCGCGGCGCGCCAGCGCGTGGCGCTGGCTGTAGACCGCCGGCATGGTCGACGAGCCGAGGAACGACAGGCCCAGCGCCTCGGCCACCATGCCCATGGTGTTGGCGGTGAACTGGCCCGGGCACGAGCCGACGGTCATCGCGCAGCTGCGCTCGATGGCCTGCAGCTGCTGCAGCGTGATGGCGCCGGTCTGGTAGCGGCCCACGCCCTCGATGGCGGTCAGCACGGTGTTCTCCTGCCCGTCGGGCGTGTGCCCCGGCAGCATGGACCCGCCGTAGACGAAGACCGACGGCACGTTCAGCCGCACCATGGCCATCAGCGTGCCGGGCAGCGTCTTGTCGCAGCCGCCGAAGCCGACCAGCGCGTCGTAGGCATGGCCGCGCACGGCCACCTCCATGCTGTCGGCGATCAGCTCGCGCGAGATCAGGCTCATGCGCATGCCGTCGTGGTTCATCGACGTGCCGTCGGACACCGAGATGGTGTTCATCACCACCGGCACGCCGCCGCCCTCGGCCACGCCCAACCGGGCGCTGTCGACCTGCGGGCCCAGCGACTTGGAGCAGGGGGTGTTGTCGCCCGTGGTGCCGATGATGGCGACCATGGATTTGGCCAGGTCCTCGTCGTCGAGGCCGGTGGCGCGCAGGAACGCGCGGTGCGGCGTGCGGGTCACGCCTTCGGTGACCACGCGGGAGCGTCGTTTGTTCAGCATGCGGTTCTCGGCGTGCGGGGCGGGTGTCGGGATGTGCGGGGGAATGGAGCGGTCAGCCGGGCGGGTCGAGGCGGTCGAAGACCCAGCAGATGTCTTCCTCGATGAACCGGCGCGCGCGCGCCCAGTCGCCGGCGCGCAGCGCCTGCACGGTGGATTCGTGCAGCCGGTCGGCCGGTTTGTCGTCGGTGTGCAGCAGCTCGCGCGTCTCGCGCAGGTAGGCGCCGGACTGCAGCCACAGGCTTTCGATCATCGCCACCATCACCGGCGAGCCGGCGGCGGCGTAGATGGTGAAGTGGAAGACGCGGTTCTTCTCGAGGCTGCTGGGCACGCCCTCGCGCGTGCGGCGCACCTCGGTGATCTCGAGCGCCAGCTGTTCGAGCCCGTCCAGCACTTCGGCCGGCAGCCGCGGCCCCGCCCATTCGGTGACCGTGCCCTCGACCAGCACGCGGGCGCGGCGGATGTCGGCCAGCCTGTCCGGCGTGATCAGCGGCACCCGCGTGCTGCCGTTGCGCATGGGCTCCAGGCCCTGCTGGGCCACCAGCCGGCGCAGCGCTTCGCGCACCGGCATCGTGCTGGTGCCCAGGGCATCGGCCAGGTCCTGGATCCCCAGCAGCTGGCCGGCCCGGTATTCGCCGTGCATGAGCTTGTTGCGCAGGGCCTGGTAGACGGCCTCGTTGACCGACTGCCGCACGATGGGCTGCAGCGCGGTCAGCGGGCCGGGCTGCAGCGGCGAGAGGGGGATGGGGTCGCGGGCCAAGGTGTCAGACGCAGTAGAAGTCGAGCATCGTCGGGATGACGTCGTTCATCAGCACGACGGTCTTGCCGGCGATGCGCCACTGGCCCTGCTCCAGCCGCAGCCGGTGCTCGCAGCGGCCGAAGAACAGGTGCTGGCTGCGCGACTTCAGCCGCAGCACGTGGCAGCTCCAGCTCGAGGACACGCGCAGCGCGTCGGAGCGGCCGTCCAGCAGTTCGACCAGGCTGTTGGTGACCTGGTGGCAGGTGCGCGGCAGCGGCTCCGAGGCCGCCGACAGCCCCGAGCGCACGCGCCACACGCGGTCTTCGAGCCCGGCCCGCGCGCTGCAGTACATCAGCGACAGCTCGCGGTCGGGGGACGCGGACAGGCGGTGCTCGTCGGTCCACGCCGGCATCCAGAAGCTGGCGTCCTCGGTATAGAGCGCCAGCCAGTCGTCCCAGGCCTGCGCGTCCAGGTGGCCGGCCTCGCGCGCCAGCAGCTCGTGCGCGGCGCGCACGGTCTCGGCGTCGGGCAACGCGGCGGCACCGGCGGTCATGCCGGCATCTCCGTGGCCGCCTGCGGCTCGCCCATGCAGGCCGCCCAGTGCCGGTACAGGGCATGGAAGACGGTCTCGTCGGCCATCGAGAACGGGCCGGAGCAGCTGGTGTCGGGCGACAGCCCGAGCGCCGCGGCATGCGCGTCGGGCCCGCGCTGCACACGGCCCAGGCCGCGCGCCGCACCCTGCAGCCAGGGGATCTCGCCGCTGGCAAAGCCGCGCTGGCAGTCCTCGAACGTGGCGGTGTCGTCGGGCGTGGCCAGGCCGGTGGGGTTGAAGAAGTCCTCGTACTGCCGCAGGCGCTGGCGGCGCTGCGCCGGGCTTTCGCCCACCGGCGCGAGGCAGTAAGAGCTGATCTCGGTGCGATCGACCGCCAGCGGGCGGATGACCCGCATCTGCAGCGCGGCATTGGACGCCAGCTGCAGGTTGGGGAAGACGTTGAGCTGGCGCGTGCGCAGCATCCAGTCGGCGCGCAGCGCGCCCACCCGTTCGCGCAGCGCGGGCAGCGCCGGGTACAGCGGGTGGTTCTGCTGCGGCGTGGTCGTCCACACCAGCGCATGGCCGTTCGGGAAGCCGAACGAGCCCATCATCTCCTGCGGCCGGTCTTCGGCCTGCCAGATCGCCTGCACCACGTCGCTGCGCGCCGGTGCGCGGGCGCGGCGGTCGAGCAGCCGCAGGTACGACGGATGGGTCGACGTGAAGTGGTAGGCGTCGAGCGAATTCTCGAGCTGCAGCTTCCAGTTGCCCTCGAAGGTGTAGGTCACGGTGCCGGGCACCAGCTCCAGGCCCTGCGGGCTCTGGTCGACCACCATGTCGATGAGGCTGCGCACGTCGCCCAGGTGCGCGTCCAGCCCGAGCCCGGGGTCACCCAGCGCACCGAACAGGAAGCCGCGGTATTCGGCAAAGTGGCGCAGCGGCTGCAGGCCGTGGTCCTGTGCGTCGAAGGCGGGGGCGTGCTCGCCTTCTGCCCGGTCCTTCACGTGGATGTTGGCGCCCCGGCTGTCGTAGGCCCAGCCGTGGAAGCGGCAGACGTGGGTGCGGCGGTTGCCCTGCCGGTGGTGGCAGACCATCGCCCCCTTGTGCCGGCAGGCATTGTGGAAGGCGCGCAGCACGCCCTGCGCGTCGGACTTTGCGCCCTGATCGTCGAAACCGTGGCTGCGGCAGCTGCGAGGCATGGGCCAGGAACACCCAGCCCTGTTCGAAGAACCGCGCCATCTCGCGCGCAAACAGCGCCGGGTCGCGGAAGACGTCGCGGTGCACACGAAAGACGCCGTCCCCGGGACGGTCGTCGATCAGCGGTGGGGCGGTGGACATGGGGGTGCCGGGCGGGGCGCAGGCACCGACGATGCTCGATCTGTGATGTTTGATCAAACCAGTGTTTACCCGATGCCACCCCGCTGCTGCGGCGCGCGCCACGCCGCGCGCTGCCGCTGCGACGCTCAGGCGTGCAGCACCAGCGGCCCGGCCGGGCGCCGGCCCGCGCGCGGCACCGGCCGCAGCGGGTCCAGCATCATCAGCACCAGCCGCCGCAGACCGTCCCAGGGGTCGGTCGGCCAGCCGGGGTGCTTCACACCCTTGACCAGGCCGTCGCAGATGCTGGCGGCCTCCAGCCAGTGGGCGATCTGGTGGTCGGCCAGCTGCGGCACCACGCGCTCGAAGAGCTTTTCCTTCAGGCCCCAGACGCGCGCCTCGCGCAGCGCCAGCGGCAGCGGCCGGCCGGCGTCGACGGCCTCGCGCACGCGGCGCAGCGCGCGGATGTCCTCGGCCAGCGTCCAGTGCACCAGCACCGGCGCCTCGCCCTCGGCGCGCAGGCCGTCGAGCATGCGCAGCGCGCGCGCCACCTGGCCACCCAGGATGGCTTCGCCGAGCTTGAAGACGTCGTAGCGCGCGACGTTGAGCACCGCGGACTCGACCTGCTCGAAGCTCAGCTCGCCCGCCGGGTACAACAGGCCCAGCTTCTGCAGCTCCTGGTGCGCGGCCAGCAGGTTGCCCTCCACGCGGTCGGCAAAGAAGGCCAGGGTGTGCTGCCCGGCCTCGCCGCCCTGCACGCGCTGGCCCTGGCGGGCCAGGCGCTGCGCCAGCCACGCCGGCAGCGCCTTGCGCTCGATGGGCTCCACGCGCACGCTCTGGCCGGCGGCATCGAGCGCGTTGAACCAGGCGCTCTTGGTCTGCTGGCCGTCCAGCCGCGGCAGCTGCACCAGCGTCAGCACGTCGTCGGACAGCGCCTCGCAGTAGCGCTGCAGCGCCTCGGAGCCGTCCTTGCCCGGCTTGCCCGAGGGGATGCGGATCTCGATCAGCTGGCGGTCGGCAAACAGGCTCATGGCCTGCGCCGCGCCGAGCACGCCGCTCCAGTCGAAATGCGCGCCGCCGACGGTGAAGACCTTGCGCTCGGTGTAGCCGGCCGCGCGTGCCGCGGCGCGGATGGCGTCGGCCGCCTCCTGGGCCTGCAGCGGCTCGTCGCCGTGCACGGTGTAGACGGGCTTCAGCCCGCGTTCGAGCTGGGCCCCGAGCTGGTCGACGCGGATCTGCATGGCGCCACCCGCTACAGCCGCACCGCGGCCAGCCGCCGCATCACCTGGGCCACGATGTCGGCCTGCATCTCGCGGTAGAAGTCGGCCTCCTCGTGCTGCTTGGCCAGGGCCAGGCTCTCGCTGTAGCTCATGTCGCGCGCCAGCACCAGCTCGGCCGGCGGCGTGACCTCGCGCCCGGCCGGCGTGTGCGTGCGCCAGCGCAGGCGCAGCCGCAGCTGCAGCTCGCGCACCTGCGC
>ERZ761607.4116-NODE-4116-length-13190-cov-5.670499_pt1 | contig 13190 bp, 10 predicted proteins | sample MGYA00511164_ERZ761607 | MGnify/ENA primary metagenome ERZ761607 (study PRJEB28899, sample SAMN02445080) | bioreactor sludge metagenome | biome: EBPR sludge | place: Australia: Brisbane, Thorneside Wastewater Treatment Plant | collected 2011-06-22 ...
TGCGCACCGAGACGTTGGCGTCGCAGCGGAAGGAGCCTTCCTGCATGTTGCCGTCACAGATGCCGATCCAGGTCACGATCTTGTGCAACTCCTTCGCATAGGCCACCGCCTCGGCGCTGGAGCGCATGTCGGGCTCGGTCACGATTTCCAGCAGCGGCGTGCCGGCGCGGTTCAGGTCAATCCCCGACTGGCCGATGAAGTCTTCATGCAGCGATTTGCCTGCGTCTTCTTCCAGGTGCGCACGCACCAGGCGCACGCTCTTCTTCTCGTCGCCCAGGTAGAACTCGATGGCACCGCCTTGCACCACCGGGATTTCGAACTGGCTGATCTGGTAGCCCTTGGGCAGATCGGGATAGAAATAGTTCTTGCGGGCAAAAATGCTGCGTGGTGCCACGTGCGCGCCGATGGCGAGTCCGAACTCGATCGCGCGCTCGACGGCGCCCCGGTTCATCACCGGCAACGTGCCGGGCAGGGCCAGATCAACCGCGCAGGCCTGGGTGTTGGGCTCGGCCCCGAAGGCGGTGGCGGCCCGGCTGAAAATCTTGCTTTGTGTGGACAGCTGGGCGTGGGTTTCGAAACCGATCACCACCTCGTAACCGTGAATGAGTGTGCTCATGTCAGAAGCCCTCCGGCTTGCGGGTGTGCCAGTCGGTGGCCTGTTGCAGGCGATGGGCGGCGTTCAGCAGCCGCGCTTCCTGGAAATAGTTGCCGATCAGCTGCAGGCCCACCGGCATGCCCCCTTCGCCGAAGCCGGCCGGCACACACATGCCAGGCAGTCCGGCCAGGGAAGCCGGCAGCGTGAAGATGTCGGCCAGGTAGTCGGCCAGCGGATCGCTGCCGTGGTCGCCCAGGTGCCAGGCAACCGTGGGCGCCACCGGGCCGGCGATCACATCGCAGACCGCAAAGGCCTGCTGGAAATCATCGGCAATCATGCGGCGGATCTTCTGCGCCTGCAGGTAATACGCGTCGTAATAACCATGGCTGAGCACATAGGTGCCGATCATGATGCGGCGCTTGACCTCATCGCCGAAGCCTTCCGCGCGCGTCTTGCGGTACATGTCGGCCAGATCGGTGTAGTCCCGCGCCCGGTGGCCGAACTTGACGCCGTCGAAACGGCTCAGGTTGGAACTCGCCTCGGCCGGCGCGATGATGTAGTAGACGGGAATGGACAACTCGGTGCGGGGCAGCGAGATCTCGACCAGCTGCGCCCCGAGCTGTTCGTATTGCCTCAGTGCGTTGTCGATGGCCGCCCGCACATCCGCAGCCAGACCGTCTCCGAAAAACTCGCGAGGGACCCCGATGCGCAGACCGTCCAGACCGTCATTCAGCGTGCGGGTGAAGTCCTCGGCGGGGAGATCCAGCGACGTCGAATCGCGGTCCGGATCCGGGCCGCACATCGCCGACAGCAGCAGGGCGCAGTCTTCGGCCGTTCGCGCCATCGGGCCGGCCTGGTCCAGGCTGGAGGCGAAAGCAATCATGCCGTAGCGGGATGCCCGTCCGTATGTCGGTTTGATGCCGGTGATGCCACAAAACCCCGCCGGCTGCCGGATGGAGCCGCCGGTGTCGGTGCCGGTCGCGGCCGGCGTGAGCCGCGCCGCCACCGCCGCCGCGCTGCCACCGGAGGAGCCACCGGGCACCCGGGTCAGGTCCCAGGGATTGCGCACCGGACCGTAGGCCGAGTTTTCGTTGGCCGAACCCATGGCGAACTCGTCGCAATTGAGTTTCCCCAGCGAAACCATGCCGTTCCCAGCGAGATTGCGTACTACAGTGCTATCAAAAGGTGACTGGTAACCTGCCAGCATGCGCGAACCGGCGGTGCTGGGAAAGTCTTTGGTGACAAAAATGTCCTTGTGGGCGATCGGCACACCCTCCAGCGCGCCGCCGGTGCCCGCGGCCAGACGGGCGTCGGCCGCGCGGGCCTGCGCGAGGGTCACCCCCTCGTCCATGGCCAGGTAGGCGCCCAGCCCGGCGTGGGCATTTGAACGGGCCAGAAAGTGGCGCGCGGTTTCTTCGGCGGACACCTCGCGCGCGCGCAGGCGCTCCGCAAGTTCCGCCACGGTCAGATCGTGCAGTTGCGTCATGACGGCGCCCTCACTCGATGACCTTGGGCACCAGGAACAGGCCCCGCTCCACCGCGGGCGCGCTGCGCTGGTTGGCTTCGCGCTGATCCGGTTCGGTCACCTGATCTTCGCGCAAGCGCAGCTGAACCTCTTGAAATGCAGCCACCGGATGCGCCAGCGGTTCGATGCCATCGGTGTTGACGACGCGCATCGCCTCCACAATGCCAAAAAAACCATTGATATTTGTGAGCATGCGCTCACTTTCTTCGGCCTTCAATTCAAGGCGGGCCAGATGGGCAATGCGATCGATTTCCTGGAGGGTCAGGGACATGGTGGCGACAGGTAAGAAAGAACGCGAAAAGTCGCTGTTTCTGGAGGAAACAGCCCAAAGGAGCGACAGGGGATCAGTTATTATCACGCGTTTATGTCCCGGCTTCGGAAGCTGTCCGTGTGCTGGGTAAACGACGTCGTCAAGAATAGAAGTTGCGGGCGATAACCGGCCGATGCGCCGCTCATGCCCGATAGGATGCTGCATGTTTGAAGCTTTTCGTCGGTATTTCTCCACCGACCTGGCCATTGACCTCGGAACGGCCAACACCCTGATTTACGTACGGGACAAAGGCATTGTCCTCGATGAGCCATCGGTCGTTGCCATCCGCCAGGAGGGTGGCCCCCAGGGCAAAAAGACCATTCAGGCCGTCGGCCATGAAGCCAAGGCCATGCTGGGCAAGGTGCCCGGCAACATCGAGGCGATCCGCCCGATGAAGGACGGCGTCATCGCCGACTTCACCGTGACCGAACAGATGCTCAAGCAGTTCATCAAGATGGTGCATCCGCGCGGCGTGCTCAAGCCCAGCCCGCGCATCATCATCTGTGTGCCCTGCGGCTCCACGCAGGTGGAACGGCGCGCCATCCGCGAATCGGCGCTGGGTGCCGGGGCGTCCGAGGTCTACCTGATCGAAGAACCCATGGCGGCCGCCATTGGCGCCGGCCTGCCAGTGTCCGAAGCCTCCGGCTCCATGGTCGTGGACATCGGCGGCGGCACCACCGAAGTGGGGGTGATCTCGCTGGGCGGCATGGTCTACAAGGGCAGCGTGCGGGTGGGCGGCGACCGGTTCGACGACGCCATCATCAACTACATCCGCCGCAACTACGGCATGCTGATCGGCGAGCCCACGGCCGAGGCCATCAAGAAAAGCATCGGCTCGGCGTTCCCTGGCTCCGAAGTCAAGGAAATGGAAGTGAAGGGCCGCAACCTGTCCGAAGGTGTGCCGCGCAGTTTCACGATTTCCAGCAACGAAATCCTCGAAGCCCTGACCGACCCGCTCAACCACATCGTCTCAGCCGTCAAAACCGCGCTGGAGCACACGCCGCCTGAGCTGGGCGCCGACATCGCCGAACGCGGCATGATGCTGACCGGTGGTGGCGCCTTGCTGCGCGACCTGGACCGGTTGCTGGCGGAAGAAACCGGCCTGCCAGTCCTGGTGGCCGAAGAGCCCCTGACCTGCGTGGTGCGCGGCTGTGGCCTGGCACTGGAGCGGATGGAGCGCCTGGGCAGCATCTTCACCAGCGAGTGATGCCGCATCCGGACCGCGCGGTGCCTCACCCCGCCCGGTCCACCTGCCGCACCCCGGATTCCTGAACCATGCCACTGGGAACACTGGACCGGACCCCGCCTCCCTTCTTCAAGCAGGGGCCTTCGGCCCTGTCCCGCCTGGTTTTTTTCAGCGCCCTGGCCGTCTTTCTGATGGTTGCCGATACCCGGCTGCGCATCTCGCAGCCCGTCCGGGCCGCCGTCTCCGTCGTCATCTATCCGCTGCAATGGCTGATCCTCCAACCGGTCCAGGCCGCGCGACACGGTGCCGAGTATTTTTCCGGCCTGCAGGGCGCGCTCGCCGACAAGGACCGGGTTCAGCGGCAGCTGGTCGAACAGGGACGCCGGGCGCAACAGGTCGAGCAGCTGGTCCTGGAAAACCGGCGCCTGCGCGCGTTACTCGACTTGCGTCCGACCGCCAGTCTGGACAGCCAGACGGCCGAAGTGCTGTACGACGCGGCAGACCCCCATGCGCGACGGGTGATCATCGACCGCGGCATGACCCACGGCATCACGGCCGGTGCACCGGTCATCGACGAACGCGGCGTCATCGGTCAGGTCACACGGGTCTACCCGCTGGTCAGCGAGGTGACACTGCTGTCCGACCGCGACCAGGCCATCCCCATCCTGAACACCCGAACCGGGGCGCGCGGCGTCGCCTATGGAGATCCGCAAACGGCCGGCGGTTCGCTGGAATTGCGCTTCACGCCGGCGAGTGCCGACGTCCAGGCCGGCGACCTGTTGACCACCAGCGGGGTCGACGGCGTATATCCGGCGGGTCTGGCAGTTGCCACCATCGTCAAAGTCGAGCGCCGTGCCGATTCTCCCTTTGCCCGCATCATCTGCGCCCCGACCGCGCTGATGGCGGGCAGCCGGCATGTGCTGGTTCTCAAACCCGTGGTGCCGCCGGCACCGCTGCCGGACGTGCCCGCGACACCGGCGGGCAAGGGCGCACGCAAATGAGGGCGGCAGCATGATCATGCGCCCCGGCCAGCAACTGCTGTTGCCGGCCAACCCGCTATTCATCTGGAGCAGCCTGCTGGTGGCTCTGCTGGTCAACATGCTGATCAACATCGGTGGTGGCGGTCGCCCGGCCTGGGTCCCTGACCTGCTGGCCGTGGTGCTGGTGTTCTGGGGGGTCCACCAGCCGCTTCGGGTGGGCGTGGGTGCTGCGTTCTTCTTCGGCCTGTGCATGGACGTGCATCAGGCCAGCCTGCTCGGGCAGAACGCGCTGGCCTATACCGGGCTGTGCTACCTGGCCATCACCATTCATCGCCGGCTGCTGTGGTTCCCGGTGCCATCGCAGGCGATTCAGGTGATGCCCCTGTTTGCGGCCGCACACCTGATCGAGTTGCTGGTGCGGTTGATCACCGGTGGCTTTTTCCCCGGCTGGGCCGTCGTGTTCGCACCCCTGCTGGAGGGCTTGTTGTGGCCGGTGGTCAGCATCTTGCTGCTGGCACCCCAGCGCCGGTCGCCCGATCCGGACGACAACCGTCCGCTCTGAGCGCGCCCATGACCGAACTACGCAACGTCGAAGCCGAGATTTCGCGGTTCCGGCTACGGGTGCTGGTGTTCACCGCCATGGTGCTTGTGGCCTTCAGTCTTGTCGCCGCCCGTCTGGTCTATCTGCAGATCGTGCGCCATGACGATCTGGACGAGCAGGCCGAAAGCAACCGCACGGCCGTCGTGCCCATCGTGCCCAACCGGGGACTGATCCTGGATCGCAATGGCGTGGTGCTGGCCACCAACTACTCTGCCTACACCCTGGAAATCACGCCGTCTCGCACCATGAATCTGGAGCAGACGATCGATGAGCTGGCCAAGGTGATCGATATCCAGGCGCGGGACCGGCGGCGCTTTCGCAAGCTGCAAAGCGAATCCAAGAGCTTCGAATCCCTGCCGATACGCACCCGGCTGACCGACACCGAAGTCGCCCGTTTCGCCGCGCAGCGTTACCGCTTTCCCGGTGTGGACATCAAGGCGCGGCTGTTCCGCAACTACCCGTTCGGGCCGGTGGCCAGTCACGCGATCGGCTATATCGGCCGCATCAACCCGGCGGAGAAGGAGCGCATCGAAGAGTCGGACGACGCGGCCAACTACCGCGGAACCGAATACATCGGCAAACTGGGCATCGAACAGAACTACGAAGCGCAACTGCACGGCCAGACCGGGGTGGAGCAGATCGAAACTTCTGCGGGCGGGCGGGCCGTGCGCCGGCTGGCCAGTGCCCCGGCGACACCGGGCAACGCGGTGGTGCTTTCGCTGGACATCAAGCTGCAACAACTGGTGGAAGAGCTGTTTGGCGAGCGGCGGGGGGCGCTGGTGGCCCTGGACCCCGAATCGGGCGAGGTGCTGGCCCTGGTGAGCAAACCCACCTTCGACCCCAACCTGTTCGTCGACGGGATCGACTCCGAGAACTGGCAGGCGCTCAACGAATCCATCGACAAGCCCCTGCTCAACCGGGCGCTGCGCGGCACCTATCCGCCAGGCTCCACCTACAAGCCGTTCATGGCCATGGCGGCCCTGCAAAGCGGCAAACGGACACCCGGCACCATCATCAATGACTCCGGCTCCTGGGCGTTCGGCGGCCATGTGTTCCGCAGCCACGGCGACCATGGCCTGGGCGCGGTGGACCTGCACCGCAGCATCGTGCTGTCGAGCAACGTGTACTACTACACCCTGGCCAACGAACTCGGCGTCGATGCGATGCACGACTTCATGAAGCCGCTGGGCTTCGGGCAACTCACCGGAATCGACCTGCAAGGGGAAGTGCGCGGGGTCCTACCCAGCACCGAATGGAAGCGCAAGACCTACCGCCGGCCCGAACAGAAGAAATGGTATGGCGGTGAAACGATTTCGCTGGGTATCGGCCAGGGCTACAACACCTTCACCATGCTGCAGCTGGCTCAGGCGACGGCAACCCTCGCCAACGGCGGGCGCCGCTACCAGCCACGACTGGTGATCGCCACGCAGGATGCGGTATCGCGGCAACAGCAATCCTTGCCCGGCGTCGAGCCAGTGGACCTGGGCTACCGTCCGGAACATGTCGAGGTGATTCGCAAAGCGCTGGTCGGCGTGACTCAGGAAGGCACCGCAGCCCGCGTTTTTGCCGGGGCCGGATACCTGTCGGGCGGCAAAACCGGTACCGCGCAGGCGGTCACCATCGGGCAAAAAGAGAAATACAACGCGGCCAAACTGGAAGAGCACCAACGCGACCACTCGCTGTACATGGCCTTCGCGCCGGCCGACAAGCCGCGCATTGCCGTGGCCGCCGTGGTCGAGAACGCCGGCTTCGGCGCGGCCCATGCGGCGCCCATTGTCCGCCGCGTGTTCGACTACTGGCTGCTGCGGCAGTATCCCAGTGTCGAAGACGTCGCCGCCGTCCAGAAAGGCCAGGCGGCCGCGCCGCTGGGCAAACCCCGCATGGCCGACGAGATCACGGTGGCGCCCCCCGAGTCGGCGTCACTGTCGGTGCGCCGCTGAAGCCTGCGCGGTGCGCGGCCCCCCCACGGCATCTGCCCCGGCCCGAAAAACCGCCCGGCGACACACGCCGGGGGTATCATGATTGCCTGACTGCACTGCGAAGGAGCTGACACCATGGCCCTGATGGACTTCATCAAGAAACAGTTCATTGACATCATCCAGTGGACGGAGTCCGGCGACGGCACGCTCGCGTGGCGATTCCCGATGGCGGAGATGGAAATCCAGCACGGCGCCTCGCTCACCGTGCGCGAGTCGCAGATGGCGGTGTTCGTCAATGAAGGCCAGGTGGCCGACGTGTTCGGCCCAGGCATGTACAAGCTCAGCACCCAGACCCTGCCGGTGCTGACCTACCTGAAGAACTGGGACAAGCTGTTCGAGTCGCCCTTCAAGAGCGACGTCTACTTCTTCAGCACCCGCCAGCAGGTGGACCAGAAATGGGGCACACCCCAGCCGGTCACCATCCGCGACAAGGATTTCGGCGCCGTGCGCCTGCGCGCCTTCGGCAACTACAGCTACCGCGTGGCGGACCCCAAGTTGTTCCACACCGAAATCTCGGGCACGCGCGAGACCTACACCACCGCCGACCTGGACGGCCAGCTGCGCGGCCTGGTGCTGCAGCACATCAGCAGCGCCATTGCCTCCAGCGGCATTCCGTTCCTGGACCTGGCGGCCAATCAGATCCAGTTTGCGCAGGCGCTGGCCGCCGACCTGACGCCGGCGTTCGAGAAGATCGGCCTCAAGCTCGAAGCCATGACGGTGCAGAGCGTGTCGCTGCCCGAAGAGCTGCAGAAGGTGCTGGACCAGAAGATCGGCATGGGCATGGTCGGCAACGACATGGGCAAGTTCATGCAGTACCAGACCGCCCAGGCGATTCCGAAATTCGCCGAGGGCGCGGCGGGCGGTGGCGGCGGCAGCGGCATTGCCGGCGACGCCATGGGCCTGGGCGCCGGCGTGGCGCTGGGCCAGGTGCTGGCGCAGAACCTGGCGGCCGGCCTGCAGGGCAACCCCGCCGGTGCGGCGGCCGCTGGCGCAGCGCCTGCGGCCGGCGTCAAGCCCGAAGACATCATGGCGACGCTGGAGAAGCTGGGCGATCTCAAGGCCAAGGGCATCCTGACCCAGGAAGAGTTCGACGCCAAAAAGGCAGAGCTGCTGAAAAAGCTGGTCTGAAGTCTGCCGTTCGATCCAGTTTTCATAGCTGAAAGTGACCGTTTTGCGCTGGGTATGTACTGATTTCGCTTGAAATCGGCCCGCTCCCGGCCCTTCGGGCGTCTCCTCCCCCTCATGGCTGAACCCGCCAGCTCCACCCAGCGCCATTACCGCGCTCCCTGCCCTGGCTGTGGCGCGCCGGTGGAGTTCCGCAGCGCGCAGTCCACCCACGCGGTCTGCGGCTACTGCCAGAGCACGGTCGTTCGCGACGGCGAGGTGCTCAAGCGGCTGGGCAAGATGGCCGAGCTGTTCGACGACCACAGCCTGCTGCAGCTGGGTGCCGCCGGTCGGTTCGACCAGCGCGCCTTCACCCTGGTCGGCCGGCTGCAATACAAGTACCGTGAGGGCAGCTGGACCGAATGGGTCGCCCTGTTCGACGACGGCACGACCGGTTCGCTGAGCGAAGACAACGGTGCCTATGTGTTCGCCCTTCCGGTGCAAAACGTGCGCTCGCTGCCTGCCGCCAGCGCATTGCGGGTGGGCCTGACCACAGCCATCCAGGGCCAGGCTTTCACGGTCGCCTCCAGCGAAAGCGTCGCGCTGATGAGCGCACAGGGTGAGCTGCCGCATTTGCCGCCACTGGGCCAGTCGTTCGCGCTGGTCGAGCTGCGCAGCCGAAGCGACACCGACGAAAGTCCGAAGGTGCTCAGCCTGGACTACGGCAGCGAGCCGCCTTCGGCCAGCCTGGGCCGCCCGGTCACGCTGGACGAACTGGCCATGACCGGTCTGAAAAGCGAATCCGGAAAAGAGGAAAAAGGCCGCCAGTTCGCCTGCCCGAACTGCGGCGCGGCGGTCAGTGTGACGCTGGACCAGAGCCGCAGCGTCACCTGCGGCCAGTGCAACAGCCTGATCGACATCAGTGCCGGTGTGGGCGGTGAACTGCGCCACGCCGAACAGGCCGAGCCGGTCCGGCCCCTGATCGCGCTGGGCACGGTCGGGCAACTGGCGGGCGGCAGCTGGCAGGTGGTGGGCTTCCAGCACCGCATGGGCACCGAGCCCGATGACCCCGACGAGCATTTCGGCTGGAGCGAATACCTGCTCTACAACGCCAAAAAGGGCTTCTGCTTCCTGGTCGACGCCGAAGACGGCTGGAGCCTGGTGCGCCCGGTCACCGGCGCGCCGGCGCTGGCGCGCGATGGCCAGTCGGCCAAATACCTGGGCAAAACCTACGCGTTGCAGTACGCCTACCGGGCCGAGACCACCTACGTGGCCGGCGAGTTCTACTGGCAAGTGCAGCGTGGCCAGACCACGGACAACAGCGACTTCGCCTCCGGCCCGGCCTTGCTCTCGCGGGAGCAGACCCCGAGCGAGGTGACCTGGTCGGCCGGCGAAAGACTCGGCAGTGACACGGTGGCCAAGGCCTTCCGCATGACCGACCGCAAGGAACAGCTCCAGCGCGCCGACCCCTCGCCGGTCAGCGCCTCGCGGGTCGGCATCGGCACCATCATCATCTTGCTGGTGGTACTGTTGCTGGTGCTGACGCTGCTCAGTCGCTGCAGCCGGTGCGACCCCAAGGTCGAGAACTGCTCCAGCGGGACCACGACCCGGAGCTCCGGCGGTTCCTGGGGCGGATACTCGGGCGGCGGCAGCCACAAATGACCCTCACTACCCCACCACTCAGGAGCACATCATGGGACTGGAATGGTTGAAACCCGGCGCCTTCATCGGCTCCATCGTCTTCGCGCTGATTGGCGTACTGGTGTTCTGGCTCAGCTTCATCGTCATCGACAAGATCACGCCCTACAACCTGTGGCAAGAACTGGTGGAAAAGCAGAACAAGGCGCTGGCCATGGTGGTCGCGGCCATGTGCCTGGGCATTTCCATCATCGTGGCGGCGGCGATCCACGGCTGAGGGCCGGTCTTCGCCCCGGCGGTCTGCAGACCGCGTCGCATCTGCCATGACCACGTCCGCCTTCCCCCCCGGCGAGGTGACCGGGCCGCCTGCCGCGCCGCCCGGCCCGGTCGAAGTCGCGCTGCTGGCCAGCGTGTTTGTGGTTGCCGCCTGCGGGCTGCTGTACGAACTGGCGGCCGGCACGCTGGCCAGCTATGTGCTCGGCGACTCGGTGCTGCAGTTTTCCACCATCATCGGCACCTACCTGTTTGCCATGGGCATCGGCTCGTGGCTGTCGCGCTACTTCGAGCGCCAGCTGCCCGCGCATTTCCTGCGGGTCGAGCTGCTGGTGGCCCTGATCGGCGGGTTCCTGCCGGTGCTGCTCTTTCTGGCCCATGCGTGGGCGCCCGGTGCGTTTCGGCTGGTGCTCTATGGCCTGGTGCTGCTGGTGGGCACACTGGTGGGGCTGGAGATTCCGCTGGTCATGCGCATCCTCAAACGCCATGTGGTGCTGCGCGACCTGGTCTCGCAGGTGCTGACCTTCGACTACCTGGGCGCGCTGGCGGTGTCGATTGCCTTTCCGCTCGTGCTGGTACCCCGGCTGGGTCTGGTGCGCACCGGGCTGCTGTTCGGGCTGCTCAATGCCGCGGTTGCCCTGTGGGCGCTGTGGCTGTTTCGCCACGAGTTGCGCCGGCCGCTGGCGCACCTGGCCGCCTGTGTGGCGGTGATGGGCACGCTGGCCGGCGGCTTTGCCGTCGCCGAGCGCATTACCTCGCTGGCCGAAGACCAGCTCTACCAGGATCAGGCGGTGGTGACCCACAGTTCACCGATCCAGCGCATTGTGGTCACCCAGGGCCGCGAGGGGCACCGCCTGTTCCTGAACGGCAACCTGCAGTTCGCCGAAAAAGACGAGTACCGCTACCACGAAGCCCTGGTCCACCCGGTGATGGCCGCGCATGGCGGCCCGCGGCGGGTGGCGGTGCTCGGCGGCGGTGACGGCATGGCGGTGCGCGAAATCCTGCGTTACCCGTCGGTGGAAAGTGTCACCCTGGTCGAACTCGATCCGGCCATGACCCGCCTGTTTGCCGAAAACCCCGCCCTCGCCCGCCTCAACGGTGGCGCCCTCGCATCCCCCAGGCTGCGCATCGTCAACACCGACGCCTTCCAGTGGCTGGCCGGCGGTGAGGCCGCGAGCGCCCCTGCGGCGGGCAACGCGGGGCAGGCGGCACCCGCGGCGGCGCGTCCGGCTGACGACGCGCCGTTCGATGTCATCGTGGTGGACTTTCCCGATCCGACCAATTTCCATATCGGCAAGCTCTATACCCAGACCTTCTATGCCCTGCTGGACCAGCGCCTGGCCGCCGGCGGCTATGCGGTGATCCAGAGCACCTCGCCGCTGATCGCCCGCCAGAGTTTCTGGACCGTCGCCACCACGGTAGAGGCGGCCGGTCTGCGCGCCACGGCCTATCACGCCCATGTGCCCAGCTTCGGAGAATGGGGCTTCATCATCGCCAGCCGGCGACCGTGGCGCCTGCCCTCCACGCTGCCCGAGGGCCTGCGGTTTCTGACGCCCGAGACGCTGCCCGCGATGTTCAGCTTCCCGGCCGACATGGCGCGGGTACCCACGCCGGTGAACCGCCTGTCCAACCAGGTTCTGGTCCACACCTACGAGCGCGAATGGGGCAAGGTGCACCCGTGACGCTGCGCCGCAGGGCCTGGCTGGCGGCGGCGGCCACCGCGCCCCTGGCCGCCTGCGCGCCGGCACAACACGAAATGACCGGCGGCTTCAGCGGCCTTGCGCTGGAGCGCGGGCACCACCTGCGCGCCGCCGCAACGCCGCCCCCGCCCGTCACGCCCGATGTCACCCGCCAGGTGCACACCGTCATTGCCGGTGCGGGCGTCGCCGGACTGGCGGCGGCCCGCGCGCTGCGCCAGGCGGGGGTGGACGACTTGGCCGTCCTGGAGCTGGAAGACTCGGCGGGCGGCAACGCCCGCGGCGCCCGGGTGCAGGGCATGGCCTGCCCGCGCGGTGCCCATTACCTGCCGGTGCCCGGCGACAACGCACCGGAGGTGCTGGACCTGCTGGAAGAGCTGGGCCTGCGCCAGCGGGTCGCCGGCCGCTGGCAGCTGGACGAACGCCACCTGTGCCACAGCCCGCAGGAGCGGCTGTTTTTCCAGGGCGAATGGCAGGAGGGCCTGCTGCCGGTCGCCGGTGTCGGCGCCGGCACACTGTCCCAATACCGGCGCTTTGGAGCGGCCGTGGAACAGCTGCGCCGCGCGGCCCGCTTTGCCATGCCGGCCGCCCGCGCGCCGCTGGCGCCGGTGCACGCGGCGCTGGACAGCCGGACCTTCGCCGCCTGGCTTGACACCGAGGGCCTGGACGACCCGCACCTGCGCACCTACCTGGACTACTGCTGCCGCGACGACTTCGGCGCGGGCACCGCCACCGTTTCGGCCTGGGCCGGCATCCATTACTTCGCCAGCCGCCACGGCTTTCACGCGCCCGGCGATGACGATGGCGCCGACCCGGCACGCGACGCCGTGCTGACCTGGCCCGAAGGCAACGGCTGGCTGACCCAGCGGCTGGCCGCCCCGCTGGGCGCACGGCTGCGCACCGGCCAGGTGGTGCTGCGCATCGAAGACGGCCGCCACGGCGTCCGGGTGGACGCCCTGGACACCGCCACCGGCCGCACCGAGCGCTGGCTGGCGCGGCAGTGCGTGGTGGCGCTGCCGGTGTTTGTGGCCGCGCGTGTGGTCGCCCAGCCGCCCGATCTGCTGCGCCAGGCGGCCTCCCGCATCACCTACGCGCCGTGGCTGGTGGCCAACATCGCCATCGACCGCCCGCTGCACGACCGTCCTGGCGCCGCCCCGGCATGGGACAACGTCATCCACGGCAGCACCGGCCTGGGCTATGTGGATGCCAGCCACCAGAACCTGCGCACCGTGCCCGGCGCCACCGTCCTGACCTGGTACCTCGCGCTGGGCGACAACGCCCTGGCCGCCCGCCATGCGCTGC
>ERZ761607.4117-NODE-4117-length-13185-cov-8.867784_pt1 | contig 13185 bp, 12 predicted proteins | sample MGYA00511164_ERZ761607 | MGnify/ENA primary metagenome ERZ761607 (study PRJEB28899, sample SAMN02445080) | bioreactor sludge metagenome | biome: EBPR sludge | place: Australia: Brisbane, Thorneside Wastewater Treatment Plant | collected 2011-06-22 ...
AAATGTTTTTCGTATTTCATTCCTTAATTATTATATATATATTATAATTAACTATCAATATGTTTTTTCAGTTCCTTAATAATGATGTATTCACATAGATAGAAATGATAAATAAATTTTTATGTAATATTTCAGTTGAATTTAAACAGAAATGCCTCAGCTATAAATAACTGAGGCTAAATTGTTTACGACTCTAAAATCAGACAATCCGGAATCTGACTAGAACTTATTTAAACTCTGTTCCGGTCTTAACGTGTGAGATTAAATACATTCAAAATTACAAAATTCAATCTATATAAAAAATGGAAAAAACTCCCTTTTTCTTAACTTTTTAGATTTTTATACCAAAAAAATCCCTCTTTTTTTCATTCTAAAACCCTTTTCATACCCTCTCCCGCAGGAGTCTCCTGAAAGGGACTCCTGCGTATTCCCACATTACAAAAAATTTATGTCATCCTGAGGAAGTGAAACGACTGCCTGTCCCGATTCCTTTTATCGGGAAAGGATCCCTTTAGTGGTATACTCCCTTCTTGTCATTGCGGACTTAGTTTATCCCGACGTGTCGGAAACCCGCAATCTCATTCATACCCTCTCCCGCAGGAGTCTCCTGAAAGGGACTCCAGCGTATCTACTCTATCCCATTCGTGCAATTCGCCTAATTAGTGTTAACCTGTCCCGACTTGGCGGGATTCGTGGTGAAGCCCTTCTCGTGATTCCACCTCCTCTCCCGCAGGAGTCTCCTGCAAGGGACTCCTGCGTAATCCAAATTCATTAACTTGATACTCATTCCTCCCCAAACTTCCAAACAAAAAGACTTTAACAAAACATCTTCTTCTTCCCGAATAAATAATTTTTAAAATCCTATATTTGTATAGGTTGTTTCAGGGTTCTTAAACTTCCGGAATTTTGATCTAATTGACAATTACCACATAACCCTTAAATTTCCCCACCGTTCTGAATATCTCCAATCACTAAAACCATTTTTTACTAACTTAAATCATAAACAAATGAAATCAAAAAAAACAAAACTTAAATTCCTCAAACTTCGCGGTGCAGGTTATTCTTTCGCCAAAATTTCTAAATATCTTCGCGTTAGCAAATGGACTCTAATTCGCTGGGCTAAACAACACAATAAAATTCTTTCAGACCTACAAAAAATTCATCTTGAATCTCTTAAAGAATCAATCTTTATGTCTGAAAAAAATAAACTCGAACTCCTCGTAAAAGATTTTTATCAACTTGATAGTGAATTTTCTGATAGTGGAAAATCAATTTCGGAAAGAGAAATCCTCGCTCGAATGAAATATTCTGTGCTTGATAGAATTGTTAAATTTGAAAAAAACTTTGACCTGAAAATATTCGATGACGATTTCGATATGGAAGAAAATACTGATTTAAAATATCTTGAAGAAATTGAAAATCTTGAAATTCAAAATACAAAAGATGAACTGATTTCTCAAAAAACTGATTCACAAACTTCAAACTTAACCAAACCCATTCCTGATTCTTCAAAAAAAATTAACCATGAAAACTCATTCCCGGAAATTGAAAATATTTCAACTCCGGAAATTCCAAACCCTGAACTTCCTGACCAGATTTATTATCATAAATTCAAACCTGTTTCTCCAAACATATCATTACCTCTTTCTGAAAATGACGAGAATGATAAAAAGGATATTACTTTCAAACCGTCTTTGATTGTTGAAAATGGAAGTCATTCTTTCGGCGAAATACCTTTCTCTGATTATGTTAATACTCATCTTTACGATGTTCCGATAAATGAAACTGATACTACTAACAATTCAGATAACAAAAATTTATCAGAAAACGATAACGGAATTAATTCAGACCTCGATTCAAATATTGAAAACAAAAATAATTCAGTTAACGATTAATATTTAGATAACTATGTTAAGAAATTGTTTGAAAGTAATTTATATTATTGTAACAATAATAAATTTAACTATTTCGTAACGATGAATAAAATTTTTAACTATGTGAGAATGTAAGAATCAAAAAGGTATTTTTATCGAAAGAAAAATGCCACCATTTTTACACCAAAATGTCACCACTTATTTTTGAACATCAGTCATATTTACAAACAACTTATTCAATTAATCTAAAGTAAGAAAATTTTTTCACTTTTGTTTTCATTCCTTCCCGTTCTTTGACATACTAATTTTGATAATTATCACTTGGAATTAATTCACCTTGCCATCCAGTTTATCCCTACTGGGAGTGAGATTCATTTCTTGTAATTGCAGACTTAGATTATCCCGACGCGTCGGGAGTTTAAAACCCATTGTCATCCTGAAGGAGCGAAGCGAGGAAGGATCCCTTGATTAGAAATTTACACATGCAAAACAATTCTCTTAAACATCCCCTCTCCCGCAGGAGTCTCCTGAAAGGGACTCCTGCGTAATCGACCATTCGTGCAATTCGTGCAATTCGTGTTCATTCGTGGTGAAGCCCACTATTGATTCCTTTATCAATTGCAAAAATTCGTGGTGAAGCCCAACCCTCAACCACACCCTACACCACCCCTAAACCCTCTCCTCCATCTTCTCCATCACCCATTTCTTAAACCTGAACGATTTGTCATTCTTCGCCTCTTTGTAATATGCATAATCAAGTTTTTTATTCCCCGCCATCGCATTTACAATACGTGAAAAATGTTTCACCGATTTCAATGTCATCTCCTCAGCATAAACCGGCAGTTTACCGCTCTCCTTCATTGAGTTTATAAACTTCCTGAAATTCTCCAACTCATTTATCGCGGAATCATAATCTCCAAGTTCACTGAATATCATTACATTATAAAATCTTAAATTTATTTTTTCACCAATCGAATCTGTTTTTATAAGTGAATTTGCCACCAATGCCTCCGTAAATTTCTTCTGCGAAAATAATATCATCACCCTTGCGATATTCAAATCATTTTCCCGAGTCTCCGGTTCAAGATATTTTCCAAATTCATTTATAAATTTTTCTGCCCAGTCGTATTCTTCTGAAATATTCGCATTCGTCACGATATTAATAAACATCAACCCCGGCATATAACCCTTAAATATTTCTTCCCAAAAATTATATCGCAGAAAAAATTTATTTATCTCAAATAATTCTCTGTTAAATTTTTTATTCTTCAAACCGTAGTTTGAATAAACTGCATTCTGTAAAAAAATCCAGAAATTATATTTCCTGTAAATGTTAAGCGGCTCTACATTCGCCAGCACCAATTCTTTCAATCGGTAAAAATGTTCCTCGTTCTCTTTATCAACTCGTGTAAGATACATCGTATAATAAATCGAAATTAAATTACCAACCTGCGGATATTTCTCTTTCATAAAATTTATGTATCCTTCAAGGTTGATATATTTTAAAAAATTTAACTGTGGATTTGTCTCTTCTGAATTTTTTTTATTCTCTATCAATAATAAACTGTCATTCAAATCTTCAAAAAACTTTACAAAAAAATTCAGTATCATATAATTATTTCTCGTGGCAAAAAAATCCCCGCGTTTACTGATAGCAACATCCATCTGATAAATCAAATCAAGAGAATCAAGCAATTCAAGTTTATCTTCGAAATATGTTTCGCTCTGCTGTTGCATATCATCCATTCTGCTTAACTCTTCATTGATAAACCTTTCCGCTATGTGAAATGATTTTTTCTCATATAATTCTTTTATGAAAAATAAATTCTGTTTGGGTGTATTCCGCTCAAGTGATTTTATGGCGAGAAAATTTTTTAAAAGTTTCTGATATTCTGAAAATAAATTTTTTAAAATCTGATTATTAAATTCCTTTTCTCCAAAAATTTTTTTATAAATTTTTTCTCTTTCAAGTATCTCATCTTTGCCGGATTTTAATGAGGAAAATACAATCTTGTTTAATGCGGTTATTTTTTTATTTGAATTGTGATATGGCGACTCTAAAAATAATTCAAAATCTTTCAAATCATTTTTTGAAAAAAACCTTAATATCTGCACAGATATATTGTTCTTCATCTCACCTTTCGTTTTTATACTTCAATTAATTCGATCCTATAATCCTTATCGCGTGAGAAAATTTATTGTAATACCAGCTTGTTTTTTCAAATGGTCTTATATGTATTCCGCACGGTATCGTGTTTCCGTTTGCATCTTTCACTTCTGCTCCGTGACTGTCCATTATAAGTGGTGTTCCGTCAGGACTTTGCCCCATATAGCCAAGCCAAACTATCACGTGTGAAACAGGTTTATTGTTAGCGGCTTTGATAAATAATAAATCTCCGGGTTTAAATGTATTTACAAAATCTTCATAAGTAGCCGGCTCGTTTATCATCTCAGCATTTTCTACAAGACCGTTGCTTATCTCTGATAAATTTAACATCTGTGATTGTTTCAGTGTATTACTGTTCAGTTTAATTCCGAATCCTACATTATATATATAAGCTGTAAAGTTGCTGCAATCAACTCCCTTCCCGTTCGTTCCCATACAAACTTTTTTCCAGGGCCATCCTGCCGGAGGATCCCAGTCAGGAATATGATGATGTTGATATCCATATCCTAAAAATAAACTTGCCGTTGCAATCAGTCTTTCTCTCATCCACTCCGCTGATTTTTCTTTTATAATTTCAGGTGTATCATATTGTTTTGTTGCCGGTCCCCAAACTCCGTATTTTTTCTTAACCGAACTTGAATACCAGTCAGCATAATCTGTCGTTGATGATTGCTTATAATCTCCGCGTTCAGTATTAAGTAAATCATAAATTAAAGAGTCTCTTGAAAATGTATATTTAATGCTGTAAGGAGAAACATAATCAGTTTGTGAAAAAGCATTTTGTGAATCAACAGTTTGAATAATGAAACCAAACAGAATTAAAAACGAAAAATTAATAAATCTCATTTGAAATTTTTTTTCTAATATACTATAAGTCATTTATATATTAAATGATTTACAATTTGTATTTTGCAAATGAAAAATATTCATTGGATTTTAACTAAGCAACTTTGGAGGTTGAACTTGATAAATCCCGACTTGTCGTGATGGGTAGGGGGAGGATTGAGGTGTTGGATAACAACTAATGTCATCCTGAAGGAGCTTGCGACCGAAGGATCTCCTTTCAAGTTACGAAAACTAATTGACTCCTTGCAATTCTGAAAAGCTTATCCCGGCATGTCGTGAGAGGAACTTAATTAAAGCCCCCTTTGTAGGTTGAGCGATGCGAAATCCCGATACATCAACAGGGGATTCATTTAAAGCCCCCCTTTGGAGGGGGGTTGGGGGGAGGGTTGTGGTGAAGGATAACAACTAATGTCATTCGAAGGAGCCTACGACAAACTGTCCTTATGATACAAGGAAAGAATTATAAAAAAGTTTTTCATTATAAATCTTAATTAAATTTTGTGCAATTCGTGATAATAAGTAATGAAAGCCCATAAGTTTAATCAAAAGAGATCCTTCGTTTCACTCAGGATGACAAAAGTGTTTCACGTTAAAGTATTTTAAATAATTAAACATTTGTGCAATTCGAAGTAATTCGTGTTAACCTGTCCCGATATGCGGGATTCGTGGCATTGGTTTTTAAAAAACACTCTAATTCGTTATAAAGATTTTCAGTTTTCATTTATAATTATGAAAAAATTCTTAGAAGCATATAAAGGAATAAACAGAACTGTTTGGATTTTTACAGTTGTAATGTTTATCAATCGAGTCGGTGCGATGGTTATGCCATTCCTAAGCATTTGGCTGAAAGAAGAAATTAATCTTTCTCTCGCTCAAACGGGCTTGCTCATTGGTGTTATGGGTGCAGGTATAATTGCCGGTTCATATCTCGGAGGATTCCTATCCCAGAAAATCGGCAGTCTAAAAACTATAAAACTTTCTCTGTTACTTATGGGAATTTTTTTAATTCTCGTATATTACTCCTCCGATATCATTGTTCTGACAGTTTTGTTATTTATTCTTGGATGTGTTCAGGAATGGACTCGACCTGCTACTCTGTATTTTTTCACTCAATCTCTGAAACCGGAAAATCTTCCTAAAGCGTCCGCTCTCTATCGTCTCGCTGTAAATATTGCTTTCGCTGTCGGTACTACTTTAGGAGGTTTGCTTACGGCAATCTCATATGCTGCATTATTTTGGGTGGATGCTATAACTTGTTGGTTTGCTTTGATTTTTATCTTAGTTGCTTTAAAAGGATTCAACGATAAAAAAGAAACTGAAAAACAAAAAATTATAAATTCAGGAAAAACAAATCTCAGAATTTTTTATTTCATAACAATAATACTTTTTTATTATACTTTATTTTTTGTTTTCTTTAATTCTTATCCTTTATATCTGAAAGACTTCTGTAAAATTGATGAAAGCACTATAGGAATTCTCATCAGCGGAAACGCAGTTATAATAATTCTGTTTGAAATTCAATTGGTAAATTATATCGGAAAAAGAAATCTTAACACACGTGCGGTTGGTGTAGGATTGCTGGTGGGAGCGTTATCGGTTCTCACTCTGCTTTCGGGTTCAAGTTTAACTATACAAATAATATTTATAATTCTTCTGACAATTTCAGAAATGCTTTGCCTTCCATATCTTTGGGCTATTGCCGCTTATCTCGGAAAAGAATCAAATAAGAATATTATAACATGGTATTCATTCTTCGGAAGTGTAGCATTTATGATTTCACCTGTGATAACAAATTTTGTTGCTGAAAAATCCGGTTACGACATTGCATGGATTATGATATCTGTTTTTGGATTTATCTCACTTGCATTTTTTATCCTCCTTCGAAATTCAGGCGAAATATTCCTCAAGTCCGAATCATAAAATATCTATTTTACTTCCTATGTCATCCTGAGGGAGCATGCGACCTGCCTGTCCCGATTTCTTTTATCGGGAAAGGATCCCATAAAAGACTAGTTACACTACAAATCCATTTCTCAGATCTGTCATTGCAGTCTTGTTTTATCTCGAAGTAACGGTAATGATGCCCCCTCTGGAGGTTGAGCCTGCGAAATCCCGACGTGTCGGGAGGGATTTAGGGGGAGGATTTATATAAATTGTATTCATTACAATTCGTGTAATTCGCTTAATTAGTGTAAATTCGTGGTGAAGAAAATTCCAAGTGTTCAGTATCAACCCACCACTCACTATTAGTATAGACATATTCAAAGGATTTTTATAAATTAGGTCATATAACCTATAATTTATAAATATAGGTCATATAACCTATAATGAAATTCAAAGCAGTCATAACTGGCGATATCGTTTCATTCACTCAACTCGATCCAAAATCAAGAGCAAGACTAACATCCGAACTAAAAAAATGTTTTTCTGAACTTGAAAGAAAGAGAATCACTGAACGTGAAATTGAAATTTTCAGAGGTGATAGTTTTCAGGGTGTGATAAATAATCCCGCTGAAGCACTTCTCGTTGCATTATATATCAGGTCGTATATTATAAAATCTACCATCAAATTCAAAAATTCAAAAACCGATGCAAGAATTTCCATCGGAATAGGAAAAGTTAATAAACTTAAATCTAAAATTATTGAGTCTGACGGTGAAGCATTTATTCTTTCCGGAAGGGGACTTGATGAAATGAAAAATTCAGACGCTCTTATTAAAATCATTTCACGTTACGAACAGTTCAATGAAATTTTCAATATCGTTTGCACACTTATGGAACCTTTGATTCAGAACTGGTCTTTCCCTCAAGCCGAAGTTGTTTATTATGCTCTCAACGGATACAATCAAATTGAAATTTCCAAAAAAATCAAAATCACTCAAGCGTCGGTTAATCAAAGAGTAAAACTCTCTAACTGGAATGAACTCAAAGAGGCAATTAATTTTTCAAGAATGTTCATTTTAAGAAACGTAAAATAAAATGGAAGAACTCAATAAGATAATTCTTGCTCTGATGCTTTATCTGATTAATACCTATCCTGCGAGTTTATTGATAAATAAAATTACGGGAAAGTGGAGAAAACAACTTGAAGAGTCAGAAACTGAAAATGATAGTCTTGAAAGTGCAGGGTTGTTAATTGGAATTCTTGAAAGAATTTTGATAGTTACATTTGTATTAATCAATCAGTATGAAGCAGTCGGTCTGCTCATTGCAGCAAAATCTATTCTCCGTTACAACGATAAGAATAAACCTGAAAAAAAGACTGAGTATGTTTTAATAGGTACATTAATGAGTTTCACTTATGCATTATTAACATCATTGCTGTTCAGATATTTTGTGTTCCGTTTAATTTGATATCCAAACAGCAATGTGTAATTTCATCTTATTTAAGCAGAACCATTTTCTTAATCTCTGAAAAATTTTCCGAAGTCAATTTATAAAAATACGTTCCCGCTGATAAATTCATCGCATTAAAGTTAACAGAATATTCACCTTTGTTATAATATCCGTCAACAAGTGTTGCTATTACTTTTCCGCTAATATCATAAACATTTAGTTTAATATTCGCATTATTATCAGGAACTGTAAATTTTATTTTTGTCTCAGGATTAAAAGGATTAGGAAAGTTCTGACTTAATGAATAACTCTCTGCGATGCTTCCAATTGTTTCAACATTTGTTACAGGATTCCATAACCAGTATTTTGACTGGTCAATCGAAGTAAAATAATATGTCGCGAGTGACTTCTGACCACCATTTACAAATGAACCGGGCATTGAATCAACTAACATTCCTAATGAAAGTTTCCCGACAGAGTATTCAGAAAGATTAGGATATTTATAATCAAGTTGTTGACCTTGAAATTTTAAATCTAAATGTCCTAAAAAATTTAAAGTAGATGGCAAATATTTAGTTAACTTTACATCAGTGAAATTTTCTCCGTTTATATTATTTTGAGTTACGACATTATATGTCATAAACAAAGCATAATCATTAATCAAACTTTCGTTAATTCTTAATACACCAAGTGATGGTCTGCAAACTGACGCTAACGTCTCTGTTGTCCCGGTGTAATTATATTTAGTAAATGGTAATTCAACTTCTCTGCTTCTGCTTGGATCTGCTCCCGGATATATACTCGACCATATTCTTAAATGTGCTGACGCATCAGGCAAGTAACTTCCTGAACTGTTAACATTGACAACATCAAACGCAACATAAGGAAAGTTATGATAATAAGCCAAACTAACAGTCCTGAAAGCACCGAAACTATATGACCCGTTATCAACCCAGTCATAAATTTTTATAGGAGCAGAAAATGTATTTCCATGATCAGTTGATTCCATAAAAAATACATCATTCATATTTACTCCTGTCCCTAAAAATGCTACACCGATTTTTCCTCCTGCAGATTTTGCTATTGAATATCCTTCAGCAATATCAAGATCGGGAGTAGAACTTGAATTCATGAAATTTGAAGTTATCAATGATTTTCCAATCAAGACAGGGCTGGAATTATCTGCTGAAATTAAAATAAATTTATTATCACCAACTCCTTGAATATTATTTAAACCTAAAACTTTTCCCCATAGTCCTGAATAATTTGTAAATTGGTTTTTTGGATTCAGTCTATTAAAAGAACCTAACCCGGGAAAAACATCGCTATAAACTTTTACTGACATTTGTCCTCCGGTAAATGAATGGTTAGCAATTAATGCATAACCACCGGAAGTTAATGAAATATTTGGGAATGAAGAATTTTCAATCGGAACATCCGCAATAAAAGACCATGAATCTCCCTGAGTTTCACTGTAAAAATATTTTGTAACTTTGTTTTGAAAAGTTACATCATTATAATAAGAATGAGTCATCACAATATGGATATCTTCTCTATCCATTGGATTTTGTGCAATGTTTCTTGGCGAACTTGTGCTCTGTAAATCATACAGTGTATTAAACACAGGTTTGTATGTAACTAATTGATTGAAATCTTGTGCTTTTAACGGGTTAACTACAGCGGTTAAAAGCAGGGCAATTGTAAATATGACTTTTTTCATATTTCCTCCATGTTTTTTTAAAACTTATATAATTTTTTGTTAATAAAAAATACATTTCTTCAACTCCCGAATTTTTTTAATAACCATTTCTTAGCAGCCAGATTTTTATTGAAATTCTTTTTCCAGGTCGGTTTTTATTTTTTTTGTAATCTCCCGGCAGGTTTTCAAATTCTGATTGAATAATTCAAAATTCACAGGCGGATCATCGAGTATTTTTTTATTCTCTTCAAATATTGTTTTTATTTCCGTAAGACCGAATATATCAAATGTTGGTTTGAATTTATGGTGAATAGTCCTGAAACTTTCGGCATTTAATTCATTATATTCTGAAGAAGAAAATTTATCAATCTCATCAAGTGCATCATTTACACCTTTTATAATTTCTTTTAATAAATTTTCGTCACCTTCGACAAAATCTTTTATTCTTTGTATATAAACCGGAGTCATTAAAACAATTTTGTAAACAAAATGAATTTATTCAATTCATTAATTATTAGAACCTGTTATAAACTTATCTATCTCGTTTTCTATTTCATCTCTCACTTTTCCAATTTCGGAAATTTTTTGAGAATCTGTTCCTGTAAATTTTGACGGATCAGGAAACCACCAGTTTAATCTTTTACCCCCACCGGGAAATACAGGACATTTTTCCGCTGCCTCTTTTTCACATACAGTTATAACAAAATCATACCCTTTACCTGTTTTCAATATATCTTCAACACTTTTAGTTTTATTTCCCGATATATCAATCCCTTTTTCTTTCATACTCTCAACTACCAATTGATTTAGTTTACCCGGTTCTATACCTGCAGAATCTGCTTCGTATTTTTCTGAATATTTTGAATTAATAAATGCCTCAGCCATCTGCGAACGTGCTGAATTGTGAATACAAACAAATAAAATTGATTTCTTCATTTTGTAATATAAAAATTCTTTGTTAACTAAATATAAATTTCCCGGTTTATCGAACTGTCTTCCCCGGGAAATTTAACTTTTTAATTAAATTTTATCGTGAAAAAATTAAACCCGTTTCATTTTCTACCGAATACATTAACACTTAAAAGTCTGCTGCCGGAATTTAACCACTGCTCATACTCTTCTTCGGATAAATATTTTCTCAAAGTTTCTTCAGGTAAGATTATCTCTCGTTCTTTTTGGATTTTTATATCGGTGAAATTATTTTTCTTTATAATTCCAAGATATTCATTTATATCAATTGAACCTGATATACAACCCGCATACATTTCCGCGGCTTTTTTAAATTCAGACGGCATCTCTCCTTTTACTACTATATCTGATACCGAGAAGTGTCCTCCCGGTTTTAGAATTCTGTAAATTTCTGAAAATGCTTTGTTTTTATCCGGCACAAGATTTAAAACACAATTACTGATAACAACGTCAGCAAGATCATTATCCAGGGGAATATTCTCAATGTCTCCCAAATGAAATTCAATGTTTTCATATCCAAGTTTTTGTTTGTTTAAATTTGCCTTTTCTATCATTGTCTCTGTAAAGTCAATCCCTATCACTTTTCCTTTTTCTCCGGTTAGTGAACGGGCAACGAATACATCGTTGCCTGCTCCTGAACCTAAATCAACCACTGTGTTACCTTGTTTTATCGCTGCGAATTCCGTCGGGATACCGCAACCCAAACTTAAATCCGCATCAGGATTATATCCGCTCAGATTTTCATAACTTTCACTCATATCTGAAATGTCATCTGAACTGCAACAGGTTGATGAACAACAGCCTGATACTTCACCTTTCAGAGATTTTTTTGCAATCTCACCGTATTTTTCTTTTACGATTTCTTTTAATTTTAAATCTTCCATTAGTTTGTTTTCCTTTTTTTTAACAACATTTTGTTTTTTGATTTTTTAATTTAGTTATAAATTCTGTTAACAGTTTAATTTTTTCTTCGAGAGTTTTCCAATCAATACAATAACATGATTTGACACCATCTATCGTTCCTTTCACAAGTCCAATCTCTTTTAATTCTTTTATATGTTGAGATACTGTTGACTGAGAAAGTGGGACTATTTCTACAATCTCACCACAAATACACATATTTTTTTCCGCCAGAGCGTTTAATATCTCAAGTCTTGCAGGATGTGAAAGTACTTTTGCCACATCTGCAGTTTCAGTCAGTTTTTTATCAAATTTTTCTTTTTTTGGTGCTGCCATATTCTTCTTTTATTGTATATCGTAAAAATACGATAAATGTTTCATCAGGTCAAGATATTTTTTTATATTTTTTCTTGAGGTGATAACATCTTTTAATTTAAATATATTTATATAATCAGCAAACTCTAAATTATCTGAATTTAAAATCATATATATCACTTTTTACTTTCCTTGTTTCCGGTATTCTTTTATTTATTTTTTTAAATAAAGAAGTATCGGAAAAAGATTATGAATTACAAACTTCTCCGAGAGAAGAATTATATTTTGATAAATTTGGTCACCGTGATAATTATATAGGTATAGATGAAAGTGCAGAGGGGATTATTTTTAATAAAAGAGTAAATTTTAAACCCGGAACATCTGAACCCGTAATCGTTAATAATAAGAATAACATTTATATTTTTTGTAACGATTTTAACAACAAAGGAATTGTTACCGGTTTTTTCTCTGATAACTATGGGAAAAATTTTATTCCATTTAATCTTCCATTGACTAATGAAGTTCACACTTATGCAGACCCGGATGCGGAAACAGACAATAACGGAAATATATATTTCACAGCAGTTCAAAGAGATAATAAAAATTTCAGTTCGATTGTTTTGATAATCAATTCAGGTGGCTCACAAAAAAATTATTTGATTGACTCAAATCAAAACGGAACCATAAAGTTTGATAAACCTAAAATATTAATTTTACAGAATAAAATTTATATTACTTTCATTAAAAAAGAAGATGAAAAAAAACAGTTAATTTTGTTTTCGTCAAATTTAGATTTGACAGGTAATCAATTTACTTTGTTATCATCAGATAATCCCAACTCTGCCTCATTGAAAAATCATAATCAGGATTTATTAATTTCTTACTCAAATGATGAAGAAATCAATCTGTTAGTTTATTATACAAACAGTAATACTTTAAATAACTTTAAAATTTGTGAATTTGAAAGTCCCGGCAAAAAAATTAAAGGTCAGAATATTATAAAAGCTTCGGGTAATTTTGGCGTTAGAGTTAATTCATCTCCTTCAATGTTAATCTCTAATTTGAATAATAAAATATAT
>ERZ761607.4121-NODE-4121-length-13170-cov-3.623256_pt1 | contig 13170 bp, 7 predicted proteins | sample MGYA00511164_ERZ761607 | MGnify/ENA primary metagenome ERZ761607 (study PRJEB28899, sample SAMN02445080) | bioreactor sludge metagenome | biome: EBPR sludge | place: Australia: Brisbane, Thorneside Wastewater Treatment Plant | collected 2011-06-22 ...
GGACACTATCCTCTACGCAGCGGCATCGGCAGAGCGGTCAGACCGGACGGTTACGTAATCTCCGACATGACCGTCCTCCTTTGTGGATCCTCACAGACCCACCTTGGCACATTGATGCCGTCGGGGGGCGGTCACATCATCAAGGCCGTTCGGGGGCACCATGTGAGGATTCGCAGATTCCGATCAGCCACGCGGCCAACAGCGAGAAGCCTGCCAGCTCTGACCTTCGGCGATACGGCATTCACCTCGCAAAGCTTCGACCGCGCGGGTTCGATATTCGGACAAGGTTGGCAGTTCAACGTGCGAATGTCCTGCTCGCCCTGCGATCGTTAGTCTGTCGTCGCTGGTAAACCAACCGGAACTGTAGGGGCCGCTTGTGGCGATTTCCCTCGCCAAGGTGCCGGTTTCGAAATCTACAAGGTCAAAGAAAACGGCGCCTCGGTCAAACCTGCTTACCAGTAACCACCACCCGTTCGGGGTGCTGTCGATATCGAGGACTCTAGTGTCGGCGGCATAGGCGAGGGCGCTACTCCATTCAGATGTGCCAGGAGTCCAAAATCTTACCTCGGTCTCGCCGTCTGCGACGATCACCTGCGGTCCGTTGCGGTAAAATCGCACCGAATAAGCATCACGAGGTAGTGTAAGAAGTGGGTGTGTTATCACTCCGGATTCGAAAATGCGGACTTGATCTTGATGAAACCACGCCACCCGGGATGCGTCGGGGCTGATCGACAGGCGGCCAACACCTACAAATTCCGCCAGGATCAACGGTCCGCCATGGACCATACCATCGGGCGTTTCCAACCGAATTTGGAGCGCTCCGTTCGGCAGAGGCGAGAGCGAAACAACTCCGCTCCCAGTTTGGAATTCTCCGAACCCAGGGTGACCAGACGGCTCGAAAACTGGATGTACCGCACCAGGAAAAAGGGCGCGAAAGCCTGCTTCGGCGCCAGTTACCGGTTCATCCGGCCATGGCACAGTTGTTACGTGAGATAGCGTAGGGATCAGCGAGGAGTCCCAAGGCGATTGATCGATGCGTGTCAAGGAGAGCATTCGCCCCTCATCACCGCGCGTTTCGGTCAGGACAGCAAGGGTACGCTGAGAGCTCCCGGAGACGGCAACAATCGGCCTGTCTGTCCGGCGGTCACGGAGTTGCCTGGAAACGCCTGCCCAACCAGAAACCCAATTCAGGCTCCGCCCATCGGCTTCGACAACCAACCCTAACCCATGCCCTGCGCCCTCGGGGGTTTCTGGGAGACGAATTTCCATCATGGCTGGGTTCGTCAAGATGTCATTGCCAAACAGCCGCCTTTGGGTGTCCCATCGAAAGCCACCCTCTGCACCAAAGACGGTGGGTGAAAGCAACTGTACCTCAGTCGTGCGTCCGTCACCACGCGTGCCGCCCCAGAGCGAGTTCAGCACTGCCAGCGAACCAACGACGCGACAGCCGCCCTGCGAAAAACGGCCAATCATGCCGTATCCCCCCAAGGGGTCGAAGTCGATCCCGGCGCCGATCAGATATTCGATGACGATTGGCAAGAATGGGTCCGTAAGATGCTCCTGAAAACACGCGCGAAGATGATCTTCAAAGAAAAAGTCAAACTCAACACGGGGACCCACAGTCAAGGCTTCTTCTGTGATGCCTTCATCGACGTCGAAATCGGTGAAGCCCCCAAAAACATACGATCGGCCCTGATCATCGATTGGCAGTGAAAGAGTGGCGAAGTTATGCACTGAGGTACGTTGACTTTCCCCGGTTCTCAGATTGACCAGCACCGCGTCTCTGGAGCCGTCTGGGGACTTAATGAGTGCAAATCCATCGCGATTGATCGTTATATAGTGCTCGAAACCACCAAACAGCAGATCCAACGGTTGTACGTGCGTCCAGCCATCGACCTGTGCAAGCACTTGAGGCGGGGATGAGTCACTGACGGCGAATAAAGTCAAGGATTGCGCATCGTGCATCAGAAGGACTACACCGTCAATCCGGTCAACCTCTGCAATGGCGTAGGCGCGACCGGGAATGCGAGATTGTTCGATCGGCCCTTGATCGTCGCTGACTCGCCAGAGCTGACCAGAGTTTGTGTCATGCAGCCACATCTGCTGATTAACGATCAAAGGTGTTGCCCCTGGGGGCACCCGGTGGCGGGTCTCACCCTGGGCGCGCTGTAGGACTCTCTCGAAACTAATGCGTAAGGCTTGTGGGGCGCTGGCGTCGCTGAGGTCGTGCGCAGCATCCAAGAGCGCAAGAAGAGCATCGTCGACACGACCTTCTTGCGCAAGGTTGGGTGCACGTTCAATGGCGAGACTGCGTGCGAGCAAGCTCGCTGCTCTGGCCTCCGCGTCGGTCAATTCAGCCCAGCGCCGCTCCTCGACCGACTCGATCTGTGTGCGCAAAAAATTGTGCCCGAGGAGCCAGCCAATCCCTACGGTGACCACCACCCCTGCCAGCGCTACTAACCAGTGCCGTCCAAGCCCTCTTCCCCGGATGCAGGAGCTGGAAACGGGCTTGTTGTCCTGTGTTGAGCGGGGCCGCTGAGTGGAAGAATCGTGCGTTCCGGGCATGTGGCTACTTCCAGTTTAGGGGTGCTTCGGCGGTATGAGATGAGAGGAAATCAAGGGAAGCGGTAGAAAATGCCAGCCTCGCAACGATAGTAGATTTTTTGCGTATTCCACGCCATACTTTGCTCAGTGGCAAAGCTACGGAGGTCTTCGACGGTGGCAACGTGGTGAAGCTGCTCTGGGCCACTTCAGTGATCATTCCCGCGTTACTCACCTATTTTTCCGCGGGCCACGAAAGTTTGCAGAACATCATCGCCCTAATGGCTGGGACGGTTGCTTTTACTATGATGGCTATCAACCTAGTTCTGGCGACCCGCCCCCCATGGATAGAAGGAGCGCTCGGCGGGCTGGACAAGGTCTACTCCCTTCATCGTCGGTTCGGCATCTGCATCCTGGCGCTCGCGCTGGTGCATACCCAGGTCAGATTCCAGCAGTTGCAGGGCATTCTTCCGCCCGGATCGCTTGGCGAGCTCGCTCGGGATATCGCTAAACCTGCCTTCTACACTTTGGTGGTCCTCGCGGTTCTCAGCTTGATAAAACGGGTTCCGGGACTTCGACACGAGATCCCTTGGGCCCTCTGGCGCTGGTCTCATAGACTGTTTGGGCCGGTCTTCCTTGTGCTGGCGATACACCAGTTTCTTGTCAAATCGCCGTTCGAAAGCACTGACGCTATCAAACAATGGACCTCGGCTATGTCTGTTGTGGGGTTGGTAGCCTGGCTGTCTACACTGGTTGTTCCTTTTCTTCGGCGCCGGGCCTATGTCGTCGAAAGCGTTGATCGGTTGGCGGGTGCGACGAAGGTTGTTGCGCGGCCCAAGAGCCGGGGTATCGGCGTACGTCCTGGTCAGTTTGTTTTTTTGTCGGCCGCGCGTAGCGGGCTGCGTGAGCCTCACCCCTTCTCGGTTTCACATGTTGGGCCCAACGGTCGTATCGGTTTTCACATCCAGTCCGTAGGCGACTTCACGCGCCGTCTGCGCGAATCGCTCATGTCCGGGGATAAAATCGGGATCGAGGGGGGCTATGGGCGGTTCGGCTTCCGTCGCAGTGCGAAACGGCAGGTCTGGCTGGCCGGGGGCATCGGGATCACACCGTTCCTCTCAATGGCCGAGGCCTTGGTATTTAGCGGTGACAAATACGAAGTCGTCCTTGTCCACGCGGTCAGATCGCGCGATCTTGCCCTCGAAAACGAGGTGCTGAGGGATCTGACAGGTCGGTCCGAGCACTTTTCCTATGTTACGCATGTGAGCGCAGAGAAGGGTCGGCTCGACGGTGCAGCCCTGATCCGGGCGGTTCCCTTCCTCATCAGGGACGCCGAACTGTGGTTCTGCGGCCCGACAGGATTGCGCAAGTCACTGGTTTCCGACCTGAAGGCCGCCGGGCAAATGCCACGAGCAGTGCACTTTGAACGTTTCGAGTTTCGCTGAGCAAGGAGTTGAAGATGGTCCGACTTTTCTTGGCTGCAATCGCTGCATTGGCACTTTCTCAGCCCGCCTCCGCCCAAAGGCAGTTCCGGTCGGGCGACTATGCCGACTATCAACCAGACTTGGCCAATGGGGCGGTTATGTTCAACGCCGGGGGATGCGCAGCCTGCCATGCCGTCGATGGTGACGACGCTATTCTGGCGGGCGGGCGCGAATTCAGAACATCTTTAGCTACCTATGTCGCACCGAACATCACGTCTCATCCATCAGCGGGGATTGGAGGCTGGTCGCGGGCGGACTTCCTGAATGCGCTGCTGAACGGTCGCGCGCCAGACGGACATCGCTATTACGGCGTGGTCTTTCCGTTTCCCGCCTTTTCGCGCATGCGCCCCGAGGACGCACTGGACCTGCAGGCCTATCTAGCAACCCTGCCGCAAAGCGACGTGGTTCCGGCCAGTCATCGGGTCACCCTGCTTGCGGACGCTCTATTGATGCGGTTTTCGGATGTGCGCGACCCGCTTCCATCAATCGCAGACCCGCAACTGCAGCGCGGCGCTTATCTGGTCGAGGCGTTGGGGCACTGCGGCGAATGCCATTCACGAAGGGAAGAACCAGGGCTGGCAAATTTCAGCATTGCGCTCGACCCTGCGGGTGCTTTTGTCGGCGAGGCAACCATGTTTGGGGAATTAGCGGGGGCGATCAATCGCGAACGCCTTACCCTAACCGGCACGACCCCCGAAGCATTTGTGAACGGGAGCCTTGTGCAGGCAATGCGTCTGGACGGGTATCCTATGACATCCGCCATGATGCGGCGCGTCAGCCGTTCCACTGCTCGGCTCAGCCACGAGGACAGGGTGGCAATCTATGCGTATCTCGTCGGCGCGCCTGTTGATCCCGGCAGTGTCCAAAGGGTCGCATCCCAATCTCCTGGCACCATAGCTTCACCGTCCGTTACCCGGCCAATATTGGCCTCGACGCCTGGTGCGGGCGCAATTGGTCTTGTCGAACGAATAGCTTCCATGTGCGCAGCCGAAGCCCAAGCAGAACCAGCGATTCTTCCTGCAACGGCGCAACCCGCCGCCGATCCAGCCCTGGCCGCTACAGCGGATGCCGTCATCGAGACCCATTGCAGGGAGTGTCACGGTCGAAACCAGCGAAACGCCCGAAGCTTTCTGACCGGTTCGCTCGCTGAACTCGCACGTGACCCGCGCGCGCTCACGCCTGGCGATCACCGGGCGTCCCTGCTTTGGGAAACCATTGCACGCGACCGAATGCCAACCAGCGACCGGCCCAGGTTGCGCCCGCAGGAATTGCAGGCTCTCGCAAACTGGATCGACAGTTTAAGTCCGCCGCAATCGGCACCTCAGGCCAACTCTGTCCAGCCCCAAATCCGGTCACCGATAGACCTGCCGAGGTATCTCGGCGGGACATTCGAAAACCTGACGCAGGCAGCATTCCGGGATCTTCACCGCGTTGATCCGTTGGACCGCCTCTACCAGCGCTACTTCAGCTTCGCCAATATACCTTTGCCAGAGAACCTTTGCGCGGAGGATGGCACTTTCCTAGACCCTACCGTCGCGATGCATGCCGCTCTCAACAAGTTCGTCAATTCGGTTTCGCGCGGGACATCCCTGCGGCAGGTAGACCCTGTCGCGTTTACGGACGGCGCGCTCGTGCGCATTGACCTGCGCGACATGAATTGGACTGCCGAGGACTGGGAATCGGTTACCACTGGCGTTTTTTCTCAAGGCTCTCACGAAGCCGGTTTCTCGCGAGAAGATTGGGACAGGCTCGCAATCCCATACCCTTACGCCATCGATCCGGTTTCTGATCCGGCTTTGCGCGGTCTTGCTACCGAGACTGGCGCCAGCGTCCCGATTTTGCACGCCGACTGGTTCGCTCGACATGCATCCGAGGCGCCTTATTACGACCTGCTCCTGCGTCTACCACCAAATATTCGCCAACTCGAACAGCGGCTGGGTGTCGACGCCGCTAGCCAGACACTGAGTGGCCGAACTATACGAGCCGGTCTCATACAAGGTCAGTCGGGGGTGTCGGACCACAACCGCGTACTCGAACGTTTTGATCTCGCTGGGTCCGGATACTATTGGGTTTCTTACGATTTTTCTGGCGACGAGGGCCGTCAGTCGATTGTCGACTTCCCCGATGGTCCGAACGGCCCGCACCCGACCGTCTCGGGCACTTTGCCCTTTCTCCATGATGGCGGCGAAATGATCTTTTCGCTGCCGAATGGGATGCAAGGATTCTATCTCTCGGAAGCGGACGGAACACGCATCTTCGAGGGGCCCACGGAAATCGTATCTTTCCGCAACAGCCCGGCCGGGCAAGGGATATCCATCATCAATGCGCGCAGTTGCTTTACCTGCCACTATGACGGGATCATCAGCAGTTCCGACAGTATGCACTCCTTGATTCAGTCAAGCAGCGGGCTATTACGTCAACAACGGGACCTTCTGCTGCGCCTTTATCCCGGTCAGGCCCGCTTGAACGAGGCCTATGAACGGGATGTTGCAACCTATCTGTCCGCGCTCGATGCACTAGGGGCAATCGGCCTGACACCAGCAGGGCGGCGGACCAGTCTGCGACCTCCGACCCGTGGCGAACTTGTGACCTGGCTGGCTGGGCACAGGTTCGAACTGCTGGACGCCGATGCATTGGCCAGAATGTTTTACCTGACGCCGAGCGAACTGGGCGAACGGGTGAACCACCTTGCCGACCCGCTCCTGCAGTCGATCCTTCGCACCTGGCTTAACCGGACTGCCAATCAGCAACCGCTGCGGGTCGCCGAGGTTGACCTCCATTGGGCGGCGATGCTTTCCGACCTGACGGGCCTGCGGCCCCGCGTGCCGTCGCACGCCGGAACTCCTCCAACACAGTATCAGCCCGTAGCCGAAGTCGTTGACTTGCATATCGCCCCGACAAGGCTTCGCGCTGGCGAAATGCTGACGACCTCCGCGATTCCACCAGCAGGATGCGCCCCCCTATTCTTCTTCATCTACCCCGACAGAAGCTTTTCACCAACCTCCCTCGAGGGATACCGCGCGGAAACTGTGGGTCCCCGCACGCGGTTCGTTGCTGATCAGACCAGTCCCGCCCAGCTTGTCATCGAAGCATCGGACCCACCCGGGCACTATCGCTTCGGTTTTATGTGCGGCGCGGATCATCTGAATGCGGACGACTTGCGTCAGGTGTTTAGGGCAATCGCAAACAGTGCCAGTCTCACGGGCGTGAGTAGTCCCGGGAATAACTCGGTGCCATTTTACACGACAAGCTTCGAAGTCTATCGTTGACTACGCGCAAGTTCCGCACCCAGCCTGACCCAGGAGGGTCCTTATGAAACGGATAGTTAGCCTCGCCCTTGCAATCATTTCTCTGGCCACTAGCATCTCAATCGGCACAGCTGGAGCACAATCGCTGCCGCGAATTTCGCTGGATGGCCCGGCGCCCGAAGTCAATTCGCAGAGCTGCTTTCAAAACCCATCGCAAGCACGTTGCCAGGGAGCGGCACCAAGCGGCCATATATTCACGTTCGCGGATGTCAACAACATCGCACAAGTTCCACGGACCGATAGTGTCCCGGCAGCTGCGGCACAGCCCGACGAACCTTTACCGTCGATCGACTTACAGATACGGTTCGACTACAATTCCGCAACCCTGCGCGATGACCAGTTGCCACAACTTCAAGCATTGCTCGGCGATCTGCGACAAATTGATTTCTCACGCGCGCGGTTGGTATTGATGGGTCACACAGACAATGTGGGCTCACGCCCATTCAATCTGGATCTGTCGCAGCGCCGCGCGGATTCCGTGGCAGCGTTCCTAAGCGCAGCTGCCGGAATCCCGCGCAACCGTGTTAGCGCTGTGGGTGTGGCATTTGATTATCTTCTGTACCCACATGATCCAGGCAATGCGGAGAACCGCAGAGTTCAGATCCTGCTTCTAGAATGATCAATACGCGTAACCGCTGTAATTGAAAGCTCGTTCCAGCAGCATATTTTGGCGCTGAAACGTTGTTACGGGAGACGAGTCGCCATGCTTCGCTCGCTTGTTGTCATCCTGACATCGCTTTGGGTCGCTGTGTCGGCTGATGCTGCCTCATTCCGAAAGGGAGGCGACGAAAGCCTTGGCTGCCGAATGACCATTGAAGGCGAGATTGTCGAGGGCGATGCCGCTCGTTTCCGGACGATGCTGGCGGATTTCATAAATTCGATCCCATCTCGTTCAGATTACACCAATTACCATTCGTGGTACCTGGAATACACAGACCGATTCCAAGATAATATCCGGATTTGCCTTGACAGCCCTGGTGGATCGCTGACCGAAGCCGTCGAGATGGCTGATACGCTAGCCTATGGCTACCGAGTGAGGTCCGATATTCAGAGCCGGACGTCGGATATCGCCATACAGGTCGTTTGGGAAATCGGAACCGCGGTCCCGGCAGACGCCCGCTGCGAAAGCTCTTGCGCGATCCTGTTCATGGCAGGTGGGTACTTTTCCCAACTGGCGGCTTCCAGCAACTCACGCGACCCCAACCGTATCCTGCATGTGGACGGCAGGCTTGGATTTCATGCGCCCAGTTTGTTGAACTTGCGACCCGGCACCAGCTACAATGCCGAGCAGGTGGCGCTTAGTTACGCGTTCGCAATCGATTCGGTGCGTCTCATCAGTGAGCGGCTGGGACGCTACAGTATATCGCCATCACTGTTTGGGAATTGGGTCTCAACGCCACCTGAAAACATGTATTTCATCGAAACGGTCGAGCAGGCTGCCAGCTGGTTCATCACCCTTGCCGGGGCACCGGTGATCAACGACCCCAGCCTGGCAAATCTGGAACAGGTTTGCCGAAACATGTCGGCCCTTTCGACTTTGCGGCAGCCCGATGAGCAGTATTCGGCCTACGGCAATCCAACGCGCTTCCCGTCCGAAGCTCACGCGATGTACTACGCTGCGCCAATCCTTGGATTGCGGGACAGGAATAGATGGCGGGTTCCACCGACTAACGGGCTAGACCGACGCCTGCGGGGGGTTGTCCCTTACGAAGGGTATGAATGCAGTTTCGAATACGACACCCAAACGGGTGCGATCAGGTTCGACACCATCCCCCAAGCAGATCACGGCTTGGTAGCGAACGGAACCATGAATGTCGGGGTGGAGAACTTTGGCTGGCTGCTATTCTCGGGATATACGACGCTGCAGGAGCTTTCCGCGCTGGCGCGCGCGCATCCGAGGGGTCGCATACCCGGCGAAACCCTGATAGGCGAGGTCACAGACCCCTTGCGGGGGTTTTGCGCGGTTTACGATCGCAACGATCGCCTCTCGCAGTCAGCCCCCTGCAACGCACTGCTTGTAAGCCGCGAACGGGCGGATCTGCGTGGCTACGTCGAAAGCCTTTTGGTGTCGTGGCCCGATGGCACGGCGCCCCCGCTTCCATCGGGGCTCGAGGAATCCGAGGTTCGGCGGATAGGAGACTGGGAACATCGTGGCACGGGACTGGCTGTGCGCGAGTTGGGCTCCGACGACATGCGCACCCTCATGGCACCGCAGGCATTTGAAAGCCAAGACGTGTGGGACAGGTCGGCCAGCGGATGCTGGCGAAACCTATCCACTCGCGAGAGCCGTTGTTTCGTGATGGACGAGGTGGTGTTGTCAGCCCTGTCCACGTTTCGCCGTTAAGCCTGCCAAGCAGGCCGCTGAAGGAGTCGGTGGTGCGCAACGGGCCAGCTCAGCCGCAGTAGCCCAGAAAAAGAAGGACGCAACGTCAATGAGCATGAAAATTAGTCGCCAGAAACAAATTGCCACGCACATGGCCTGGCGGTGTCAGCAAATCGTGTTGGCGTGAGGGTGTGGCTGGGGTCCGAGCAGCAGCCTGAGCGCATCGAGGTAGGAGCGGTCCGCGTTGCTCCGGGCGGCGTGCCAACGACCGTAGGCGGCAAGGTTCTTCGACGTGGGGCCACAGAAGGGCTGCATGAAGGCTCGGAACCGGCCGATCAGGGCGTTGACGGTGTTGATGTGGTGGCTGCGCGGGGTGCGCGTCGAGCGCCGTCCGGCGTTCAGCGCGAAGTGCGGGATGTGCTCGTCCTTCGCGATCCGCTCGTAGGTGACGAACCCGTCCGTGCAGAGCACCGCATCGGGCGCCATCACGGGCAGCAGCGCGGCGGAGATCGCCGCCTGGCCCGCGTCCGCGATGGCCTCGAAGGCGCGGTGACCAGCGCGGTCCGTTGCCGCGAGGAGCTTCCTCTCCCAGGCCTTCCAGCCCCCCGGAGGCGCTGTCGCCGAACCGTCCCTGCGCCGATAGGCCCGCCACCTCAGGCGCGGCGGCGCAGGGTGGTTCGCAGGGTCGCGCCGGTGCCGGACCCACTCGCGCGACCCTTTTCGGCTCTCGCGTTGATGGGCTTCGTCGGCTTCGACGATGCCCGCGAGGCTGTTGTCAGCCTCCGGCGTCAAGGCGCCGATAATCGCCATCCGCCTGCGCCAGATGCTGTGATGCGACACCCCCAACACCTCGGCCCCGCGGCGGCAAGACATCGGCTGTGGCGCCTCGATCATGTCACGCGCCAGCGCGACCACCAGGTGGGGGCGGTGAACACGGGCCAGCGGCGTGCCGCTGCGGCCCGACCACGTCGCGCCGCATCCCGAGTAGTGCCATCGCTGTGCGCCGGTTCTGGTCCGGCCCCAACGGGTGCGCGCATCGCCCCCACAACGCGGGCAGGACGCCGCTGGTCCGTCGGCATCGGCCCGCGCGTCGATCTCCAGAACGGCCTCCGCACGCTTGCGCGCCTCGGTAACGAGGCCCTCGGCCTGGCCCAGCTCCTGCGGGGTCAGGCGGGCAAGCATGCGGCCGAACTCGGCCGGGTCGAAGCGGGGCATGGCGGGTCTCCTGGGGCCTCGGAAGGCGCAGCATACCTCATTGACGTCCCGGAACAAAGTGCGAACTATCGCGATCTGCTGACACTGCCCAATGCCTTCATGGGGCCATGAATATAGTGGCTATAGGATGAAGTTTCACGGAAACCCATAACCGAGACAACACAGAAAAGTTTCCAGAGGAGGTCGGCCAATTGCAGACAAGGTATATAGGCGCTATGGCTAAAGTCGCTCCTTTGACGACGGTCGTGGTGTTCTTCACATTGGCGTCTGTCCTCCTCGCCGAAACAGCGCAAGCGGCAACCATTACCGTCCGCAGTGATGCGGAATTGCGATGCAACGTTTTTTTGGAGGGAGAAATAGTAAGGGGCGATGCCGCGCGGGTCTCAAACACATTGGCGGTATTAGAGGCGCAGCACGGAGGCGATCCGGGCGACCGCCATAGCCTGCCTGGCGGATGGAGGATTTGCTTCAACAGCCACGGCGGCAACATGGCTGAGGCGATTCTGATTGTGAGGGTCATGCGCAATTGGACAATCGGCTCTGGGATTCCGAACGGGGCTCAATGCTTAAGCGCCTGCGCACTAGCATTCATGGGAGGGGTCTTTCATGGTCGCAGGTCTAACAGCGACCATTATCTATTCTCCAATAGGGTACTTCATCCGAGGGGGCGTTTGGGATTTCATTCACCATCATTAGGCAATCTGTCAGTCGCAGTTGATATCACAACAGTCAATTCCGCATACGCGACGGCGCTCGAAACGGTCGCAGCCTTGACCGAACTCCGTACTGATGGGTTCTACGATTTTCCTGACTACGTCTTGGTGAACATGCTCAGGACGCCACCATCGTCATTCTTCTATATCGACACAGTTGAGCGCGCTATGGCAGCAAATGTCCCTGTGGCGCCTGTGGCCTTTCCCAATGATAACTTGGATACGGCCTTCCGAGAGGCGTGTTTTAACTTCTTTCGAAGGTGGGACCCTGCACAACCAGAGGTCTACGAGCCATCTGTGGTTCTGTACAATTACGTTGGTGACGGGAGGTCTAGGGTCCGAATCGATGCGACGGGTGGGTATGGCACTTTTGCAAACGACGGTTGTGTGATTTCAGTAGAGCTCGAATCTATTGATGAAGGTTATAATATTGTCTCAGCGCAAGGGGATATTGGAGCGCCAAATCATATTGTCAGTATGGCTGATGATTTGGATAGTCAGGACTTCTTCAGTTTCATGGCCTATCCTGGCGCCACTCAGTTGAGTACGCTATCCTCTGGATATATTTCTTCCTTACCACTGTTCAGGAGCTCCATTCAAAGATCTGTTGCTCACAATGTCACCTCTTGCTGGATAGCCACACCGCGCGCCGAAGTTACCCGGGTCGACGCCTTTGTCAATTTGCGGCAAGAAGCGTCTTTTTCCTCTAGGATCATTCGGGAGATACCGAGAGGTGAAGTAGTTACCTTGACCGATCCCGGCAGGCTGCTATTTACTGAAAACAGATGTATTGAACAGTGCCAGAACCTCTCAAATGGCCAGGATGCCTATTTTCAACAGATGGCCTATCAGTGTGTTCAGGGGAACATGATTTGGGCGCATGTTAGAGATAATCGAGGAAATGAGGGATGGATCAGCCGAAGATACTTGGCGGGAGTCCCTTAGCAGGTTGCTGAAGAAGTCGGCCCTCGACGCCGTTTGCGGAACATGATTCACCCTCGGCACTATAGCTTCGGGGGTCATTATGCGCGGGACGGACGAGGCGAGCGGGTCGCTGTTCAGCTATGTCGACTTGGAGGCAGGTATCCCGTCGCGACATCCGCTGCGCAAGATCCGGCAGGTGGTGAACGACGCGCTGGCCAGCTTGGACGCCGAGTTCGAGGCGCTTTACACCGATTTCGGTCGCCCCTCGATTCCACCGGAACGGCTGATCCGGGCGAGCCCGATCCAGATCCTGTTCTCGGTCCGGTCAGAGCGGCAGCTGATGGAACAGATTCAGTATAACCTGTTGTTCCGCTGGTTCGTGGGCTTCGGGATCGACGTTCCGGTCTGGGTGCCGACGGTCTTCACCAAGAACCGCGACCGGCTGATGACCACCGAGATGTCGCGGAAGGTGATGGCTGCGATCCTGGCCCATCGCGAGGTCGCGCCGCTTCTTTCAGATGACCACTTCTCGGTCGACGGCACGCTGGTAAAGGCCTGGGCCTCGATGAAGAGCTTCCAGCCGAAGGCGGGAGACACGCCGCCGGATGACGACCCGGGCAACCCGCCCGGACCCGGCGCCCCAGCCGAAGATCAACCTGCAC
>ERZ761607.4122-NODE-4122-length-13165-cov-4.647445_pt1 | contig 13165 bp, 9 predicted proteins | sample MGYA00511164_ERZ761607 | MGnify/ENA primary metagenome ERZ761607 (study PRJEB28899, sample SAMN02445080) | bioreactor sludge metagenome | biome: EBPR sludge | place: Australia: Brisbane, Thorneside Wastewater Treatment Plant | collected 2011-06-22 ...
TTCCGACTGGCGACATCGACCTCGGGCCTGGACGTGCTCGCAGCCGCGAAGGATCTCTGGCCGGGGATCGGGCGCATCCTGGTGACCGGCTATGGCAGCGAGCTCGACGTCGAGGTTCCCGCGCATGCGATCATCTCCAAGCCCTGCGACGTCGGTGCGCTACGCGAGTTGCTCCGTCTGGTTCCGCTGTTCGTCGACGTGATTGGCACCGATGGCGTCAACTGACCCAACCTGGAAGGTCGTCACGATGGACGAGGTACGTGGAAGAAGCTCACGCGACGATTTCCTCGCACGCCTGGAAGACCCGCTGCATCAGCGCCGCATCGACGTCCCAGGCGACCGCATCCACGGCGGCGACGGGCTGCACGCCACCGGCATTGCAGGCGAAGGCGGCACGGAAGCCGCCCAGGTCGGCCGCGGCCACCGGGCGGGCGGACTGCGGCACCCCGGCGGCGGCCAGCCCGTCCTGCAATAGCTGCTCGCAGATGCCGCGCAGCGCCGGCCCTTGAGGCCAGACCACCGCCTCGCCATCCCAGAGCCCCAGGTTCCAGATGGAACCTTCCACCACGTGCCCGGCCGGATCGACGAACAGCGCGTCGTCGAAGCCCTCGGCCAGGGCCAGCCGGCGGAAATGGAACAACGGGAACGTCCCCACATGCTTCACCTGCGGCAGCGGGCGGACGAAGGGGAAGGACTTCACCCGCAGCGGCGGCCTGGTGGCCGGAGCGGCGGGCGACAGCGTGGCCAGCACGTCCACCGGCACCGTCCGGCCCGCGTCGCGGTAGTCGAAGCGGCGCGAGAACACGGTGATGCGCAGCGAGGCATCGCGCATGCCGGCGGCCTCCACCGCGGCGACCGCCTGAGCCCGCACAAGCCCGGGCTCCAGGTCGGTACCGAACAGCTCGCGGGTGGCCGCCCGCAGCCGCTGCAGGTGCAGTTCCAACCCCTGCGCGCAGCCGTCGCGCACCTGCAACGAGGTGAAGTGGCCGTAGTTGGCCAGCGCCAGTGCGCGCAGGTCGTCGGCGGTGGCAGGCTGGCCGTTGAGGAAAGCGTGGGACATGCCGTTTCCCATGGGTGCTTGCTGGAGCGACGTCAGTCGCGGCCGGATGGATAGAGCAAACGCAGGCCACGGATTGCGCGGATCGACGCGGATGAAGCCTGTTCAAAAACTATCCGCGTTGATCCGTGGCCAATGGCTTTTTGTTCTCGCGGTCGCGACTCACGTCGCTCCTACACAGGAGAGGAGTGGAAACGGGAGTTCTCAGCGGAAAGGCATGCCGCCGCGCGCACCCATCATGCCCTTCATGCTGCGCATCAGGCCCTTCATGCCGCCGCCGGCCAGCTTGCCCATCATCTTTTCCATCTGCTGGTACTGCTTCATCAGCTTGTTGACGTCGGCCGGGGTGACGCCGGAACCGCGGGCGATGCGGGCGCGGCGCGAGCCATTGAGCAGCGTCGGGTTGCGGCGCTCCTTCTTGGTCATCGAGTTGATGATGGCGATCATGCGCGGCACTTCCTTGCCCTGCTGCACCTGCTGCTTCACGTGCTCGGGGATCTGGCCCATGCCCGGCAGCTTGTCCATCAGGCCGCCGATGCCGCCCATGTTCTGCATCTGCTCCAACTGGTCGCGCATGTCGTTGAGGTCGAACTTCTTGCCCTTGGCGACCTTCTCGGCGAGCTTCTGCGCCTTGTCCTTGTCGACCTTCTGCTCGACCTGCTCGACCAGCGACAGCACGTCGCCCATGTCGAGGATGCGGTTGGCGACACGCTCGGGGTGGAACACGTCCAGCCCGTCCGGCTTCTCGCCCACGCCGACGAACTTGATCGGCTTGCCGGTGATGTAGCGCACCGACAGCGCCGCGCCGCCGCGGGCGTCGCCGTCGGTCTTGGTCAGCACCACGCCGGTCAGCGGCAGCGCCTCACCGAAGGCCTTGGCGATGTTGGCTGCGTCCTGGCCGGTCATCGAATCGACGACGAACAGCGTCTCCACCGGCTTAACCGCCGCGTGCAGCGCCTTGATCTCGGCCATCATGGCCTCGTCGATGGCCAGGCGGCCGGCGGTGTCGACCAGCAGCACGTCGACGAAGGACTTCTTCGCGTCGTCGATGGCGGCGCGCACGATGTCCTCGGGCTTCTGCCCGGCGTCGGACGGGAAGAACAGCACGTCCACCTGCTGCGCCAGCGTCTTCAACTGCTCGATGGCGGCCGGGCGGTACACGTCGGCGCTGACCACCATCACCTTCTTCTTGCGCTTCTCGCGCAGGTGCTTGGCGAGCTTGCCGACGGTGGTGGTCTTGCCGGCGCCCTGCAGGCCAGCCATCAGGATCACCGCCGGCGCCGGCACGTTGAGGTTCAGGTCGCTGGCCTGCGAGCCCATCACCGCGGTCAGTTCGTCGCGGACGACCTTGATCAGCGCCTGGCCGGGGGTCAGCGACTTCAGCACTTCCTGGCCGACCGCGCGCACCTTGATGCGCTCGATCAGCGCCTGCACCACCGGCAGGGCCACGTCGGCCTCCAGCAGGGCGATGCGGACCTCGCGGGTGGCCTCGCGGATGTTCTCCTCGCTCAGGCGGCCACGGCCGCGCAGGCGCTCGATGGTGCCGGAGAGTCGCTGGGTGAGGGATTCGAACATGGGGGAGCCGGGCCGGGAAAACGGGCTGGGATTATAGCCGCGGCGCCGCGGCTGCCGCCCGGACGCCCCCCCCCTGCGGCCACCGGCCCCTGCGCGCCGGCACCGCGCTGTGCGACACTTCGCCGATGACAGTCATTCTCATTGCCGTCGCCCTCTACCTGCTGGCCGCCGGCCTGCTGGTCCGCTCCGTGGCCCGCGACCCGGGCGCGCCGTCCCGCCCCTGGGTGTGGCCGGCCGCGGGCGCAGTGGTCCTGCACGGCACCTACCACCTGCTGGTGGCCTGGCATACCCCCGGCGGGCCAGACATGCACTTCTTCGCCGCCCTGTCCCTGGTCGCTCTGGGCATGTCGGCGATGACCCTGCTGGTGGCCCTGCAAGGGCGGATGGCCGCGCTGGGCGTGATCGCCTTCCCGCTCGCGGCGCTGCTGCTGGCCGCCTACCACCTGTACGGCCACCGGGCATCGAGCGGACTGGACTGGCGCCTGCAACTGCATGCCTGGCTGGCGCTGCTGGCCTATGCCACGCTGGCCATCGCGGCCCTGCTGGCGATCATGCTGTGGGCGCAGGAACGCGCCCTGCGCCGCCGCGAATTCCACGTCTGGCTGCGCGCCCTGCCCCCGCTGACCGAACTGGAAGACCTGCTGTTCCGCACCATCACCGTGGGCTTCATCCTGCTGACGGCCACGCTGCTGACCGGGGTGCTGTTCGTCGAGAACTTCCTGCTGCAGCAACTCACCCACAAGACCGTGCTCAGCGTGCTGTCGTGGCTGACCTTCGGCGCCCTGCTGGTGGGCCGCTGGCGCTACGGCTGGCGCGGCGGCAAGGCGGTGCACTGGACCCTCACCGCGATGGCGCTGCTGCTGCTGGCCTTCTTCGGCAGCAAGTTCGTCTACGAGATGGTGCTGAGGCGGGGTTGACCGCTCGCCACTGTAGGAGCGACTTAAGTCGCGACCGCACAGCTAAAAAAACGGAAGACACGGATCAGTGCGGATACACACGGATAACACGGATAAAACTTTGGTTTTAATCCGCTCTATCCGCGCTCATCTGTGTCAATCAGTGGCTGAAAGGCTTCTTAGGATTCACGGTCGCGGCCGGCTTTCAACAGCCGAAGGCTGATGATCAACCTCTCCTAACAAGGGCGGTGCCATCATTCGGCGGCGGCTTCCAGCGCCTGCGCCAGCCGCTCCACCGCGATCACTTCCAGTCCCTTGAAGCTGCCGGACTTGGGCGCGTTGCCCTTGGGCACGATGGCGCGCTTGAAGCCGTGCGTGGCCGCTTCGCGCAGGCGTTCCTCACCGTTGGGCACCGGGCGGATTTCACCGGACAGGCCCACTTCGCCGAAGGCCACGGTCTTCTCGGCCAGCGGCCGGTCGCGCAGCGAGGACAGCACCGCCAGCAGCACCGGCAGGTCGGCGGCGGTTTCCTGCACGCGGATGCCACCGACCACGTTCACGAACACGTCCTGGTCGCCCACCACCACGCCGCCGTGACGATGGAGCACCGCCAGCAGCATCGCCAGCCGGTTTTGTTCCAGGCCCACCGCCACCCGGCGCGGATTGGACAGCGGCGAACTGTCCACCAGCGCCTGTACTTCCACCAGCAGCGGACGCGTGCCCTCGCGGGTCACCATCACGCAACTGCCGGGCTGCTGCACGCTGCCGGAAAGGAAAATGGCCGAAGGGTTGGGCACTTCCTTCAGCCCCTTCTCGCCCATGGCGAACACGCCCAGTTCGTTGACCGCGCCGAAGCGGTTCTTGAACGCGCGCAACACCCGGAAGCGGCTGCCGCTCTCGCCTTCGAAATACAGCACCGCATCCACCATGTGCTCCAGCACCCGCGGGCCGGCGATGCCGCCCTCCTTGGTGACGTGGCCGACCAGGAACACGGCCGTGCCGGTTTCCTTGGCGTAGCGCACCAGCCGCGCGGCGCTCTCGCGCACCTGGCTGACGGAACCGGGCGCGGCGGTCAGCGATTCGGTCCACAGGGTCTGCACCGAGTCGGCCACGATCAAGCGAGGCCGGGCGACCGAAGCGTGCTGCAGGATGTTCTCAATGCCGGTCTCGGCCAGCGCCTGCAGGTTGTCCAGCGGCAGGTCCAGGCGCACGGCGCGGCCGGCGACCTGCGCCAGCGACTCCTCGCCGGTCACGTACAGTGCCGGGAAACTGACCGCCATCTTCGCCAGCGCCTGCAACAGCAGGGTGGACTTGCCGATGCCCGGATCGCCGCCGACCAGCACCACGGCGCCCTCGACCAGCCCGCCGCCCAGTACCCGGTCGAACTCGCCGATCCCGGTGGACACCCGCGCCTCCTCGCTGTGGCGCACGTCCTTGAGCGCCGTGACCTTGGGCGCATCGGCCTTGCCCGCCCACCCGGAACGCCGGGCGGCAGCAGGGGCGCCGGCGGCGGCCTCCAGTACGATCTCGCTGAGCGAATTCCACGCCCCGCACTCGGCGCACTGGCCCTGCCATTTGCTGTGGTCCGCCCCGCACTCGGCACAGACGAAGGCGGTACGGGACTTGGCGGAAGGCTTGGCCACGGGAAACCTGGGGGAAGGACAGGCGGCTACTGTATCGGCCCGGCGTCTCCGGCGGCGAGACTCGCCCAAAACAAAGCCCCGCCGAAGCGGGGCTTTATGTGAGCTGTTGCCGGAAGCCGTTTGCGGTAGGTCGGATGCTCGCCATGGCGAGCATGGCATGGGGAAATTCTGGGGAGTGTACCCGTCCGAACCCGGGCAATCCGTGCCAAGGCCGGAAACAGAAACGCCCGGAAACCTAAGCGGGCCGGGCGTTCCTGGGCGAATCGTGACTTGGCCGTAGCCTTCCGATTCTGGGTTGTGGTGCCGGAAATAGGAATCGAACCTACGACCTACGCATTACGAATGCGCCGCTCTACCAACTGAGCTATTCCGGCGGGGCCGCAGATTCTAGGGGCTGGCGCCTGCCCGGTCAAAGGCAGGGGCCGGCGGGGCTCAGTCCACCAGTTGCACACGCAATTCCCTGGGCAGGGCGAACACCATGCTTTCCGGCTCGCCATCCAGCTCGCGGACGCCGCTGGCACCCAGCTGACGCAACCGCTCCAGCACGCCCTGCACCAGCACGTCGGGCGCGGAAGCCCCGGCGGTGACGCCGATGTGGCGACGCCCCTCCACCCAACGCGGATCGATCTCGTGGGCGCCGTCGATCAGGTAGGCCTCGACGCCGTCGCGCTCGGCCAGCTCGCGCAGGCGGTTGGAGTTGGAGCTGTTGGGCGAGCCGACCACCAGCACCAGGTCGCACTGGCGCGCGAGGTCGCGCACCGCGTCCTGGCGGTTCTGGGTGGCGTAGCAGATGTCGTCGTTCTTCGGGCCCTGGATAGCCGGGAAGCGCGCTTGCAGCGCCTGGATGATGCCTACGGTGTCGTCCACCGACAGCGTGGTCTGGGTGGTGTAGAACAGGTTGTCGGGCTGGCCCACTTCCAGCGTGGCGGCATCGTCGATGTCCTCCACCAGGTAGATGCGCCCGGTGCCGCCTTCGGCATTCCATTGCCCCATCGTGCCTTCCACTTCTGGGTGCCCGGCATGGCCGATCAGCACCACGTCGCGGCCGGCGCGACAATGGCGGGCCACTTCCAGGTGCACCTTGGTGACCAGTGGGCAGGTGGCGTCGAACACCTTCAGCCCGCGCCGCGACGCTTCGCCACGCACGGCCTGCGACACGCCGTGGGCGCTGAAGATCACCGTGGCGCCGTCCGGCACTTCGTCCAGTTCCTCCACGAACACCGCGCCGCGTTGCTTGAGGTCGTCGACCACGAAGCGGTTGTGGACCACTTCGTGGCGCACGTAGATCGGCGCGCCCAGCGTCTCGATGGCGCGCTTGACGATCTCGATGGCGCGGTCGACACCGGCGCAGAAACCGCGGGGATTGGCGAGGAGGACGTCCATGGAAGCGGATTCTACCGAAGGGGGAAACTCATGGGGCTGAATTGGCTTGTGAGGCCGGGTTTGCGTGGTTCCCCTCTCTCTGCCGGGACCATAGGTGCAACCGGCTGTGGTATCGGCCCGAGGCTCCAAACCAAGCAAAGTGGTGAGGCGTAGGGCTGGTGGTCGGGGCTGAAACCCCTCCTACATGGGGCTGGGAGCACGCTCCCGATCTCTGGCGCCATGGACTTCGGAGCGGTGGCGTCGTCAGCCCTGGAAGGCCGATCTGCCAGCGGAGCCGGGCGCTCAGCCCTTCTTCTTGCCGTCCACCAACCCGAACAGCGCAATGCCGATGGCGCCGCCCACCACTGCGCAGTCGGCGATGTTGAAGGCCGGCCAGTAATGATCGCGCCAATGCCACTGGATGAAGTCCACTACGTGGCCGTGGACCAGGCGGTCGAGGACGTTGCCCAGCGCGCCGCCGATCACCAGCGCATAGGGCAACGCCTGCCGCCAGTCGCCGCGCGCCGTGCGCGAGAGCCAGAATCCCAGCAGGCCGCTGATGCCGACCGCCAGTGCACTGAAGAGCCAGATCTGCCAACCGCCGGCATCCGCCAGGAAGCTGAATGCCGCGCCGGTGTTGTAGGTGCGGTACCAGTTCCAGAAGCCCTCGATCACCGGTACGGCGGTGTGTTCGGGCAGCGAGGCGAGCACCCAGGCCTTGGACCACTGGTCCAGGCCGATCACCGTGGCCGACAGCAGCAGCCAGATCAGGGCGTTGGGTTTGGGGTGCTTGCTCATCGCGTTCCTGTTCGAGAGAAACCTGTAGGAGGGGCTTCAGCCCCGACCGCATGCCATCAAAGCACTGGGACTAAAAGAGCATCGGGGCTGACTTTCAACAGCCGAATGGCTGGTCAGCCCCTCCTACGGGGATTGCGGGTAGGTCAGAACCAGCGGCGGTCCTCGCCGTGGCCGTCGATATTCTCCACGCAGCGGCCGCATAGTTCCGGGTGCGCCGCGTGGGTGCCGACGTCGGCGCGATGGTGCCAGCAGCGCACGCACTTGGCCTTGGCGGTGGGCTGGGCCAGCACGTAGACCTCGTCCGCACTTACCTCCGACACGGTAACGTCGCCGCTGATGAAGAAGAAACGCAGTTCTTCGGCCAGCGGCTGCCACTTCGCGGCCTTCTCTGCGTTCACCGACACTGCGATCTCGGCCTCCAGCGCCGCGCCGATCAGGCCGTTGGCGCGCATCGGCTCCAGCACCTTGGCGACTTGCTCGCGCAGCGCCAGCAACTGGTCGAAATCTGCGGCATTCAATGGAGCATCCGCCGGCAGCGGCGCCAGTCCGTCGTACCAGGTCGCGAACAGCACGTTGCCCACGCGCTCGCCGGGCAGGTAGCCCCACATCTCGTCGGCGGTGAAGCTGAGCACCGGCGCGATCCAGCGCACGAAAGCCTCGGCGATGCGGTACATCGCGCTCTGCGCGCTGCGGCGGCCGCGCGAGTCCTCGCGCATCGTGTACAGGCGGTCCTTGGTGACATCCAGGTACAGCGAACCGAGGTCGACGCTGCAGAAGTTCAGCAACGCCTGCACGATCTCGGCGAAATCGTAGCGATCGTAGGCGGCCTTGATCTTCTCCTGCACTTCCCAGGCGCGGTGCACGATCCAGCGGTCCAGCGCGACCATATCGGCCGGCGCAACCAAATCGCGTACCGGATCGAAGCCGTTGAGGTTACTGAGCAGGAAGCGCGCAGTGTTGCGCAGGCGACGATAGGCGTCGGCGTTGCGCTTCAGGATCTCCTGCGACAGCGACATCTCGTTGCTGTAGTCGGCGCTGGCGATCCACAGGCGCAGGATGTCCGCGCCCAGCGTCTTCATGATGTCCTGCGGCTCGATGCCGTTGCCCAGCGACTTGGACATCTTGCGGCCGTGCTCGTCCACGGTGAAACCGTGGGTCAGGCACTGCTTGTACGGCGCGGCCTTGTCGATCGCCACGCCGGTCAACAGCGAGGACTGGAACCAGCCGCGGTGCTGGTCCGAGCCTTCCAGGTACAGGTCGGCCGGCTTGCCGAGGCCGCGCTCCAGCAACACGCACTCGTGGGTCACGCCGGAATCGAACCAGACATCGAGGATGTCGGTGATCTTCTCGTAGTCCTTGGCTTCTTCGCCCAGCAGCTCGGCGGCATCCAGCGTGTACCAGACGTCCACGCCGCCCTGCTCCACCCGGTCGGCCACCGCGTGCATCAGTTCCACGCTGCGCGGATGCGGTTCGCCGGTCTCGCGGTGCACGAACAACGCGATCGGCACGCCCCAGGTGCGCTGGCGCGAGATGGTCCAGTCCGGACGCCCCTCCACCATGCCGGCGATGCGCGCTTCGCCCCACTGCGGGAACCAGCCGACCTGCTTGATCGCGTCGAGCGCATCGCGGCGCAGGTGGGCCTGCTCCATCGAGATGAACCACTGCGGCGTGGCGCGGAACGCGATGGGCGTCTTGTGGCGCCAGCAGTGCGGGTAGCTGTGCTCCAGCTTGCTGAAGGCGAGCAGCGCGCCGCTCTGCTTCAGCACGTCGACGATGACGTCGTTGGCTTTCCAGATATGCAGGCCCGCCAGTTCCACGCCATGCGCGGCCGGCGTCGACGGCAGGTACACGCCGCGGCCATCGACCGGGTTGAGCTGCGCGGCGGTGTACTTGTCGATCAGGCCGTACTGCTTGCCGACCACGTAGTCCTCCTGGCCGTGGCCAGGCGCGGTATGCACGGCGCCGGTGCCGTCCTCGGCCGACACATGGTCGCCCAGCAGCACGGGGATGTCGCGCTCGTCGTAGAACGGATGCGCGAACAGCAAGCCTTCCAGCGCGGCGCCCTTCGCGCGACCGTGCACGGCCAGGTCGGTCACGCCGTAGCGTTGCAGCGCGCGCGCAGCCAGCGCATCGGCGATCACCAGCCAGCGCCGCTTGCCGCCGTGCGCGGGTCCCTCGACCAACGCGTATTCCAGTTCGCCGCCCAGCGAGACGGCGAGCGAAGCGGGCAGCGTCCACGGCGTGGTGGTCCAGATCGGCACGGCGACTTCGACATCTGCAGGCACGTCCACGCCGAACGCCTTGCCCACCGCCTGCGCATCGCGCGCGGCATAGGCCACGTCCACCGCCGGCGACACCTTGTCGGCGTATTCGATCTCGGCCTCGGCCAGCGCCGAGCCGCAGTCGAAGCACCAGTGCACCGGCTTCACGCCGCGGGTCAGGTGGCCGTTGGCGACGATCTTCGCCAGCGCGCGGATCTCGTTGGCCTCGAAGCGGAAGTCCAGTGTTTTATACGGATTGTCCCAGTCGCCGATCACGCCCAGGCGCTTGAAGTCCTTGCGCTGCAGGTCGATCTGCGACTCGGCATATTCACGGCACTTCTGCCGGAACTCCACCGCGTCCAGCTTCACGCCGACCTTGCCGAACTTCTTCTCGATGGCGATCTCGATCGGCAGGCCGTGGCAGTCCCAGCCCGGGATGTAGGGCGCATCGAAGCCGGCCAGGTACTTCGATTTGACGATGATGTCCTTGAGGATCTTGTTGACCGCGTGACCCAGGTGGATCGCGCCGTTGGCGTAGGGCGGGCCGTCGTGCAGCACGAACAGCGGGCGGCCCTTGGCGTTGGCGCGCAACTGCGCGTACAGGCCGTCGCGCTCCCAGCGCGCCAGCGTGTCCGGCTCGCGCTTGGGCAGGTCGCCGCGCATCGGGAAATCCGTGGCCGGCAGGTGAAGGGTCGCTTTGTAGTCCTGGCTCACGCCGTCGCTCGTCGTTTGTCTTCGGAAAGGATTGCGCGCGCTTGTCCGGCGTCGCGATGCATCTGCTCGGTGAGGCTGGGCAGATCGGGGAATTTCAGCTCGTCGCGCAGCTTGGCGACGAATTCGACCTCGATGTGGCGCCCGTACAGGTCGCCGGCGAAGTCGAACAGGTGGGCTTCCAGCAACGGCTCCACGCCGTCCACCGTCGGCCGCGTGCCGAAGCTGGACACCGACGGCCACGGCCCATCGCCGACGCCGTGCACCCAGGTAGCGTAGATGCCGGACAGCGCGGGCGTCTTCGGGAAGCGCAGGTTGGCGGTGGGGAAACCGAGCGTGCGGCCGAGCTGCTTGCCGCGCACCACGCGGCCGCCGATGGCGTAGGGCCGGCCGAGCAGGCGCGCGGCGGTGGCGAAATCGCCGCCCTTCAGCGCTTCGCGGATGCGGGTGCTGGAGACGCGCTCGCCGTGCGCATGCACGGGTTCGATCTCGCCTGCGCTGAAGCCGAGTTCGCTTCCCATCGCCTGCAACAAGGCCAGATCGCCGCCGCGGCGATGGCCGAAGCGGAATTCCGGGCCGATCCAGACCTCGCGCGCGGCCAGCCGGCCGGCCAGCAAGGTGCGCACGAAATCCTCGGCCGACATGTCGGAGAGCTTGGCGTCGAAGCGCAGCAGGCCCACATGGTCCGCGCCGAGGCCCAGCAGGCCCTCCACCTTGGCGCGTGCCAGCGTCAGCCGCGGCGGCGGGTTGTCCCGGGCGAAGAACTCGCGCGGCAGCGGCTCGAACGTCACCACCACGGCCGGCACGCCCAGCGCACGGGCGCGCGCCACCGCATGCCGCACCAGCGCGCGGTGGCCCGAGTGCAGGCCATCGAAGGCGCCGATGCAGACCACGCTACCGCGGGGGCACAACGGCCCGCCATCGACGTCACGGAACAGCCTGCTCATGGATTCCTTGCTGGGGCGGCCGGACAGAAAGGCCCGGCCAGGGGGCGACATCGCCACAAGCCCCGAAGTATAGCCGGCCCCGGCCGCTTCAATGGCCGCGCAGGTCCCGCGGACGGATGCCCTGCAGCCACAGCAGGCCGGCATACAGCGCGCCGCCCGCACCGACCATCGCTGCCAGGCGCCAGCCGCGCTCCCACCAGGCCCAGGCCGACCAGTCCGGCCAGGCCAGGCGGAACGCCAGCACCGTCAGCGTCATCGCCAGCGTGGCCAGCCCGATCTGGCGCAGGAAACGGCCCCAGCCCGGCTGCCGCCGATAGACGCCGGCCCGGCGCAGCAGCCAGGCCAGTTGCAACGCATTGACCCAGCCGGCCACGGCGATGGCCAGCGCCAGCAGGGCGTGGGCGCCGGGAATCCGCGCCAGCGCCTGTTGCCAGCTACCGCCCGCGGCTTCCAGCGCCGCCTGGCCGGCCTGCGTGGCGTACAGCAGCGCCGCGAACAGTCCCACCGTGCACAGGGCGTTCGTCAGCACTGCCACCACGGCCGCCTTCACCGGCGTGCGGGTGTCCTGACGCGAGTAGAACGCCGGCGCCAGCACCTTCACCAGCAGGAAGGCGGGAACCGCCGTGGACTGTGCGATCAGGCTCCAACTGCTCATCCGGGTGTCGAATGCCGTGAAGCTGCGGTACTGGAACAGCGTCGCCATCAGGGGCTCCGCGCACAGGATCAGCCCGACGCAGGCGGGCAGGCCGATCAGCAGACAGAGCCGGAAGCCCCAGTCCAGCCCCTTCGAGTAGCCTTCCGAGTCCGTGGCGGCATGCCGGCTGGACAGGTGCGGCAGGATCACCGTGCCGATCGCCACGCCGAACATGCCCAGCGGGAACTCCAGCAGGCGGTCGCTGTAGTACAGCCAGGTCATGCTGCCGCTGATCAGGAACGAGGCCGCCATCGTGTTGAACAGCAGGTTGAACTGCACGACGGAAGAACCGAACAGCGTCGGCACCATCAGTTTCAGGATCTTGCGCACGCCGGCATGGGCGAAATCCAGCTTCGGCCGCGGCAGCAGGCCCAGCTTCGCCAGCGCGGGCAACTGGAAGCCGAGCTGCAGGATGCCGGCGGCGAACACGCCCCAGCCCAGCGCCTTGATCGAGCCGCCCATCAGCGGCGCCAGCCCCAGCGCCGCGGCGATCATCGCCAGGTTCATCAGCACCGGCGACAGCGCCGGGATGGCGAAGCGCTGGTAGCTGTTGAGAATGCTGCCGACCAGCGAGGCCAGCGAGATGAACAGCGCATACGGGAAGGTGATGCGCAGCATCTCGATGAACAGCGCGTGCTTCTCGCCCCCCGGCGCGAAGCCCGGCGCGATCACCTGGGTCAGCCAGGGCGCGGCCAGCAGGACCGCCGCCGTCACCACCAGCAGCGCCGCCAGCAGGGTGCCGGTCACGCGGTCGACCAGTTCCTTGACTGCCTGCGGCCCGTACTTCTCCTTGTATTCGGCCAGGACCGGCACGAAGGCCATCGAGAACGAGCCCTCGGCCGACAGCCGCCGCATGAAGTTCGGGATGCGGAAGGCAGCGACGAACACGTCCATGGCCGGGTTCGCCCCGAACACGATGGCGTAGACTTGGTCGCGGACCAGCCCGGACACCCGGGACAGGAAGGTCATCGAGCTGAAGATGGTCGTGGAACGCAGGAGCCGGCTACCGCTCATCGCCCCTCCTCCGCCCCGGAACGACCCAGGTTGACGCAACCTATTGAATGCCCCATAATTTCCGGCTCGATTACCCGTCTTCCGTTCAACCCCTGAATTCTCTCAGGTATTCACCAGGAATCCCACCGTGGCCAATATCAAGTCCGCCAAGAAGCGCGCCAAGCAGACCGTCGTGCGCAATGCGCGCAACGCCGGTCAGCGTTCGAT
>ERZ761607.4123-NODE-4123-length-13164-cov-8.397361_pt1 | contig 13164 bp, 13 predicted proteins | sample MGYA00511164_ERZ761607 | MGnify/ENA primary metagenome ERZ761607 (study PRJEB28899, sample SAMN02445080) | bioreactor sludge metagenome | biome: EBPR sludge | place: Australia: Brisbane, Thorneside Wastewater Treatment Plant | collected 2011-06-22 ...
GGCGCTTTAACGTCCGAATACCCTCAACGACGAATCACCCCGTCTTTCGTCTTGGTCCGTCTTTGCTTGACATCCGGGGAAGCCCTTGTAGCTTGAGCTAAGCGGCAGCATCAATCGCGAAGCGATTGATCTGTCCGCTTGAGCGAATAGTTAGGCGCATTTTTGCATGATCTAAGGCTTGGAGCCAGATGAGCCCCGTCGCCAACGTTTTGCCAGCCGAAAGGCCCGGTGGCGAAGCTGCTGTGGGTAAGTCCCTATAACTGCGACCCTCTCAAGCTCATTGGCGATTTCTTCATCGAGTGCCACATCGGTCTCAAGCCAATCCAACGCGGGGTCAATCCAACCTTGCGTCGGCCAAGCTAAGGCAGCCAGAACGACGTCACGAGCATCAACGTCAGACGGAAGCTCTGAGAGTCCAGCCCTTAGGTGAGAAACGAGGTAGCTCGGATTCACAGTGCGCCTAACAAGTGATTATACAGCTTCCTTCTATCTACGAAATTTCTACGGCACCAAAGACAAGACGCTAATTTAGAAGAAATTTACTGACCGCCTATCTTCAATGACGCACTGCCTCTAACACCGACAAGCAGGCTCCGCATTTTACTCCACGCCTCCATCAGCGCAGCCAACCACCGCCACGTCTTTCAGCGTTAGCGGATAACCCAGCCCGCGCAACGTCGCTGTCACCTCGCTGATTGCCTCACCCATCACCGCCCCCACTTCCGGCGACAATTCAATCCCCAACTCCATATCCAGCGGAACCACGCCAATCAGCGTGACGGCGCGCGGCGCTTCGTCGCTCAGCGTCAAGGTCGCCAACACATCGGCCAAACCGAGTTGATGGGGAGAAAAGCGGGTTTGAAACAAGGCGGGGACTTCGGCGTCGGTGAGTTTGATCACCGTCCCTGGCGGCGCATCGTCCTTGATTGCATCGCAAATCAGCAAATGATCGCAACCGGCGATCACATTCAACAACTCCATGCCGGCGGTGCCGCCATCGACGACCTCGATCTCCGGCGGCAAGGCGTAGCGTTCGGCCAGAGCCTCGACCACCCGCACCCCCACGCCTTCATCGCGGAGCAGGATATTGCCGAGGCCCAGCACCACCACCCGCATTCAGATCGCCTTGACATGGACGATGGGCCGCCGCTTGCTGTCGGTGAGATGGATGGCGCAGGCCAAACACGGGTCGAAGGAATGCACCGTGCGCAATACTTCCAACGGCAATTCCGCGTTGGCGACCGGATTGTCGAACAAGGACGCCTCGTAAGGGCCGGGCGCGTCATTGTCGTCGCGCGGGCCAGCGTTCCAGGTGCTCGGCACCACCGCCTGATAGTTCTTAATCTTGCCGTTTTCGATCACCGCCCAATGCGACAGCACCCCGCGCGGCGCTTCGTGATAGCCGAAACCGCGAATCTCGCCCTTGGGAAATACCGGCCGGTTGAAGGTGTCGAAATCGCCCTTGCTAATATTGTCGATCAACAATTGCCATTGATTTTGCAGCGATTCCAGCAGCACCGCGCACCGTATCGCGCGTGCGGCGATCCGGCCGATGGTCGAATGCAGCGCCTCGACCGGAATCTTGCTGCCGGCGACCGTGCTGGCGATATCGAGCACCCGATTGAGGTGGCGCTTGGTCGGCTCGTGACCGGCGGCGACCATGCCCAGCACGTTGGCCAACGGCCCGACTTGCACTCGTTTCTCGTAAAAAGTCGGGGCTTTAACCCAGGAATACTTGCCGTTGTCTTGAAAATCGGTGTGATGCGGATGAGTCTGACCGTCGTAGGGATGGCGCGCCCCATCGCCGCCCTTGTACTGATACCAAGCGTGCTTGACGCTTTCCTTAACCCCGTCGCGGAAGAAGGCGTCCTGATAGCTGGTGATCGGCTTCAAGGTGGCCAAATCGCCCTTGGCGATGAAGCCGCCGGGCAGTTCAAAGCGAGTGCCCTTGGTGTCCAGCGGCAGATCGGGCACCGACAGATAATCGGTCACGCCCGCCCCGTACTTCGTCCAATCGGCGTATAGCGCGCCGACGGCGGCAACATCGGGAATCATCGCTTGATTGATGAATTCGCCCAACTTGTCGATCTCGGCCTTGATGGCGAACAGTCGCTCCAAGGTCAAGGTCGATTGGCTGTCGGGATTGATCGGATTGGCGACGCCGCCGACCGCGAGATTTTGGATGTGCGGGGTCTTGGAGCCGAGTATGGCGACGATCCGGTTGGCGGTGCGCTGGTATTCGAGCGCCTGCAAATAATGGGTCGCGGCCAGCAGGTTGACATCGGGCGGCAACTTCATCGCCGGATGGCCCCAATAGCCGCTGGCGAACACGCCTAGCTGCCCGGTGCCGACGAAGGCTTTCAACTTCTCTTGGATCTGGCGGATTTCCTGGACGCTGTTGCGCCGGTAGTCGGACAAACTCGCGCCCACCTTGGCCGCGCCTTCGGGACTGCCGGATAAGGCGGACACGATATCGACCCAATCCAGCGCCGCCAGCTGGTAAAAATGCACGATGTGATCGTGGATGCCGTGCGCCGCGACGATCATGTTGCGGATGTATTGGGCGTTGAGCGGCACTTCCAGCTGCAAGGCGTTTTCGATGGTCCGCACCGAGACGATGGCGTGTACGGTGGTGCAGACGCCGCAGATGCGCTGGGCGTAAATCCAGGCGTCGCGCGGGTCGCGGTCCTTGAGGATGATCTCGATGCCGCGCCACATCTGCCCCGACGACCAGGCATTGGTGACCTTGCCGTTGTCCACCTCGCAGTCGATGCGCAGGTGGCCTTCGATGCGGGTGATGGGATCGATGGTGATTCGGGTCATGACGGCCTCCCATGAGCTTCGGCGGCACCGCCATGCAGCACCGGCAAGGTCTTGATAAACAGCAGATACAGCATGATTTCCAAACAGACGATGCCGATGGTGATCATCAGCTCCGGCGCGGACGGGAAATAGGTCCAACCGTTGCCGGGTTCCAGGGTGATGAGGTAGGAATCGAGGCGGTACAGCGAGCCGGCGGCCAAGATGCACACCGCGCCGATGAACTGCCAGCGCTGGCTGTGGCGGCGATCCGATAGCAGGATGAGCACCGGCGCGATAAACAGCGCGCTTTCAATCAAGAACAGATTGCCGTTCAAATCGCCGGCAAAGGCCAAGTCGAGATGGCCGCGATACATCAGATCGGCCCAGCGCAGCACCGAAAAGCCGATCAACAACCCGGCGGCGACGCGCGATAGCCGGGCGAACAGCGTCACTTCCGACGGGGTGTTAAAGGCTCGATTGACCAGGGTCGCTTCCAGCATTACCACCCCGTAGCCCATCGCCAGCGCCGAACTCAAAAACAGCAAGGGCAACCATGGCGTGTTCCACAACGCCGGCAGCTTATGGCCGAGAATCAGCAACACTGTGCCGAGCGAGGATTGATGCATGGTCGGCAGCAACACGCCAAGCGCGACCAACACGTACATGTAGCGTTTTAACAGCGCCTGCAATTTATCCAGGCCGTAGCGCCGCTTGAAGCCGAGCGGCATCCGCTCCAGAAACGCGGGCCAGAACTCCAGCCACAACACGGTGACATAGGCCATGACGCACAATCCCACCTCCAGGATCACCGAGTTCGGCTGGGCGTACCAAGGCATCAGCAGATGGAAAGCATGCCAGTAGCGGCCGAGGTCAATCATGACCGCCAGCCCCCCCAGAGTGTAGCCGAACACGCCGCCGAGCAAGGCCGGACGCATCAGCGGATGGTAGGCGTGGCGGTTGAAAATGTAGATCAACAGCGCCATGGCGAACCCGCCGCAGCCGAAGGCGGTGCCGATCACCACATCCAGCACCACCCAGGTGCCGATGGGAAAGCCGTTGTTCATGTTGGACACATCGCCCATACCGAACAAAAAGCGCCGGGCGATGAAATAGGCCGAGATCAGCACGAACAGACCGAGAATCAGGAAGGGCCTGGTGACGACTTTGCCGCCGAGCGGCCGGTGCGCGGCGGCGCTCATGACGGCCGCTCCTGCCCATCTTTATCCTTCTCAGCCGGCTCGTCGTGCTTGACGCTGCGCCGGGCCAGCATGACCAGGCCGCCCAGCAGGGCAATCGGCGCGATCAAGCCCTTATAGATCGTGTGTTGGACCCCCTCCGTCACGGCGGCCGAGGAATGATCGGGCAGCGCGGGCAAGCCCAATTTTTCGTGCGGCACGCCGGTCAGATAGCGAACTTGGGTGCCGCCGGATTCCTTCTCGCCGTAAATGTGCGGTTTGTACGCACCGACTGGCGCGACGTTGGGCGTCCGGTCACCGCCCAGCAAGCCGCGCGGAAAGTCGTACATCGTGCCCGGCTTGAGCGCCAGACGCTGTTCGGCCTCCTTTTGCAGATCCTCGACCCAACCGAACAGCGATGCACCGGTCGGACACACGTCGCAACAGGCCGGAATCCGGCTGTTTTTCCACAGTTCGGTGGCCGAGGCGCTGCCTTGCGCCGCGCCGTCTTCGGAAAACAGCGGATTGTCTTTCAACAAGTGGCTGCAAAACTGGCATTTAGAAATCTGGCCCAAGGCTTCATCGAACTGATACTGCGGCACGTTGAACGGGCAGCCCAACACGCAATAACGGCAGCCGATGCAGGCGTCGGGATCGTGGGTGACGATGCCGGTGATCGGATTTTTTTGCATCGCGCTGACCGGACACACCGACACGCAGGAGGGGTCAAGGCAGTGCAGGCAATGACGCTTGACGAAGGCATAGCCGTTTATTTCCCGGTCTTTCTCGGCCATCGTGCCGTTTTGATAGACGCGGATCACGTTCAAGGTCTTGCCGGATAAATCCTCGGCGGTATCCCAGGTGCCTTCGTTCCAACCCGCCAAGGCTTGCGGCTGCTCGACCGGCATCCCGTTAGCGTCCTTGCAGGCGCTGACGCACGCCTTGCAGCCGATGCACTGGGTCGAGTCGTACAGCATCCCGATGGCTTTGGGAGGGAGGGGCTTGTTCTCGCGCGGCGCAAACGGGGCGCTCGCGTCCGCGACCGAGGCGGCGGCGGTGGCGACCGCTCCGGCCGCGCCCCGCAAAAACTGTCGGCGGCTCAGGCTCATGGCGCACCTCTCAGGATTGCTCGCCCGAATCGGCGTCGGATTTTGCCCCGCCATCCATGCCGCGCAAGGCCATCGCCCCCGCGCCGACCGCCAGTCCGGCGATCCCGCCGATCACGGCGGCGGCGGCGGGACTGACCCCCTCGCCCTTCGCCGAAGCCACCGCCGGGAACGCCGTCGGCGGCGCGTAGGTTTGCACCGTGGCGAGCGCGTGGATCGGCTTGGTGAAGCCGATGCCTTTCTCGGTGCAACCGAAGCAGGGATGTCCCGTCCCCACCGGCCAGTTGCCCTCGCCGACATCGCCAAAGCCGATTGACGGACAGTTGGCGTAAGTCTCCGGGCCTTTGCAGCCGAGCTTGTAAAGACAAAAGCCCTGGCGATGGCCGTAGTCGCCGAACTCCAAGGCAAAGCGCCCGGCGTCGAAGTGTGGTCGCCGTTCGCAGTTTTCGTGAATCAACCGACCGTAGGCAAACTTGGGCCGGTTCTTGGTATCCAGGGCGGGCGGTTTGCCGAAGGTCAACAGATACAGCACGGTGGACAGGAAGTTGTACGGATTGGGCGGACAACCGGGGATATTGATGACGGTCTTGCCGGGCAAAACCTCATGCACCGGCTTGGCGTGGGTGGGATTGGGATCGCTGGACGGAATCCCGCCCCAGGAGGCGCACGAACCGATGCCGATGATCGCCGCCGCCCCTTCCGCCGCCTCCTGAACCGCCTCCAGGATCGGCTTGCCGGCGACCATGCAGTAGACCCCGCCGTCCTTGGTGGGAATCGAACCGTCCACCACCAACACGAACTTGCCCCAGTTCTCCTTCATCGACTTGGCTTTATACGCCTCGGCCTGATGGCCGGCCCCCGCGCACAGCGCCTCGTGGTAATCCAGCGAAATCATGTCGAGGATCAAGGCTTCGAGGCTCGGGTGATAAGCGCGCAGCAAGGATTCGGTGCAGCCGGTGCATTCCTGGGCCGACAGCCAAATCACCGGCGGCCGGGTCTTGGCGGTAGCCGCCTCGGCGATGCGGATGCCCATCAGCGCCGACAGCCCCAAGGTCGCGGCGACTCCGGTGCAGTATTTCAGGAACTGGCGGCGGGTCAGCCCGCCCAGCGCCCCCTCGTAACCATCGGGATTGTTGATCTCGTAGGAGTCGAGATCGATATCGTTGACATCATGCATCAGCGCGCGCCCCTCGCTAGCGAAGCAAACACTAAAACCCTAGTAGCGCGTTGGTGGGCCGCTTTGATGATCGTCAATTTTCCATGGAATTTTTCTTACGATCGAACGAGGATAATCGCGATCATCCATGATCCCTTTTTGCCGAGGGCTCCATGCGAGATGAACAACCGGAGAACCGCCTGATGATTTGTTGGCCGAGGGCGGTTTTCCGGCACGGCGATTTTTCCGTCGGACCCGATTATTAAAGAGGACCATCTTTTTATGGCTATAGTAACCGCAGGCACCAAAATTCCTTGTCGGGTGTCTCGAACCCTCGATGTCGGAGACTTCTCCATCCTCCATCAACTGACCTGGTTCAACATGGCGATTCACAGTAATTCCGAATATGCCAAGGGAACCTGGTTCAAGGAACGCTCTCTGGCGGGCCCTCTCATTTTTGCCGTCGCCGACGGTCTGCTCCATCACGCGGACACCATCGCCGAACTGCTGGCGCAAGACGGCTACGAAATCCATGCCTATCTTGGGGTGGACAACATGAAGATCACCGCGCCGGTGCTGTTTGGAGATACGCTCAGGGCCGATGCCGAAGTGGTTGAGCTGCGGGCCACTAAAAATCCGGAGCGGTTATTGTTTATCTACAAAAATAACGCCTACAACCAGCGCCAACAGCAGGTGATCGAATACCAAACCACCATGATGGTCACCCGAAAAAGCTGAGGTCGTAGCCCGCCCGCTAAAACCGGCGCGGCATCCGAGGCAATCAACCCAGCAACGGCGGACTGATTTCCTCCAGCAGGGAATTCGGTTGCGCCACATGCACGGTGCGCCCGGAAAACCGGGCGATGCCGTCTTCCTCCAGCCGGCTGATGATCCGCGACAGGGTTTCGTGGCGCGCGCCGATCATCGAGGCGAGGTCGCGCCGCGACAGCGGCAACTGCATCACCCGGCTGCCGTCGGTGGCGGTGCGGCCGTGACGGTTCATCAGCACCAACAGCAGGTGAACGAATTTAGTGCGGTTGGAAAAGGTGGCGTTTTGCACCAACTTGGCGTGCGCGTCGTCCAGATCGGCGGTGACTCGCCGAACGAATTCCAAGCCCAAGGCGGGATTTTTATCGAGCAGAGTCTTGACCACGCGCTGGTCGATGAAACACACCTTGCTCGGTCCCAACGCTTCGGCGTTATGCCGGCGCTTCTCACCCAGTAACAGGCCCCGATAGCCCAAGGTGTCGCCCGGATAGCCGAGTTGGACCAGCACGGCGTTGCCGTCGGCATCGACCTTGCGAATCGCAACCGTGCCGGAGACGATGCAATAGATGCCGTGACTCGGCTCGCCCGCCGAAAAAATCGGCTCGCCGGTCTGATACATCCGGCATTTCTTGGCTTGCGTGAGCAAGCTGATTTCGTCATCGGCCAGGACGCGCCATTCGGTCTGCTCGCGCCATTCACATTCAAAACAACTGGCGCCGGGTATCGATCTGCGTCGCTCCACCATCAACGCCCTCCTGCTCGCCGTTCGGAAAGTTTGTGATTTAGCTCGCTGTCCCGTCCAATTTGACTTACAAAAAATCTGTGAATGTTATGGCTATAGTTATGAGGATAACTATAGTTCAGTAATCGCTGGAGGAGGGCGGACCATGCCACGGCAACTCGTGCGGCCGATCTTGATGATCGCGGTTTCCTTTTTGATATTTGCGGGCGTGTTGTGGGTGATCGACCCCGTGAACGGTTTTTTCACCTTGATCGGACCCGCCTCCGCCGACCAAAGCTATCGCTACGCGGCCAAGCCTGTCGGTTTGGACGGACCCGCCGGTCAGTGCGTGGTCTGTCACAGCATCGAGAAAAATGGGCCGATGCGGGTCGCGCCCGGACTGTGGGGCATCGTCGGAGCGCCCAAAGCCGGAGCCAAAGGGTACGGCTATTCACGCGCGTTGCTGGAAGCCGGCGGCGTCTGGACCGAGCGGGAGTTGAACGACTATCTCACCGCGCCCGATAGATTCCTGCCCGGCACCAAGAAAACGCTGCTGGGCTTGCCGAACGAGAAGGAACGCGCCGAACTGATCTCGTTCCTCGCCACCTTGAAGGATTGAGGCCACGGCGCGCGATAATGACCGCGCGACTTGCATTACGGAAAATAGCTCTCTGGCCGGCCAAACACACGACTTGCGCAACTTCTCACCATTGTTGGGAGATCTTCATGCGATTAGCTTCTTTTGGAAACCACGGGTTGCTCGCTCTGGCGCTGCTGGCGACGAGCGGCGTCGCTCAAGCTCATACTTCGGGGCTGCCCCACCTGGATTTCACGGCGGGATTGGATCATCCCATCGGCGGCCTGGACCACGTTCTGGCGATGGTCGCCGTCGGTTTGTGGGCGGCTCAAGTGGGAGGTCGCGCGCTTTGGCTGGCGCCGCTGACCTTTGTGCTGACTATGGCGGCAGGCGGCGCGCTCGGCTTTCTGGGCATTCAATTGCCGCTGGTGGAATTGGGGATCGCCGGTTCGGTGCTGATTCTCGGCGTGCTGATCATGCTGGCCTCGCGCTTGCCGCCAGCGGCGAGCATGGCCTTGATCGGGGCGTTCGCCGTTTTCCACGGCCACGCGCACGGGGCGGAAATGGCCGCTGAAGCGAGCGCGTTGTGGTACAGCCTGGGCTTCATGCTGGCAACCGCGCTGTTGCACGGCGCGGGCATCGGCATCGGCTTGCTGGCGCGACGCGGCGCGGCGGCGCAATGGCTACGGTTGAGCGGCGGCGCTATCGCGGTTGCCGGCGCGGCGCTGTTGGTCGGCTGATTGATTGTCTAACCGATCATAGTCCAGGCGCGCCGTAGGCGTTTGAGCGGCTCGCCAATCGCTCATGCACGAATTCTCGCTTTGCGAAGGCATCATCGACGCCGTTACCACGCAGACCCGGCAACAAGGCTTTAGTCGGGTGCGGCGGGTATGGCTGGAAATCGGCGCGCTGGCGAATGTCGAACTGGATGCTTTGCGCTTCGCCTTCGAGGTCGTGCGTGCTAATACCATCGCGGCGGCGGCGGAATTGGACATCATCACCCTGCCGGGCCGCGCGTGGTGCCTGAACTGCGCTCAAGCGATAGCGATCGGCGAACTGTACGATCCGTGTCCGCTCTGCGGCGGCCACCAATGGCGGCTGACCGGCGGTAACGAAATGCGAATCAAGGAGTTGGAGGTCGAATAAATGTGTGCTACTTGCGGTTGCGGCGAAAGCGAGCCGGTCGCCCATTCCCATTCCCAGGCTCAAGACGCCAACCACCACCACCCGGGCGGCCCGGTTCACGACCACGCTCACGAACCGCGCCGGATCAGCTTGGAACAGGACATTCTGGCGAAAAACGCCGAGTTCGCCGCCGGCAACCGCCGGTTGTTCGCGGATCGCGGCATGTTGGTGTTGAATCTGGTCTCCAGCCCCGGCTCCGGCAAGACCACGCTGCTGGTTCAAACCGCTCAGGCCCTGCGCGACGCCTTTCCCGTCATGGTGATCGGCGGTGACCAGCAAACCGCTCGCGACGCCGAACGCATCCGCGCCGCCGGCGTTCCGGCGGTGCAGATCAACACCGGCAAAGGTTGCCACCTCGACGCCCACGGCGTCGGCCACGCGCTGGATCAATCGCTCCTGGCGGAAGGTGGCGTTTTGTTCATCGAAAACGTCGGCAATCTGGTTTGTCCGGCCGATTTCGACCTCGGCGAAGCGGCCAAGGTGGTTATCCTGTCGGTGACCGAAGGCGAGGACAAACCGCTGAAATATCCCAATATGTTCGCCGCATCCCGCCTGATGCTGCTGAACAAGATCGACTTGCTGCCGCACGTGGATTTTGATGTGGACCGCTGTGTGGATTACGCGCGGCGGGTGAACCCCGACCTGCAAATCCTGCGCTTGTCGGCCCGCAGCGGCGAGGGGATGGCGGCGTGGCTGGACTGGGTGCGCGCCGGCCAACGCAACGAGTTGTCCCAACACATCGACCGTTTGGAAGCCGATCTGGCGGCGGCGCGGGCGCGCTTGATTCACGGCGGCGGTGAAATCCGCCGGACTATCATTTAGCGACCGAAACCAAGGGCATGGCCGCGCTCCAACGCCGGGCGATCCGGATTCGCGGCCAAGTGCAGGGGGTGGGTTTTCGCCCGTTCGTCTACCGGCTGGCCACCCAACGCGGTTTGAGCGGCTTTGTCCGCAACGACGGCGCGGGCGTGGCCATCGAGGTGCAGGGTTCGCCGGCTGTTCTGGACGATTTTATCAACGCCCTGCGCCAGCCGCCGGCGCTCGCCCGTATCGACGATTTAGCCGTCAGCGATCTGATTCCCGACCGGAACGTTGGAGACACGTTCGCCATCGTCGCCAGCTCCGGCGGGCCGGTGACGGCGGAGATCGCGCCGGACTCGGCGATCTGCCCGGCCTGTCTCGCTGAATTGTTCGACCCGCGCGACCGCCGCTACCGTTATCCCTTCATCAATTGCACCGATTGCGGCCCGCGCTACACGATTACCGCCGCGCTGCCCTACGACCGGCCTAACACCAGCATGGCCGGTTTTGCGCTCTGCCCGGATTGCGCGCTGGAGTATGGCGACCCCGGCAACCGCCGTTTTCACGCCCAGCCGAATGCCTGTGCCCTCTGCGGGCCTGAGTTAAATTGGCGCGACGCCTCGGGCCGGCCGATGGTGGCCGCCGATGTGATCGAAGCGGCGCTGGCGCGGCTGTTGGCTGGGGACATTCTGGCGATCAAGGGCTTGGGCGGCTTTCATCTGGTTTGCGACGCGCAAAACCCCGCCGCCGTGGCCCGCCTGCGCCAGCGCAAGCAGCGCGATGCCAAGCCGTTCGCGGTGATGGCCGCCAACGCTGCGTCGCTGGCCGCTTGGGCTGACATCAACCCAACCGAGCGGCGCTGGCTGGAATCGCCGCAACGCCCCATCGTTCTGCTGCGCCAACACCCGGAAACCGAGCGGCGCTTGCCCGACATCGCGCCCGGTTTGGCGCATCTGGGCGCGATGCTGCCGTACACGCCGCTGCACTACCTGCTGTTTCACCAAGCGGCGGGCCGACCGACCGGCACGGCGTGGCTGGAAACGATCCAGCCGCTGTTGCTGGTGATGACCAGCGCCAACCCCGGCGGGGAACCGCTGGTGATCGGCGATGAGGAAGCCGCGCGCCGCTTGGCGGGCATCGCCGATGGTTTCGTCAGCCACAATCGGGCGATTTTGGCGCGCTGCGACGATAGCGTGGTCACGGACGGCGGCTTCATCCGCCGCGCCCGTGGCTACACCCCGCAAGCCATCCGCCTGCCTGGCGCGGGCCCTTCGGTTTTAGCGTTCGGCGGCTTTCTTAAAAATACCGTGTGTCTGACCCGTGATGATCGAGCCTATCTTTCCCCGCATATCGGCAGCCTCGACAACGCCGAAACCTGCCGCGCGCTGGAGGAAGCGGTCGAACACTTGCAAGACATCCTGCGGATCGAACCGGAACGGATCGCGTGCGACTTGCATCCCGATTTTCCCAGCAGCCGGCTGGCGGCGCGTTATGCGGCGGATCGGGATTTACCGTGCATCGCCGTGCAACACCATCACGCCCACATCGCGGCGGTCGCCGCCGAGCACGGTCTGCGCGAACCGATTTTAGGCTTGGCCTTGGATGGGGTCGGGTTGGGCGCGGACGGTGGGATTTGGGGCGGTGAACTGTTGAAGGTCGATGGCGCGCGGTTCGAGCGTCTCGGTCATTTGCGCCCGCTTCCACTACCGGGCGGCGACCGCGCCGCGCGCGAACCGTGGCGGCTGGCGGCGGCGACGCTGCACGAACTCGGCAGATCCGATGAAATCAGCCGCCGTTTCGGCGCGAAGGCGGACCTCATCCGGCAAATGCTGGAACGGCGCGTCAACACACCCGAAACCAGCAGCGTCGGTCGCCTGTTCGATGCCGCCGCTGCTTTACTGGGCGTGCGTGAGTTGAGCGATTACGAAGGACAGGCGGCGATGGAGTTGGAAGCACGGGCGCACCGGCACGGTTCCGCAGCGCCGCTCGCCGGCGGTTTTGTCTTGAACGATGATGGGCTATTGGATTTTTTTCCGCTGCTCGCTTGGTTAAGCGAGGGGGTTGCAGCCGAGTTAGGGGCGGCTTGCTTTCACGCCACGCTCGCCTCGGCTTTTAGCGCATGGCTGGCTTGGGCCAGAAAAAAATCAGGAGTTCGCAAAGTCGCGCTCGGCGGCGGGTGTTTTCTCAATCGGCTGCTGACCACGCAACTGCGAGCGCGTTTGGAAAAAGCCGGCTGGCAAGTCTTGACCGCCCGACATGCACCGCCAAACGACGGCGGGCTGAGTTTAGGGCAGGCTTGGGTGGCTATGCAGACCACGCCGTTGAAAGGATGATCTTAATTCAGATCACCCTTCGCGGCTCGGCCGTCGCCTTGTTTCCAGTGTTCGGCGTGCCTTGCGGCTCGATGAGCAGCAGATGTGTTTCTTCCTCGGCGAAGGGACAATGTTCGACGCCTTTGGGTACGACGAACATGTCGCCCGGACCGAGGGTCACATCGCCATCTCGCATTTGAATGCGGATCTTGCCCTTAAGAACAAAAAAGAAATCATCGGTATCCTCATGTTTGTGCCAGACAAACTCCCCTTTCACCTTGACCACCATCAGATCGTGTCCATTGAATTGTCCGACGGTGCGAGGCTGCCAATACTCGGTGAATTTCGTAAGTTTCTCCGCGAGATTGATAGCGTTCATATGCAGCGATTCCTTAATTCATTTTGGGCCCTGGAAAAAGGACCGTATCGGATAGATCGATTGTTAACCCGAGCCGGTTTCAAGCAAAATATAGCGTTGAAACTCTGAAAGACCGTCCGGCGTTAGGAATGCGCGACCGCAACCATCATGCATAACCCTTCACCTTCCCCACCGAGTAACGC
>ERZ761607.4126-NODE-4126-length-13160-cov-6.797863_pt1 | contig 13160 bp, 11 predicted proteins | sample MGYA00511164_ERZ761607 | MGnify/ENA primary metagenome ERZ761607 (study PRJEB28899, sample SAMN02445080) | bioreactor sludge metagenome | biome: EBPR sludge | place: Australia: Brisbane, Thorneside Wastewater Treatment Plant | collected 2011-06-22 ...
GTAGATAACCAGGGCAGCTGTGTACACCCACTGACGCATAGTCAGCAGGGATGAGAGATTTACCCACAACTCCAGTGAAGCGATGAGCGGTATTTCATTAATTTTTTCTTTAATTCACCTTCGCCAGCGATTAAACTGTAAAGGTTAAGATTATTAATTCGAGCCTTGGCGATAGCATCAATTAAAATTTCATGAGATTTTGCCCATACTAAGCGCCCGGCAGCAAGACAAATTACAGAACTATCAGGTAAATGATATTTTTCTAATATTTTTTTTCTATCCCCAATTACTAGATTCATATCTAATTCGATCGCATTATATATCAAATCAATTTTTTCTATTTTGATACCTTTCTTAACCATTGCTTCTTGAATTTCTCTTGATACCACAATATATCGAGCCAAAGGATAATTTGTTAGAAATTCGATTAAGGAATAAACAAACCAACGCAAACTATATCTTGGATGTTCGTTCATATACCAGCTATTCAGTGTAGAAATTAAAGGAATATTTCCGAATACTGCCGCAATACTTCCCCATAACTTCGACTGTGGATTTTGAGTGTCCACCAACTCGTATTTACAATCGCGAATTATTTTTGTCATTCGAAAAGGGATTCGCGGGTCAAACTTATTTACAGCTAAACGATGAACGGCGTACCCCAACGCTTCCAGTTCATCTGCGATCATACTGCCGGAAATAGTTGCTAATCCGACCCGGTCGTGTGGAAGTTGTTTCATCAAGGCAAGTATTCGGGCATTTGCTCCTCCAAAATCAGAGGAAATATCGACAATCAATGTGTGTGGAATCTGTAAACTCTCATCTTTTTTCATAATTTATCCAATAAAATCGCCATAATATTAGACCCAGCATACAAAAGAGGAAAAGAGGCGATTGAAATCATTGAAAAGAAATTAACAACGCGTTTCGCACAACAAGTTGCAATAGCACCTAGTATTGCGCGTCAGGGTAAGCACTCACACAGTACATTTTAGGAGTTGTCGATGGTGGTGTGCGGGTCCGTCCGCGAATTGTTTTGCCTTCGGAGGTAAGGGCTCGATCGGCTTCTTTTGTCCATTTGTTAAATCGCCATGGTTTTCCATATTAACTAGTTTATCCACTATTTTATATTTTGCATACAGACTCTAGAGTTTATACGAAATAACCATTTGGCCATGAGTAAACAGGAATCTCTAATCAATAATTATGTAACCCCTTGTGGTTTAATCATTGTCCAAGCTGTTAAGAACAAAATGTATATATCAAGTGAAACACATGCATGCTCAATATACGCGATATCCATTCTTGTCCTTTCATCCATATTAACGGAACCGCGAGCAGTAACCTGCCATAACCCCGTCAGCCCAGGGGGAAAATCAAGACGCTCGGTCTGCCATAATGAGTACATATCCGGACCAAAATCGGTTGGACGTGGGCCGACTAAACTCATATCCCCTTTAATAATATTGAACACTTGCGGTAGCTCATCAAGACTCGTTTTGCGAAGGATTTTTCCGACAAAAGTTACCCTAGGATCGTTTGAAATCTTAAAATCCGGCCATTCTAGTTCATTCAGATGCATATATTTTTCTTTTAATGCGTCTGCATTGGGAACCATTGTTCTGAACTTATAGAACACAAAAGACTTGCCCCCGCGGCCTGCTCGTTTGTTTTTATAAATTATAGGTGCTCCCGGCGAACTAGCAAAAACCGCGATAATAATTAGCACCATGACGGTGACCCAAAAGGGAGAAAGAATAAATATTATCGATAAATCCAAGATTCTTTTCACAAACATATAAGATGCCCCAACAAACCACCGTTTATTAGGATCGAATTTTTTTACCCACCGATAATCTTTTAGTGGCATTTTATTAAATAAACTCCGATTATTATAAGAATCATTTAGAAGTTTCCTGGGTCTCAAGCGCTTCCGACTTCTCAACTTCTAATTTAGAAGTTGAGAATCTACTTAATGCCACATCGATCAGGTCGTCAAAATTCAAAGCGTCATCAGGGAAAACTGCCGAGCCCGATATTAAGTTGATACCGATTTTCTCAAGCACGATTGCACTAATTCTATGCGACAATAACAGTGAACTTTCATAACTCGTTTCCGGGCACAAAATAACAAACCGATTTCGCTCATCACGGAAAACCATATCTGTTTGTCGAACATGTTCGTCTACCACTCGTCCAATACGAGCGAGGAAAAACCGATTTGAAAGATCATGCTGAATATTGTAAAGCAGTTTTTCTATCGAAACAGAATCCGAAATCTCAGCGTTTAATATAACTAGGCTCAACGGCCGATAATAACGGCGGCTTCGGGTGATTTCAATCTTTATTTGGCTTGCGGCCTCCTGGATATTTCGTACCCTATTTGGAAAAGCATTTAATGCCATTGCGTCAAGAATTGACTCTGCATGGCTTATGCCATTTGCCAATTGATAGCTAAGCCATACGCCGATCAACAGCAGGATAAACTCCAATAAAATAATCGGGAAGGTACTATTCGGTGCAGACACAGAACGGTCTAGCATTTGCAGCATCGCAAAGTAGGTACTCCCCCAAAGAATAATAGGAATTGCAACACTTACCTTTGTAATGCCAGGGAAAAATATCGTAACCGGTACGGCCACCATAACGGCAAAGTAAAAATACTTCGCAAAATCGATGATTGGTGAATCGGTATAGTCGAATTGGGCAAGCACGAAAATTGCTGCTAAATATGTCGCGACTAGAAAAATGGACTGCCTAAACGAAGACATGAATTTTTATCCAGTTAACACGTTGACACAAATAAAATTAACTAAAAAAAGCTCTTTCAAATTTTTGTCTTGCGATATGGATCAAACAAAGTGATTCGTCGTATGTTTTTTACCAGACCACCGACCGTAGACGGCAGACCGCGTTCTTTAGTCGGCGGTCTATGGTCGAATGGATGTTAAAATTCTTTCGACCTTCGACTAAGTATCTAATATTATATCGCCAAAATTCACTTTAGCACAATATAAACATTGAATTGCAAGGATATCGTAAAGGTATCATTTTACCTGGCGTGAATTCGCCAAAGGGGTGATGTTTCTGTTGCGCAACTAAGGTTTTCAAGGAATTAAACATACCGCACTTACTGAGTTGTCTGCTAATAAACCCGGAGCACCTATGAGATTATGCCAAAAGAAAATCAGTTGTCGCGATTAAACCCATGCAGCCCTTTGAGTGCTGACTTCATGCACTATTTTAGCCTTATTACCCCCACAATAAATGAATTTGCAGAATGGTTTCGAGGAGGCAGCTTCTTACACCCATACCCTTGGGCAAGAAACAGCATATTGACATGCCCTCCTACGCCGACGCCCCGGAGTAATTCCTCAACCCGACCTTCCAAATAAAACGGGCGATTGTGAAAAGGGTCACGGTCAGGGCGAGGGCGCCAAGCCAGGTTTGGAGAGTGAGGCGCCCAGTCAGGGCGGAGGCGGGGACGGTGACGGCAAAGGCGACGGGGACGAGAAAGGTCAATCCGTAGCGCAGCCAGTTGGGGTAGATGTTCACGGGCCAGCGACCAGCGGCGTAGAGCCCCTCGAAGAGGTTGGCGATCTCATGCACACGGACAAACCAAAAGGCTGTGGAGGTGATGATCAGCCAGAAGCAGTAGATCATGAGTGCGCCCATGACAAGGGCAGTAAGAAACCCCAGGGCTGACCACCCACCCACAAGCCAATTCAGCTGGTTGAGTGCAATGATCAGCACGACGACACCGACAACGACATCCACCAAAGTCCATAAGCGGAACTCTCGGACACTGACGAGAAGCTGGGAATCGGCAGGCTTGGTAAGGGCGTAATCGAGCGTCCCTTCGCGGATTTCGTCCATGAGCCTTTCCATATTCGGCTGGATGGCGGCGCGGATCACGCCACCCATGATGGTGAAGACACCCATGACCGCCAGCAGGTCGGCTTTGCCCCAGCCGCCGAGTTGGTCCACCTGGTCGAAGACAAGACTCAACCCGATCAGCCCTGTGCCGAGCGCGATGAAGGTTTGCAGGATTTGAATGTAAAGATTGGCGCGATATTGAAACTCGTTCATGACGCCGATCCGCAGGTAGTTGAAAGCAAGTTTGAAGCCTTGCATGTTAACCTCCTACCGCCGAGAATTGGCGGATGGCGATCTTCCAAATCTGGCTGACCAGAATCGTCCCAAAGAATATCCAGACGAATTGCATTCCCAAACCGAGGAACAAGTCGTTGACCGGCATATTCCCGACCAGCGTCTCAATAGGAAAACCGAACGCCCAACGGAACGGCATGAACCATGCGGCTTGTTGGACCCATTCAGGCATCAAGGAAAGCGGCACAAGGCGTCCCGAAAAAATCAGTTCGGCGGCAAAATACAATTCAAAGAGGGCGCTGACCCGCGTCGTCCAAAATGTGACCATGCCAAGCAGGGATAATGTGATGGTGCGGATCAAATACGCCATCCAAATCGCAATAAAAAAGACAGCGCCTTCGAGCAGGGTCGGGTGTAAATCCGGCTTGAAGAAAAATGAAAGCGCAAGAGCAAGTGGAATCCACAAGATGATCATTACAACCTTCCAGCCCGCGAAAAACGCCACATCTTCATGCAGAGGATGCATCGGCCGCATTAACGACATGGAGAGTCTGCCTTGTCGAATGCGCCATTCCCACCCATATGGGGTGAAGGCAATGTTCATCTGGCGGACGAGAGTCCAGACGATGTAATAAGCAGCAAGCGAGCCGGGGGTGTATCCGCCCACCGAGCCGCCCTGCTGAGTCGCCACCGCCGACCAGACCACCATGTAGATGACCGGCTCCGCCAGCATCCCGATCATATAGAAATAATTGGCGATGGGATACTGCCATTGCTCCAAGACGGAAAGCCTCATCATGGAGGTGTAGAAATCGATGTAGCGTTTCATTCCAGCGCCTCCTTCTTGACGGAGAAAACGGATTCGATCACATCTTCGATGGGCGCGGCTTCGACTGTGAGGTCTTCGACGGATAATTCGTTTAGCAGGCGTGACGTGACCGCCGAGGTTTTTTCCTTCGGCACACGCATCGTCACCCGGGATCCGTCAACGGATACCACGTCCCCGTATTGGCTCAAATCTGCGGCAGGGTCCTCGAGCGTGAAGCCGACGGTCTTGAATGCTGAGAACTTCTCTACCAAGGCGGAAAGTTCCCCGTCGAAAAGCAGTTGCCCGTGATGGATGACGATGACGCGCTTGCATAAGGCTTCGACGTCCGCCATGTAGTGACTGGTGAGCAGAACAGTGGCGTTGTAACGCTGGTTGTATTCCGCGACGAACGAGCGGATGCGTTTTTGCATGGTGACATCCAACCCCAGAGTCGGCTCGTCGAGGAAGAGCACTTTCGGCTTATGCAGCAATGCGCCGACGAACTCCATCTTCATGCGCTCGCCCAGCGAGAGGTTGCGAACGGGTTTCTGCACAAGGTCTTTCAGTTCAAGCAGTTCAATGAACTCGTCACGGGTGCGTTTGAACTCGTCGGTTGGGATACTGTAAATGGCGCGTTGGAGATCAAATGAATCCAGCGCGGGCAGGTCCCATGAGAGCTGGTTGCGATTCCCCATCACAAGCGTGATCTGACGCAGGTAATCGTGCGGACGTTTTGCCGGTTCAAAACCGAGGACAGAGACCTGACCACTGGTCGGGTGAAGAAGCCCGGTGAGCATTTTGAGAGTGGTGGTCTTGCCTGCTCCGTTGGGACCGAGAAAGCCGACTATTTCGCCAGGTTGGATGTCGAACGTGATACCGTCGACGGCTTTGACAATCTTGTACGTACGTTTGAAAAGTCCCTTTGCGGCGGCTTTAAGACCTGCTTCGCGTTCGGGGACCTGGTAATGTTTTGCAAGTTTCGAGATCGAAATGACAGAGGGCATGGAAGTACTCCTTATGAGACCTGACAGGTTTTGGAAACCTGTCAGGTCTTTTCTGGAAATAAAAAACCGCAGGGCATTGGCGCGCCTGCGGCGGGTGGACAGGGAATTAAATTTACCCGTTCAACCTGAAGGGAGGCACGCAATTGGGCATGAACTTACCATTATTAGCTGACATTCAAAAGTACCTCCTTTCGGTTTAGAATTGCCGATAGTTTATCACAGGCAAAATCGAGTTGCAAGAAGCAAGTTTAGAGAAAGGAGGCGAAAGTTCCCAACTTTCGCTCTAACGTCGGGAGACATTGGAGTCCGTACCTCTTATGAACAAAACAGAGCTGGAAAAAGAATTGGATGAAACCCATCGACGCTTTATCGCCCTGGTGGAATCCATCCCCGAAGCAGATTATCCCCTCCCCACAAACAACCCAGCGTGGACGGTGGGCGATATTTTGTATCACATTACGTTGGGTCCGCGAGCGCTGGCATTGGAAATATGGATGACCGCCCATGCGACCGGGCTATACAACTTTTTGATGCGGCACTTCCCATCGCGATTCTTCAATAAGGTCAATGCCTGGTTTGGGAGCGGGCAGAGTCAACGAGTCAACCGTCAGAGTTTGCTCAAGGCTTACGGGAAGGCGCACACAACCATAAAGTCTGGGTTGAGGCGGACGCGGGAGGAGGATTTGCTCAAGGCGGCAGTCTATCCGCTTGATTACGTGTCAGATCTAAAGGGCGAAGTCAGCGTCGAGCGTCTTTTCCGCTATGTGACCGGGCATTTCGAGGAACACGAACAAGCGCTGCGTAAAACAAATCTGTAGACTTGTCTTACAATCTGGTATAATCTTTCGCCGTGACTGGTCCTGCCGACGGTTAGCCCTCTTCATTGGGGGTATCGCTTTCGGTACGGAGACCTGCAATTTTTGAGAAAGGAGAAGCATACGTCATGCCCCTCGCAAAGGAAGCCAAGACGAAGGCGATCGAGGATTTTCATCGCCACGAGAAAGACACCGGTTCGCCGGAGGTCCAGGTTGCGATTTTGACCAACCGCATCCAGCAATTGACCGAGCATCTGCGCAACAACAAACAGGACCAATCCTGCCGCCGCGGTCTGCTCAAGCTGGTGGGTCAGCGCCGCCGACTGCTCACCTATCTGCGCCAAAGCAATTACCAGGCGTACATCAGTGTGACCGACCGTTTGCAACTGCGCCGCAAGTAGTGTACTGAGACCTGACAGGTTTCCAAAACCTGTCAGGTCTTTATGTGTAACAACCCGCCGTCAGGAATTGAATAGCGCGAATGACCCCAGTGTCGTTCCCACTCTTCAGTCCCTGACCCGAGGCGGAAAGCATGTGCGTAAAACTTAAGGTTGACGCACCAAATAGGAGACAATCAAATATGAAACCCGAAGGGAAACGATATTCAGCCGTCGTCGGTAACAAGACGGTGACCATCGAAACGGGCCGCCTGGCTGGGCAGGCTGGCGGCGCGTTAACGCTCGGCATCGACGATGCCATTGTATTCGCTTCCGCCACGATGGGCGGTGTGCGTGAAGGGATCGATTTCTTCCCCCTGAGCGTGGAATACGAAGAAAGACTTTATGCGGGAGGGAAGATCCCCGGCTCATTCTTCCGCCGGGAGGGACGCGCCTCTACTGAGTCGATCCTCACCGCAAGATTGACAGACCGACCTCTACGCCCGCTTTTCCAGGATGGGATGCGCAACGAAGTGCAGGTCATCATGTACTCGTTCTCATCCGACGGTATCAATCCGTTGGATATCCTCGCCATCAATGCCGCTTCGACTGCGATCATGATCTCGGACATTCCCTGGGGCGGACCCGTGGGCGCCGTCCGTGTAGGACGCGTCAACGGCGATTTCGTCATCAACCCGACCTTTGCCGAGATCGAAGCCTCTGATCTCGACCTGCGCATTGCAGGTACCAAAGACGCCATCCTAATGGTGGAATGCGGCGCGAACGAAATCCCCGAAGATGTGATGGTTCAGGCATTGGAACTGGGGCACAAATCCATCCAGCCGATCATTGAACTACAGCTCCAAATAGCGGCGGAGATCGGCAAGCCCAAACGCGAAGTAAAACTTTACATCCCAAGCGATGAGATCAAGAAGAAAGTCTTCGACCGCGTCAGCGGGCCGATGAACGAACTGCTCGATAAGCCGCTCTCCAAAGTTGAGTTTTACACCGGCATGAGCACCATCAAGGAAGCTGCCGAAACTGAATTCTGTGCAGTTCCCGAGGGCGGCAACCCTGCGGACTATATGAAGGTCAACGAATTCCGTGAGGGATTCGAACTGGCGGAACAGGCTGTCGTCCGCGAGCGGATCCTGAGCATGGGCAAGCGCCCCGATGGACGCAAGCCGACCGAAATCCGCCCGATCTGGTGCGACGTTAACGTGTCGCCTCGCGCACATGGGACCGGTCTGTTCACCCGCGGCGAGACGCAGATCCTCTCTTTCGCAACACTAGCCACCCTGGGTGAAGCCCAGGAGTTGGATAACCTCTCCCCTGTCAAGACCAAGCGCTACATGCATCACTACAACTTCCCGCCGTTCTCCACCGGCGAGGTCAAGCCTCTTCGTGGCCAGAGCAGGCGCGAGGTCGGGCATGGAGCGCTGGCAGAGCGTGCACTGGAACCGATCCTCCCGAACGAAGAGACCTTCCCGTATGCCATCCGCGTCGTATCTGAAGCGTTGTCCTCGAACGGCTCGACCTCAATGGGGTCGGTCTGCGGTTCGACTCTCGCCCTCATGGACGCAGGCGTGCCGATCAAATCGCCTGTCTCTGGCGTGGCGATGGGTCTTATCACTGACGACTCTGGTCGCTACCAAATCCTGACCGACATTCAGGGAACGGAAGACCACCTTGGCGACATGGACTTCAAAGTTGCGGGGACATCCGCCGGCATCACCGCTCTGCAAATGGACATCAAGATCAGCGGTTTGAGCACGCAGATGATGAAAGAAGCGCTTGAACAGGCCCGCGTGGCGAGAATGTCGATCATGGACAAGATGCTCGCAGTCCTGCCTGAATCGCGCAAGGAACTCAAGCCGCATGCACCGCGTATCATCACCGTCAAGATCCCGGTCGAGAAGATCGGCGCGTTGATCGGACCCGGCGGCAAGAACATCCGCGCCTTGCAGGAAGAAACCGGCGTGACCATCGACGTGGAAGAAGACGGTACCGTCTATATCGCATCGACCGATGGCGTGGGCGCAAAGATCGCACAGGAACGGGTCGAGGCGCTGGGCGAATCCGTAGTGGCTGGAAATATCTATACCGGCAAGGTCGTACGCATCGAAGCCTTCGGCGCGTTCATCAACATCCTCCCCGGCGTGGACGGTCTCGTCCACATCTCGCAGCTCGACAGTGAGCGCGTGGAAAAGGTGGAAGATATTTGCGGCATGGGCGACGAACTGACCGTAATGGTCACCGATGTGGACTCAAACGGCAAAGTCCGCCTCTCGCGCCAGGCTGTGCTCGAAGGCTGGACCCTCGAAGAAGCCCGCGAGAAGGATAAGGGCGGCGGTAGTCGCAGCGGCGGCGGCAGGGGTGGTGATCGAGGCGGTCGTGGCGGGGGGGGCGACAGGGGCGGTCGCGGCGGCGGACATGATCGCCGATAAAAAATAAAACCCAGGCTTCCGAGGTCTTACCGGCTTCGGAAGTCTTTTTGTCGGCTTTAAAGCTCCAATGGGAGCTAAGCCCCCATTGGACCAATTAGTGACTTATGCAAAACGAACCATTCCTTGAACCAACCTCCCCCATCGCCGCGCGGCGAACTTTTGCTGTAATTTCGCACCCCGATGCAGGCAAGACCACGCTGACAGAAAAACTGCTCCTGTACGGCAATGCCATCGAACTGGCGGGCAATGTCCGCGCCAGGAAAAATCAGCGTGCCACCACCTCCGACTGGATGGAAATGGAACGCGAGCGTGGAATTTCCATCACCTCCACGGTGCTTCAATTCCCCTATCGCGGGCATATTATCAACCTGCTCGACACGCCCGGACATCAGGACTTCTCCGAAGATACTTACCGCACCCTCTCGGCAGTGGACTGCGCCGTAATGGTCATCGACGGCGCAAAAGGCATCGAACCGCAGACGCTGAAACTTTTCGAAGTTTGCCGCAAGCGCGGTATTCCCATTTTTACCTTCATCAACAAAATGGACCGCCCCTCCCGCGACCCGCTCGACCTGTTGGATGAGATCCGCAACGTGCTGGGCATGGAGCCTGTCCCCATGAATTGGCCCATTGGCGATGGCCCGCAATTCGTGGGCGTATATGACCGCGCAGAGAACGGCGTCTATTTATATGAACGCACCGAACGCAATGAAAAGATCGCGCCGGAAGTTTTTGTCCATCTCGATGATCTGGTCACGCGGGGGATTCTCAGCGAAGAAAAATACTTGCACCTGAAAGAAAGTGTCGAATTACTGGATGAAGCGGGCGGAACCTTCAACCATGAAGCGGTACTCAAAGAAAAGCAAACACCGATCTTCTTTGGCAGCGCGCTGACCAACTTCGGAGTGCGCATGTTCCTTGACTCGTTCATCGAATTTGCCCCGCCGCCCCAGCCTTACCCAAGTGACGCGGGTTTGGTCTCGCCGGAGGACGCAGATTTCACTGGTTTTATCTTTAAAATTCAAGCGAATATGAACCCCAAGCACCGTGACAGTGTCGCCTTCCTGCGCATCTGTTCCGGCAAATTCCAGCGCGGCATGGACCTGCTCCACACACCCAGCGGAAAAACACTCAAGCTGATGCGTCCCTACAAAGCATTCGCCAACGAACGCGAGATCATAGACGAAGCCCATCCCGGCGATGTGCTGGGTCTGCCGAACAATGGGTTATTCTCCATCGGTGACACCCTCTGCTCCGGAAAAGCGCTTCAATTCGCGCCGATCCCGCGTTTTCAACCCGAGCATTTTGCCCTGCTGAGAAATGTGGATGTGAGCAAGCAGAAGCAATTTGCCAAAGGGCTTGGCCAACTTGAAAGCGAAGGCGCTGTGCAAGTCCTGTATAACGTCAACGCCTTCAAGCGTGAACCGATCCTGGCTGTGGTAGGCCAATTGCAATTTGACGTGGTACAAGCCCGCCTTGAATCCGAATACAACGTCAAGACCGAATTGGAACGCCTCACTCATACAAATCTGCGCTGGGTCCTCGGTGAAGACAAGGATGTTGAAAACCTCGCCAACCGAAGTGATACCATCCTCGCCCGTGACTCTCGAAACGCCTGGGCGGTCCTATTCCAATCACCTTTTTTGTTGAAATATTACACAGAGAAAAATCCCGATCTGAAATTCGTGGAAATCACAGAACTATAACTTTCCCAAGAATCTCATCCACTAATGGCGGGTGTATGGTACGGACCCTACAAGTTCCTTGGAATCATCCTCATACTTTATCTTTTGCAGGCGTTGACGTTATAATCTAATAGACCTTGGAACAGAAACGATTGCAAAACGATGGACCCCACCGCCCAGGAGTTGGAAGCCCGGCTTGAAAGCACAACTGACCCAAAGGCCAGGATCGATATCCTTTATGAGCTGTCCTGGGTCATTCATCTGGGAGACCCTCAACGGGGACGGTCACTCGCGGAACAGGCACTTGAACAGGCTTCATCTGGGGAATTCGAAGAAGACCCATATCTTATCGGGATCGCGGGTAGCCTGCGCACCCTGTCAGTATTAAATTATGATTCTGGGAAGTACGACCTTGCGCTCTCCCAATCCATGAGGGCACTCGAAATCCTCGAAGGATTCCCAAACCCCGGCGATGAAACGATCCGACTCAAGGTCCACACTTACGCCAATATCAGCTGGACCTATCGTTGTCTGGCGGATTATGCAATCGCCGCCGAATACGGGATGAAAGGCTTGACACTTGCCCGGGAACTTTCAGATCGCCGCCGCGAAGTGGGTCTTCTCAACATTCTCAGCGTCATTTACGCCGAAGCGAACGATCCACAAGCTGCCCTGGAAATCGGTTTGAAAGTGGTCCAAGCCCAGCGTGAAATTGGCTATGCCGCCGGGGAATGCATTGCACTGAATAATCTATCCCTCGCCTACCTGGACCTGGGAGATGGACAGAAAGCACTAGAGACCTGTCAGGAATGTCTGGAACTCGCCAGAGCAAATAACCTTGAAGTAGTGGAAATAACTGTTCTGAGCACCCTTGGGGAGATTTACATCGGCATCAAAGATCTGGTCAATGCCGAGCTGGTTTTACTGGATTCACTTGCCCGCGCGCGCCAGCATGACCTGGGAGCGGACGAATTCCAGTGCCTGTATCACCTTGGAAGGCTGAACAACGAACTGGGCAGAAAGAAAGAGGCGATCGACTATCTGCAGAACGGACTCGCCGTCAGCCGGGCATCCAATGACCGGCGAGGCGAATATCAATGCCATCAATTGCTAGCCGAGATATTCGAGACCCAAAAAGATTTCGAAACTGCGCTTAAACACCATCAACTTTTTCACTCCATCAAAGAGACCGTCTTCAACGAAGATTCGGCAAAACGCCTCATGGGGCTTCAGGTCAGCCATCAGGTCGAATCGGCAAGGAAGGACGCGGACATCCAGTATTTGAAGAACATCGAGTTGAAACGCGAGATCGAAGAGCGGAAGTTTGCCCAGGAAGCCCTCGCAAAGCTGGCGGGACTGGACTCGCTGACGGGGGTGCTCAATCGACGCGAGTTCTTCAACCTGGGTGAAAACGAAGTGTCACGGGCAGTCCAATCCGGTCAACCCCTTGCCGCCATCCTGCTCGACCTCGACCGTTTCAAAAACATAAACGACACATTCGGTCACGCCGTCGGGGACCAGGTGTTGATCGCAGCCACCCGGACAATTCGTGATAGCTTGCGTCAGGGAGAAATGATCGGCAGGTACGGAGGCGATGAGTTCGCGATCCTCCTGCCGGGAAGTACGCTTGAGCATGGGAGTCAGATCGCAGAACGCCTGCTTGAAAAATTGGCAAACCAGATCGTCCCCACTAAAAAAGGAGCCATCCCGATCACGGCAAGTATGGGGATCGCGGAGCTTACCCAGGCGGTTCAAAAGACACTCGATGAATTGCTTGAGCTTGCAGACCAGGCGCTTTATGAAGCCAAACGTGCCGGGCGGCACCAGTTTTACATCTTCGATAATATTAAATCTTATAAAGAATAGACTCCACCTCCGTCATCTGATTATGCTTCATGTTAAACTGCCCATATG
>ERZ761607.4127-NODE-4127-length-13159-cov-6.225962_pt1 | contig 13159 bp, 13 predicted proteins | sample MGYA00511164_ERZ761607 | MGnify/ENA primary metagenome ERZ761607 (study PRJEB28899, sample SAMN02445080) | bioreactor sludge metagenome | biome: EBPR sludge | place: Australia: Brisbane, Thorneside Wastewater Treatment Plant | collected 2011-06-22 ...
CCGGGCAGGGCGGGGCGATTTTTCCAGGCGCGCAGTCTAGCAGCTTTCCGCTGCGCGTCCTAACCGCGGGCGGACGCCGTGGGCTGCCTCGGCGTGGTGCCGATTGGCGCCGCTGCGCGCCCCTGGCCGCGATACGCTCACCGGGTAGACGACGACGCCGGCCAGGAGCTCGCTGAGCAGCGCGAGTGCGAGCTCGCCGTTCGCTTCGAGCATGCTCCGATCAGCGCTGGAAGTTCATGTCTCTTCTTGCAACGATCTACTGGTTTGACACCGGGGGGTAACTGGGTGTCCATCCCAGCCAGCTGGCGACGATGGCAGCCGGATAACGCAGTTGCAATGGGAAAGTAGTCCAGGCTTTGAGCAGCGATTGCCGAGCCAATGCCCGATCGCCTTGCGGATGTTGCAGGTGGCTCAAACCGAATTGCGCGTGATAACTCGCCAGTTGCCGGCGGAACTGCCATTCGGACAGGGCACGGCCGTCGCGGCTGGCCAGTCCCCAGCGTTGCCGCGCCCGGTGCAGCAACGCCGTGCGGTAATCGATGGCGCGCACCATGCGGTTGCCCTGCAAGGGATGTTGGCGATACAAGGTGGTGGCTTTAGCCAGCTTGAGAAACGGCGTGTACTGGGCGATGCGGAACCAGAGGTCCCAGTCTTCGCTATAGGGTAGTGCTTCATCGAACACGCCGCAGTGCTCGAATACCGACTTGGAGAACATGGCGGTGCTGGTCAACACCCAGCAATCGAGCAGCAGCAAATGGTGGATCCAGCCGGAAAACGACTCGTCGATAGCATCGCCGGGAACCGTGCTCTCCACCAGTTCGGGTGCAGGAAACTGGCCGGATGCGTCCTGTACCCAAAGCTGGAAACTGGTATAGACCGCACTGTATTCCGGGTGTCGAGCAAAGGCCTCGATCTGGCGTTGTAGCTTCTCAGGATACCAATAATCGTCATGATCCATCAGGCAGACAAAGTCGCCCTGCGCTTCACGAATACCAAGGTTGCGCGCCGCACAGACGCCGCCGTTGCTCTTCCGGATCAGACGCACGCGGTCACCGTACTGCTCGACCAGCTCGCAAGTCGCGTCGGTTGAGCCGTCGTCGACGATGAGCAGCTCGACATGCGGATAGGTCTGGCCTAACACGCTATCGATGGTCTGCCGGATGTAGCGTTCGCAGTTATAACTGGGAATGATGACCGAGACTAGGGACATTGCTTAAATCGGATTCGACGACACCTGCCCGATGCGGTGCATGTTGTGGGTGGCTAACTCGATCAATTGCTTCCGCTTTTCCTGCAGAACGTGGTCGGCTACCGCGAGCGCTTGCGCGGCGTGTGCGAGAACCTGTTGCAGGTCGCTGCATACTTGCTGTTCGGGCAAATCCCAGGTTTCGAGATAGTAATCGAGTTTGGAACGGCGGCTGCTCAGACCGATGTGGGGCACGGCAAAGGATTGCGAAGTAACGTTGCCGTGCAGGCTGGTGCCGATAAACAATTGCGCGCTGGCGACGGTGTACATGATGTCCCAGATGCTGGCTTGATCGCTGATCAGCGCGCAGGGTGTTTCAAGCTGTTGCTGCAGCGCGCGCAGGCCAATCTGATCGTCGAGCCCGACATAGCGGCCGATCGGCAGCAATACCGTGGTCAAACGATGCTCGCGATAGAGCGCTTCCAGAAGCTGCGTCAGGGTGTGCAAATTCTGCTTGACGAAGTTGTAATTGGCGTGAAAACACACGTAACGCTGGTTGGCCAATTGACCGGTCAACGCTGGTGTGATCAGCGTTCGCAAGCGCGCCAGAGGATATTGTTCCGACATGAGCACAGCCGAATCCGGAGCTACGTGCAGTCTGTTGTGGGCGGCAGCGGTGGTGCACAGTCTCTGCGTTTCATTGTCGCGAAACGACAGATACGCGGCCTGAGCCAGCTTGTTCAGCGCAAGTTGGCGCTCATCGTCCGGAAACCTGGCCAGCTCTGAGCCGCCCACCGCGTTGTACAACACCTTAACTCTGGCAGGAAAGTCCTGCGGATCGGCGATCCACGGGAAATGCGAGTTGCTGCCGAAGTAACGTCGGCTCCAATCGTTGGCGGTTGCCACTCCCAGCACGCGACGGAAATAATAGATGACATGGTTGCCGACTTTGCCGAGCAGATTGGCATGCATGCTGTACCAATCGCTGCCCAGGGTGCCGCCTCCACAAAACAGAATGCTGTCGCCATCCCTCAAGATGCCGGGGCGGCTCAGCTTGCTGATCGGTTGGGTGGGAAAACCGCCATAGGCCGAGAAATCGCTGGTTTGCAAAGCGTAGCATTGAAAACCCAGTTGCGGGTAATGCTGCGCCAGGAAGTTCTTGGCAATAATCGGAAACAACATGTCGCCATAATTGAAGCGATCATAAGCGCCTAAAGCATAGATTGTGATTTGAGTCATGACGATTGCGGGTGGTAGAGTCCAAGTCGCTGCAACAATTCCTGTTCGATGCCGGCCGGTCGGCGCATCAGCAGCCACATCAGCAGTAGTACGAAGCTGAAAATCAGCGCGCCACAGGCAATCAGCACTGGCAACAGCAGGCCGACCGGCATTTCGGGAAGCAGCCGTTGCAGGTGGGATACGCCGAAATAGAGCGCTGCTCCGGCAACCATGGGGCGTATCCAGGAAGCACAGATCGTCAGTGGGCCGACACTCTTGAACATGCGCAACAAGTAGAACAAACGCAAGAACGCCAGCGCCGATACCGCCAATCGGCCGTATAGCACATACTGCAGGTCGAACTGTTGAGTGGCCAACAGATAGACGACGCTCAGCGTGGCGATGCCCTCGAATATGTACAGCAAGGCATACGCGCGGGCGCGATTGAGCAAGAGCAAATACTGGCCGATGGGCTGGCTGAAGCCTTCCAGCGTGGCAAGCAGCGCCAACAGTACCAGATAGTCGGCGGCAGCGGCGTACGGCTGTCCATAGAGCAGCGTCAATGCCGGAGTTGCGACGGCCGCTAAACCGACACCGCTGGCGGTCGCCAAGGTCGCGGAGATGTTGCACATCTTTTTGAAATTGTTTTCCAGCCAGGGACGGTCGTTCTGCTTGGTGGCAAGCGCCGGAAGCAACACGCGGCCAATCGGATGAAGCAATTCGAAAACCGCCAGCGAGGCCAGTTCGCCGGCAATGGCGTACAAGCCAAGCAAGGCGGGTTTGTAATAGGCCGCCAGAACAAGGCGGTCGGCCTTATTGGTCAGAAAGATTGCCACGGCACGCAGCATGATCCAGAAGGAGAAGCCGAACATCTGGCGGCGCTCGGTCAGGCACAAGCGTGGCCGATAGGGATGCAAGGCATAGCTGAGCGCGACTCTGCCTAGCGAGCGCGACAGTCCGCCGAATACCAGAGCCCAATACGAACGTAGCCAGAAGGCGCAAGCAATGGTGGTGGCGATGGCGATGACTTGAACTGCGACATTCAACTGGAAGTCTTTGTGATACTGGAGATGGCGGCGAAAGTCGGCGATGCCGATATTGGTCAGTCCGGCGATCAGCATCGACAGCGCCATTACGTACAAAACTTGCTGATAACGGGGATCCGGGTAGAGCAGAGAACTGAAATAGCCGCACACGGCGATCAGCAAGGCGGAAACGCTGTGGGTGATCACGGTGAAGGTCCACACCGTGTTGTAGTGACTGGGCTGCGGATTGGGGTGGCGAATCAGTGCGGTATCGGCGCCGAGGTCAGTGAAGGCGTCCATCAGGCCGATCAGAGCGGTGGTGACGGCGATAATGCCGAAGTCTTCCGGTGTCAGCAGGCGGGCGACCACCGCCATCGAAAGGATACCCAGGAAGCGCGACAGCCAGCGCATGGCCATCGTCCAGAAAGTACCTCTGAGGACTTTTTGGCTGAGCGAGGTGTTATTTGGCTGTGACATGGTGACTGACTTACGACGGCAGGCGTTGCAGCCACCGGGGGAATGGTTTGGCAACCCGTTGCCGCCAGCCCGCCAACGAGAACGGGCGACCGCCCCGGCTAGTGTGGTGCAGGTTGTAATGGGCTTGCTGCATCGGAGCTGTCCGGCCGGCATCGTCGGCAGGCGGTTCGCTGAAGCTGTCCGTCACCAGGTCGCTTCCGCTGAGCAAGATGCGTACCGCATGTGGGAAGCGCTGCAGCGCCGATGACACTTGTTGCGGTAGAGCCTGGCCAATTATTCTTCGCGCAGCGCTGACTTTGCGTGTCTGCGTGCGCAGCAAGGTGAGCAAGCTTTGCCGGGAGGTGCAGCAATCGACGTTGAGCGTCAGTTCCTTGCGCCACAGATCGCTGCTCAGTAGACCTTGGTGATCATAGTGTTGAAAACAGGTATGCGCGTTGTATTCCTCGGCGGCAAGCCAAAGGATGACGGGTGTCAAACCGACCCTCCGCACATCGCTTGTCCTTGGCAGGCTGGCGACGCAGAAGCATTTGCAGAAACCCCAGCTCACCACGCGTTGACGCTTGGGCGATCGTCGTTGCCACTGATCGATGGCTCTGCGGATATCGGGAGCACGTTGCACAAAATGGCGCGGTTTACCTGGCGGGCATGTGTTCGCTGTGTGCCGATGAGAGCTGCTTGGTCAATTGCGGATTGAGCCGCTAGTCGGCGACGGCGATCTGGGTACCGGCGGATGGGGCTTGTTTGAGGTACTTTTCTTTTTCCGGTCTGGCATGCGGGTCGATCATTGCGCCGGATACGCGCGAACGCAGGAACCGGGTGCCGAAGCTGTAAGGCCATGAAATCCGAGAACTTCAAAGCAGTGTATGACGGTCGAAGCATCGCTGTCAAGCTGGGATCCAATTCCTCACCCTGGCACCCTGTCGGGCTTGAGGTTTGGCGGGTGGCCCCAGAAATCGTGGGCAATATCGAGTTCCTGGCCGAAAACTGCCATGCCAATGTATTGAGCCGACGATCAAACGTTGCCGGGCGGCCACCGGGAAGACCGCGCTTGCCCGCGGTTCTGAGAAGACACGCGAGATCCAGCGGGCGATCAACCATGCGCCGGCGATCAACGCGCCCCGGATGACTGGTCGGTCCATGCAATGTCGTCGTGCTCACGCGCATCGGCATCCGGAGGCAGCAGCGCCGGATCGACCCCGGCATGGGCAATCGTTTCCTGCAGGTCGACGACGAGCATCGACGCCGGGCCAAGCACCAGATGACCGGTCGTCGACCCGTGTTTTCGACTTGTCGGCGATGGCGCATCAGGTGAGGAGTTCGCCCAGCATGGTGTCCAGGCGTGCACGAATTTCCTCGCTGCAGTTTCGCTTGAGGTATCTGAAGGCCAACAGGTACACCGGGACCAGTGCGCGAAAAGTGTCATAGGGGAGCTCGCTGGTGGCACACGCCTCGCGCGCAAACGCCCAGAGCTGCCCGGCGGGATTTTCCTTACGCTGGATGGCGGCCGCCCCGGCCGCGTCCATTCCCGCCATCGATAAGGCGAGCAGGCAGATGTCGAGGCCGGCCAGCGCGGTGACGCCATAGTCCTTCCAGTCGAAGATGAGCAGCCGGTCGCCGGCCCGTGCAAGATTGTTCAGCACCAGGTTGCCGTGTTGCGAAATGGCCGGGATGTCGCCCCAGACGGTCGGATCCAGGCTCAGTGCAAGGTCGCGCAACGGCGGGCTGACGGCGGGCGATGTGGCCAGGCAGGCGACCGCCTCGCGCATGAACGTCTCGTTGTCCTGCCGGAGGATGTCTGCCTTGGCGCTGGCCTGCGCGGCGGCAAGAAAGCCGATCAACTGACGCCTGAGCGACGCTCCCGAGCTTCCAGGACTGGCCAGGTCGCTTACTCCGACAGGCACATGTTCGACCGCGCGGGCGATCAGAATGCTCCAGCCGGCGAGGCAGGTATGCGCTATCGGTTCGGCCGTATAAGCCGGGAAACGCTCGCGCGCCAGGCGAAATCGGTCGAACTCTTCAGCCAGGCTGCGCTCGCGACATGCCTTGACGTGGAACCAGCTCCCGGTGCCATCGCCGACATCCAGCCGCAGCGTGCTTTCCGTAGTGAGCCTTACATTGTGAATCAGGCGGGCTTGTGGGGACACCGCGCCCGCCTTGACCAAGGCCTCCCGGACGAATCTCAGCAAGGCTTGTATCCCCAGTAGAACAGGACGTTCTCGATGAAGCGGTTGAGGCTGAGTCCGACGACGATCCGGCGTGCGAGATAGCCGGCCGTACCGAGCGAAGCGCGCGAGGCTTCGAGTGCGCGACGGAAGGTGATTCTCGAGGCCTGCGCGTCGACCGAAGACAATCCGCGCGGATTGTCGAGGCCGGGAAGCAGGTTGAAGACCTCTGCCTCAGCGAAGCCCGACCTGTGCAGGACGTTGCGACACGAATAGACCCCCAGCGCGCGTACGCGTCTTGTTGCGCGGGGACGCTCGCACCAGGCACGCGGACTTGAGCGGTTCAGTCCGCAGCCGACGACCAGACCGCCTGGTCGCAGAACGTGGGCGACGCGTCGCAGGCAGTCCTCGGCGACCTGCTGCGACGAGCGCTGACTGAGCACCGACGCCAGTTCGTCCAGCGTATGGTGCAGGATGACGAGGTCGAAGGTGTCGGCAGCAAAGGGCAGCGGCGCGTCGTACGCCGCTTCGCAGGTCTGCACGCGCCTGCCAAGGCCAGCGGGCTTCCACGGCTGAGTGATCGTGTCGGTCAGCCGGCAACTGACCACCAGATCGGCTGGCCAGGTGTCGTCGACGACTCGCCCTGCGTCGCCTAAACGCAACTCCAGTACTGCCGCTTGGCCGGGTGGTGTCGGAATCTGGTACAGGGCACGTAGCTGCGCCTCGCAGGTGGCGTACACCCCGACAGCCGGCGTCTCGATCGACATGACGACGGAAGCGCGTTGGCTAGGCGGCGCGTGGCGCGATCAGAACCGCAGGCGGAGTAATAGGCGTCAGGACGCCTTGACACCAGAAGCTTTCGCGCGCCATTGCGCAGGCGAAATCGAGAAGCCGCCGCACGCCGACGGGAAACCATACGGGAGCGATCTGCTGCAGATGGCGGTTGCGATAATCCGGGTCCTCGGCAGGTCTACTGTTGCCCATTAGCAATATCCGATGAGAGGTTGGAAGAATCGAGATGCGGCGCATGCGGCTTGTGCAGCAGTCGTGCAGTGCCGTGGTCGGCTGACGACGGCGAAGTATAGCCCAGCCGTCAACGTACCCGGTGAGAACTAGGTCACATAAATCGGTGTGATAGAAGACGCACCCGGAACGGCCCTGGAAACCCCGCCGGACGAGTGAGGATCGAGCCGTTGCTGGCTCCGGCGCAGGAGGCCGCCGCGTCCGAAGCGCTTGCCGAGACGACGGTGGATCTCCTATCCTTCTCTCTGTCTTTTCCTTGGCCGGGGACTGCCACACCGCTTTCGATCTTGTCGGACAGTCACCGCGCCCCGACATCGCAAGGCCCACTGCATGGATCAGCAAGAGTTCAAGAACCTCGTTGCGCGTGCCGAGTTTCAGGCGGAAAGCGATCCGCGCGGCTATCTGCTGCGCGTCTGCGGAATCGCCGCGCTGGGCCTCGGCATTCTGGGCGTGGTCATTGGGCTGGCGCTGGTCAACCTGGTGCTGATCGCCGGGTTGCTGCTGCTGGTCATCGTTACCGGCGGCAAGGCCCTACTTCTCTTCCTCAAGCTCGGCAAGCTGCTGGTTTTGCTCGCGCTGCCGGTGTGGGCGATGTTGCGCGCCACGTTCACGCTGCTCTGCGCGCGTTTCCCGCCGCTCGTCGGGCGCGAGATCGGCAGCGACGAGGCGCCGGCGCTTTTCGCGCGCCTCGCTGCACTGCGCGAACGGATCGCCGGGCCGCGCGTGCACCGCGTGCTGTTGACCGACGAATTGAATGCGGCGATCGTCCAACGCCCGCGTCTGGGCATCTTCGGCTGGAGCGAGAACACGCTGATTCTTGGTCTGCGCCTCCTGCAAGCCGTGTCCGAGGACGAAGCGATGGCCGTGGTGGCGCACGAATACGGCCATCTGGCCGGCAACCATGGGCGCTTTGCCGGTTTCATCTACCGCTTCCGCAACGCCTGGGGGCGCCTGCAGGCGATGTCAGAGCAGTGGAGCGACTGGGGATCACGCCTGATCGCGCGTCTCTTCCGCTGGTACGCGCCGCGTTTCAACGCCTACACCTTCGCCTTGGCGCGGCAGAACGAGTATCTGGCCGACCGCACATCGGCCGAGCTGGTCGGCGCCGGTCAGGCGGCTGACGCGCTGATGCGTGTCGGCATCGCGGCGCGCTACGAGTCGGAGAGTTTCTGGCCGGCGATCCAGCGGCGCATCGCGCGCGAGCCCGAACCGCCGGCCGGGCGCAGCCTGCTGTGGCGCCAGCGGCAGCGCGAGGGGCTGGATGCCGATGCACGCCAGCGCTACCTCGACGCCGCGCAGCGCGAGGCTACGGACCCCTTCGACACCCACCCGGCGCTGGTCGATCGCCTTGCCGCGCTCGGCGCGTGCGCCGATCCGGCCGCCGCGCAGCGTCTGGCGCCACCGGTGACGAGCGCCGCCGAGGCGTGGTTCGGGTCGCTTCTGCCCGTCCTCTCGGCCGAGTTCGACCGGCGCTGGTGCGACGACGTGAGCGGCGAATGGAAGGAGCGGCACGAATACCTGGGTCGGCTGGTCGCGCGCCTAGCAGAACTCGACGCAGCGCGTGCCGCCGCCGGCCTGACGCGTGAGGAGCGCTGGGAATACCTGTGCGCCGTCGAGGAGACCGACCCGGAAAGCGACCTGATGCCGCTGCTCGAGGAAGTGCTGCGCGACGAGCCCGACCACCTGCTGGCGCTCTTCCGGCGCGGTCGTGTGCGCCTGGAACGTGGCGACGAGGGCGGCATTGCCGACCTGGAGCAGGTGATCGCTGCCGATGCTTCGGCGACGCTGCCGGCGAGCGAACTCATCTGGCGGTTCTTCCGCCAGCGCAGCGGCGAGGGCGACGCCGCGTGCGCCGAGTTCTGGCAGCAGCGCTGGCTGGAACGTTCGCAGTACGAACAGACGATCGCCGCCGAATTCGCCCACCTGCCGGCCGACGCGACGCTGGCGTCGCACGAGCTCGATGCCGAGCTCGTGCAGGCGATATGCGAAGTCCTCAGAAGCAGCCCGCAACACGTCCGCCAGGCCTTCCTGCTGCGCCGGGTTCTGAAGGCCGATCCAACGCGTCACGACTACGTGCTGTGCATCGAGACGCCGCGTTTCACCCTCGGCGACAAGGGGCCGGTGGTCGTCAAGCGCCTCGCGGCGTTGCAATGGCCACTGCCGCTCTACATCGTCCACCTCGGCAGTCGCCCGTTCAAGCGCTTCCGCAAGACGATCGACCAGCTCGGCGTGGCGCCGCTGGCGATCATGCGGGTGCAGTGAAGCGGCGGTGCGCCGATCGGAACGACGGTAGGCAGCAGCGTTTTGCCAGCCAGCGCCTGGCGCGGCCATTGCAGGCACTCGCTGGCCTGGCCGCCGCGCGCGCCAGCTTTCAGCGGGGATTGGCTGGCGCTTCCCGGCGATGGTGTACGGCCAGCCAGATGGTCACTTGTCCGCTGGCCGTCCACTCGACGCGATGCCGCCGGTGCGCGGCGATGTTTACAAAGTCACCCGCTCGCAGGTGGCGCGTCGTGCTTTCGTCGGCGAAGCGCAGGCCGGCTTCGCCTGCCAGCAGCAGGATCCATTCATTCTCGTCCTGGTCGTACCAGAAACCGGCCGGGCTCGCCTGGCCGGTCGACACGATGCGCTCGATGCGCAGCCCAGGGCGCTGCAGCAGTTGAACGAACTGTTCGCCGACCTGCGTGCCGACGCTGACCTTCGGCAGGTCGGCGAAGACGTTACCCGCTCGGTCCGCCGGGTCCTCTTCAGCCTTCATCGCTAGCCCTCTCATCCTCGCCCTTTTCGCCCGGCTCGCGCAGGCGAGGCTGGCGAGAGGGGCGAGGGGGGCGGGCGCCGGCGTGTGCCGAAGCAGCAGCGTGCCTAGTGGTCAAGCGCTTCGTCGGCTGGCGCCGACCGAGCATCGGCCAGTTCGGCGAACAGCGCCAGCGTCTTCTCGGCCTCGACCGGGTCGAGGCGGGTCAGTGCGTAGCCGACATGGACGATGACGTAGTCGCCAAGTGCGACACCGTCGACCAGGGCGAGCGAAACCTCCTTGTTCATCCCGCCAACGTCGATCAGCGCGCGCTGATCGGGGCGCAGTTCGACGACTCGGCAGGGCAGGGCAAGGCACATGTTCGGCGCGCTCGTGTCTTGCTCAGTGGCTGACGAGATGTTGCAGCGCGACCCAAGCCTGGCCGACCGAGAGCCCGCCGTCGTTCGGCGGCACCTGACGCGCTTCGATGATCTGCATGCGCTGTGCCCCGAGGCGCGCGCGCAGACTGCGTACGAGGACCTGATTCAGGAAGCAGCCGCCGCTGGCAACGATCGTTTTATCGCCCGGCGCGACGACGCGCAGCCAGTCGGCCAGAGCGGCGGCGAGCGTCGCATGAAAGAGCGCTGCACCGCGCTCGGCGTTCCGCTCGTCGGCCAGGGCGGCGAGCAGCGGCAAGAGATCGAGCACGCCGTCGGTAATCTTCCAGCCCTGATCGAGCGGCAGGATGTCGCCGTAGGACTGCGCCATTCCCTCGAGCAGCATGGCGGCCTGCCCCTCGTAGGCCATCACCGCCTTGACGCCGAGCAGGCCGGCGGCGGCATCGAATATCCGCCCCATGCTCGTCGTCGGTGGGCAGTTGATTCCGCCAGCGAGCATCTGAGCGATCGCCGGGGCCGCTGCGTGCGCGGAAAAGCGCTCGCTGATCTCCTTGCCCCGGCCCATCTGGTGCAAGGCCGCGGCGGCCATTCGCCAGGGTTCGCTGGCGGCGCGATCGCCACCCGGCAGGCCGAGCGGTGCGACATGCCCGAGGCGTTCGAAGCGCACGCCATCGACACGCAGCAGTTCGCCGCCCCAGGCGCTGCCGTCGCTTCCCAGACCGACGCCGTCGAGCGAAAGGGCAAGCTGGCTACCCGCCAGGCCGTGTTCGGCTAGAACTGCGGCGGCGTGCGCGTGATGGTGTTGCACGCCGAGCAGTGGCAGCCGGCGCTGCTGGGCAAAATCGGCGGCGAAGCGCGTCGAGTGGAAATCCGGATGCAGGTCGTGCGCGACGATCGCCGGCTCGACGCCAAGCAGCTTGAGGAGTTGCGCCGTGCTTTCTTCCAGATAGTCGCAGACCGAGGCGTTGTCCAGGTCGCCGATGTGCTGCGAGACGAAGGCTTCGTCGCCGCGCGTGACGCAAACGGTATTCTTGAACCAGCCGCCGGTCGCCAGCACCGATGGTCCGGCGAGCGGCAGCTTGATCGCCCGCGGCGTGTAGCCGCGCGCCCGCCGGATGAACTGCAGGCCACCGCCGGTAATTCGTGCGACGCTGTCGTCGCAGCGCGTGACGATGTCGCGGTCGTGCATCAGGAATGCGTCGGCGATCCCGTACAGGCGGAGCAGCGCTTCGCTGTTGCCGATGACCAGCGGTTCGCCGCCCGGATTGGCGCTGGTCATCACCAGCGCCAGATCCTGTGCGCGCTCGAGCCAGCCGATTCCCGGCGGGCGCTTGGCGGCTTCGTGAAAGAGCAGGAACTGGATCGGCGTGTAGGGCAGCATGACGCCCAACCAGGCGAGGCCGGGCGCCACGCCGGGCAGATTGCTGTCGCAGGTCGAGCGCTTGCGCAGGAGGATCGCCGGTCGTGTCCCCAGGGTGAGCAGGCCTGGTTCGCCGACGCCCATCTGGACGAAAGGTACGGCCGACGGGGCATTCGCCAGCATGACGACGAAGGGCTTTTCGTCGCGCTGCTTGCGCTCGCGCAGAACGGCGACGGCGACCGCGTTGCGCGCGTCGCAAGCCAGATGAAAACCGCCCAGGCCCTTGATCGCGACGATCTTGCCCGCCTTCAGCAAGTCCAGCGTGCCGGCGATCGGATCGCCCGGCAGGCGGTGGCCTTCGCCGTCGAGCAGAAAGAGCTGCGGCCCGCATTTCGGGCAGCAGCTGGCTTCCGCGTGAAAGCGTCGGTCATCCGGCTGCCGGTATTCGGTCTGGCAGCGCGCGCACATCGGAAACGGCTTCAGGCTGGTGCGCACACGGTCGTAGGGGAGGCCGCGGCTGATCGTGTAGCGCGGGCCGCAATTGGTGCAGTTGGTGAAGGCATAACGCCAGCGCCGGTTGCCCGGATCGAACATTTCGCTCAGGCAGTCACGGCAGATCGCCGTGTCGTGCCCGAGCATCGTCGCCGCGCGACCGCTGCGGCTGTCGATGATGACGAATCCGCCGCCCTTTGCTTCGCGCGTCGTGTCGCGCGCGACGATCGAATTGACCCGGGCCAGCGGCGGCGCTTCGCGCTCGATACGCTCGATCAGGCTTCTCACCTGCTCGGCTGCGCCGCTGACTTCGATCTCGACGCCGCGCGAGTCATTGCGCACCCAGCCGTCAAGACCGAGTTCGCGCGCCAGGCGCCAGACGAAAGGACGAAAGCCGACCCCCTGGACCACCCCGCTGACGCGGATGCTTTGAGAAATGATCGAATCGGCCATGTCAACCCCGCGCGTGCTGGGCAAGCTGTGCTTCGAGCTCGCTGATCCGCTGCTGCAGCGCCGCGATCGTTGCCCGCTTGCCTGCCTGCTGCTGGCGGCAGGCGGTCTGCAGCCAGTCGAGCCAGGCGGCGAAACCTTCGCCGCTGGTGGCCGACAGCGTGACAACCTGCAGCGCCGGATTGACTCGCCGCGCGTAGTCGACTGCCAGTTCGACATTGAAATCGACGTAGGGCAGGAGATCGACCTTGTTGAGCAGCATCAGCGACGCCGCGTTGAACATCGCCGGATACTTGAGCGGCTTGTCGTCGCCTTCGGTGACCGAGAGGATGACCACCTTGTGCGCCTCGCCGAGATCGAAGGCGGCCGGACAAACGAGGTTGCCGACGTTCTCGATCAGCAGCAGCGAGTCCTCGTCCGGCTGGAGATCGTCGCAGGCGTGGCCGACCATGTGGGCATCGAGATGGCAACCCTTGCCGGTATTGATCTGCACCGCGCGCACGCCGCTCGCGCGAATCCGCTCTGCGTCGCGGCTGGTCTGCTGGTCGCCTTCGATGACGGCAATCGGCAGCGTCGCGCGCAAGGCCTCGATCGTCCGACAAAGCAGCGTCGTCTTGCCCGAACCGGGGCTGGAAAC
>ERZ761607.4129-NODE-4129-length-13156-cov-35.175788_pt1 | contig 13156 bp, 8 predicted proteins | sample MGYA00511164_ERZ761607 | MGnify/ENA primary metagenome ERZ761607 (study PRJEB28899, sample SAMN02445080) | bioreactor sludge metagenome | biome: EBPR sludge | place: Australia: Brisbane, Thorneside Wastewater Treatment Plant | collected 2011-06-22 ...
AAAAACTAACAAATTCAACCTTGATTGGCATGAATAAGACTTTAGAGCAGCGCGTGCAGCGGGAAAAAGCCGCACACACAGACAAAGATGTATTGGCAGAAAACTTACGCATTAAAAGCCGCTTTCCCCACTTGGATACCTATCCTTCTAAGCAACGGCTATTTAAAACGATAGAGGCATACCTCGATAAGGTGGCGGGAATGGTTATTTTGGATTATGGGTGTGGGCGTGGTGCGTTGAGTCTTAGACTATTGCAAAGCAAGGCAGAGAAAGTTTATGGCATTGATATTTCCGAAGTCTATATTGCAGATTGTATAAATCAGGCGGAGGCGGCTGGATTTCCATTGACTGCTTATGATTTTCGAGTCATGGATGCGCACGTCTTGGATTTTCCCGATGAAAGCTTTGACTTAATTGTGGGATATGGCATCTTGCACCATTTAGTGCCTCAGGTTGCGCTCAATGAGATATACCGTGTTTTAAAGCCCGGTGGTCGTGTTTTACTTCAAGAACCGCTGGCAGATAATCCGCTTTTGCGCATTTTCAGGCTTCTAACACCACGTGCAAGAACAGAGGACGAAGCGCCTTTTACAAAAAAGCAAATTCAAACATTTATGTCCCTCAATAATTGGGTGTCTGAATGTGTTTATTGCGGAATTATTGAAATGCCTGTTTCCATGCTGACCTCTTTAATCATGCCCAATTCTCCGAATAATTTCTTGATTAAAACTGCGGACAAAATGGAGTCATGGTTCCATCGCAAGAACCTTTTATCTTCATGGAATCAGTATGTGGTATTGAACTTTGTAAAGAAATGAGGCTTAGAAAGCTGTATAGATGACACACTTTTGAGGAATAGAACGCTAATCATACAAAAAAGAGGCCTCGCTGTGAGATCAATCTAAGAAAGATTTCACGGCGAGTCCCTTTGAAATGTAAACGGATGGAGGATTCGTTTAGGCCAGGTTTGGCGCGAGCCAGCGACGCATTTCTTCGATGGATTTACCTTTTCGTTGCGCATAGTCGGCGAGTTGGTCTTCTCCGATTTCGCCCAGATTGAAATAATCCGCTGCAGGATGGGCGAAGTACAATCCACATACCGAAGCGGCGGGCATCATGGCTAAGTTTTCGGTAAGGGAAATACCGATGGCTTTTTCTGCATTCAGTATCTCGAACAAGGTAATTTTTTCTGTATGGTCAGGCTGGGCAGGATAGCCCGGCGCAGGACGGATGCCGTCGTATTGTTCTTTAATCAAGGCTTCTTGTGAGAGGTTTTCTTCAGTGGCATAGCCCCAATGCTCGCGGCGCACTTCGGCATGGAGCCACTCAGCGGTGGCTTCGGCGAGGCGGTCGGCAAGGGCTTTGACCATAATGGCGTTATAATCGTCATGTTTGGCTTCAAATTCGGCGGCGAGGGCCTCGGCTCCATGCACGGTTACGGCAAACGCGCCCATATAATCTTGGCGACCTGTGGACTTCGGGGCAACAAAGTCGGCTAAGGCACGATTGGCTTTATCCGTTCCTTTTTGGGTTTGCTGGCGCAAACTGTGGAATCGGCGGGTTTCGCCTTCTGCAAGCACAAGTTCTAGGTCGTCGCCAAGGGCATTGGCGGGATAAAGTCCAAAAACGCCATTTACCTTAAAGGCTTCGTGTGCAATAATTTGATCCAAAAGCGCATTGGCTTCTTCAAAAAGTTTGCGGGCTTCCTCCCCGCGTTCTGGATGTTCCAAAATTTGCGGGTATTTGCCCTTCATTTCCCATGCAATAAAAAACGGTGTCCAATCAATCCAATCGCGGAGAATTTGGATCGGGATGTTTTCTAAGGTTTGCCTGCCTAATTCATTGGGACGGTGAATGGGGTGCCTTACCCAATCTGTTTGGAAAGCATTGGCGCGGGCGGTTGCCAATGAAATAAGGCTTGGGCGGTTGCTTCGGTTGGCAAACCGTTCGCGCTCAGCTTGATATTCTGCCCGAATTTCGGCAATGAAGGCTGTGCGTTGCTTGGCATCTATAAGCCGTGAAACGACTGGAACTGACTTAGACGCATCTAAAACATGGATGACAGGCGCGGTGTAATGGGGTTCAATTTTGACGGCGGTATGGATTTTGGAAGTCGTGGCACCACCAATCAACAAAGGCGTTTTCATCCCAAGTCGCTCCATTTCCTTCGCGACATGCACCATTTCGTCCAAAGACGGCGTGATGAGGCCCGAAAGCCCGATGACATCTACATTTTGGGCTTTGGCCGTTTCTAAAATTTTATTGGCAGGCACCATAACGCCCAGATCAATCACCTCGTAGTTGTTACACGCCAAGACCACACCTACAATGTTTTTGCCAATATCATGCACATCCCCTTTTACGGTGGCCAATAGGATTTTTGCTTGAGGGGCTGCATCGGCAGACTTGGTGGCTTGGATGAAGGGTTCTAAGTATGCAACTGATTTTTTCATCACCCTTGCCGACTTCACGACTTGGGGCAGAAACATTTTCCCTGCGCCAAATAAGTCTCCCACAAAGCCCATACCATCCATTAGAGGCCCTTCGATTACCGTTAGGGGGTTGCCATACTCCACCCGTGCGGCTTCGGTATCGTCTTCTATAAAGTCCACGATGCCTTTGACAAGCGCATGTTTGAGGCGTTCTGCAACTGGTAAACTGCGCCATGCTTCGTCTTTTGCTTCCACTTTAATACCCGATTGATTTGCTTTCAGGGTTTCAGCGAAGGCAACCAAGCGCTCGGTGGCTTCGGGATCGCGGTTGAAGAGGACATCCTCAATTTTTTCGAGTAGTTCTTTCGGAACCTCATCATAAATGGCCAACTGTCCCGCATTCACAATCCCCATATCCATCCCCGCACCGATGGCGTGGTATAGAAAGGCGGCATGAATGGCTTCGCGGACGGGTTCATTTCCCCGAAACGAGAAGGAGATATTGGACACCCCGCCACTGACTTTGGCAAACGGCAGGTTTTGTTTGATCCAGCGCGTAGCCTCGATAAAGGCAATGCCATATTGATTGTGTTCTTCGATGCCTGTTGCAATGGCAAAAATATTGGGATCGAAAATGATGTCTTGTGGAGGGATGCCCACATCTTCTGTCAAAATCCGATAAGCGCGCTCACAGATCGCTATTTTTCGTTCAAAAGTGTCGGCTTGGCCTTCCTCATCAAACGCCATCACAATCACAGCAGCGCCATAGGCACGGCAAAGGCGGGCTTGGGCTTTAAAAAGCGCCTCACCTTCCTTCATCGAGATTGAGTTGACAACCGATTTACCTTGCACACATTTAAGCCCTTGCTCCAAAACCGACCATTTGGAGGAGTCTAACATAATCGGTACGCGGGAAATATCAGGTTCTGCAGCAATCAAGTTCAGGAATTTCGCCATGGCTGCTTCTGAGTCCAGCATGCCTTCGTCCATGTTAATATCAATCACTTGTGCGCCGTTTTCCACTTGTTGGCGTGCAATGCTAAGCGCTTCTTCATAATTGCCTTCTTTAATAAGTCGCGCAAACTTCCGTGACCCTGTTACATTGGTACGCTCACCGATGTTCATAAAATTGGTATCGGGACGCTGAACCAAGGGTTCTAAACCCGAAAGGCGTAAGTATGGTGGCACTTGGGGCAAAGGACGTGGTGCAATGTCTGCAACGGCTTCGGCAATGGCGGCAATGTGTTCGGGGGTCGTACCGCAGCAACCGCCCACAATATTGAATAAACCTTCTTTGGCATACTGGGCCATGATTTCCGCCATAAATTCAGGCGAATGGTCATATTCCCCAAACGCGTTGGGTAGCCCTGCATTGGCATATAAGCTCACATATTCCGTACAAACAGGCGCAAGTTCTTCCAAATAAGGGCGCATGGATTCCGCACCTAATGCACAATTAAACCCAACCGAAAGCAGATTGGGGGTGTGCATAATGCTGTAATAAAATGCCTCTGGTACTTGCCCCGATAGGGTCCGCCCATTCTGATCTACAATCGTTCCAGAAATCATTACTGGAAGCTGCTGGCCTGTTTCATCAAAGTATTTTTGAAGGGCAAAAATGGCCGCTTTGGCATTGGCGGTATCAAAAATGGTTTCGACCAATAAAAGGTCTGATCCACCATCCACCAATCCTCGAATTTGCTCTTCATAAGCAGTCACCAATTCATCAAAGGTGACGGACCGAAACCCCGGATCGTTTACGTCTGGCGATATGGAAAGGGCTTTGCTGGTCGGGCCGATAGAACCCGCCACAAAACGCGGCTTTTCGGGTGTGGAATAAGCATCTGCGGCTTTTCGCGCTATTTGAGCCGCCACCAAATTAAGTTCATAGGCAATGTGGGCCAACTCATAATCTTCTTGGGCAATTGAGGTACTGCTAAAGGTATTGGTTTCGATAATATCCGCGCCTGCTTCCAAAAAAGCATGATGTACAGCCTCTACGGCTTCAGGGCAGGTAAGGCAAAGCAAGTCATTATTGCCTTTCAGGTCTTTGGGATGGTCTTTAAACCGTTCACCACGAAACGTGGCTTCATCCAATATGAAGCGCCCTGTTTTATGATATTTTTGGAACATGGTACCAGTCGCACCATCAATAATCAAAATGCGCGTTTGTAGGAGTTGTTGGAACTGTTGCAGAGAGGTCATGCTACTTGAATGCATTGGTTTATAAAAACAAGACCAATAAAATACATCAATCTATCCGCCTGCTTACGGAAATTGAGTAGAAGTTGTTTGAGGTCTTGCATCGCCAATCTTTAAAAGAGCAGTTCCCCATTTTATTCCATAAGTCATTTTATTCGCAAAAAACATGGGCTAAAGGCGCGTTACAAAGGTGTTTAGGAGTTTTTGGATTTTACTTGCAAAGCCTAAATGCAAGGGGTGCATTTCAAATCTGCCAATCTCAGGGTCTCCGTTAATGCGCGTGTGAGGGAAACAGGAAGGCCTAAAAGCCCCGTAGGGGGGCGGCATCCGACTAGAAAATGTCGTCAAACACCCCGCCACAAGCCCCATCGGGGCGGCATAAAATCAATCGTTTTAGATATTATCGTGACGAGGGAGCTGAAGACTTTCTCATAACCGCCCTCCTGCGAGGATGATCTTGCGCCTACAAAGCCATCGTGTCGCCTCTTGGGAAGTTTTGAAATACATCCCTTACTTAAAGTCTTATTTTAGGTAATATCAAGAAAGACTTTGTTGACATGACAATTACTAAGATATTTATTATACTATATCTAAGGGATATTTAGATACAATGAAAGGTTGTAAGTTTATCTCCTAAGTGCACTAAAAAAGTTTTGATTAATTGTATTTGGATGTGAGAGAAAACTTGATACAGTTTTAAGGAGTAAATTTCTCACTTTATAACGATAGTAATATAATCATTGTACTTTTTCGACAAAAACCTTGTATCGAGTTGATAGTTAACTTATATTATCATCAACCTTTCATTCATCTTATAAATTAAGTAAAAATATGAACAATCCCCCCCCATCAGTTGCATTTTTTGAAGTATGCAAAATACTTTATCTATTTAGTTCTGTTTTCAGTGTCATTTGTATATTGGTCAGGATGTGATCAAATTGGACAAAGTACTCGACAAAAGGAGTTTCCTATTTCCACTCAAATCCATGAAGACGAGTTTTTAAAAGCAGAGATACATCCTGATGTGGTGAATATGAATCAATCTGGAATAGACATAAACAACCTGTCTAAAACTTCAAATCTTAATAACTATATGTGTTTTGTCCGTTTTTTACTTCCGGATGAAACCTACTTTACAACGTATATCAGGCTTAATTTTTCGGAAAAAGTGATGAGCCAGACCACAAGCCCAGCACCGCTCTACTACCAGTTTGCCATGAATTCCCCAGAAGGTGTGGCTATGCGATATACAGATTGCTTGTTACCCAATAGCGAGGCGGCTCTTAAGGCCGTATCCCGATATGTCCTTAAATCGCCCAATGAGCCTGTATCTGTGATTTACCTTGATGAAAAGACCTCGTTCAATACCGCATTGAACGCTCTGAATAAGAAATCTGATACCGATCCCATATGCAAAGGAAACAATTAAAAGTACCCCATGGTATGCTGAGGGTGAGTACTTGGGCATAAACTATGCCTTACGAAACGATTATCAAACTACCGATCATTGCAGGACGGTTATGACTTGCCAACAAGACCCCGACGTAGGGAAAGGGGGAGGGGGAGGACCGAACGTGACAACTATTCCTCAAGTACCCGTTCGAACCGTTGATATAAATTCCCCACCACCCGGAATATTAGGTTTTATATGGGGTTATATGAATAAAACCGAAAAGAGGTTGTGTTGGGAGGGCATTACGGCATGTAATGCTCTGCAAACGACAATGTTTTTAGCATCAGCTGTAGATGGGGTGAATGGTTTTACGTTTTTCCACGATTCTGCGCCAGACTGCTCTCCGAGAAACGCCATTAAACATGCCTATTGGAATGCGTTGATGGTTAATCAGTTCAAGAGTGAAGCCGGCGCCAAACTATATGCTGATGCACATGAGGCTGGGGATGATGGCCTCGGCGATAAGTGTCCATTACAACCTGGTAGAATTAACCCTGCTTCTAAGATGGACTACCACAATAACCATGTAGGAAGGCAGGTCGCATTAGCACTCTTGAAAGTGCCATACAATTTCTCGGCAGATCACCTTTATTTTGCTGTCTATCAAGCATACAAAGATGGGGCTTTAGTTGTAGAGTGCGAAAAAAATAATGGCTGTTTCCCACCAAAGAAAGACTGACGTGACTTGTAAACACTTCAACAATCTTTAAATCTTTAAGCGCGGGTACACAGACAAGACAAGTACCCGCGCCTTAATCTTTATTCATATGAATGACCAACTACGCGCCATTTTTAGCCAGTTAGGCGCCATCCTCATAAAGGCATTAATAGTTGCCTCAATACTCATTGTGTTCTTGTTTATATTCATCGTATTACAGACTTATGAAACATGGATCAGTGGACCAGCTTCTATTGGGCTTGTAACACCTTGCTATATGCCTTGGGAAAGGGGCCTTATAGAAGTTGACGATACCCTTACCGTTGTTTATGGTTTTTATGGCGGTATCATGTTAGACGACTGCTACTATCAACCAACCCCGTACTTGCAATTAAAAGCCTCGGATCCGTCCATCATCAAACTCTTACCCAAACCAGCCTATAACCCCGACCGTCGAGGAACATGGGATTCCTACCAAAAGCTTGTTGCAATACGCCCCGGTAAGGCAGACATTTATTTGCACTACACCAAACTTTTCCCACGTAAGTACAAGATAGGCAGCCTTCGGGTGCAGGAAAAACAACAAAGCAAACCCACTTTAACTAAAAAATGATTTATTTTCTATCAGTAACTGTGTTTAAAAATCGCAAATAACCATGCTTGCACTCACACATCAAATAAAGTAAGGTAAGGAAGGCGTGGTGAGATAGGTTGCTTGTACTTCCAGATGGTTGTGGCTATGCGATAGAATTTGCCATTGCTGGATTGTGTTTTGCTCCGGGAATTCCGAATACGTGACAATCAATTTATCGGATTTGGATAATTGCCAAGTGCCCTTTAGTTTGTAATATGCAAGGGGCGGGGTTCCACAAAAGCCAAACGTGTTCATCTCCATTTTTCCATTGCCCTTAAATGTAATCCACCCTTCGTCTTCTTTTGGGGTGGTTTTTTCATAAACAAGCCGATATTCATCTACCTCCACCACTTTCCACGTCCCAATAAATGGAGACAGATCTTCGTGTATATCAAACACGGAGCAACCAGAGAGAGGGAATAAGGTCAAAAAAAACAAGAATATCCTTTTTTTCATCTTAGTGCGGATTAATGGAGTAAGATTTGTCCTTACTACCCCATTGCTAAAGTCCATGACCAACGTCTCATGTACATCCTTGTTAATTCAATTCAAGAAACGGTGTAACCATTTCTCCGTCTCTCCCGTAGGTAAAGTCCGTTGCCAAACCAACTGCGCTCTTTATAACCGTGTAACACACGTCCTCCGCTGTCCCCTATGCAGTTACCAGGCGTTTGTCTTCCACCCTACTTGGCTTAGCGCTTCCCGATTTGCAACATGACTTATTCCCGATTTTTGCCGGGGACACGTTTTTACGTGCTTTTTACTGAAACCAAATCAATACACACAGAAAATGAACCTCCATCGTATTGCAACCCTCGTTTTATGGTGTTTTCTTGTAACACCTGTTTTTGCCCAAAATCCGGCCTCGGTGCGGGGAAAAGTTTTGGACCCAGAAGGCAAGGCGATGCCCTTTGCCACCGTTATGCTCATGCGTAGTGCGGATAAGGTCTTTGTAAAAGGAGCCCTTACTGATACGGCTGGTGTTTATCTCTTACCCAAAGTTGCTGCCGGACAGTATTATGTATCGGCCTCGTTTGTGGGGACAAAAGGCGTTATCTCCGAGCCTTTTGCAGTACAAACGGGCGACGAAGTACAGGTTCCTGTTTTACGCCTCCTTCCGGGAGATAATAGTACACAGGTAACCATCACAGGGCAACGTCCACTCATACAGTTAGAGCCAGACCGCGTAACAATGAATGTGGAAGGAACCACGAATGCAACAGGCTCAAATGGTCTCGAATTGCTCCAGAAAGCACCCGGTGTAACAATTGATAATGATGACAACATTAGCCTTCAAGGTCGGAACAGCGTCAAAATCTATATTGATGGTCGTCCGACGCAGATGAGCGGGAAAGACTTGGCCAACTTCCTCCGTTCGATGCAGTCCAGTAACGTAGATCGGATAGACCTCATCACCAACCCTTCCGCTCGTTACGATGCCTCTGGCAATGCGGGCATTATAGATATCCGCCTGAAGAAAAATACGGCTTGGGGGACGAATGGAACCTTTACTACAGGTGGGGCACAAGGTCGGAATACACGGTATAACGGGAATGTGACGTTCAATAACCGTAGCGAAAAAACCAATATTTTTGGTTCTGTTGGGCATAATGGCGGTCCCAATGCCAACGACCAATTGATTTACCGTGTACAGGCAGGTCAGATATATGACCAAACCTCTAAAACAGTTGCCGATTACAACAATACCAACCTGAAACTGGGCTTGGACTATACCTTAGACAAGAAAAAAACTTTGGGAATCATGGCCGATGGCAATTATGCGACTGGAACGTGGTCTTCCAATGGACGCACTCCCATTCTCAACTTAGACAATACCCAAAAAGAACTGCTTGTAGCTTCCAACCGTATTCCAGGTTCACGTAGCAATTTCAACGTAAACCTGAACTACCGATTTGCGGATACAAGGGCCAAAAAAGAGTTTAATGTGGATGCAGACCGAGGGGGGTTTCGGAATCGTGGAAATTCCTACCAACCTAACACCTACTATAATCCTTCTGAAACCACGATTCTCCGTCAATTTATTTACAAAAACAGCACCCCCACCGATGTGGATATTTATACCCTCAAAGGGGATTACACCCAACCACTTGGTAAAGCGAAACTGGATTTGGGCTTTAAAGTATCTTATGTGATAACGGATAATACTTTTACCTTCTGGGATGTGGTCAACAACGTGGATGTGAAAAACTTAGACCGGAGTAACCAATTTACATTCAAGGAAAACATCAATGCCGCCTATGTAAACTACGGAAAGCGTCTTACACCCAAAGTCAATTTGCAAGCGGGATTACGCCTAGAACAAACCAATTCTAAAGGCCAACTCACCAGTGCTAAACCACAAAACGATGACGAAGTAACCCGTAATTATATAGATGTCTTCCCTTCGGCTTCGGTTAGCATGAACCTTAACCCAAAGAACATGCTGAATGTATCTGCCACTCGCCGCATAGATCGGCCCTCTTATCAACAACTGAATCCGTTCGAGAATAAACTCGATGAATTGACATACCAAAAAGGAAATGCGTTCCTGAAACCCCAATACACCAATAAGTTGGATTTGGCGCACACCTATAAATTTAAATATACTACCACGTTCAGTTTTAGTCGTACCCGCGACTTCTTTACCCAGATTATGGACACCACAGAGACCAACCGGACGTTCATTACGCAGAAGAACTTGGCCAAACAAGAAGTGATGAGCCTGAATATCGGTGCACCCCTTCAGATCAAAAAAGGTTGGAATGCCTACCTAAACGCTAATGTGAACCGCTCGTTTTATAAAGCTGATTTCGGTGAAGGGAGAATAATTGACCTCGCAGCGATTGGTTATACATTCTATGGGCAATCCACGTATGCTTTGAGCAAGAACGCTACTGCGGAGATTTCAGGTTTTTACAATGGTCCATTTATCTGGGGTGGGACATTTAAAAGCAAGCCTATGGGGGGCTTAGATTTGGGTGTTTCGCAAAAACTCTTTAATGACCGCGGAAGTCTAAAAGTGACCCTATCGGATATTTTGGGGACCTTGCGTTTCAAAGGAAGCAGTACGTTTGGCGGTATCAATACCACTGTTGGCTCCAACTGGGAAGCGCGGCAGTTGCGATTTACGTTTTCTTATCGTTTTGGCTCTAACGAAGTAAAAAGTAGCCGACAACGCAAAACTGGTTCCGAGGACGAGTCTCGCCGGAGTTCTGGCGGCGGTGGCGGTATCGGTAACAAATAACTCGAAGACTTAGCCAATTACAGCAAAGGCCGTTCTCTATAACAAAGAGAACGGCCTTTTTGAGTTACAAGTTCTGGTATGCCTTGAAAACACTCTATTATGCTTTTTTCCGTTTTTTTCTCAGTTTGCGCCAGAGGGCCTCTAACGAAATGTATAAAATCAGAACCATCAACATCCACTGTAAGGCAAGCCGGGCCCATATACCTCCCCCGCCTACCCACAGCACTCCCATTAACAATAAGCTAAATACGATACCGAACGAAAGCAACATCATGTCTTCCTGCTCCAGTTCCAACCATCGGGAGACCGTTATAAAAGCGGGTATTAGTGCCCCAAAAAAAGGCGGAGTGATAAGCTCAAAAATATTTTGCGGATACCACAGCCCGCTTCGATGTAAATAATCGTAAACAAGCCCGCCTCCAAATAAAAGGAGCCATAGCATTATCAGTGGAATGGTTATGGGCAAAAAATCTCGTTGAAACAACGACCCGTTTATATTGTGTTCAGTAGTCATAGGTATGTATTATAAAGGAGGAGGCTCGAAATTAAGAAACCATACGACCCAAGTACAAAAACGAGCTCGAAAATATATTTATTTTGAATGTGGTGCTTCTTTCGCACGCTTTTTGAAGGGTATATTAAGTGTTTGTGATTCATTAGCCCTTGTTTGTATGCGCTCGCTACCATTGATCATTTTAATGTTACTGCCAACCCTTCTTCCTGCCCAAGACGGTGGCGGAAGCCTTGCATTGCCCGAAGATCACCTGACTACAGGAGATTATGCGAGGATTCATGCCGATTTAGCGAACCAAACCCGCCTACTTACCCAACAAGGACTGCTTCTTCAAAAAAACGAGGTGGTGAGTTTGGGATGGCCAATACGCATGGCCGCTCACCTCTCGGATCCTGCCCTTTATGGTATCTCAAATTTTGTAGATCAAGATCAAACGACGGGCATTCGTGATTTTAATTGTGGTTCTCGAACGTATGACGGACATAACGGGACTGATATTTTTCTGTGGCCCTTTCAATGGCTGATGATGGACCAAAATAGTGTAGAAGTGGTTGCTGCTGCACCAGGTGTTATCTTGCAAAAAGTGGACGGTAACTATGACCGAAGGTGTGATTGGACCACCGACCCCAATTGGAACGCGGTCTTTATTCGTCATAGCGATGGGTCCACTACATGGTATGGTCACCTCAAACGGGGTTCACTTACCTCAAAGGCCATTGGTCAAAGTGTGGCACAAGGAGAATATCTTGGCTTGGTTGGTAGCTCTGGCAAATCCACCGGGCCGCACCTACACTTTGAAGTATATGATCCCGCTGGAAAGCTGATAGACCCTTATGCTGGAAGTTGTAATTCGCTCAATGCTTCCTCTTGGTGGTCGGGAAATAAGACATACTACGATTCTGGAATTAATGCGCTACGACTACATAGCAAACCACCGGTATTTAACACATGCCCAACACCGGAATCCACCTTTGACAAAACAATTTTTGCACCGGGATCACAACTGATTACCGCTGCATACTTTCGCGATCAGCAAGTGGGTCAAAATGTGAGTTATCGCCTAATTCAGCCCAATGGGAGTACATGGCTTAGTTGGTCACAAACCATGAACACGTATTATCCGGCTTCCTATTGGTACTGGACCTACTCACTTCCGACATCTCCAACAGGAATGTGGCGATTTGAGGCTACATATCAGGGAAAAACCGTTTTTAAAGCATTTACGCTATCTGCAATTGCCTCGACCGATGACGAAATCCCTGACCAGTCTTATGTGTCCGCGTTATATCCAAGTCCTTTTACTTCAAAAACCAGCCTCGACCTCCATCTGAATAAACCTCAGAAAGTGAGCGCCGTTTTGTACAATACCCTCGGTCAATCCATTAAAACAGTATTTGAGGGGGTTGTTCCTGCTACCGGCATGGTACATTGGACGATAGATACATCCGACTTGGCACGTGGCGTGTACTTTGTTCGGGTACAGGGTGAAGATTTTGCGATAACACGAAGCGCAGTGAAGTGATATTTGAGGAATTCGGTCGTATCCAAAGAATGTTGTTAGGGGAATACGCTATTTTCTGTCTCGGACTTCAATATAGTTTCGTCTTCCCTATTGTTTTTTTTGGCATGAGTAAACGAGCACCCGCCCAGAAAACAAAACTTCGGTTAATTGTTTTTCAATCTTTGTATGCAATTGGCCTCCCCTTTTGGCCACAGGCTGTTGGGCTTTCCCAACGTGCATTCATGGATGGTCCATCTGTAGATGCGTTTATGTATGTGTTACCTATATGGCCATATCCATTTGTTTTTATTGGATGCACGTTGGGTGCATGGTATTATTTTCGTCAAGGTGAATTTCGTAAGGCCAAGTTCCTGAATATCATACCATTACCTTTTTCGCTCGCCATGTGGACAATGCTTCCATTGTTGGGTGTCTTTTAAAGGGTGGAAAAAAAGTTGCTGCCAGAGGGTATGAAATGGTGTATTTGTGGGTCTATTAGGGTAAACGAAACCCTATTA
>ERZ761607.4131-NODE-4131-length-13154-cov-6.291244_pt1 | contig 13154 bp, 9 predicted proteins | sample MGYA00511164_ERZ761607 | MGnify/ENA primary metagenome ERZ761607 (study PRJEB28899, sample SAMN02445080) | bioreactor sludge metagenome | biome: EBPR sludge | place: Australia: Brisbane, Thorneside Wastewater Treatment Plant | collected 2011-06-22 ...
CGGCCAGCGACTCGTCGCGCAGGTCCTCGTACATGCCGCCCTGGACGATGCCGAAGAGGGCATTCGCGTTCTCCAGCTTGTCGTGCTCGTCACGGCTGCGTTGCGCCCAGCGCAGCGAAAGGCGCATCGACCTGGCGGCTTCATCGCGCGTCGCCGGGAAGGGCGTGCATTCGTCGAAGATCATGACGATGTCGGAATTCAGCACGTGCTGGATCCGCATCGAGATTTCCGGGGTCAGGAAGAGCCTGGCGCCGTCGATCGGCGAGCTGAACTTGACGCCTTCCTCGCTGATCTTGCGCAGGGCGCCGAGCGAGAAGACCTGAAAGCCGCCGGAATCGGTGAGGATCGGCTTCTGCCAGCCCATGAAGTGGTGCAGGCCGCGGTGGGCGTGGATGACGTCGAGTCCCGGGCGCAGCCAGAGGTGGAAGGTGTTGCCGAGGCAGATCTGCGCGCCGCTGTCGGCAAGCGCCTGCGGCGTCATCGCCTTGACCGTGCCGTAGGTGCCGACCGGCATGAAGACCGGCGTGTCGACAGTTCCGTGGGCCAGGGCCAGCCGTCCGCGGCGGGCGGCGCCGTCGCTGGCAACGAGTTCAAACTGCATCGGATCTTTCCAGGAGCATGGCATCGCCGTAGCTGAAGAAGCGGTAGCGCTCGGCGACGGCGTGGGCGTAGGCGCCGCGGATCGCTTCGTGGCCGGCGAAGGCCGAAACCAGCATGAGCAGCGTCGATTTCGGCAGGTGGAAGTTGGTGACCAGGCGGTCGACGACCTGGAAGCGGTAGCCGGGGGTGATGAAGATGTCGGTCTCGGCGCCGCCCGCGCCCACCGTGCCGTCGTCGTTGCCGGCCGACTCGAGGGCGCGCAGGCTGGTCGTGCCGACGGCGATGACCCGGCCGCCGGCAGCGCGGGTGGCGGCGATGGCCGCGGCCGTCGCCGGCGGAATCTCGAAGCGCTCGCTGTGCATCCGGTGCTCGGCGATCCTGTCGACGCGTACCGGCTGATAGGTGCCGGCGCCGACGTGCAGGGTCAGGAAGGCGGTTCCGACGCCTTGGGTGCGGAGCGTGTCGAGGAGCGCCTCGTCGAAATGCAGACCGGCGGTGGGCGCGGCGACGGCGCCCGGTGCGCGGGCATAGACGGTCTGGTAGCGGGTTTCGTCGGCTGCTTCAGGCGGGTGCTCGATGTAGGGCGGCAATGGCAGCTTGCCGTGCTGCTCGGCGAGTTCCCATAGGTTGTCGCGGTCGACCAGTTCCAGCGCGAAGAATTCGCCGCTGGCGCCGCAGCGATCGGTGACGCGTACCGCGAAGGCGTCGGCCAGCGTGAGCCGGGCCCCCGGCTTCGGCGCCTTGCTGGCGCGGATCTGCGCGATGGCGTGGGTCGCGTCGACGATGCGCTCGAGCATGACCTCGACCAGGCCGCCGCTTTCCTTTTGCCCGAAAAGACGCGCCTTGATGACGCGGGTGTCGTTGAACACCAGCAGGTCGCCGGCGCGCAACAGTCCGGGCAATTCGGCGAATTTGCGGTCAACAAGCCGTCGACCGCGGACGTGCAGCAGCCGGCTACCGCTGCGTTCGGGGGTCGGGTGTTGGGCGATCAGTTCGGGCGGGAGGGGAAAATCGAAGTCGTCGACGGTCAACGCCATGGGCAAGGATCGCTTGGGAAACAGGATCGGCTTTCCGTCGGGAAAGCCGATCAGTCGTTACCGGCGCTCCGCGCCGGCATCGAACAAGCTGCGGAATGACTTACGGCACAATGGCTTGCACTTTTCCAATGGCCGCCGGCTAGGGCCGTGGCACGTACACCGTATAGCCCCGCGGCGCCGCCCAGAAAGGGGCGTGGCCTTCGGGTCCCGAGCGCTGGTCGTCGGGTCGGTGCACGTCGCTGCCGCTCCACCAGGCGACGGGGGTGAACTCCCGGTCGCGCCAGCGGGTGCGCACCCAGGCACCACGCCAGTCGTCGCCGCGGTTGTTCCAGACGAAGATCAGGCCGGGCTGGTTGCCGGCGCCGAGGCGCTGCATGATGTAGACATCGTCGTCCACCCACAGGACTTCGGTGCCCCCGCCAGCATGTTTCTCGTGGGCCGCCACCAGGGCGGCAATGCCGTTTGGCGACCCCGGCTGGCCCAGGCCTTCGACGAAGTAGTCCTTCCAGAAAACACAGGGAGATCCCTCGTGGGTCAGGATGTAGCCGTAGGCGAGCATCTTGTCGTTGACGATGCCGCGACCCTGGTCACGCAGGTCGTGGTTTTCGACGAAAGTGACGGCGGAGCGGTTGACGTCCTTGGCCAGGCCGGGCTGATGGATCAGGTTGCGCAGGCCGAAACCGTAATGATCGCAGATCGACTTGAGCGTCTCGCGCAGAGGAAAGTCGAAGGCTCTAACCGGGTTCTGGTTGGAGAAAGCGGTGATGTCGATCCAGCGCTCGATGGCACGTGAGTTGTCCCAGTACTCGGCGACGCCGTAGGGCTTGACCACCTTGCCGGCGCGCTGGTAGCGGTACTCCTGGACGGCCGTGACGGTATTGGCGCCGTACCCCTTGACGTAGTCGTAGCGGAAGCCGTCGAAGCCGATCTCCTCGACCAGCCAGCGGGCCAGTTTGAGGATCTCGCCGAACACAAGGGGGTTGCGATGGGAGAGGTCCGGCATTTCGCCGAAGCTGCCCTCTTCCCAGCTCTCGTAAGGATTGGGGAGGAAGCACTCCCAGTCGCGGCGGAACTTTCCGCTGGCAGGCTCAAAGCGGGTCCAGCGTTGTTCGCCGGTGATCGGGTTCAATTCCTGGGCGTCGCCTCCGCTGCAATGGTTGACGACGAAATCGGTGATCACGTCCATCCCGTTTTCGTGGGCGGCCCCGATCAGGGCCAGCAGTTCGTCCTTCGAGCCGAACCAGGTCTTGACAGAGCCCCTCTGGTCGAATTCGCCAAGATCGTAGTAGTCGTAGGGGTCGTAGCCCATCGACGGGCCGCCGAGATTGGCCGCCTTGTGCACCGGGGGCAGCCAGAGGGCACCGAAACCCGCCTCGGCCAAGGCTGCGACGTGGCCACGGACGTGGTTCCACCATTGGTACTCCTGCTGCGCTTCGCGCGGACAGTCCCAGAAAAATGCCTGCATCATGACGGTCATGACAGCCTCCCAAGGTCGCGGAGATCTCCGCTCATGGTGACATGATAGTCCGGGCCGGCCCTAAAGTCCGGTACAGGGTTCCCGTCATGAACTACCCAAAAACGGCTGGATGGTGCCCCGAGCCAGACTCGAACTGGCACACCTTGCGGCGGCGGATTTTGAATCCGAATTTGAACCCTTTGGCACCAAGCTATTAAACAAAAAAGCAATTTAATTCAATTAATTACGCTACCTAGCGTTACCGCATTTTAACACAAGTTACCCCATTTAGTGCTGCAGAAGTGCTGCAAGTCAGTTGCGTCACGCTGGTTCTCCAAGGAATTTGGGGTAGCAGGAAAGAAATGGTGTCCCGGTGCATATACTGGAGGCAGTCATGTGACTGTGCCTTTATGGAGCATGACACCGTGGAACAGCTACTTTCTCCCAAAGCTCTGGCCGTATTGCTCGGCCTTGCAGAGCAGACTATCTATAACCGCCATTCAATCGGCGGCGACCTCCCTCCTTCTATCAAGCTCGGCCGAGCATTGCGATTCCGTCCCGCTGATGTTTCTGCATGGCTGGATGGACATCGACACACGGAAAGCACTACGCCAGCACCAGCGCCCTCGTTATCGGTACGGCGTCCTGGGCGTCCGACAAAAGCCGAGCAAATTGCGGCTCGGCGCACGCAGTGAGCTATACGTTCAAAGCACCCCGGCCGAAACCGGAGAGGGGCGCTTTAAATCGTCCGCACTAACGAGTGCGGGCCGAACAAAATTAAACCCCGCCGCAGTCAGCACGCGGAGGACACACTAGATTTGCGGTAAGCAGTACAAGGGCACAGCTATTGCGCTGCTGAAGCGGCACACACAACAGGTGTGCCGATGTTGTCCATATTATCCCCCTTGGCCGGTGGCAGGCCGAATTCAATCATCACCACCGAATCGCTGGCGCGGTTTGCTGAACTTGTCAATAAGATTGGAACAAGTCCGGCAACTGCACTTCGGAAACGGAAAACCGCAGCACGCAAGAAGGTAATGCGCATCATCGGCGAACAGCGTAAGTATGCCGGTACTGCGAATTTGAGAGCCGTAGCGCTGACGCTGACCTACCGGGATGCCAAGCTATTTTGCTCAAAGCACATCAGCACCTTCCTGGACCGCTTGCGCCGGGCACTCAAGCGATTGGGGCACAGCCTTCCCTATATCTGGGTGCTGGAGCGTGCCAGCCAGTTTCACTACCACCTTATCCTGTGGCTCCCACGGAACTATATCCTTGACCCGGCCAAACTGGCGAAGTGGTGGACCTGGGGCAGCACATGGGTCGAAAGCTGTCGCAGCGTCAAAGCCTGGGGTCGATATATGGCCAAGTTCGACAGCATTCAGACCCTGCCGAAAGGTGCCCGCCTCTATGGCTACGGAGGGTTGGATGATGCCGGCACGCTAGCGTTGTCCCGTGCAACCCTGCCGCGTTGGCTTCAGGGGCTTCTCCCGGCAGGTCATCGTGCCCGCCGCTGTCCGGGAGTAGGATGGGCAGACATGACGACGGGGGAAATCTACCGCTCCCCATATGTATGGACGCCTCGTGGCGCTGTCCTCGCTACGGCTAGCCGGCCAACTTATCATTGACCTGCTTGAAGACATCCCGCCCCGTGTCGTCGGTCTCCACGGCGAACAGGAATAGGCAGAGGCCATTGCTGGATTGCTCCCACTGGAAGCCCACTTGCATCTTCTCTTTGGAGTCGTCGTTGGTCTTGTAGGGCTCGCCCTTGTACTCGACCACGAGTACCCGGCCATCTGTCAGTTCGGCGACGAAATCGGGGTAGAAGTAGTCCGATGAGGTCGGCAGCCAGAAGGAGCATTGAGGCTGCTTCTCGATGTTGCGGACCCAGTGCTTCACTTTGGAGTGGGCGTCGATGGCCTGCGCGCAGCAGAACTCTTCCACTGTCTTGCCGGCGTTCGTCTTCTCGCGCAGGTCGTGGATGACGGGGTAGAAGTGTTTGCTGAATTCGTAGCTGCCCTGATAGAAATTCCGGGCCGGATACTTGCCGGGGTCGAAGGTGAAGCTGAACTGGGCCACGTCTTCCAGCTTGGGAACGGTCATCTCGAACAAGCGCCCCTGGAAACCCTTCTTAATGGCCTGCTGGCGTAGGCGTCCCACCTCGCTCTTGATCGCGTCGGCCAACTGGAAGCGCGCCCGTACTAGTGCGGTCAGGCTGAAGCCCTTGCCATGGATGAGGTAGGCCAGCAGCTTCACCAGATAGGCCTGAAGGTCGAACTGTGAAACATAGGGCTGCCGCACCTGTCCATCCAGCCAGCGGACCAGATTCTGTTCGCTGACGTGGCTGGCGACCTCGTTCAGCTTGAGTTGCTGGGCGTCGATATGCTTGTAGGTCACTTTTTCGCCGTTGACGTCAATTTCAAAGGAATTGACCGTCTCATGGATGGCGAAGTTATCCAGTTGTACCGGCGTATCCAGCAGGCTCCAATCGCCCAGCTCCGCCAGGGTGTCCTTCTCGACGACTTCCAGATGGTCATCCAACTCAAGGCAGAGCTGCGGTACGGGCGCGAAGCTCAGCCCCAACTGGGCCGGGGCCTTCATGGACTGGCGAATGGCACGATGGTCGGCGAACTGCTGTGCCACCTTTTCCCTGGCCTTGGCCGGTAGCTTGGCGGTGACGAAGGCCTCGGCCTGCTTCAGTGTCTCGTTATCCACGTTGCCCTTGAGCACCAGCGTTGCCCCCTGGGACGTGGGGTGAATCTGCACCTGGGCCTTCAGTTCCTCAGGCCAATGCTGCGTTTCGGGCACTGCGGGAAGGTCGATGTGGCAGTCGGGGACCGTTGCGGCCATCGCCGCTACAGAAGGAGGCGTTCCGCCTTCACCGCCGGTCAGCGGCAAGGGCTGCTGGGGCACGATGAGGCCCGCCGTATCCAGCCGCTCGAAGCCCATGTTCTGAACCAGCCGGTCTCTGAGGTTGCTGGCAGCCTCGGCGAAGTTGTTGGCGACGATATGGGCGTAGGCCTTGTTCAGCGGTGCCTGGCTGCGGTCCTGGGCGTAGGGCATACGCAGCACCCGCCCCAACAACTGCTCCACGTCCTTGGCGGAGCCTACCGATTGCAGGCTGGAGAGTACGTAGGCAAAAGAGCAATCCCAGCCTTCCTTCAGGGCTTCCACCGTTATGACGTAGCGTAGCGGGCAGGCTGGGTCGAAGAGGTTTATGCCGTTCAGCTCCTTCTGGGCGCCAGTGGCAATCGCAATCTGCTCGGCGGGGATGTTCTCCTGCTCGATAAGGTGCGCCTTGACCACGTCTACAGTGGCCTCGCCACCCTTGGGCATGGCTTGGACCAGCACGATGGGCCGCACGTAGTCTGCTTCCTTCTGAGCCACGACCTCCAGCCCGTCGCGGGTCAGGATTGCATCGCGCAGGCACTCGCGCCAGCCCTCGGGGTGCTCGGCCAGCACGATGGGTAGCTTAATCATCTGCTCGGCTCGCAGCTCTTGGGCGGAAACGTGGTAAAGCACGTTGTTGCCGGTGACCGGCGTCGCGGTCAGCTCCACCACGCAAGCCGGATTCAAGCGCCCCAGCGTCTTGAAGAAGCGGTCGGTGCGGTTGTTGTGGGCTTCATCCACAATCACCAAGGGCCGATGCAAGTGTATCCAGTTCGCCACCGACCACTTCACCCGGCCGATGTCCTTCTCGGTCAGGAAAGGTTGGCTGGCGAGGTCCGCCGCCGTCACCTTCTCAAGCCCGGCGGCCAAGGCGGGCGGCAGGTCGCGGAAATGCTCCTGTAACTCCTCGAAGAAGGCGTAGACGTTGCGCTTGCTGGTATCCGATACGTTCAGGGACTGAATGGTCGTCACCACGATGATGCAGGCCTTGCCCACATCACTCGTGCCCACGGTTTGCAGGCTTTCGAGGTCCGCTACCCGCAGCCGGTCGCCCACGTAGTGGGCCAGGGCCTGGCGGTAGGGGTGGCGAATGTCCGAGAGGGCTTCCAGCGTCTGGCTGCGGATGGTGTCCGAGGGCGTCAGCCACAGGACGATGGGAGTGTCTGTGTCCTGCAACGCCTCGCCCACCTGAGCGACGGCATGGGCAGCGAGCAGCGTCTTGCCGCCGCCGGTAGGCACCCGCAGGCAAACGCAGGGGATATCACGGAACGTCTCGTGGTAGCCCTGACCGGACCGGCCCTGGTCGTTCATTGCCTCGTCCCACGCCTGAGGCACGGGCACGCTACGGCTGCGCTTCACGAAGCCGACCAAGGCGGCCAGGGCGTCGTTCTGGTATTTCTTCAGTGTCAGCATGGTCAGGCTCTCAGCGCATGGTCACGTCGTAGGGAATCTGCTTGAAGGTCACCCCTTCAGCCTCCATACGCGCCGGCCCCAGCCGGGCTGTTTCGCCATAAACCACAAAGGGCACCTGCGCCGGGCATAGCTCCCGCAAATGGGCCAGGATGGCGCTGGTCAACACATTACCCCCCGCCGGCCTCCGGTCGCCGAGGATGCCGTTGTAGAGCAGGAAGTAAGCCTTGCTCTCATGCATCCCCAGGAAGGGGCTGTCGAAGGCCTGTTGCCCGGGGCTGCCGGTTTCCACGTGCCAGACATAGGCGGCCAGGGTTGGGAACTTCACCGCCGCATTGAGCCTGCCGTCCTCGTCGAAGGCTGGTTCGCCGAGGGTAAGGAAGGAGAAGCCACCGCCACCAAACCAGGCGAGCGCCTCGCTGATGCCGCCCTGCTCGCCGGCAATGACCTTTTCCAACCGGGGAATGCAATGGGTGCGGGCGTGCTCGCCCATTTCGATGCCGATGTAGCGGCGGCCCATTTTGTGGGCGACTGCGGCCGTGGTACCGGAGCCGAGGAAGGAGTCGAGAACGAGGTCCCTCGGATTGGTTGCGATATGGATAATCCGATTTAACAGCGCCTCCGGCTTTGGAGTCTCGAACGCAGCTTTTTCACCAAAGAGCTTTTCCATCTCTGCGCTGGCGTGCTGGTTCAGCCCAGCATCAGCCCAAACAGACGGCGCACTCATCCCTTGTTTTGCTTCGGTTTTGAACAGTTTTCTCATCGGGGTTTTCGCACTTCCCTTCGCGCCCCAAAAAAGTCGGCTGTCGGCTTGAAGCCGGGCCATTTCGTCTCGATTATGACGCCAGCACGTGCCCTTCCGCGGCCAGACCTCCTCGCCTGTATATGGATTGGTTACTGGATAGTAAAGACTCTCGACGTACCGGCCACCTTTTCCGTTCGCCGTGGTGTCTATCTTTCGGAAGGGGCCGCGCGGGTCTGGGCCGCTGGGCTCGGAGAATACCTGATACTGTGCGTCAGCCTTCTCTGTCCGAGGCATGAGATTGAATCGTTCTTCGGCGAGCGTTTTCTTTGAATCGGAAAGGCGCGACTTGGACCACGCGAGAATGTGGTCGTGAGTTGCTCCTATCTTTCGGTCGTTAGGCGGGCCATCTCGCTTTTGCCAAGAAATGTCAAGAATGAAGTGCTTCCGACCGAACACCTCATCCCCAAGAACCTTCATGTAGTGAGCTTCGTTGTCATCCAGGGACACCCAGATGCTGCCATCTTCAGCCAGCAAATCCCGCAACAGAACAAGGCGCGGGTACATCATCGAAAGCCATTGACTGTGTTCGAGGTTGTCGTCGTAGTGCTCGAAAGCACTCTTGGTATTGTAAGGCGGGTCAATGAAGATGCATTTCACCTGACCGGCATAAAAAGGCAGCAGTGCCTTCAGGGCCTGCAAGTTGTCGCCCTGGATTAGCAGGTTTTCGGCGGCGCTGGCCTCGTCCCCATAGGTGGTCTCACGTTTCAGCAGGTGGTAAGGCACCTCGCTGGCGGTGTCCTTGGCGTTGTTCTTATTAACCCAGTCGAGAAACGGCATGTGGCTTGCAATCAGGCAGAAGATATAAGGGCGTCATTGTAGCCCGACTGCCTGGCCTGCCGTCGCAGGCCAGGTACTTGCGGATACGGCTGGGCGAACTCAGAGGTCGCCGCTCCACCCCCCGCCGTCCCAGACCGAATCGGCCGAAGACCACGGATTGGAGTGAACATCGGTGCCCCACGGGCTGCCGCCCACGTCGACACCGCCGACGGTGTCAGTGGTCATCGGAAGGCCGGTTGCGGGGTTGATTGGTGTGCTGGACATGGTCTTTCTCCTTTCGAGGGGTGAGGTTCGCCCCGCCGACCATCGGCGAGGCAGGGGGCATTAGTCTTCGTGGGGCATCAGGATGGTGATGACGGGGGCGCAGTCATCGCCGGGGCCGATGTGCAAGTGCAGCGTCACCAGCCGGGGACGGGTAGCGCGTCCGCCACGCGCCACGCGGTAGAACTGGATGGGGACATGCTGGCCGTCGGTTTTGCGTGCGGTAATCGCGGCCATCCAGAGCACATCCCAAAGCCGGCCAGCTTCGTCCTGGTGAGTTTGGTGCTGGCTGTCCGCCTCGCTCCACTCCACACAATCCGCCCACGCGGCGGCGGTCATCGCCACCGGAAGACGAAAACCGGCTTCACGAGCTGTCTGGCTCACGTGGACCAAGGTGCCATCGGCAATCGCATCGGCCCGCGTATAGCGTGTAGGCGTAAATCACGTTGCCGAAGAGGGATTCGAAGTGGTTGGTTGGTGTCATGGTGTTGCTACTTTCAAAACTGCTGGGTTCCAAGATTCCGAGCCCCTTACTTGCCTTGCCGGCCTGGCGTAAGGGTTCATTGCTGCTTTCCGCTGTACTTCCTGAGTTCGTCGCCCTGGCGACTAGAGCACCCAGGGCACAGGGACAGCCAGCAAGGGCGCAGCCGAGCCCGCAGCCCGCCAGGGACCGGGAGAAGGGGCGCATGCAGTGCCGAAGGCCCTTGCGGGGTGACCGACCTGGGTGAGGGTCGTCAACAGGTGGGTGACGGACTCAAGAGGTGGAAGGCGCTATCCATGCGCCAAGGCCGGTTGTCGCGTCAGTCTTCTGACGCGAAGACTCGCACGGGCTGGCAACAGTCCGTGCCATGTCAGCGCAAACCGTAGGCGCGTAGTCGCTGGGCGATAGCCGAGCGACGAAGGGGAGCCGCGCGCAGCATGGGGCAAGGCGTCCAGCCGCAGCCCCCGGAAACAAGCTCGCCCCAGAGAGATTGATTCCGGGCTTGGGGGGAGCCGGTTGGCGCTGGCGGCCCCAGCCGACCAGAGACGCGCCCACGCGTCGGCAGCCAGCCGGGGGGCAACGCCCCGGCGCCCCGGGCCGCAGGCGCGGGAAACCCTATTGCGTCGAGCGAAGCAAGACCGAAGGCGAAGCCGAAGCCAGCGGCGCGTCCAGCGACGAGGGGCGAGAGGGTTTCCCGCGCGTGGAGTGGCGCGCGAAAGCGCAGAACGGAAGGCGTGGGGCGCCCAGTCTTTCGGGGGCACGGGCGGCGTCCAGACGCACGAATTGCCGGCCGGGCGTCCAGCCCGGGGAAAGGCCATGCTGCCCCATGGCCGCGACGCGGCCGGTCGTACCCCCTATTCGCCCACTGTCGAAGGGGGAGGCGAATAGGGGGCTCGTCGCTATACCGGATATCAACCGACAGGAGATAAACGATGACAATGCAGGACGGACGGGCAATCGCCCAGGAGAACGAGATACGAGTGCTGCGAGCGCTGCACCGCTTCGGCTGGCTGCGCACCCGCGACCTCGCGGCTCTAGTGTGGCAGCGCTGGGCACGGAGCCCCGCGGGAGAGCCGAGCCTAAGGCCCCTCTTGCCGACGGGCGCCGGGTTGCGAATGGCGCAACGTACCTTGCGTCGCCTACGTGAGACGAGGCAGGTGCTTTGTAGCCGGGCGCCTGATGGAGCCCTGATTTACGCCTTGGCCGAAGCCGGTGCACGCGTTCTGCAGCAAGTTGGAGTAGCAGCGGCAACGGGCAAGGACTTGATGCGCAGCTTCAGCACGGCGCATTACCGGCACCGTTGCATTGCAAATGAAATTGCTGTCGGCGCCATCGTTAATGGTTTTCGGACGGCCACGGAACGTGAGATTGCTCAGGGACGCTGGATCGGCGGCGAGGAAGGTGTCGCGGGTAAGAGGCCCGATGTATTGGTGCGCGGTGATTCAAGGGTTTGGTGGGTGGAGGTCGAGCGCAGCAGGAAGAATGCGAAGGACTATGCGCAACTGTTGTGCTGGCTCGACGTAGTGGTTAGGGATGCATTTTGCCCTTCCGGTCCAACGCTGCTGGGTGAGCGACTGCGCTGGTCCCGGGTGATATTTGTTTGCAGTGCAGCGTTTCGCGCGAAACTGTGCCGCGACCTCGTCATGACCGGCTGGACGAATGGACACATCGACGCCCTATTATTGTTCGAGACGTCGCTATACAAGTTTAAGGACATAGTATTTTCTTAAAAGAGGGCATTCAGGAGTGGCTTGGACCGGCACCACTCCGTATTTATTTTTCATACCGCAGCAAAATATCGGCTTGCGGGCCCAGGGGGACGCGTCGCCGGTCCCCCTTGGGTTTTTCTGCTGACGTCTACTCAGTAGAACAAATCAACTCAGGCGGTTGCACGTAATGCAGCGACCAGTTCCGAGGGAGTCGGATTGTAGTACCTCATCGCCATCTGCAAGGTTTTCCACGTCATCACCTTAGCAAGGGTGGCCATTGGCATGAGTGGGGCCATCCGGCTAGCCGCTTCATGACGCAAATCGTGAAACCGCAAATTACTCAGGCCGGCCCGGTCTCTGGCTCGACGAAAAGCACTACCCAAGGCTTGCTCCGTACGGAAAGCACGCCCGAAAACAAACCCGCTAATGTCGCGCGGCAATTCCCGCAGAACATCGACTGCCTTTTCGGTGAGCGGTACCGGGACCAAACGCTGCTTGTGCTCTTCGTCTTTTGTCATCACCCAAACTACGCCCTCCCGGAGGTCAATCTGCTCCCAACGCAACGCCGCTAGCCTTCCTTCTCGCAAACCTGTTTCAATCGCTAGCTGTATTGCCGCCTTGAGTTGCTTCGGATTTGCCCGGGCTTCAGAGGCTGTGGTCAAGAGACGGTCTTCCTCGTCGCCAACAAGGCGGCGCTCTCGACCACCGGGGATTTTTGGGGCGCGGATACCCTTTATTGGGTTTTCCACGGCCATCGACCAATCTTTCCGGGCGTGATTGAATATCGCGCTTATTAGCGCGAGTTCAAGGCGAACGGTGTTTGGTCCGACCTGCTTCAGTCGCACGTCGCGGTACTGGGAAAAGTCGACCGCTCGCAATGCGGCCAAGGGCCGTAGCGCTAACGGATGGGCCTTCCAGCACTTGATACGGCTCAGTTCTTGCCGTGCTCCGATTTTGCAGTGGGTGACTTCTTCCTCATAGCGACTAAGAAGTTCGCCAAGTGTCGTGCGCTCCAATTCGCTGCGGTCGGTGAATACCCCGCGGACCATTTCCGATTCAATGACCGACGCCCAGGCTTTTGCTTCACGCTCCGACTCGAACGTCTTGCACTGTTTTGGATAACCTTTCCGGCGGACGGTAACTTGATATTGATAATCGCCGCGTTTGACGATACTGGCCATACCTTTCTCCTGTTGTTGATGGAGCTAGGTATAGCTACTGTCATCAGTTTTTTGAGCTTAGTGCTGCAAAAGTGCTGCAAAAAACCTCAGCGCAGGATTTTCTGGATAGAAAACCCTACGTAACCCATTGAATTGTCAATGGTGCCCCGAGCCAGACTCGAACTGGCACACCTTTCGGCGGCGGATTTTGAATCCGCTGCGTCTACCGATTCCGCCATCGGGGCGAATGGAGGCCGGATTATCCCCGAATCACCTGCGCGGTTCAAGCGGCTCGGCGCAGGGGAAGGTCCGCGAGAGGGCGGCGGCGACGAGCGTGGCGGTACTGCTTTCCGGATTTGGCGGTTGCCGGTCCAGGTAGGCGAGTACCGAGCGCACCAAGCGGTACGACAGGTCGGCGCTCTTCGGGAGGCAGAATGCGTTGAGCGTGACCCCGACCGATTCGGCCAGGTGGTCGCTGACGGCGTAGCCGTCGACAAAGCCTTCCAGGTAACCGATGCAACGAGCGCCCTGGGGCGACTGATGGACGTTGGGGCGAGTGGCGCTGGATG
>ERZ761607.4133-NODE-4133-length-13140-cov-10.134505_pt1 | contig 13140 bp, 10 predicted proteins | sample MGYA00511164_ERZ761607 | MGnify/ENA primary metagenome ERZ761607 (study PRJEB28899, sample SAMN02445080) | bioreactor sludge metagenome | biome: EBPR sludge | place: Australia: Brisbane, Thorneside Wastewater Treatment Plant | collected 2011-06-22 ...
GTATTTTATTTAAAAGGTAAATAAACTTTTTATTCTAAAATAAAAAATTAAAGAAAGGAAATTTTAAATGAGTTTATTAGTTGTAGGTACAGTTGCTTTTGATACTATCGAAACTCCGTTCGGTAAAGCAGATATGACCATTGGTGGTTCCGGTACATATATTTCTCTTTCAGCAAGTTATTTCACGAATAACATAAATCTTGTCAGCATAATCGGTAATGATTTTCCCGAAAAAGAATTAAAATTTCTTCAGTCTAAAGGGATTAATACTTCAGGGATCGTTCAGAGAAATGATATGAAATCTTTTTATTGGCATGGTAAATATCATTACGATATGAATACACGTGATTCTCTTGCCACTGAATTAAATGTTTTATCTGTTTTCAATCCTGTAATTCCCGAAAATTTAAAAAAAGCAGACTATCTTTGTTTAGGAAATATTGATCCTGAGATTCAAATGTCTATAATCAATCAGGTTGAAAAACCGAATTTAATTATGTGTGATACAATGAACTTCTGGATTGAAACTAAACATAAAGAATTAATTGAAACTCTCAAAAAAGTTGATATACTTCTCTTAAATGACAGTGAAGCACGTGAGTTAACAAATGAATATAACCTAGTGACCGCTGCAAGAAAAATTTTCACAATGGGACCAAAAATTGTTGTTATTAAAAAAGGTGAAAACGGTGCTTTATTATTTCATGGTGAATCAATATTTTTCGCTCCGGCATATCCGTTAGAAAAAGTATTTGACCCCACAGGTGCCGGTGATACATTTGCAGGCGGTTTTATGGGATGGATTGCAAAAACTAATGATTTCTCAACTGAGAATATTAAATTAGCAATTATTTACGGAAGTGTAATGGCATCTATTTGTGTTGAAGATTTTTCAATAGAAAAATTAAGAAACTTAAATACAGATCAAATTAATAAAAGATTTGATGATTTTAAAAATTTAATTACATATTAATATTTTATTTTAGAATAATTTACCCCGCTATAAATTGCTGGAATAAGAAAAAGTTTAATTTGGATTATTAAAATTAAATTCCGTATTTTTCACCATCCACATTAAAAAGGAGGAAAATGAAATCTTTTTACAAATTTTTTTCATACTCTCTTCTTATATCTCTGTTTGCTCTCATAGGAAGTTGCAGTACTGAAAATCCGGTCGTTCCTCCTGACCCTACAAGTCCCGAAATAGGTACTTTGGAATCCTCTCCTGATATAATTGAACAAAACACATCCACAAATGTAACTTTCAGGTTTACTTTAGGCTCAGGAATTTCTATTTCTGATACTTTAGTTCGACTTTCAAAAGCCGATAACAGTGGCAATCCCTCCACTCAACTCGGATTTTTACAGGATAACGGAAATCTCGGTAACGGTGATGAAATAGCCGGTGACGGAGTTTTTAGCGGAATTTTTACGCTTGTTGAAAGCACAACAGGTGCTTCAAGATATATCGCAGGTGCAAATGTAACCACAGGCGGTGTTTCAGTTTCAGGTAAATCAAAAATTGATACCGTAACAGTATTCAATTTAATTTCTTCTTCAAATGTAACTCAAGTTACATCTGTTTTAGCCGCAGGTCAAAACACTTTTGTAACAGCATTAGGCGGAAATGTAAATAATTATACAACCGCTTACAATACAACAGTCGCATTTTTACAAACTCAGCCAGGAGTTTCAAGTGTTGTTGGTCCATCCGGAAGCACTTCAATTGAAGTTAATTTTTCTAGCGGATTAACCGGTGGTCTTATTCTCTCTACCGCAGATGCAAGCGGAACGGTAAATACAAGAGGTGGTTTTATTAATCCAAATGATATCACATCAGTTCACAGACCTTCAGGAAGTGATTCGCTAAAAACTAAACGTAATACCAAACAAACAGTTCCTATTGAAAGACAGACAAGGGGTGATAATCCTTTATTCGTTAAACCAAGTTCTCAAATCGAACGGGATAATATTAACTTAGATCCTAATACTGTCGGGAACAGAAACGTATTAATCTATGCTCCTTATGAAGCGGCTTTTGCTCCATATAATGAAAGAACTAAGATTAAAGAAAATTTAAACACAAGTAATTGTAAAGCATTTACTTTCACTGAACTCGTAAATCAGGAAGCGACAGTTAAATCAATTCTTGATATGACTAAATACGGATTTGTAGTATTGGCTACTCACGGTGTTCAGGGAAGATGGTTTTTATCAGGGGAAACTTTTGATACTAACGCAACTAATTACAATACTTACAGACCAATGTTGTCCGCAGGAAGACTTGGAATTTTCAATAACATTGTAATTTCAAGCACCGGTGGTGTTAACGTAAGCAGAAATGTTTATGGAATGAAAAGCACATTTGTTTCTAATCTCGCGGGAAGTTTTCCGAATTCAATTATTTTGAATAATTCCTGTGAAGGAACTATGAATGCTGATTTACAAAATGCATTCACAGGCAAAGGTGCAAAAACTTATTATGGTTATACAAAAGTTGTTAACTCTGATTTCGCGGTAATAATGGCTGATACTCTTACTAAACGGCTTGCCCGCGGATTAAACACAGGGCAGTCTTTCTTTGCTGCAACCGATCCGAGAGCTCCAAATGCAGTCTATCAGATTAAAGGTTCAAACGATATGTCATTCTCTCTTTCTCTTTCAAATGGTAATTTTGAAACCGGAAATCTTGAAAACTGGACTAAAGACGGAGACGGAAGAGTTATCTCAAGACTCGGCTCAATTAATCCGACACAAGGAAGTTCAATGGGTATAATATCGACAGGTCTCGGGTTCACAACCGCAAGCGGTTCTCTTATACAGTGTTTTATTGTTACAAATACTCAATCAACTATTTCACTAAAATGGAATTTCCTCTCTGAAGAGTTTCTTGAATTTATCGGCTCTCAGTTTCAGGATTTCTTCCAGGTAAAAATTGTAACTCAATCCGGTGCTGAAGTGGTTGTATTCAGAAGGACAATTGACCAGATTGCCGCTCAGTTCGGTGCAACTACTATGAATCAGGGAACATTAATAAGAATGTCTCCGGGAATTGTTTTCGATCAGGGCGATGTATATATGACTGACTGGCAAACTCTTTCATTTGATGTAACACCTTATCGAAATCAAGTAATTACAATAAAACTTGAGGCGGGAGATGTTGGAGATAGTATTTATGACACAGCAATATTATTAGATGAAGTTGCAATAAATTAATTTTTTTAAAATTTATCTATTCCGGCAGGGTGTTTACTCCCCTGCCGTTTTTTTTATTATGAAATTTTTTATATATTTGTTTATATTTTTGGGTTGCTCTTCGGATAATATTGAAATTTTTTTGGTTAAAAATAATGTCTCTGAAAAAAAAACAGTTTCAGGTGATGTTGTTAAACAAAATATCGATTCAATTGTGAAAAACTCATCTGAAATTTTGAGACTTGCTATATCTGATGATTATATGACTGAATATTATTTTAATAATAGTCTTATAGAAATTAATTTTAATGAATTTAAAGAAATTAATTCACCTGCTACCGGAAGAATCGAAGTTAATAAATTAATTCTTCCTTTAACCGGTGATCTTGCACCTGACAGTATCTCAGGAGTTGCCACATTAATTCTTTATTCAAAAAATGGATTACTCGGAAATCCTGTCAGAATTAAAAACGGCTATAATTATATTAATAATATAAAAACTCTATTTAATTGATTTTGAAACACGGCATTTTAAGAAACGTATGAGTTTAATAACAACTGAATGTATTCTTCTTCGTTCCCGTAAGTTTAGTGATTCAAGTAAATTAGTTACTTTATTTGGTAAAGATACGGGAAAGTTTAATGCTGTTGTAAAAGGTGTTAGAAATACAAATTCTAAACAATCAGGTGTATTTGATTATTTTAATCACTTTTCGGTTGTTTTAAATTTAAAAGAAAACAGAGATTTACAGACAATTTCAAAATCCGAACTGATTCTGGGATTTGATGTTATCAAAACTGATCTTAACAGGTTAAACTGTGGATTCAAGTTTATGGAACTCATTAACAATTCACTGTCAGATTATTATGTTAATCCTTTGATTTTTGATTTTATAATTTCTGAGTTCAGAAAATTAAATGATACTGATTTTAAACGTTTTAACCGGATTATTTGTTTTCAATTAGGAATTCTTAAACTGCTTGGTTTAAACTTATTTAGTGTCAATAATGTCAAAAATATTAACGAAACTTATTTAATTAATGACGCATTAAATATAAATAATGAAGATTTTGACCAAATGAAAATAATTTTTAACAATGGTATGGATTTTGAATCTCAAATGGGTTTATATAAATGTGATAGAATTGTGAATACTCTTGATTCATTTATTAAAATGGAATTAACTAATAATAAATTTTCTAATACAAAAAAAGTTTTTAAATATATTGAAAAATAATTACCGCTTGAAAAAGCAATTTTACTTTAAGGAGAAATCTAAAATATGAAAAATAAATCAATCTTTGCAGGTGCAATCTTGCTGGTCTTTGCTATTTCTTTCGGAGCGATTTTAATTGCCGCTTTTAATAAAGGAAATCTCAAAGCAGGTACTGATATTGAGTTCAAAACTAATGCACCTATAACTAATATAAATCCAAGTGTTGCCGGTTTAAACGATGCATTCGTGGAAATTTCTAAAGCGGTAACTCCAACAGTTGTGTATATCGAAGTTACTAATCAGGGTAAAAAAGATGAACAAAAAGATCAAAATAAAAATTTTGAATTTTTCTTCGGTCCTGATTTTGATTTCGGTGATCAAATGCCCTCTCAAGGTTCAGGTTCCGGTGTAATTATTTCTAATGACGGTTATATTATCACAAATAACCACGTTGTAGGTAATGCTTCTGAAGACGGAATCAAAGTTATACTTACAGATAAAAGAGAATTTTCAGCAAAATTAGTTGGTGCTGATCCTAACACAGATATTGCAGTTATAAAAATTGAAGCAAGTGATTTACCTGTTGCTACAGTTGGAAACTCTGATAATGTTCAGGTTGGTCAATGGGTTCTCGCTGTTGGTAATCCATTAGGACTTAATAATACAGTAACCTCGGGAATCGTTTCCGCACTTGGCAGAAATGTTCAGGTTTCAGGTGACGCATATTCAATTAATAATTTTATACAAACAGATGCTGCTATCAATCCGGGTAATTCAGGTGGTGCTTTAGTTGATGTTTCTGGTTCTGTTATTGGTATAAACTCTGCGATTAAATCAAATACCGGATATTTTCAAGGTTATGGATTTGCGATTCCAATTAATATGGCTAAGAATGTTGCACAGGAATTAATTAAAAACGGAAAAATTACACGTGGATATATCGGTGTTCAAATTAAAGATGTTGATTCTAAAGAAGCAAAAGGTTTAGGGCTTGATAAAGCAAAAGGTGTATTAATTCAAGGTTTAGTTCCCGGTGGTGCAGGTGAAGAAGCAGGTTTACAAATTGGTGATGTAATTCTGAAAGTTGATGGTATTGAAGTTAATGCTTCTAATCAGTTACAGGCAATTATAGGTGAAAAAAGACCGGGTGAACAGGCAAAACTTGAAGTTTTCAGAGATGGAAGTACATTAGAAAAAATTGTAACTCTGAAACCAAGAGTTGAACCGAATGAAACACTTGCAGGTAGTAATCCAAACAAAGGTGAAATGAATAAAGACCTTAATCAGAAAAGTTTTGATGCTTTAGGTTTATCAGTTTCCGATATGACCGGTTCTATGTTGAGTAATTATGATTTAAGTAAAGGAGTTGTTATTTCAGATGTAAAAATGTATTCAGAAGCATTTAAACGTGGATTAAGAAAAGGATTTGTGATTTTGCAGGCAGATAAAAAAGACATTGAGAACGTTGAGCAATTGAATTCTGTTTTAAACGGAAAAAGCAAAGGTGATGTTGTTATTTTTAAAGTTATGACTCCTGAAAAGGAAGTTCGTATCATAGCAATCGAAATTTAATTTTTAACCTCCCCCTGAAAATTCAATTTTTCAGGGGGATTTTTCATATTTTTTGGAATTGATTTTTAATTTTTTAGTTTTTATTTTTATTTAATTGTAAACTGTAAACTATAATGAAATCAGTATTATACATCTTAATTGTAGTAATGGTCATTATCAGCGGCTCAAACTTAGCGGTTGCTGATAACAATCATTTCTCAAGCAAAAAAGATGGAATTAGCTCCGGAAACTCAGCTTTCGGGGATGATTTCAGACTTTATCAAAACTATCCCAATCCATTCAATCCTTCCACTACTATCAGTTATAAATTAAACTCAGAAGGTTTCGTTTCCCTCAAGGTTTATAATTTAGTAGGACAGGAAGTCAGAACTTTGGTAGATAATTATCAGAAACCGGGTGTGTATCAAGTTACTTTTGATGCATCCGAATTTACATCAGGTATTTATATTTACAAGTTACAAATGAATGGTTCAACGTCTGTTAGACGAATGACTTTACTAAAATAAATTTTATTCCCCTATTTAGTTAATTTTTAAAATGTATTTATGAAAAGAAATCTCATTTTATTATCATATATTTTTATATGTATTTTTACCCTTACAAATCTATCATACTCTCAACAATCTAATATTTATGATGACTTCTCCAAGAAAGCCCTTCCTAACTGGATTTGGGGCGGATTGGAAATGAAATATTCTCATAATGAGGATAATAAAGAAAATGGATTTGCTGAAATTTTTTCAAAATCTCCGGTTAAACCTAATTCATATATCGGAAAAATTGAAAAAGTTGAAGAACAATTATATACTGCCGGTAATTTTGTGAACCTTATGCTTAAAGGTGCTGAAAATGACTGCAAAGTGAAAGTATCTCTTATTTATGATGTTGATAACAACAATACTTATAATGATGATCAGGATATATTGCTTGAAGCAAAACCAATTTCAATAGATTTCAAAGGTTGGAAAGAAGTTAAATTCAAATTAGATGAAGAGACTTTTAAAATTATATCTGCTCACAAAGATGATTTTGCTGTTACCGAAGAACCTGCTTTTGCATTAAGAGTTGAGTTTGAAGCAGGTCCTAATTATAATGAATCAGTGTTCACTTCAGGTATTGCTCTCGTTTCTGAAATAGTGAATACTGAGAATTTGACTGCTACAACTGAAAATACAACAAGAAAAAATATTGAAGATACTTACTTCAAAGCAAAAAATTTTCCTAATCCATTCAATCCAAATACAAAAATAACTTTTTTTCTGCCTGAAACAAGCAACGTAACACTAACAGTTTATGACAGAATCGGAAGAGAAGTTCAAGTATTGTTAGACCAGTCATTAAGCCCCGGTGAACATACAGTTGATTTTAACGGCAGCGGTTTACCAAGCGGTATTTATTTTTACCGTATTAAATCTTATGACAGAACTGAAGTATTTAAAATGATGATGGCAAAATAAAAAATTTTTATTCAAATAAAAAACCCTGACCGGTATTCCGGTCAGGGTTTTTTTATGTCTTTTATTTACTTCCCTATTACTTCACTAATATCATTCTTTTTACGTTTACATATTCACTTGCTTCTATTCTGTAGAAGTATGCACCTGATGCTAAATTGTTTCCATTAAATTCGATTGAATAATATCCGGGTGCTTTAGTTTCATTAACTAACTGAGCAACTAATTTACCTGTAATATCATATACATTCAATTTTACAAATCCTGCTTTAGGAATGCTGTAGTTAATTCTTGTTACAGGATTGAATGGATTCGGATAGTTCTGAGATAAATCATAAACAGTAGGTACAGACAATGGATTTTCAATATTAGTAGGTGTAATCTGATCTACATAATCCAAAGCCGCATTTAATAACCTTCTCTGCGGTGATCCGCTTGCACCACCGTTTGCATTTTTAAGTGACTCGAAATCAACGCCGAAAGTAGCAACATTAAAATTATTTGCCATTCTTCCTACACCGTTGTAATTTCCTGGTACTCTTGTGAATTCATATAAATATGATAAACTCGGAACAGTTGATTTTGCTAATACATCAGGCCATGGACCTGAAGTGGAATCTTTCAGTCCCGGATTTACAACTACACCTCTTAAACCTTCAGGACCGGTAGATCCTGTTGGTCTGTCAGAAATCCAAGTCCAACCGAGTGTATTTGAAACGTAATCTAAATCATAATAAGTTGATGCTGCTCTTCCCCAGTGATAACCGACATCTTCAGCAAAAATAATCAGTTTTGATTTTGTTGAGATTGAAGTTCCGCCGGATGAAAGATATGCTTTTAAAGAATCTTTAGTTCTGTTAGACGCAACAGAAGTTCCTTCACCTAATAGAATAACTTTTTTATATCCTCTGAATGAAATTACATTTGTGCTTGTATTTGAACCTCTGTTAAATAAATCAAATGTTACATTTCTTGAATTCAATCCTGCAAGAATAGAATCTCTTGAGATTCTGCAATTCGCAACTGTTGAATCATAAACAACAATTACATCACCTTTAGATTGTCTTCTTAATGTAATGTTAAAAGTTTGATTTGATGCTGCAGAGTCTGTAGCACTTCTGAATGCATAAACTCTCCATTGACCTGTAATAGAATCACCCGGATTTAATCCTAATGAACCTAAAATACCGTCAAGATTTGAATTTACTAAAGTCAGATTTGAATCAAAACCATTATTGTTTGACAATACACTTAATAAAGGTGCACCTGCAAAATTAGGAGAATCAAACATCCATTTATAATAAGCACCGTCACCTGATTTTGACCAGTTAATATTTATATTAGAATTATTAAATACTGATGTAATTACAGTTGTATTAGTAGGAGGATTTAAAAGATTTACAGGAGTATTATTCACTGTTCCTCTTCTAAGTGTGATTGCTCTTGGTCCGTTTGTTGCTTTTATAGAATCTGTGGAAGCATTTCTGAATGCCCATACATCCCATTGACCAACTAATTGACCACCTTGCATAACACCTAATCCTGATAATAAAACATCAAGTTGACCTGAAGTTATGTTTAAACTATTTGATGTAGTTTGAATTACAATCTGTCTGTTAGTAGCATTAGGTGAACCGAAAATGAATTTGTAATATGCACCTGTTGCTGAAGTATCCCAACCGATATTAAATACAGTTGAACCACCCGGTACGGAAGTTAACATAGTTCCTGCTGCAGGAGTCTGAACGTTGAATGAATTTAACGGATAGTTTGCAATTCTTCTGAATGCAGCCATTAAATCAATCATTCCTCTTCCGTATGTATTATCTTCACCTGCAGTTCCTAAGTCAGTTGCAGTTGAAAATAATATTGCTTTAATCTGTTTACCTGTAAGATTTGGAGCAACTTGTTTTAATAAAGCAATAGAACCTCCGACGTGAGGAGATGCCATTGATGTACCGCTATTATTTCCGTAGTTATTATTAGGAATTGTTGAACGCACATTATTTCCCGGTGCTACAACTTCAGGTTTGATAGCAAGAGTTCCTGTTCCACCGCATGTAGAAGGTCCACGGCTTGAGAAACTTGCAATTGGCCATCCGTTGATATTTCCATCAACAGCACCGACAGCAAATATATGAACAGAATCAATATTCATATTTTTTGGAGGTGTAATTGTTGATGCATTTGGTCCGCTGTTACCTGCAGAAAAACAAACACCGATACCGACTGCTTCAACTGCTGATAATGTTAGATTATAAATATTATTTACATCACATTGATTTCCTGCATTCGGATCCTGCCAAGAACAACTGATAGCATCAGGATAATCCATAGTAGCGATGTTACTGTCAGGATTCATAGCCCATTGAAATGAAGCAATATTCATTGATGGATATGATGCACCGGGACAGTCAGTAACGCCTGCTGCCATCCATCTTGCATCAATCGCCACACCCACAGTATCACTTGGGCCTCTACCGGTCATAATACCGATAGTATGTGTTCCGTGTGATCCGCAGTCAAATGGAAACTGTGAAAACGGTGAAATCGGATCGAACCATGCATGATACCAAGGACGACCGTTATTTCCCCACCATCTTGAACCTAATGCAATGTGATTTCCATCAACACCACCATCAATGTTCATAACAGTTCTTCCTGCTCCTGTATATCCCATTCTCCATAGAGAATCAGCTTTGATTGCTCTTAGACCATTCTCAATTGATTCAGTTGGAGTATTTGATATTTCATAAGTATCTGACATTGGTTTATCATTAAAACTCAATTCATCATAATCCATAAATGAAATTTCAGTCCTTCTTGATAAGGCATTTAAAACTTCATTAGTAGCATCTATATAAAACATATTAGTGATCCAGAAAGCGATATACTCTCTAACTTTTCCAAGTTTTTTCTGCTCTTCAAGATAAGCAATTATCGGTCCTTGAGTTGAATTTGCCTTATTTTGAAGAGTAGTGATCACGATTTTTTGCCTGTCGAGCAGATTCACGTTTTGAGCGTATAACTGCTGATCAATAGCATAAATATCAACTACATCTTTCATTAATACAAGTGTCCTTGTATATTCAAAAGGGTTCATTGATGACATTCTTTGTTTTAATCGGTTGGAAACAATTGCATCAGAAAATGCTTCACCACTGAATAAAACTAAGAACATTAAAATGAATAATTTTTTCATTTCCCTGTGTTTTATTTATTTGGTTAAAAAAAATTTATTTTTGTTTAAAAATATCAATAATATGGTAAAATTACAATACCTGCCGGAAACGAAGCCATTTCTAATTTTTCAGGCATTAAAGTTAAATCAGACATTCTAATCATTCTTGATACTCCTGGTCTGAATGAACCAATTGTCGGATGATGTCCGTCAAAACCAATCAATGTTTCACAGGCTATCACTGCATATTGACCATCTGCAGTGAAGTCAACACCATGAGGTTGAATTCCTGCCGAATCAATTGTTTTAATTACATTTAAACCGGTTGAATTAATAATTGACACCGTATTGGAATTTCTGTTGCATACAAAAACATAATTACCATCACGTGAAAATTTTAATAACAATGGGTTATCCCCTACCGTTATATTTTGAATATATGCAAGAGTATTAGCGTCGAAAACTTTTACAACATCAGGATTAGTATTTCCGGAAGGACCAACGCAAGATACAAATAATTTTGAATTATCGGGAGAGATTGCAATTTGATATGGTCTGTATTGACCTGTTCCATTTCCGTTCGGAGGGACACCCGGACCAATCGGAACCATATTTTCAATTTCAAAAGTTGATAAATCTATTTTGAATAAATACTCCCCTATTTGTGATGCAACATATAAAAATTGATTATTTGAAGACATAGCCATACCGTGAGGTGCATTCATTCTTTGATCAGTTACTGTATCAATAATTGCAAGAGTATTCGCATTAAATTTTTTAACTCTTCTTTCAGTTCCGGAAGCATCAAAGTTTGAGACATATCCGAATTGATTTGAATAATCTATTACAATATGAGCAGGGTTAAGCCCGGCTTGTTGTCTTCCGGTTTGCTGATAGTTATATGCATTATATTTTTCGATATATCCTTCCTGAATTAAAGAAACATAAATACTTTGACCTGCAGGGTCTGAGGTAACATAATGCGGAGCATCGAGTGATTGAGTTCTTCCGCCAACAGGAATCAATCGGGTAACTAATTTTTTTGCAGGATCTACAACAGCAATTAAATCAGATGCCTGATTAGTTATAAAGCAAGGAACTGAAATTGAATTAAACGCGGTTTCACCGTTTTTATTAGCAGCACCGTTATCAATCCAAGTTTTTAGTTGAGATACTTTATCAGCCGGCATTTTATGAATACTCGGTAATAAGTCAACGACAGGTGCAAAATTAGTATCAGAATTTACAACAAAAATTAAATGAGACCAAAAGCCGTTAAAAGGAATTATCATAGTTCCCTGTGAAGAACCGTTCATAGCATTATTCCAGTTAACCAAATCCAAACCGCCTGCCCGCGATTCTGAATTATGACAAGCAACTGACGCACAGGTATTATTTGAAGCATTATAAGGTGTATTGAATAATTCTTCTATTTCCGGAGGAAAAGTACTTGTTTCAGGATTTACAAATGATTGTTCACATGAACTGAAGAACATTGGAATACATAACACAAAACTTAAACAAAATAAAACAATAAAAATATTTTTTAATCTATTGAAGAATAACATATATAAAGTGATTTTAGAAACTTTGTTATTTAAATATTTAATTTTAATCAGGTTTTTAAGATTAATTCTTTTTCGAAATTTTTAACTTCATTGATAAATTTAGAATCTATTTTTTCAGGAGTATTAGTTTTTGAATTCAGATTAACGAGTATTCCTGAACATTGACAGATTGTTTGCTTATTGAGATTTTTTATTATTAACTGTTCAAAACAAAAGGAAGAGTTTTTAATCCAGGAAATTTTTGTGTGGACATCTAATAATTCATCCAAATAAGAAGGGATAAAATAATCAATTTCGTTTCTTGCGACGACAACTTTCATACCGTCGGAAAAAACACCGTCCGGTCTGAGATGAATTCCAAAATTTCTTCTGTATTCAATTCTGCCGGTTTCAAAGTATTGTAAGTACACAGCATTGTGAACGATTCCTTGCGAATCAACTTCAAATGACCTTACTCTTAACTGTATTGAATGTTTAAAATCTTTAATTTCCAACTTAAAATCTTACAAGTTTAAGTTTAAAAAAGAATATAAAAAAGGAAAAAGGAATGAGTGAAATCGCCATTAAATAAGATGATTGCGAAATAATTTTTTTGGTAAGAAATGGTAAAGAAACGGTCAAGGAATGGTAAGGTTTTTAAATAGAAATTTTTAGTAATTGTGTGCTTGAATAAAATATATGCAAGTATGTAAAGAACGATTGAGGGTTTTTATCGCCCTTATAAATATAAGGGTATTATTTTAAATGTAAAAGTCAATAAAATTAAAATAACTTTATGAGTTAAACTAAACTTTAAGGTTTATAATTATGTTCATCGGAATCTTCTAATTGAAATATTAATTCTACAGATGACTTAAAAACTTTCGCTATTTTTCAGGCAAGAAATGTAGATGGAACGAATTTGTTTGATTCAATTGATTTTTACATTTTATCATATTTAATAGATATTAAGT
>ERZ761607.4134-NODE-4134-length-13138-cov-5.456012_pt1 | contig 13138 bp, 13 predicted proteins | sample MGYA00511164_ERZ761607 | MGnify/ENA primary metagenome ERZ761607 (study PRJEB28899, sample SAMN02445080) | bioreactor sludge metagenome | biome: EBPR sludge | place: Australia: Brisbane, Thorneside Wastewater Treatment Plant | collected 2011-06-22 ...
GGCGTGGCCAGCCCCAGGGCGCAGGGGCAGGCGATGATCAGGACCGCGACGCTGGTGCCGATGGCGAGGGTGAGGCGGTCGCCGTCGGGGCCGACGGCCAGCCAGACGAGGAAGGTGGCCAGCGCGGCGAGCAGGACTGCGGGCACGAACCACGCGGAGACCCGGTCGGCGAGCCGCTGCATCGGCGGCGCCGAGCCCTGGGCCTCCTCGACGAGCCGGACGATCTGGGCCAGCGTGCTGTCGTCGCCGACCGCGCAGGTGCGGACCACGAGCGTCCCGGTGGTGTTGAGGGTGGCGCCGATGACGGTGTCGCCGGGCCGCTTGTCGACGGGGACGCTCTCTCCGGTCAGCATCGCCTCGTCGACGGCGGACCGGCCCTCGACGACCTCTCCGTCGACCGCCACCTTCTCTCCGGGCCGGACCCGGACCAGGTCGCCGACGACGACCTGGGTGAGGGGCAGGTCGGTCTCGACGCCATCGCGCACGACCCGCGCCGTGGTGGGGGCGAGGTGGGCGAGGGCACGCAGGGACGTGGCCGTGCGCTTCTTGGCCTTGAGCTCGAGCCAGCGCCCGAGCAGCACGAGCGCGACGACGATGAGCGAGGTCTCGAAGTACAGGTGCAGCGGGAGTCCCCAGCGTTCGGCCGGTCCGGGCCAGAGGGTGACGAACGCGCTGTAGCCGTAGGCGACGCCGGTGCCGAGGGCGACGAGCGTGTCCATGCTGGTGGCGCGGTGCCGGGCGTTGGTCCAGGCCCGCTGGTAGACGTCGCGACCGGCCCACAGCTGCACGACGGTGGCGACCACCAGGATCAGCGGCATCAGCCAGTCCATGGTGTCGACGTGCAGGGGCAGGTACATCACGCCCATCAGGGCCAGGCCGACGACCAGTGCGACCCGCCACCGGCGGCCTAGACGGCGGATCTCCTCGTCGCGCCGGCGGTCGAGGTCGTCGACCCGGTCGGGCGGGGCGGCCTGGGGTTCGTCGGGCTCCGCGCGGACGGTGCCCTGGTAGCCCGCCGCGCCGACCGCCGCCGCGAGGGTCGCGGCGTCGGCCAGTGTGGGGTCGAAGCAGACCGTGGCGGTCTCGGTGGCGAGGTTCACCGAGGCCGTGACCACCCCTTCGCTGCGGGACAGGGCCTTCTGGACCCGGCCGACGCACGAGGCGCAGGTCATGCCGCCGATGTCGAGCGTCAGCTCGGTCAGCTCTCCGGTCGACTCCGGGGTGGTCACGGCCATGGTGGTCTCCTTCTCGGGTGGCGGCCGGTCAGCCGCGCAGCGCGTAGCCGGCCTCGTTGACCGCGGCGGCGATCTCGGAGTCGGTCAGCGGGCGGGTGGAGGTGACGGTGACGTCGCCGGTGGTGAGCTCGACGTGCACGTCGGTGACGGCGTCGAGGGCGCCGACCTCGCTGGTCACCGCGCTGACGCAGTGGCCGCAGGTCATGCCGTCGATCTGATAGATGCGGGTGGTCGAGCAGACGATGGCGGTGTGGGTGGTGGTGGACATGCGCTTCTCCTTCGGTGGTGGGTTGTGGAATGCGGATCAGTGGCCGTGGTGGCCGTGCCCGCCGGCTCCGGCCGCCGCGGTGCGCGGGACCAGGGAGGTCGGGACGAGCAGGGCGAGGCAGAGGGCGGCGACGGCGACGAACGCGTCGCCGTACCCCGCGACGAGCCCGGCGCGGGTGGTGAGGTCGCCGGCCACGGTGGTCAGCAGCGCCACGCCGAGCGCGGCGCCGACCTCGTGGCCGGTCATCATCAGACCGGAGGCGAGGCCGGCGGCGTGGTCGGGCACGTCGGCCATCGCGCCGACCGAGATGGCCACGAACATCGGGCCGACACCGGCGCCGAGCAGCAGGAAACCGGGCAGCACGTCAGCGACGTACGTCGCGTCGGCGCCGGCCGTGGACAGCAGCAGCGCTGCGCCGGCGCAGACCACGAGGCCGACGGCGATGAGCAGCCGCGGTCCGGCATGCGGGAGCAGGTGCGAGGCGACCGCGGCGGACAGCGAGATGGCTGCGGCGAGCGGGAGGAGCTGCAGTCCGGCGACGACGGGTGAGGCGCCGAGGACCTGCTGGAGGTAGATCGAGCTGAGGAAGATCGCGCCGACGACCGCGCCGGTGACGCCGGCCATCACAGTGGAGGCCGAGACCAGCGACCGGACGCGCCAGATCCGCGGCGGCACGAGCGGGTCGCGGGTGCGGTGCTCGAGCAGCGCGAAGCCGGTGAGCAGCACGGCCGCGGCCGCGCCGGTGAGGACGGTGGTCGTGGTCCAGCCGTCGCGGCCGGCGGCCTCGATGGTGCGGACCAGGGCGAGCAGCCCGACCACCAGCGCTACGGCTCCTGGCAGGTCCAGGCCGCGCAGCCCACGCGACTCCCCGCGCGGCACGAGGCGCAGGACGCCGACCAGCACGTTGAGGCCGATCGGGAAGTTGATGAAGAACACCGCCCGCCAGTCGAGGGCGCTGGTGAGCAGGCCGCCGAAGAGCACCCCGGCGGCGATACCCATGCTGCCGACCGTGCCCCAGACCGCGAGGGCGGCGGCGCGCTGGCGGCCGGCGTACGTGGTGAGCACGATCGAGAGAGCGGCCGGGGTGAGCAGGGCCGCGCCCATGCCCTGGCCCGCGCGGGACAGGACCAGCGCGGTGGCGCTGCCGGCCAGCCCGCTGGCGAGCGATCCGAGGGTGAAGACGGCCAGGCCGGTCACGAACACGGTGCGGCGGTCGAGGAGGTCGGCGATCCGGCCGCCGAGGAGCAGCAGACCGCCGCTCATCAGCACGTAGGCGCTGACCGTCCACTGGTAGGAGGAGGAGCTGAGGTGCAGGTCGGCGCCGATGCTCGGCAGCGCGACGTTCACGACGCTGACGTCGAGGACGACCATGAACTGGGCGGCGAGCAGCAGCGCGAGGACCGTCCAGGGACGGCGGACCTCGCCGGGTTCGGGGTGGTGACCCGCGGCAGCGGGTGCGGGACTGGTGGACACGGGTGCTCCTGCGAGGCGGGTGGCTGGGACGGACCGAGCCTCGCGCCGACGGCACCGGGGTCGCGCCGGGGAAATCGCCGGGTTTGTCCCCGGGTCGGTCGCCGGGCGTTCACCCGGGCCGACCGCAGTCACCAGGTCGCGAACCCGGCGGTTTCACCGGCGCGCCGGGTCGGTCGCCGTTCCTAACGTTCGGGTCCTGCCTACCGAAAGGACCTGACGATGGACGACAAGTACGACGTGATCGTGGTCGGAGCCGGCCAAGCCGGCCTGGCCACCGCCTACCACCTGCGCGAGCTCGGGCTGCGCTTCCTTGTGGTCGACTCCGCCCCCGCGGTCGGCCACTCCTGGCGTACCCGCTGGGACTCGCTGCGGCTGTTCACCCCGGCCGAGCACGACGGCCTCCCGGGTTTCCCGTTCCCGGCGCCGGCCGGCACGCATCCGACCAAGGACGAGGTGGCCGACTACCTCGCGGCGTACGCCGAGCGGTTCGCGCTGCCGGTTCGTCTCGACACCGCCGTGATCCGTCTCGAGGCGGCCACGGGCGGCTACGTGCTGCACACCGCCGACGGGCCGTTGCGCGCCCGGCAGGTCGTGGTCGCGGCCGGGCCGTTCCACCAGCCGGTGGTCCCCGCCCTGGCCCGCGACCTGTGCCTCGAGGTCGTCCAACTGCACAGCTCGACGTACCGCCGACCGGCCGACATCGGCCCGGGACCAGTGCTGGTCGTCGGCGGCGGCAACTCCGGGCGGCAGATCGCTCTCGAGCTCGCTGCCACCCACGACGTGACGCTCTCGGTCGGCACCGACTCCGTCGAACTCCCGCAGCGGCTGCTGGGTCGCGACCTGTTCTGGTGGCTGACCCGCTTCGGCGTCATCACCAGGACCCCCGACTCCTTCCTGGCCCGCCGGATGCGCGCCCGGGGCGACCTGGTCATCGGCACCTCGCTGGAGCAGCTGCGCCGAGCGGGCGTCACGATCCGCCGCCGGGCCACCGGGGTCACCGGCCGCGAGGTGCGCTTCGCCGTCGGCGCCTCGGTACGGCCGGCCACCGTCGTGTGGGCCACCGGCTACCGCTCCGACCACGGCTGGATCGACGTGCCCGGCGCCGTCCGCGACGGTCGCGTCGTCCACGACCGCGGCATCTCGACCGCCCCCGGCCTGGCCTTCGTCGGCCTGCCGTGGCAGCACACCCGCGGCTCCGCGCTACTCGGCTTCGTCGCCGACGACGCCCAGTACGTCGCCCATCACGTCGCCCATCACGTCCACGACCACACCCACAGCACCCACACCACCCACAGCAGCGAGGACCTGTTCACATGATCACCAACCTCGACGTCGCCCGCGCCCAGCTGGAGTACCGGCTCGGCGACCCGGCGACGCGCCGCAACCGCCTGCACACCCACCAGCTGCGCCGGGCCAGGTCGTCGGCTCCGCGCCGCCCGGTCCTCAGCTGGCAGGTGCGGTCGTGATCGCGATCGACCGCGCCGGGCCCGACGACGCCGCCACCGTTCTCGAGCTGCTGCACGAGCTCGCCGAGCACGAGGACAGCCTCCGCGCAGTGCGCTCGAACACCGAGGACTGGCGGACCGCGCTCGCAGACCCGTCGGTCACGGTACTGCTCGCCCACGACGGCCACCGTCCGGTCGGCTACGTCAGCGGCGTCTGCCAGCGCAACCTCTGGCTCGGCCGCGACCTATTCGCCATGGACGACCTGTACGTGCGCCCCGGCGCACGCGACCAGGGCGTCGGCCGCCGCCTGATGCTCGCGCTCGCCGAGCACTGCCAGCCCGACGAGCTCGTGATCACCTGGGGCGCACGATCGGACAACGAGGCGGGCCACCGCTTCTACCGGCGACTCGGTGCCACCCTCTGGCCGAAGGTCGCGGCCTCCTGGTCCCCCCCGCAGTACGCCGCGCACCTCGCCACCCGAGAGTGATGCCCGGCACGCCGCGCACCTTTGTCGGCGCGGCCATGTTCCTGCTCGACCGCCCGGTCTGCCGCCACCTCGAAGCGGTCGTGACCGCCGAGCTCGAGCGGATCCCCGGCCTCGCGGTCGTGGACCTCAACCCACGGACCGGGAGTCTCATCGTGCGCGCGGGCGAGCCGGTCGACCGCACCCGAATCGTGGCGCTCCTGGAGCGCCTGGGCTGTCACCTGCGCGAGTGAGGCGCGGCCTCGGGGCCGTGGCTAGGGTGCGGCTCGTGCTGCGAGGGCGGGAGCGGGAGCAGACGGTCCTACGCGACCGCCTGAGTCGCGCCGCCCAGGGCGAGGGTTCCGCCCTCGTCCTCCGCGGCCAGCCCGGGGTCGGAAAGTCGGCCCTGCTGGACGACGCGGCCCGCACCGCCGGAGAGCACACGGTGCTGCGCACTCGCGGCGTGGAGTCCGAGGCACCGTTGCCGTTCGCCGCGCTGCACCGCCTCCTGCGACCCACCCTGCACCTGCTCGACGAGATCCCCGCCCCTCAGGCCCTCGCCTTGCGGGCTGCCCTCGGTGAGACCACCGAGCCCGTGGGCGAGCGCCACCACGTGTTCCTGGCCGCGCTGAACCTGCTCTCCGAGGCCTCGGCGCAGCACCCGGTCCTGCTGGTCGTGGACGACGCCCACTGGCTCGACGACGGCTCCGCCGCGGCCCTGCTCTTCCTCGCCCGCCGGCTCGAGGGCGAGCGGATCGCGGTCCTGTTCGCCGTACGTGACGACGAGCAGGGCGCCTTCGGAGTCGCCGAACTGCCGGTCCTCGACCTAACCGGGCTCGAGGAGGCGGCGGCGGACCTGCTCATCGCCGACCAGACCGAGGGCGCGGTCGCCGCCCGGGTCCGCGCGGAGCTCCTCGCCGCCACGTCCGGCAACCCGCTCGGGCTGCTCGAGCTCACCCGTGCGCTCACCAGCGCCCAGCTCGCCGGTCACGACCGCATGCCCGCCCGGCTGCCGCTCACCGAGGGCGTTGAGCGCGCTTTCCTCGACCGCTACCGCCGTCTCTCCAAATCGGCGCAGACCCTGCTGCTGGTCGCCGCCGCGGACGACTCCGGCCGTGGCCGTACCATCGCCCTCGCCGCGCAGTCGCTGGGCGCCGGCGAAGTTGCCTGGGACGAGGTCGAGGGCTCCGGCCTCGTCGAGGTCGGCGACGAGAGCCTCACCCTTCGCCACCCGCTCGTGCGCTCGGCGGTGTACGGCGCTGCCACCAGTTCGCGTCGCCGACGGGCCCACCGCGCGCTCGCGGACGCGCTCGCCGGCTCCCCGGACGCCGACCGCCGCGCCTGGCACCTCGCCGCCTCGGTCGAGGCACCCGATGACGAGGTCGTCGCCGCGCTCGACGATGCCGCCGACCGGGCCGCTCGCCGCGGCGGCCACGAAGCAGCCGCAGCCGCATGGACCCGCGCCGCGGAGCTGACCCTCGACGCCGACGCCCGCGCGGTCAGGCTCTTCTCGGCCGCGGGCTCCAGTCTCGCAGCGGCCCGGCCCGACGAGACCGAGCGGCTCACCCGCGCCGCGTTGCTCGACGCCACTGACCCGCTGCTGCGCGTTGACCTGCTCCAGCTCCAGGGCCAGGTGGAGTGGAACACCCGCTCCCTGGACGAGGGCTGCGCCACCGTGTGCCGTGCCGCCGCGGCCGCCGCACCGCACGACCCCACACGCGCACGGGTCCTCGCCATGCTCGCCGCCGCGCTCGTCTCCTTCGGCGCCCGGTTGCCCGACGACGTGCCCGCCCCGGAGACCATCACGGCACCGCCCGGCCCCGACGCGCCCGCGTCCGACCGGGTCGCCCAGCACCTGCTCGACGGCTTCGTGGCTGCCCACCGCGGCGCCTGGGCCGCGGCCGCGGACGCGATGACCAACGCCTGGAACGTCCAGCTCGGACCTGACGCGCCCCCGTTGCTGCGCCCCAACCTCGCGATCGCCGCGATGCACCTCGGCGACGACGAGCGCGCCGTCCGGATGCACGACCTCCAGCTGCGGACCGCCCGCGACGCCGGGGCGGTCAACATGATCGAGCACGCCCTCACGCGCGGTGTCGTCTTCCGGATCGGGACCGGCGCCTGGACCGAGGCCGTCGCGCAGGCACGAGAAGCCCTCCTGCTCGACCAGAACCTCGGACTCGACCCCCTCACCGCCTTCCCGACGGCCGAGCTCGCGGTGCTCGCCGCGCTGCGCGGCGACGCCACCACGGCCCCGGCCCTCCGCGACCTGGACGCCGTGCTCGAGCACCACCCACCTCGTGGCGTGGTCACCGGGCTGGTCCGCGACCTGGCCGCCTGGGCTCGGGCCCTGCAGCCCGGCGTACCGCCCGCCACCGCCGTCCAGCACCTCGAGCAGCTCCACCTCCCGGTCATCAGGTGGCTCTCCGCCCTCGACCGGGTCGAGCTCGCGATCGCCGCCTACCGCAGCGACCTTGCGCGCGCGTGGCTCGACGAGCTGCGAGGCTTCGCCCAGGGCACCGGCCTGACCTGGGCCCGGGCCGCGGTCCACCACGGCGAGGCCGTGCTCGGTAACGGGGACGTCGAGGCCAGCTTCCGCGCCGCTCTCGACTGGCACGCCCGCTCCCCGCGCCTGCCCGCCCGCGCCCGGACCCAGCTCGCGCTCGGCGAGCACCTGCGGCGGCACCGGCGCCGGGCCGACGCCCGCGCACCGCTCCGCGAGGCCTTGACCACCTTCGAGACCCTCGGCGCCGCCTCGTGGGCTGACCGAGCGCGCCAGGAGCTCCGCGCCTCCGGCGAGTCCGTACGCCGTGGCGAGGACCGCGTCTCCACCGAGCTCACCGCCCAGGAGAGCCAAGTCGCCGGTCTCGTCCGGCAGGGCCTGTCGAACAAGGACGTCGCCGGACGCCTGTTCATTAGCCCGCGGACGGTCGACTTCCACCTGCGCAACGTCTACACCAAGCTCGGCGTCACCTCCCGCACCGAGCTGGCCGCGCTACCGCCCGGGCAGCTCTGACTGCTGGTTCAGACGGGGACGCGCACCTCACCGCCGACGTCGACCCGTCCCGCCGCGAGGGCGGCTCGGTACGCGGCGTGGTTGTCGGCGTGGATCGTGCCGGTCAGCCAGGACCGGTCCGAGGCCGGGAGCGCGCGGGCCAGCAGTGTGCTGAGGTGGCGGCCAAAGCCGCGGCCGCGCACGTGGTGGTCGAGGAGCAGCTCCACGACCGTCATCCCGGGTACGCCGCGGCGGTCGTCGGGCTCCGCGGCCACCAGGCCGGCCCACTCGCCGTCGACGAGGACGTCGTGCACCAGCCCCGCCTCGGCGAGGGCGAGCAGGTCCTCCTCGTCCTCGCAGCGAGCGTGCCTTGCGTGCTCCGGCTCAGCGGCGACGTGGGCCTCGTGGATGGCCCGGTAGCGGTCGTAGCACCCGATGTCGCGGCGTACGGCGGTCGACAGCTCCGGCGGCGTCTCCCGCGTAGCGAGGTCGACGAGGGTGCCCACCACCTGCCGCATCTCGGTGCCGGCGCCGGGCCAGGCGCCGACCGGATCGGAGGCCCAGAGCAGGACGAAGCCCGGCGCGAACGGCGCGAAGTGCCGCTGCGCGAGCGCGCGGAGCGCCGGCTGGTCGGTGGGCCGGAGTGGCCGGTCACTGCCCGAGATCCCGACGAAGGGGAGGTCCGGGTCCCGGCCGAGGTACCGCGGGCCGGCGAGGACGTGGCTGCCGTCGCCGAGCGGCAGCCAGCGGTCGAGGTAGGCCTCGACGGGTTGGCCGCGCGGCGGCGCGACGCTCGCGAACTGCTCGGCGTGCGTGAGGTCCTGTGCCGCCGTGCCGAGCCAGAAGCCGAGCTCCTGCTCGAGCGACGCGTGGCGTACGGCGGCGGGGACGTGCTCGCGGACCCACGGGTGCAGCCCGGTGTCGGCGGCGTCCACCAGGACCTCGAGCGGCGGCAGGGCCCCGGTCTGCGTCATCGGGGCGGGACCAGCCGGAACATGCCGGTCATGGCCTCGTGCACGGCGAACCCGTGCTCGGCGTAGAACGGCGCCGAGCTGCCGGCGGCGAAGAGCCCGAGGAACGCCTTCGGCGGCGCGATCCGGTCGACCTGCTCGACCAGGCGGCGCACCACCTCGCGGCCGACGCCTCGGCCCTGGTGGTCGGGGTGGACCACGACGTCTTGCACGTAGAAGAAGAACGAGCCGTCGCCGACGACCCGCCCCATCGCGACGAGCTCGGCCCCGTGGTGCGCGACGACGCCGGCCGGTGAGGCCGCGAGCGACGCCGGCACAGCCTCCCACGCGAACGCGTGGTGCCAGCCGACGACCTCGGACAGGGCGCGGTGCTCGTCCGGCGAGGGGATCCGGTCCCGGTAGACGTACTCCACGCCGAGGACCGTAGACGTCGACGACACGCGCGGATATCCACCCCAGGGTGGAGACCCGGAGATCCACCCCGAGGCCGATCCGGCGACCTGTCGTGGATCCCTACCTTGTGCGGCATGTCCACGGCTCAGTACCTCCTCAACGCGGGGCTCCTCGTCTTCGTCCTCGCCACCAACCTCGGAACCCGGCGGCTCACCTGGCGCCGCCTGGCGCTGCCGGTCGCGCTGGTCGTGGCGGCGGGGTGGGCGTTCCTGCGCGACCTATCCATGCTGGGCAACGACGCGCGGCTGGAGCTGGTCGGGGCTGGGCTGGGAGTCGCCCTCGGTGTCGTCGCGGGCGCGCTGGTCGCCGTACGCCGGGACGCGGGCGGGCTCGTGACCGTCGCCGGGTCGGCGTACGCCGGCTTGTGGGTCGCGGTGATCGGCGGGCGGGTGCTGTTCGCCTACGGCGCCGACCACTGGTTCACCGGCGCCATCACCGCGTTCTCGGTCAAGCACCGGATCACCGGTGGCGAGGCGTGGACCGCGGCCTTCGTGCTGATGGCCCTGGCGATGGTGCTAACCCGGGTGCTGGTCACCGCCGCCAGGTCCGTCGCCCTTGACACGGCCAGTGGCGGTGCCGGCGTGACCCCGGTCCGCCGCGCAGTCGCCGCGCTCCTCGCTCTCCTCGTCGTCGCGACCGGCTGCTGGGCCGCACTCGCCTGGCGGTGGCCGGAGTCCTCGGAGCGGGCCCGGTCGCTGGTCGCGGTCTCGGTGCTGACCGTTCTCGTCGTCGGCGCCGTCGCCCGCTCAGGGTGCTGGCGCGAGCTCGGGGTGAACCCTCCGGCGCAGTGGCGCCGGCTCACGCTCCTGGTGCTGCCGGCGGTGCTGGCGCTCAGCCCGCTCCTGCTCGGGGTCCGCTCGCTCCCCGTGACGACGTGGGCCGTGCTCGTCGCCGGCTACGCGCTGACCGGCGTCGCCGAGGAGCTGCTCTGGCGCGGTCTCGTGCTGCACTGGCTGCGGTCCCTCGGCACCACGCGCGCGGTGCTGCTCGCGGCCGCCCTGTTCGGCGCGGGCCACCTCGCGAACTTGCTCTACCGCGGCAGCCCCGGGCTGGTGCTCGCACAGTGCTGGGGCGCGTTCTGCTTCGGCGTCGGGTACGGCGCGCTTCGCGAGCGCACCGGCACCCTCGTGCCCCTCGTCGCGCTGCACGCGGTGACCGATCTCGCCGCCGCGGTCGGCCGGGTCCCGGCCCTCCCGGTCCTTGTGCTGCAGGACGTGGTGCTCCTCGTCCTCGGCCTCACTCTTCTGGCGCGCCACCCGTCGCGCCGTACCCTCACCCGCCACGCCGTGGCCGTCCCCGAAGGAACCCGATGAACCCGCTCGACCAGCTCGCCTCCGCCCTGGCCACCACCGGCCGGATCGTGACCGCAATCTGCCCTGAGCATTGGGCCGCTCCCACCCCCTGCGCCGGCTGGGACGTGCGCACCGAGGCCAACCACCTCGTCGGCGGGCTGCGGATCTTCGCCGCCCAGCTCACCGGCGACCCCACCGACCACGACCACGACGGCACCGACTGGCTCGGCGCGGACCCGGCCGCGGCGTACGGCGTGGCGGCGGCCGAAGACCTCGAGGCATGGCATCGTCCGGGGGCGATGGACACCGTCTTCGACCTCGCCTTCGGTCAGGTGCCGGCGTCGATGGCGCTCGTGGTGCACCTGACCGAGGTCGTTGTGCACGGCCTCGACCTCGCCGTCGCCACCGGCCAGGAGCACCTGGCCGACCAGGCCCAAGCGGCCTGGCTGCTCGGCCTGATGCGTCAGATGGGCACCGACTCCTTCCGCGTGCCTGGCATTTTCGAGCCCGAGCGGACAGCTGGGCCCGACGCGGCACCCCATCGGCAGCTGCTCGCCTTCCTCGGCCGCGACCTGACCCGCGACCTGGGCGCGGTGCCCGCCTAGATGCACGTCGACGACGCGCGGTGGCGGCGCGGGGTGGTCGGGCTCGGGCTGGCCGCCACCGCGGCCCTGCTGGTCGGGCTGGCCGGCGACCTCGACGACCCGGTCGTGGCGGTCCTCGCCGCGCTCGGGGTCGGGCTCTGGCTGGTCGAGCTGCTCCGCACCCCCGGCACGCCGTACGTCGAGGGTGGGCTGCTGCTCGGCGTCGGCGTCTCCGGCGGGCTGCTCAACGTCGTCGCGTTCGACTCATCCGGCTTTCTGCTCAGCTTCTTCGCCGCGGCCGCGCTCGGGATCCGGTTCCCGGTGCGGCTGGCCCTGCCCTGGCTTGTTGGGGTGCTGCTGGTCCTCGACGCCGGCGCCGCCGCGGTCTCCCCGCACGTCGTCTCCTCGCTGGCCGCGAACACCCTGGGCGTGCTGTTCACCTTCGTCGTCGGTGCCGCCACCCGGTCCGCCCGCGAGCAGCGCGCCCGCACCGAGCAGTTGCTCGTCGAGCTCGAGGCGGCCCGCGCCGGCGAGGCCCAGGCGGCGGCGCTGGCCGAGCGCACCCGGCTCGCCCGCGAGCTGCACGACATCCTTGCCCACTCCCTCTCCGGCCAGGTGATGACACTCGAGGCCACCCGGTTGCTCGCCACCACCACCGAGGCCGACCCCCGCATCGTCGACGGCCTGACCCGGGCACACCGCCTCGCCCGTGGAGGCCTCGCCGACGCCCGACGGGCGATCGGCGCCCTGCGCGGCGACGCCCTCCCCGGACCCTGCTTGCTCCCCGACCTCGTCGACGAGGCCCGCACCACGCACGGCCTCCGCGCCCGGCTCGAGGTGCGCGGTACGCCGCGCGGACTGCCCGCCGACCTCGGCCTCACGCTCTACCGCGCCGCCCAAGAGGCGCTCACCAACACCGCCAAGCACGCCGGCCGCGGCGCCCGCGCCGACCTGGTCCTCGACTGGACCGACCCGCACCGCCTCGTGCTGACCGCCACCGACGACGGCACCCCCGGCCGCGCATCCGCAACTGGCGGCTACGGGCTCACCGGCCTGCGCGAGCGTGCCGAGCTCGCCGGCGGGCACCTCGACGCCGGACCGACCGACGCGGGCTTCGTCGTACGACTAGAGCTGCCGGCATGACCACGACCGTCCGAGTCCTCGTCGTCGACGACCAGCGCGTGGTCCGCGAAGGGCTGGAGACCCTCCTCGGGCTGCTCGACGGCATCACCGTGGCCGGCACCGCCGCGGACGGCGCCGAGGCCGTCGAGCTCACCGCCACCCTGCAGCCCGACCTGGTCCTCATGGACCTCAACATGCCGCGCATGGACGGCATCGAGGCCACCGCCGCCCTCGCCGCCGACCACCCCCACGTCCCGGTCGTCGTGCTGACCACCTACAGCGACGAGGAGCGCGTCTTCGCCGCCCTCCGCGCCGGAGCCCGCGGCTACCTCACCAAGGACGCCGGCGCCGCCGAGATCCATACCGCCATCACAACCGCCGCCGGCGGCCGCGCCCACCTCGACCCCGAGGTGCAGCGCCTCCTCCTCGACGCGCTCCGCGCCGGTGCCCCAGCCTTCCCCGCCGCCGGGACCGCCCGCCCCGACGAGCTCACCGCCCGCGAGGCTGACGTCGTCCGCCTCGTCGCCGCCGGCCTCTCCAACACCGAGATCGCCGAGCACCTCGTGGTGTCCCTTTCGACCGTGAAGACCCACATCAACCACATCTTCACCAAGACCGACCTCCGCGACCGCGCTCAGCTCGTCGCCTACGCCTATCGGAGCGGGCTGGCCACCCCACTCTGAGCGACGTCACCCGTGTCCCGGAACAGAGTGCCTCACGCACACCGCGGGGGGATCTGGTGCTTTTGCGTCGGCCCGCCCTCGCGAAGAAAGCGTCCGATCATGCCGCTGACGGCCCCGGCCGACCATGCCGCTGACGGCCCCGGCCGACCATGC
>ERZ761607.4135-NODE-4135-length-13129-cov-5.542986_pt1 | contig 13129 bp, 9 predicted proteins | sample MGYA00511164_ERZ761607 | MGnify/ENA primary metagenome ERZ761607 (study PRJEB28899, sample SAMN02445080) | bioreactor sludge metagenome | biome: EBPR sludge | place: Australia: Brisbane, Thorneside Wastewater Treatment Plant | collected 2011-06-22 ...
TCGTTGCCCAGGTCGGTTGGGTGCTGATGATCTTCGCGAACCCGCCGATGGGGCTGGCCGTGGTCATCGTGCTCGTGCTGGCCGGGATCGAGCTGGCCGGCCCGCTCCTGGCCGAGAGACTGCACGGCGGTACGCCGTGGCACGGCCACCACATCGCCGAGCGGTACGGCCTGATGGTGATCATCGCGCTGGGCGAGGGGCTGCTCGGCACCACCGCCGCGCTCGGGGCACTGGTAGCCGAGGGCTGGTCGCTCGACATCGTGGTGCTCGGCCTGTCCGGAGTGGCGCTGACCTTCGGGGTCTGGTGGACCTACTTCGTGATCCCCCACGGGCACCTGCTCGCGGCGCACCGCGACCGGTCCTTCGCGTGGGGGTACGGCCAGATGTTCGTCTTCGGCGCCATCGTGGCGACGGGCGCCGGGCTGCACACCGCGGCGTACTACCTCGACGACAAGTCCGAACTGGACGCCACCGGCACCGTGCTGACCGTCGCCGTCCCCGTGGCGGCGTACATCGCCCTGCTCTACCTGCTCTACAGCCTGCTGACTCGCACCCTCGACCCGTTCCACACCGTGCTCATCGCCGGCTCCGCGGTGCTGCTGGTGCTCACGGTCGGCCTCGCCTGGGCAGGGCTGGACATGGTGTGGTGCCTGGCCGTGCTCGCGCTGGTGCCGTGGGTGACCGTGGTCGGGTACGAGACGGTCGGGCATCGGCACAATGCCGAGGTGCTAGGGCACGCCCTCACCGCTATCGAGGACTGAGGCAGGCTCAAGCTGCTCAGACCGACACTGTCTCGGCGGCCTCCGCGGCGTCGTCCTCGTCGCGCAGCGGGTGGGCGATCTCGTCCTGCGGCAGCCGGCCCCAAAGCACGGCGATGACGGCGAAGACGATCGGGGCGACCGCGGCGATCGCGAAGGTCGCCTGCAGCCCGATCGCTTCCGAGACCGGCCCGACGATGGCCATCGAGACCGGCATCAGGCTGATCGAGACGAAGAAGTCGAGCGAGGCGACCCGGCCGAGCATGTGCGCGGGGACCCGCCGCTGGAGCAACGTGCCCCAGATGACCATCGGAGCGTCGAACAGGACACCAATGACGAACGCCGCGATCACGACCTGCCACACCGAGGTCGCGAAGCCGATGACCAGCAGCGGGAGGCAGGCGATACCCCACGTGAGGTTCATGAACGTCAGGTAGCGGCGCGGCATCCGCATCGACGCCATCGCGAGAGAGCCCGCGGCGGCCCCCAGCCCGAACGCCGCGAGGACGACGGCGTGGTCACTGGGCCCGCCGTCGAGCCGGTCCTTGATCAGGAACGGGATCAGCACCTCGAACGGGCCCATGATCACCAGGATCATCAGCGAGGCGAAGAGCAGCGTGGAGAGCAGCCACGGCGTCCGCACCATGAACCGGAAGCCCTCGCGCATGTCGATGAGAGCCGAGACGACCGGGTGCTTGGGCTCCCCCTCGGCTGCAAAGTCGCGGCGGACCGGAGTGAGCGGGACGGTGGCCAAGGCGATCAGCCCCAGCAGCGACGCGGACGCCGCAACGGTCACCGCGGCTCCAGCGGAGAAGGCACCGACCATGGCGCCCGCGACGGCCGGCCCGATGGCCTGACCGACGGTCGGCCGGACCATTCCCTCGAAGCCGTTGACCGCGAGGAGGTCGGACTCCGGCACCAGGGCGGGCAGCCACGCGGAGTAGGCGGGGTAGTAGAACGCCATACCCATGCCGGTCACGAACGAGACCGCCGCCAGCTGCCACAGGGTGGTCGAGTCGGTCAGCGAGAGCACGGCGACGAGCGCCATGCCGGTCAGTTCGACCCCCGCGACCACGAGCAGGATGAGCTTCTGCGGAATCCGGTCTGCGACGACGCCGCCGAGCAGGGCGGGGAGCAGCACGCCGACCGAGGACGCCGTGGCGACCAGCGACAGCTGGGCCGGGCCGCCACCGAGCCGGATGACCTCCCAGACCAGGGCCACCACCCAGACACCCGAGGCGAAGGTCGAGAGGGTGAGCGCGATCGCGAGCCGGCGGTACGCCGGGTGCCGGAAGGGAGTCAGCGCGCGCGGCAACCGACGACCTGTCATCGACGTCGTCCCGCTCATCACTCAGCTCCTCTCCTGCATGCCTGATCGCGAGTGCCCGATCCCGACTGCCCGATCCCGACTGGCCGATTCTGCCAATGCGGACCGACATCCTCGACCGAATTCATCGGAGGTTCTGTCGGTGCCTCACTGCCGGTCCGACACCAGCACGACCTTGCCGAGCGCGTTGCGGCCCTCGAGCTCGGCATGCGCCCGACCCGCCTCCGCGAGGGGGAACGTCGAGACGAGAGGCCGCCATTCCCCGGTCGCGACCCGATCCAGAGCCCGTCCCGCGAGACCGGGGATCCCACCCGGCAGCGCCGCCATCCGGGGGCCGAGCGACCAACCCGCGCTGATGCCGCGACGTACGAGATCGTCGGTGGTCACTGGCGTCGGCGTACCGGCAGAGAAGCCGAACATCACGAGCCGCCCGCCAGGGCGCAGCAATTCGAGCGCGGCCCGGCCGATGTCGCCTCCCACACCGTCGTAAGCCAGCGTGACGCCGCCGAGCTCCTGCTCGACCTGGGTCGCCCAACCAGGGTCGGCGTAGTCGGCGATCGTCATCGCGGCAGCCTCGGCGGCCAGGTCGGCGAGGGCTCCGGTGCGTGACCCGCCCGCGGCGGCCACCACTCGCGCGCCCGCAGCCAGCGCGGACTGCACGAGTAACCAGCCCAGGCCACCAGCCGCCGAGAGCACCAGGACCACGTCACCGGATGTGGCCGGCTCCAGCTCGACCACCCCGAGTGCGGTCCGGCCCGTGCCGACCGCGGCGACGGCCTCCGGGAAGGTCACGTGGTCCGGCACCCGGAAGAGGTTCTGCTCCGCGGTGACCGCCTGATCGGCGTACCCACCCGGCACCGGGCCGAGGTGGGCCACGACGCGCCCGCCCAGCCAGGCGGGATCGGTGTCGGGGCCGAGTCGGTCAACCACCCCCGCGACCTCACGGCCGGGCACGGTCGGCAGCTCCGGTGGCGGCAACGGCCCCGGCTCGCCTCGGCGGATCGTGGTGTCCAGCAGGTGTACGCCGCTCGCCTCGACCGCGATCCGCACCTGCCCGGGAGCGGGCGTGAGGTCGGGGAGCTCCTCGAGACGGAGGTTCTCGGGTGGGCCGAAGGAGTGGAGTCTGATCGCATGCACCCGACCAGGGGACAACTTCAAGCTAACTTGAAGTCAACCACCTCAGGTCGTGGCCGTGACCGTGGGTGTGCGCCACCACCCGTCCGTCGAGGGCGAGTTCGAACCGCCGTGGACTCGGTGCGGGAGCCCCGTCGCTGATCGGGGGGAAGATGCCCGGCGCCTCGTTGCTGATCCAGTGGCACCGATCCGCGTCGACCAGCTCCGTCAGCATCGCGTGCATCCGCTCGCGGGCCGGCACCGGCAGGTACGCCGCCACGGCGCTGTGGAAGACGATCACCGAGCCGTACGCCGCCGCCTCGCCGACCAGGGCAGGCAACTCCTCGAGCAGGTCGCCGGCCACGATCCGCGGCGGCTCGGCGCGCGCGACTGCGACCGCCTGGGCCAGCCGCTCCCGGCGCTCGTCCTGCTCGGGCCAGACCAGCGTCTCCAGCCAGGCCATCGCGTCGGCGTCGGTGACGTCGAGCGGGTGCAGGTCGATGCCGGCCCGCCAGGCAACCTCCGGCAGCGCGGTCGGGAGCGGCGCCGGGCCGGTCACCCGGCAGCCGAGGTACGGCGGCCCGCCCAGCTCACTCACGTCCGTGGGCCTGGTCCAGGCATAACCCCACCGGTCGGGGTAGAGGTTGAGCCCGGCGCTGGCCCCGACCTCGATCAATGCCACCGGTCCCGACGGGACCGCGAGGCCGAACGCCGGCACCAGGGTGGCCAGCCGCCCGACCTCATTGGTCTGGGTGGACCGGGCCAGGATCGTCGCGCGGATCGGCCCGTCGTCGGCCAGCAGCGCGCGCCGGAGGCCGGCGTACGGCCCGGGCGCGGGTACGCCGTGCCACCGGGCGGCAGCGAAGACCAGGTTGGGCTGCTTCTTCAGCCCGGGGAGCGCATCGATCCAGGTGAGCACGTCGGCGTCGTCGGCCACGCCGTTCGCCCACTCCACAAACGTCGGCGAGTCCTCCAGCGCCTCGTCGGCGAAGCGGAGGTATTGGTCACGGACGCCGGCGTACGGCTCCACAGCGGCGCCATCCTTCCTCAGGGCCGGTGGCGGTAGTGCCGAGTTTCGTCGGTCGACCGACGAAACCCGGGCCTGGACGACGAAACTGCGTCGTCCAAGGTCGAGTTTTGTCGGCCAGCCGACGAAACCCGGGACCAGCGCATCAGAGCGCGAGCGCGACGTACGTCGTGTCGAGGTATTCCTCGATGCCCTCGAAGCCACCCTCGCGGCCGAACCCGCTGGCCTTGACGCCACCGAACGGCGCGGCGGGGTTGGACACCAGACCGGTGTTCATCCCGATCATGCCGAAGTCGAGCGCCTCGGCCAGCCGGATCGCCCGCTGCAGGTCGCGGGTGAAGACGTAGGAGGAGAGGCCGTACTCGGTGTCGTTGGCCTTGCGGACCGCCTCGTCCTCTGTCTCGAACGTCGTGATCGGGGCGACGGGACCGAAGATCTCCTCGCGGTTGATCTCGGCGTCGTGGGGGACGTCGACCAGGACGGTGGGCGGGTAGAAGAAGCCGGGGCCGCCGTGGGCCTGGCCACCGACCACGACGGACGCGCCGGCGTCGACCGCGGAGTCGACCAGCTTGCTCACCGAGGCCACCGCCTTCTCGTCGATCAGCGGCCCCACGTCGGTGGCGTCGTCCTGACCGCGGCCGAGCGTGAGGGCGCCCATCCGGTCGGCCAGCTTCTTGGCGAACTCGTCGGCCACCGAGGCATGCACGAGGAACCGGTTGGCGGCCGTGCAGGCCTCCCCCATGTTGCGCATCTTGGCGAGCATCGCGCCGTCCACCGCGGCGTCGACGTCGGCGTCCTCGAAGACGAGGAAGGGCGCATTGCCGCCGAGCTCCATGCTGACCCGCTGGAGTTGGTCGGCGGCCTGCTTGACCAGGATCTTCCCGATGCCGGTGGAGCCGGTGAAGCTGACCTTGCGCAACCGCGGGTCGGCCATGATCGCGGCGCTGACCTCGCCCGCATTCGTCGTCGGGACGATGTTGAGTACGCCGTCGGGGAGTCCCGCCTCTGCGAAGGTCGCCGCCAGCGCCAGCATCGTCAGCGGGGTCTGCTGCGCTGGCTTGACCACGATCGTGCAACCGGCGGCGACGGCCGGGCCGATCTTGCGGGTGCCCATGGCGAGAGGGAAGTTCCACGGCGTGACGAACAGGCACGGGCCGACGGGCTTCTTGAGGGTCAGCAGCCGGCTGCCGCCCGCGGGCGCCTGCATGTAGCGCCCGTGGATCCGCACCGCCTCCTCGGAGAACCAGCGCAGGAACTCGTTGCCGTAGGTGACCTCGCCGGCCGCCTCCTTGGTCGTCTTGCCCATCTCGAGGCTCATCAGGGCGGCGAAGTCGCCGCTGCGCGCTGCCACGAGCTCGAAGGCGCGTCGCAGGATCTCGCCGCGATCACGCGGGTTGCTGCGCGCCCAGTCGTCCTGCGCCGCCACCGCCGCCTCGAGCGCGCGCTGGCCGTCGGCGACCGTCGCGTCGGCCACCTGGCAGAGCACCGATCCGTCGGCCGGGTCGACGACGTCGAAGGTCCCGCCGCCCTCGGCATCGGTCCACGAGCCGCCGATGAAGAGGCGCCGCTGGTCGTCCTGCAGGAAGTCGAGACCGCTCATAAGGGCCACCTTCTCACTGGCCCGAAACAGATGACAGGCGGGCTGCCGTTGTGCTTCTCTTTGATCGTCGACTTCGGAGGGAGCACTGCGAAATCGGCAAGGGCCCCTCGTCGACCCCATGCGACGGGGGGTCCGTTTACGTCTCGACGGTGGAGACGGGATTCACGCCTTCGCGGCCCGCAAGAATGCCTCGACGATCGGGCCGGCGGTCTGGCTGCCGGAGGTGCCGATGTCGACGTATACGCACACCGCGAGGTCGCCTTGGGCGGCGATCATCCAGGCATGCGTCTGTACGTCGGAGCCGGAGCCGAACTCTGCGGTGCCGGTCTTGGCGATCACCGGCGGACCAGGTACGTCGGCCAGCCCGCGGCCGCTGCCGTCGGTGACCACGCCCCGCAACATCTGGCGCAGCGCGGTGGCCTCGGCCTCGGTGAGTGGCGCGGCGCCGTCGGGTGCGCTGACCTCGACGCCCTCGACCATCCGGGGCACAACGAGCGCGCCTTGCTGCACCGAGGCGATCACGGTGGCCATGACCATCGGCGAGGCGAGGATCGTGCCCTGACCGATCAGCTGGGCCGCGGCTCCGGTCTCGCTGTCCGGGTCGGGTTCGGTGTTGCCGAAGTAGGCCGGGAAGCCGAGGTCGTGGTCGAGGCCGATGCCCAACGAGACGCCCGCGTCGAACAGGTTCGTGCCGGACAGCTTCCCAGCTTGCGAGATGAAGGCCGTGTTGCACGAGTTGGCGACGGCGGTGCGGAGCGGGATGTCGCCGAAGGCACTGCTGGGGTAGTCGGAGTAGTTCTTGAACTCCTTGCCGTCCACGGTGATCGTGCGCGTGCACGGCACGGTGGTGTCGGGCGTCAGCCCGGCACGCAGGAGGGCGAGGCTGCTCACGGTCTTGAACGTCGAGCCGGGTGCGGCCTGGCCGTACGTCGCGAGGTTCTGACCCCCGGTGCCCGGACCGTTGGCGGCGGCCAGGATCTCGCCGGTCGAGGGGCGGATCGCCACCAGCGCGCTGGCCGGGCCGACGCCGGCGAGCAGCTCCTCGGCCTTGGTCTCCAGACCGACGTCGAGGGACAGGACCAGCGGGTCACCGGGGGTCGCCTCGGTGCGGAACAGGTCGCGGGCCGGCCCGTCCTCCGGCACCGCCTGCACCAGCACGCCGGGGGTGCCGCGCAGCCGCTCGTCGTAGCGTTCCTGAAGGCCCGAGAGGCCGGCCATGTCGCCGGGGTGGTACTCCGGGTGCTCCGCGATCACCTCCGCGGTGACAGGTCCGACCCGGCCGAGCAGCGGTGCGGCGAAGTCTCGGGTCGGGGCGAGCGGCAGGGTGTCGGCGACGATCCGCGCACCGGCGATCCCGGCTACGCCGTTGCTCACCTCCGCGGGGAGCTCCTCGCGGCGGTAGACGATCGCCTCGACGAACGCCTGGGCACCGGCGGCCCTGACCGCCTTCACGAACGGCCCGACATCGACGCCGACCAGCCGGGCGAGCGCGCGAGCCGACGCGACCGGGTCGGCGCCGTCCAGCTGGGTCTTGTCGATGCCGACCCGCGAGACCTGGCGTTCGGTCACGATCGTCTCGCCGCCGGCGCCGATGATGTCGCCTCGGTCGGCCAGCACCGACGAGACGCCCAGCGCGTCACCCTCCGCGAGCGACGGCTCGACGACCGTGGGCGCCCAGACCACCTGCCACTCCTCGGCGTCGGCGGGCAGCGTGAGGTCGACCGGCGCGTCGTACTCCCAGGTGGCGCCGCCGAGGTCCCAGGTCCAGTGCAGCGTGCCCGTGGCGGCTTCGCCCGCCTCGCTGACGCGGACGCCGGCCGTCTCGACCGTGTGGTCGAGGTCGGCGAGCTGCGCCGTCACGTCGTCGTACGACGCCTGCGCGGTGGTGGCGGTCGCGTCGTCGAACGGCACCTTCGACAGGTCCTGGGCGGTCAACCCCGACCCGAGGGCGGTGAGGCTGTCTTGAGGATCGGGCGCGGTCGGCCCGTCGTCGCCCGAGTCGCCGGTGCAGGCGGCCAACCCGACCACGAGCACGCCGGTCAGCACGGAGGGGAGCACCCGCGAGAACATGCGCTCCTTTGTACCCGAGCGATCCGAACCCGCCGAGTCGGCGCTACTGCACATCAGTAGCGCCGACTCGGCGTCGATCGGGTCCTTCAGTGGACGAACGGGAAGGTCGAGGACTCGCCGGTGAGCAGGTCGTCGAGGTTCTCGCGGAATCGCGGGCAGGTCGCGATGTCGTGAGCCCGGCAGCGCAACGCGTGCTCGGTCATGGCGCGGGATCGAATCATCTCCTCCATCCGACGGTCGAGTTCGGCGAGGTGCGCCTCGAGCACCTGGTGCCGCCCGGCGGCCTCGCCGTCGAGCAACACCTGGATCTGTTCGAGGCTCATGCCGGCGGCCTTGCTGCGGATCACGGTGGCGACCCGAACGACGTCGTCGCGGCCGTATCGCCTCCGCCCCGCCGCGTCGCGATCCGGCGTGAGGAGCCGCATGTCCTCCCAGTGCCGGAGCACGTGTGTCTCCAGGCCGAAGCGGGTAGCGACCTCCCCGATCGACCAGTCGACGTGCTGGTCGTCGTCGCGACTTGACTTCATGTCGACATGAAGCCACATCCTCGTAGCTGACACAAGTTCAAGACCTCAGGGAGCACAGATGAACGAGCAGTACGACGCGGTCGTGATCGGCGGCGGGCCGGCAGGACTCCAGGCGACCCTCACGCTGGCCCGGGTGCACCGACGGGTGCTGATGGTCGACTCCGGCAGCTACCGCAACGACCCGGCCGGGCACATGCACAACGTCGTCACCCACGACGGCACGCCGCCGGCGGAGTTCCGTGCAGCGGCCCGCAAGGAGCTCGCGGCGTACGACACCGCGACCGTGCGCGACGCAGCGGTCAGCTCTATCGCCGTCCAGGGCGCCGGCTTCCGGGTAGCGCTCGGTGACGAGACGGTCGAGGCGCGCGGGGTGGTCCTCGCCACCGGCGTCGCCGACGTGCTCCCCGACAAGCCCGGGCTGGCCGAGCTGTTCGGCTCGGTGGTCGCGCACTGTCCGTTCTGCCACGGCCACGAGTTCGCGGGCGGGCATGTGGGCGTCCTCGGGGTGGCGGGCGCCGGGCACCTACCGGGGCTGGTCGGCCCCATCGCCTCGCGGGTCACCGTGTTCACGGACGGGGAGGAGCTGAGTGTGGAGCTCCCGAGCGCGGTGGCGGTGCGGCGGGAGCCGGTCACCGGCATCTGCCCGAGCCCGGTGGGCGCGACCGTCAGCTTCGCCGACGGTCCGTCCGAAGAGGTGGCCGGGCTGTTCGTCTCGACGACGCTGCGGCAGCGGGCGCCGTTCGCCGAGCAGCTCGGACTGGCCCTCAACCCGTCGGGCTGCGTCGAGATCGACGTCATGGGCCGGACGAGCGTGCCTGGCGTGCACGCGGCCGGCGACATGGCCCATGTCGCCGCCCTGCCGATGCCGATGGCCTCGGTGGTGACCGCCGCGGCTTCAGGTCAGCTCGCCGCGGCCTCACTCGTCGCGCTGCTCTGATACCCCGGCGAGTCTCGGCCCGAGTCCGCGGCGACGCTCGCCGACGCTCGCCGGGCGCGCGGCTCCGCCGCAAAAGACCGGGTCGCTCCGCTCCCTCCAGAGATGTGGGATCTCAATTACGCGGTTCGATGGGTTTCGAGGCGGCTGTGCCGGCGGCCGTAGGCGAAGTAGACGACCAGGCCCAGCGCCATCCAGATCAGGAAGCGCACCCAGGTATCGCCCTTGAGGTTGAGCATCAGGTAGAGGCACATCAGGGTCGCCAGCGTCGCCACGACCGGAGCGAACGGCACCCGGAAGGCGCGCGGGAGGTCGGGCCGGGTCCGGCGCAGGATGACCACACCGATGCTGACCAGGATGAAGGCGAACAGGGTGCCGATGTTGACCAGGTCGGCCAGGGTCGTGAGGTCGACGAAGCCGGCGATCACGGCCACCACCACGCCGGTGATGAGCGTGATGCGGTACGGCGTGCCGTACGTCGGGTGCACCTTGGACAGCCAGCGGGGCAGCAGTCCGTCGCGGCCCATCGCGAACGCGACTCGGGTCTGGCCGAGCATCAGGATCATGGCGACCACGACCAGGCCGATGCACGCACCGACGGAGATCAGGTCACCCATCCAGTCGACGCCCACGGCCTTGAACGCCGTGGCGAGCGGGGCGGCATCCTCCGGGTCGATCTCGGTGTAGTTCTGCAGCCCCGTGACGACGAGGCTGACCGCGGCGTACAGCACGGTGACGATCACGAGCGAGCCCAGGATGCCGATCGGGACGTCGCGCTGCGGCGAGTGCGCCTCCTCGGCGGTGGTGGCGACGACGTCGAAGCCGATGAAGGCGAAGAACACGATCGCCGCACCGGCGATGACACCCGCCAGACCGTAGACCGCCGGCTCGATGCCGAGCAGCGTCGTGATCAACGGCGTCTGTGCGAAGCCGCCGCCGCCCTCCGGGACGGGTTGCGACTCGGGGATGAACGGCTTCCAGTTGGACGGCGAGACATGGGCGAAGCCGACCACGATGACGGCGGCCACGACCGCGAGCTTGATCGCCACGACGATCTGATTGACCCGGCTGGAGAACTTGGTGCCGCGCACCAGCATCACCATCACCAGCAGCGCGATCACGACGGCGGGCAGGTCGATGGCGCCGCCCGAGGCCGAGCCGATCGACTCGGGGATCTCGAGCGCGGTGCCGTCCAGCAGCGACTGGAGGTAGCCGGAGAATCCGACCGAGAGCGCGGCCGCGCCGATGGTGAACTCGAGCACGAGGTCCCACCCGATGATCCAGGCGACCAGTTCGCCGAGAGTGGCGTAGGAGAACGTGTAGGCGCTGCCGGCGACCGGCACCGTCGAGGCGAACTCGGCGTAGCAGAGAGCGGCCAACGCACACGCGATCGCCGCGATCAGGAAGCTCAATGCCAGAGCCGGTCCGGAGTTGGTGGCAGCCACCGTGCCGGTGAGCACGAAGATCCCCGCGCCGATCGTGACGCCGACACCGAAGACCACGAGATCGAGCGCCCCGAGATCCTTGCGCAGCTTGTGCTCCGGCTCCTCGGTGTCCTCGATCGACTGCTCGATCGACTTGGTGCGCAGCAGGCTCATGAAGCCACGGTTCCCCAAACCGGCGTCGGCGTCACCCCGGCACGTTCTGACGCAGGAACGCCGCCTGCTCGGCCGGGATCGTCGGCGTGGCCGGCCAGACGTCGGGGCCGCGCCGGACCCAGTCCTCCGGGCTTCCGCTGAGGAGGAAGTCGGACAGCGACCGCGAGACCGCCTGGTGCGGGCTGATCCAGCGCACCCCACCGAAGGCGTTGACCTCGATCTCGCCCTGGAACTCGACGTATCCGTTGCCCAGCGGGTCGTAGGTGCCCTGGTAGCGGAAGGTGATCGGCCACTCGCGCGGGTCCTTGCTCACCGGGATCCGGCTCAGTGCGTTGACGGTGATGTGCAGGTCCGACTTCGACCACTCGCTCGACTCGGTGAGCACCCGCTCGAAGACCACGGACGTGATCTCGCCGTACGCGTTGCCGCTCCACACCAGGTCGATCGTCGCGTGCGCGGTGCCGGCACGGAACTGCGGGACGGTGAGGAAGCGACGCCGATAGGACTGCGTGGCGGCGGCGACCCCCGGCATCCCGAGCCGACCCTGGGGGGTGAGCAGTCGGTGCGCGTCGTCGTAGGTGAGGCTGAACGAGCCGGCGGCGTCCTGCACCCCGGACTGCACGATCGCACCGGCGGCGAGTCCCCATTCGACGACCTCGGCCAGTCCGATCGCGGCGGCCGCCGGGTTCTGCTGGTAGGAGTACTCGCGCACTTCACGTGAGGCCGGTACGGCGACGAGGGATAGCGGACCGCCACCGAACAGCTCGGCCTCGGCACGGCGCCGTTCGAGCAGCCGCTCGTCCTCGACGACCTTGCCGTCGCGGCGGATCTTGGTCCACTTGCGCATCTCGCCCGGGATCGAGGTCAGGTCGCCCGCGTCGAGCATCTTCAGCAACGTCGAGCGCAGCAGCGCCGGAGCGCCGATCCCGACGCCGAAGCTCGCCAGCGCGTCGATCTGCGGCTGAGTCAGCGGGGTGGCGACGCGGTCGCTCAGGAACGCCTCGACCGCGAGGATCCGCTGGTCGAGTTGCGGCCCGGCAAGCTCCCAGCGCTGGATGAAGGTGCGTCCACTGGGCGACACGGTCCGCGGCACCGACATCGTGCGCACCAGCGCACGCGTCCGGGTCGGTACGACGGTCGTGACCAGGCTCTGCCCCGTGGAGGTGCCGCTCGTGGCGGGCGGCAGTGCGTCGGTCGAGATCGTCACCGAGCCGGTCCCCACCACTTCGGGCCGGCTGGCGACCACGAAGGAGAGTGTACTGACGTCGATCTGGCCGGCCAGCGCCGCACCGGCCAAGGGCACCAGGCCGATCACGAGGCCGCGCAGCGCCGCGTTCATGTCGTCGACGGTGCGTCGGTAGGCACCGGTGACCGCGGACTCGAAGGTCTGCCCGTCCTTCCAAGCCGAGAAGAAGAAGTACGTCGTCGGCTCGGGGAGGTAGTTGTTCTCGTGGCTGCCCGCGCTGGTGCGGGCGCCGATGTCGAGCCAGGCCTGGTTCAGGCTCGAGCCGACGCAGTTCATCATGTAGACCGAGCGGATGTTCAGCGGGCCGCCGTACTCGCGGGCCAGGGCGCGGATCCGGGCGCCGTCGATGCCGTTGTCGGCCGAGATGTAGTCGCTGCGGCCATGGGTCAGGATCACCAGGTCGATCACCTTGCCGGCCCGGCTGGCCGTGAACAGGGCGTTCTTCAGCTCGCCGAACGTCGCCGTCGAGTCGCGCAGGACGACGACGTCGCCGTAGGTGTCGGGCTTGGTCGCCGAATACCGGTTCAGCGCCAGCTCGGCCGACTCGATCAGGTGGTCGGTGGTCTTGAGCAGCCAATCCTTCAGTCCCGAGACCAGCTGGGCCTTCATGCTGTCGCTGATGACCGACGAGGCGCCGGGGATCTCGCTGATCAGCTTGTCCACGAGGTCCGGCAGTCCCAGGTCGATGCCGCCGTTCTCGATGAGCACGACCAGGACCCGGTCGGCGGCCGAAGCCGGGACCGCCCAGGCGTGGCCGCGGCGGGGGCGGGCCAGCACGTCGTGCCGGCCACCGTAGTAGCGGCGGGTCTCGAGGAACCTGTTCGTGCTGGTGCCGGTCATGGATGTCATGTCTGGTCTCCTAGGCCGTGTCTCTCAAGTAGCGGTGGATGCAGGCGTCGTCCAGGCGCGCGGTGGCAAGGCGCCGGAGC